>Ga0075424_100001881_pt1 | contig 18752 bp, 14 predicted proteins | sample SoiMethybrSBSTD3_FD_75301 | JGI IMG/M metagenome (GOLD analysis project Ga0075424, IMG submission 75301) | Bulk soil microbial communities from a Populus tree surrounding site in Tennessee, USA - Soil MetaG P. TD hybrid SBSTD3 | ecosystem: Environmental > Terrestrial > Soil > Tree plantation... | reverse complement strand
CCTCGAAGAGAGGATTTTTTAATAGCTCATGTACTCGATCGATGCTAGCGTTAAAATTGCGGAATCCCTCCGTCAACGGGTCATCATATTGATACCTCTTTTCTGCCGGCGCACTCTCAATAATGAGACGCCCCAACCGCGCAAGGTTATCACGCGTCAGCAGACCTCCCCAACGTTGCCTGAGGTGCTCATATTCTGGTGATAACTGATATCCTAGCAGCAATCCGTTCAGGAATTGCTGCTCAATATCGTCCAGCTCAAGGTCGTCAGAAAAGATCACGTGATAGTTCAGGCGCCGGAGTCGCTCATCGGTTCCGGCAAATCTATCGATGCGAAGCTCTATGACTGGAAGCAGCAAGTCGATATTGGATAGACGGCACGCGCTCTTCTCTGCTTTGAGCTTCTTGTAGCCATCAAGAAAGATATAGTCATTGACTCCAATGACTTTGAATTCAGGTGGGAGCTTCTCAAGATCCTCTACATACCTCCTCCATGCCTCTTCAGTATTTCCGCCATACTGCTGTTCGATCGAGGCTGGAGTATGTACGTGCAGATCCCACTTACTCCAAAGTGATCCGCGTTCGTCATTCATATAGGTAAACAAACTCCTCTTTTGAGAGATGAAATGGATAGCAACTTCGGCCACCTCGTGTCTGAATTGTAGCACACTCTACTTGGATCTTCGTATCGCTGAGCCCCGAGCAAAAGGTGCCAGCGTCTTAGTGAGAATCGACAGTCGGTCCGCCGGTTGGGTTCCTCTCCCAGCAAAATGTGCCAGGGTGTTGTTGAGGGCCAGCGCGATGAACGGCAATCCGGACCCGGGAGTTTCCTTCACCGGGTCCGGCTTTCGCTTCCTGCCTTCTGGCTCAATCGTCGTCCGGGTCCAACTGCGGCCTCTTGTCCTTCAGGAAGAAGTTTGCGTTCTTTGGCGCGGCGACGGGGAGGAAGGGGCGGGGCGCCGCGGTGAGGTTGAAGAATGCGGTGAGGTCGCCGTTGGCACGGGCGTCTGCGAAGTTCAACGCGCCCTCGTGGATGCCGAAGTTGTGCTCGACGAACCGCAGGATGCTGCCGAAGTCGTGGCGCAGGTTGTTGATGTAGCCCGCGGGCGTGTAGGCCGAGACGACGAGCAGCGGCACCCGGAAGCCGTACTGGTAGTCGCCTTGCGGGGCGGGCAGGATCGTCGGCGGCTCGTGGTCGTACCAGCCGCCCCAGTCGTCCCAGGTGATGAGGATGGCGGTGTTCTGCCAATAGCCCGTGCCGTTGTCGCACGCCGTGCTGTTGCCGATGGCGTTCACGATCGACGCCACCCAGGAGGGGCCGCCGCCGTCGTTGCTCTTCGCGTGATCCGAATTCTGGGCGGTGGGGATGACCCAACTGACGGACCGGAGGTTGCAATTGGCGATGTCGGTCAAAACGTCCGCCGATGTAAGGTCGACGTTCTGGGTCCACGCCGCTCCCACGCATTGCCCGCCCATTCCGGTCGACTGGCAGATGTGTTGAATCGCATTGGGCGCCGTCCAGATGCTGCCGGCGCTCGGCGTGTAGTACCGCCAGGAGACAGCGGCGGGGAGCAGATCCGGTATGGTCTGGTGCTCGAAGCACGGATAGATCGTCTGATTCTCGGTGCCGTCGGGTTGGATCAACTGGACGGTCGTCCCTGCCGGTGCGATGCAACCCGTCGTTCCTGGTGGTTTCGAGTTCTCAGCAGCAAAGATACCCATCGCATCTTGGGATGCGCTGGGCGCCGACGTGCCGCCGAACAGGAATTGATGGGCGGGGAAGCTGGGCCCCTGGTTGGTCTGGAACATGTAGTTGGCCCACCCGTACTGGGTGGCCAGATTGAGGTAGGGGTTCAAGATGCCGTTCGTGTTGGCCACGAGCTTGAACTGGGGTTTTGTGGGGCAAGTGCCGGAGCAGGGGACGCCGGCTGCGCCGTCCATCAAACAAGCTCCCGACGTCAGGTCACACTGGGTGACCCAAGAGGGGTGAGAGTGACCGAGGTCATAGGCGTTGGCCAGCGCCACGGGCGTGGGCTGAATCACGCCGCCCGGGGAGGTCTTGTCTTTCCAGTTCTTCGTCTGGATGTTGTATTGCGAGGAGGTCGGGGTTATGCTGCACTTGGTGGCCGAGCCGTACGGCGAGACGCACAAGCCTTGGAACAGGTTGTCCGGAGTGCGATTTTCCTGAACGATGACGACGACGTGGCTGAAGCTCTGGATTTGCGCCTGGGCGACGTGGGTTCCAAGCCAGAGCAACAGCAGGCTGCCAGCGATTCGTTTCATGGTTTCCTCCGCTTTTCGAAAGCCTCGTTGAAGGGTCGACGGGTGTCGACGCGACGCGGAGCCCGCAGCCTTTCGGCGCGAGCCTGGTAGTCTTGAAGCCGGCGTTGCAGTGGGAAGCGACAGCGGGGGTGGGCTGCGTGTTCCTCCCGGCGAGGGAGCGCCGGGGAGCTGAGCCCGGAAGAATTCTCGGGGCGCGAGGGAATTCTGAGGACCGGCCGTTGGGTCCGGCATCCCGACCTCCTGAGCGCCCTGAAAATCAGTCTACACGCCGGCCTTCTGAGCCCAGAGTACCGAGGCTCGCGGCATGCTCTGTCGAGCGCCTTCCCCTGGAACCCTCGGCCTGCACGTTTCCTTCTGTGTCCACTCCTTTACGTTTAGACTGCGCCAGAAAATGTGCCGGCCTGGAGCCCTGGGTGAGCGACGGCACGCGGGCGGGCACCCGGATGCTGCAGAACATCGCGCCCGGACCGCTCCCCCTCGAGGCCGAGCGGCTTGTTCCTCTCCGGCCATGAAGTCTATTTCACCGCCAACGACGCCACCCACGGCTTCGAGATCTGGGCCATGCCAGAGCAGGACTAAGCGCGTTACGATTGAGCGAATCAAGAGGCCGGGGCGGCCAAGGCCTGCTCCTTCGCGCCCTTGATCACGAGCCACAGCATCAGCGCCATCTCGCCTAGGAGGGCGGGGAAGGCGATGTTCGAGACCATCTCCTCGTATTGCGGTAACAGTAAGCCCGTAAGGCTCATGATCACATAGGCGAAGCCGTTGATGATCAGCCAGACGCCCAAGAAGCGCGGCAGGAAGCGCGACCTGAACACCAGGAGCCCCAAGGGAAATAGCCATAGACCCCAGAGGATCTCGGCGCCGACGATCTCCTGGCGATGCAGCCGGAGGAACACCATCGCCAGGGCTTCCCGCTGAGGCTTGTCGAAGACCGACAAGAAATCAGCGCCGCGCACGAACAGCAGGGCAGCAGCGTCGTTCACCACGTTGAAGAAGTCGATGGCGGCCGGCAGTACCCCACCCACGATCACCACCAGCACGGCGAGCTTCTGGTCCACTCCCTTGAACAACCAGTAAAAAGCCAGGACGAGAAAGATCAAGATGGTCCCGCACAGCAGGTCGCTGACGATGCCGAGACGGAAGAGCGTTTCGTGCGCCGCGATGTTGTTGGCCGTCGCGGTCGCGTTCCCCCGCACGATCAAAGCGCTGGGAATATAGAGGAGGCGGAAGGGGGCGAAAACCACGAGAAGCAGATACAGGAGTCCCGCGACTCTTGCTTGTTTTTTGGTTGAGCTCATGTCCTCTCTCCCCTGTGAATGTCTACTGGTTGAGTCTTCGCACCCCAGATCAAAAGCCAAAGAATGATCGGCAATTCCCCAAACTCAAGAATCGTCGAATACTGGCTGACAAGATGAGCGTACTGCGGCAGAAGGATCGAGGTAAAGGAACTGAGCGGATAGGCGCAGCCTGCGATCATCACCAAGACGCCCAATAGGCGGGGGATGAAGCCCGATCGCATGACAAGAATCCCGAACGGAAAGAGCCAGAGCCCCCAGAAGATTTGGGCCACGATAAGTCCCTGGTTATGCAAACGAAGGAACAGCAGTACCAGGGCATCCAACTGGCCCTTTCCAAATGCCGATAGGAAATCGGCGCCGCCGGCCAGGATCAGGGCAGCGATGTCGTTGAGCACATTAAGGAATGAAATAGGAACCGAGACGACAAACAGAGTCACCATGAGCAAGGCAAGTTGCTTGTCAACGTCCTTGAATAGGCGGTAGAGAGCGAAAACCACGAAGATGAAACCGGCCGCGCTGATCAGCTCGCTCGCGATGCCGAGGCGGAGAAGGGTCTCGGAAGCCCGAACGTGATTGGCCGTCGCCGTTGCGTCCCCGGGCACGATCAGAGCGCCGGGGACGTAGATGAGGCCAAAGGGGGCGGGGAGGCAAGTCAAAAGATACAGTAAGCCAGCGACTCTTGCCTGTTTCTTGATCGCGTCCATATCCTGGTCCTCCTCTTGACTTCTCGCTAGAACGGGCTCAGCGATTCCCGCCCTGGTGTCCCGGGAGCTCTCTCCACCTAGCTCCACGCTTCTCCTCGTGATTTGTTACGCCGGCTGCGTCGGCGGATCAGCTTAGCTGTGCTCGGTCGTTGAAGTCCAACCGATCCTTTCCGAGAATGGAGAAATCCGTTCCCGCGTCCGTCTATCCCAGCGAACGACGCCTTCGTGTCGGTCTTGTTGGTGATGCGGGAGCTCAGCGCACATTGACAGCTGCCGCCGGGGCATTTGGTATACTTCCTCAAACAATTTCAGGAATTGGAGCTGCTCGTGCCGAATGCCAACCAGGCCTCTGAGACCAATCGGGTCCTCGTCAAGCTCCGCCCGTCGAACGCGCTGCGGGCGGCGGAGTCGCGGGTGAACCTGGAACCTTTGTACGACACGCCCCCGGGGACGGCGGGCGCGTTCGGGCTCGACTCCTCCCCGCAGTGGTTCCTCGCCGAGCTGCCCGACGGGGCTGCGACGCCGTGGGACCTGGCCCATTCGCGCGTGGCCGACCAGCTCGGCGTCGCCGAGTCGGACGTGATCTTCGCCGAGCCCGACGTCATTCACCGGGTGTTCAAGGTGCCGGACCCGGGTCCGGCCGGCCAGGCGTTCGCGGTCGGCGACAACTGCACGGCCGATCCGCAGGACGCGGGGAACGGCAAGGCGATCGGTCCCAAAGTGTTCGGCTGGCATCTCGACGACGAGTTTTCGCAGCTCGGCTCGGCGCGCAATGCGGTGCCCTTCACGGACCCGCAGCGGACGCGCATCGCACACATCGATACCGGCTACTACGGCGCCCACGAGACGGTGCCCGCGAAGATCCTGCACGACCTCGAAAAGAGCTTCGTGAGCGGCGACGCCAACCCGAGCAGCGCCCAGAGCCCAGGCAACCACCCCCTCATCCTCGACAACTCGGATCACGGCACCGGCACTTTGAGCATCCTCGCGGGCGGCACGGTCTCGGCCTTCGGCGCCGTTCTCGGCGGCGCTCCCGAGGCGGAGATCTTGCCGTTGCGCGTCGCCGACAGCGTCGTCCTCCTGCGGACGAGCGCGCTCGCCCGCGCACTGGCCTATGCCACGCAGCAGCGCTGCGACGTGGTCACCCTGAGCATGGGCGGCCTGCCTTCCGACGCCTGGGCGGAGGCTGTGGACAATGCCTACGAGGCGGGCCTCTGCATCTGCGCCGCGGCGGGCAACCACACCGGCGACCTGCCGCCGCACGTGCTCGTCTACCCGGCGCGTTACCGCCGCGTCATCGCCGTCTGCGGCGTGATGGCCAATGGCAAGCCCTATGCGGGCCTCACCGGAAAAGCGCTCGAAGGGAGCTTCGGCCCCGACTCCGTCATGAAGGCAGCCATCGCCGCCTACACGCCGAACATTCCGTGGGCGCGTTTCGGCTGCAAGAACGTCGTCCGTCTGAACGGCGAGGGCACGTCCTCCGCTACGCCGCAGGTGGCCGCCGCCGTCGCCCTCTGGTTCGAGAAGTACAAGACCGACCTGCGGCGCGACTTCCAGCGTATCGAAGCGGTTCGCCATGCGCTCTTCTCCACGGCGAAGCAGAAGGAGGACGCGCAGCACTTCGGCAACGGCGTGCTCCAAGCGCGCTCGGCGCTCGACGTCAAGCCCGTCCTCGGGCTACCGAAAAGCGATCGGTCGGACAACTCGTTCGCCTTCCTCCGCGTCGTCACGGGCCTCGGCATCGCCGAGGCGCCGCCGCGCGAGCGGATGTTCAATCTCGAGCTCGCCCAGCGCTGGCTGGTCAACGAGAGGTTGCAACAGATCGTGCCAGACCCCGACGCCGTGACCCGGCTGAACGAGGACCAACTGCGCCTTTTCATGGCGGCCGTAATCGAGGACCAGGACGCCTCTCTCGCGCTCCGCAGGCACGTCGCCACGCGTTACCCGGTCGCCGCCGGCGGGTCCGCGCCGCAAACCGAGCTGTCGAAAGACGTCGTCCCGGACGTGCTGCCGGCCTGCGACGTCCAGCCCGCCGTCAGCAGCCCGCCCTACCGCCGCGTCCGCGTCTACGCCGTGGACCCGAGCTTCGCGACGCGGCTCTCCACCGCCGAGATCAACGATGTGACACTCAAGATCCGCTGGGAGAAGTTGGAGAAGGGACCAGCCGGCGAATACCTCCGCGTCGAAGACGTCGACGCCGCTGATAAACCTTACGAACCCGTGGACCTCGACGACCCGCGGCTGCTCGCACAGGACGGCTGGGCGCCTTCCGAGGGCAACCCGCAGTTTCATCAGCAGATGGTCTACGCCGTGGCGATGAAAACCATCGAGCATTTCGAAAGCGCTCTCGGCCGGCCCGTCCTCTGGCGCCCCGGACCGAACCCGGCAAACTCTTTCGACGACAGTATCTTCATCAGGCAACTTCCCATCCGCCCGCACGCGCTCCGGCAAGCCAACGCGTTCTACAGCCCGCAGGACGTCGCCCTCCTGTTCGGCTACTTCGAGGCCTCGGCGGATGACCCCGGAGATCACATGCCCGGCAGCCGCGTCTACGCCTGCCTCTCGCACGACATCGTCGCTCACGAGACCACTCACGCCATTCTCGACGGCATCCACCGCCGCTTCAACGAGCCGACCAATCTCGACGTGCTCGCGCTGCACGAAGGCTTCGCCGACATCGTCGCCCTGATGCAGCACTTCACCATCCCGGGAGTCCTGGAACATGAGATTCGTGGCACGCGCGGCGACATCGAAGCTGAGTCCCTGCTCGGTAGCCTCGCCGTCCAGTTTGGCCATGCGACAGGTGGGCGCGGCGCTCTGCGCGACGCCATCGGCAGGTTCGAGAACGGCGTCTGGAAACGGTTCGTGCCCGATCCTGCGGACCTGCAGAAGCGCCAGACGCCGCACTCGCGCGGCGCCATCCTCGTCGGCGCGGTCTTCGACGCGTTCATTGCCATTTACAAGGAGCGCATCGCCGACCTGTTGCGCATCTCTACCGGCGGCACGGGCGTGCTGCCAAGCGGGGCCATCCACCCCGACCTCGTGCGCCGGCTCGCCGACGAAGCGGCGAAGTCCGCCAGTCACGTCCTGAACATGTGCATCCGCGCCCTCGACTACCTGCCGCCTGTGGACGTGACCTTCTTCGAGTACCTGCGCGCGCTCATCACGGCCGACTTCGACCTGGTCACCGACGACCACCACAACTACCGCGTCGCCTTCGTCGAATCCTTCCGGCGGCGCGGCATCTATCCCTTGAACCTCGACACGCCGACCCGGGACACGCTCCGCACGCTCTCGGTGGACACGCTGCGCTGGCAGGGGCTCGATCCATCCACGTTTACCAAAGAAGTGTGGCAGGCCATCCAGAAGCAGTACGCGGGCATTGTCAGGGGGCTCAAGCGGTATGCCAACGAATGCTTCTACCTGGACAACCGTGAGAAGCTCTTCCGTGTCACGAGAGCGCAGCGGCGCACGCTCCATCAGCAGCTTGAGAAGGCATTCAAAGCCGTGCCGCAGTTCGCCACCGAGCTGGGGCTCGACTCGACGCAAATCTTCGAGGTGCACGAGTTGCGCCGCGCGATTCGTGTCAGCCCCGACGGCAGGTACATCCCACAGCTCATCGTCGCCCTGACGCAGTCCATTGAAGTCCCGGAAAACAAGCAGGACGGCACGCCGGCCCACGTCTTCCGCGGCGGCTCGACACTCGTCGTGGACCTCTCCGTCCCTGAGGTCAAGTACCGCATCATCAAGAACGTCAAGAGCACAAACCGGCAGCAACGCACCGCCGCCTTCGTCCGCGATGCCGCCGCCGACCCGCTGCGCGCGCTCTTCTTCGCACCCGAACGGCGCGAGCCCTTTGCCGCCCTGCACGCCCTCGCCGACGACGGTTTCTAGAAAGAGCGAAGCTGAGGCCACTCCTTCATTGCGGAACCAGCAGCCGGGCCGCGATCCGCGTGCCCTCGCCCACCCAGACGGCGACCGCCCGGCCGCTGGCGGCGATCGACGTGAGGATTTGATTGCCGGTTGCCTTCACGTCGAGCTGGAGGTCGGGGCCCGAGGTGACGCCGTTGGCGTCGTAGGCCCGGGCGAAGACGCCTGAGAGGCTGCCGTCGCGACCGTTCTGATCGGTCCAGGCGACGACGAAGCTGCCGTCGAGGAGCGTGGCGACGAGGGGAGACGTCGTGAGCCGACCGTGCTGGTTGACCTGGAGGACGTCGCCCAGGCCGGTGCCGTCGGCCGCGAAGCGGCGTGCCCGAACCGCGGAAGGCTGGGGGGCAGGATCGCCGGGGATCAGACCGCGATTGGTCACCCAGGCCACGACGAAGCTTCCGTCCGGCGCCATCGAGAGCGATGGGTAGAGCTGGAGCTCGTCGCGGCAGAAACAGTCAGGTGGGATGAGATCGAGGTCGCCCACGGAACCATCGCTCGCGAAGCTCTGCAAGACGAGCCCCGGCTGGTCGCAGAGACAATCGGAGACGATCTTCACCGAGCCGTCGGGCGCCGCCGCCATCGCCGCCGGCAAGATCGCGCTGTCGTCCGTGGGGTCCGTGTTTTTGAACAACGGGAAGGCCGGCCCTGCCGCAGTGCCGTCACCGTGGAAGAAACGCGCGACCGCGTCGGTGTGGCCGATGGAAAACCCGGGGCTCGGGAGCGGGGGGCTGTCCGCAGCCCAGGCGACGACGAAACCGCCGTCCGCCGTGCCGGCGACTCTTGCGCTGTAGCGGGCGAGGGAGCTCGCGTCGTGCACCCGGAAAGCCGCGGTCAACGGATTGCCCCCGCGGTCGAACTTGCGGGCAAAGACGCTGGTGAGGAAGCGATTCTTCGGGCGAGGCTGCTCCCAGACGACGACAAAGCCGCCGTCCGCGGTGAGTGCCATGCCGTCCAGCCATTGGTTGGCCGGCTGGACGAGACGGAGCTCGCCCGAGTCGGGCGCGCCCGAGGCGGTGAAGAGCCGCGCGTGGATCACGGAGGTCTTGACTCCCGTGGTCCACGCCACCACGAAGCCGCCATCCGGAAAGACAGCGGTCAAGGGGTAGGTCGGAGTCCCCGCAAAGGCGATGCGGATCTCGGGACCCGAGGGACCCGTGAGACCGAAGAGAACGCCGGGGACGAGGAGAAGCGCGACGACCAGGGCGAGACGGCAGAGAGTCCTCATGGCGGAACCTCCTGTGGGATCACACCCCCCAAGGATACCAGCAAACAGGATCAAAATATGCGCCTACAGCAAGAAAAGGTGGGTTGAGCGACAGTCTTCAGCTTTTTTCGCTATCGTTGACCGCGATGTCGAGAACGCTCCCCCGGCTCCGACTTACCCATGAAAGCGCGCCAAACCCGGAGCGCTGGAACTGAGGAAGGAGCCAACGCCATGAAGTACATGTTGATGATGAATGCCCCGGGGGGCGGACCGTACCAGATCGCTGCTTGGCCGCAGAAGGACATCCAGGCGCACATCGCGTTCATGATCAGCTTCAGCAAGAAGCTCGGCGCGGCCGGCGAGCTGGTGGGCGCCGAAGGGCTGGCGGGGCCTGAGCAGGCCAAGCTCGTGCGCGCCGGGAAAGACGGCAAGCCGGTCACCGATGGCGTGTTCCCGGAAGCCAAGGAGTTCCTGGCGGGCTACTGGATCGTGGACGTCGACAGTCCGGAGCGTGCCTACCAGATCGCCGCCGAGGCGTCGGCGGCGCCCGGTCCCGGCGGAGAGCCGCTCAACATGGCGATCGAGGTCCGCCAGGTGATGAGCGGTCCGCCCAAAGAACTTCTGTGACGCCGCCACCGCTGGACGCCCATGCCGAGCATCTGCTGCGCGAGCTGGCGCCGCAGGTGCTCGGTACGGTCGTCCGGCGGTACCGGGACTTCGCCGCCTCCGAGGACGCCGTGCAGGAGGCGTTGGTCGCCGCGTCCCTCCAGTGGCCGCGGGACGGCCTGCCCGACAACCCGCGCGGGTGGCTGATTCGAGTCGCGTCGCGGTCGATGACGGATCACCTGCGCAGCGAGACGGCCCGCCGGCGCCGCGAGACCGTCGTGGCCCTGGAAACCGATCTGGAGGTCGCGCCCGAGGGCGGCGCCAATACGGATCAGGACGACACCCTCCTACTGCTTTTCATGTGCTGTCACCCCGCGCTGACACCGTCGTCGGCGATCGCCCTCACGCTGCGGGCCGTGGGCGGCCTGACGACGGCCGAGATCGCCAAGGCGTTTCTGGTCCCCGAGGCGACCATGGCGCAGCGGATCAGCCGCGCCAAGCAGAGCATCAAGTCGTCGGGCGTGCCGCTCCAGGTACCCTCCGACCAGGAGCGCGCGGAACGGCTCAGCGCGGTCCTGCACGTGCTCTACCTGATCTTCAGCGAGGGCTACACGAGCAGCGCCGGCCCCGATCTGCAGCGCACCGATCTGTCGAACGAAGCCATCCGTTTGACCCGGGCCGTGCACCGCCTGCTGCCGGACGACGGCGAGGTCGCGGGACTGCTGGCGCTGATGCTGCTGACCGATGCCCGGCGCCCGGCACGCACCGGCGAGAACGGCGAGCTGATCCCGCTGGACGAACAGGATCGCAGCCTGTGGGACCAGGCGGCGATCGCCGAGGGCATTGCGCTGGTCACCGAAGCCCTGGCGAAGAGATCGATCGGCGAATACCAGCTCCAGGCCGCCATCTCGGCCGTTCATGACGAGGCTCCGCGCGCCGAGGACACGGACTGGCCGCAGATCCTGGCCCTCTACAGCCTGCTCCTGCGCATGTCCGACAATCCCATGGTGACGCTCAATCACGCCATCGCCACCGCGATGGTGAAGGGCCCGATCGCCGGACTCGAGTTGCTGAAGGCGCTCGATGCCGACGAACGGCTGGCCGGCCATCATCGCCTCGACGCCGTCCGCGCCCATCTGCTGGAGCTGGCCGGAGATCCCCAGGCCGCCATCGCGCACTACCGGACTGCGGCCGGACGGACGACGAGCATTCCAGAACGGAACTACCTCATGACGCAGGCCGCGCGGTTGAGCGAAGCCGGCGAGCGGCCTTGAACCGGGCACGAGCCCAAAGGATGACCAGGGCGGCCAGCACGATCGCGCCCAGCGCCCAGGCCCAGACGTTCCAGCCTTTCCTTCCGCCGGGCAGCGGCACCAGGTCGCCGTCGCCGAGCACGACGATGCCGGCCCAGGCGGCGGCCGGGGCGCCTTTCGCGAGGAGGTCCTTGCGGGCAGCCTGGGCGGCGGCGGCCACCGAGCGGCCGTGGCCGAGGTGCCTGTAATAGCGAGCGAAGAAGTCCGCGGCCTCGTCGTCCCGCAGCCGCCAGAGGCTCGCGACCACCGTGTGGGCGCCGGCCTGGAAGAAGGCCCGGGCCAGGCTCATCACCCCTTCCCCTCGCAGCACGAGGCCGGAGTTGCTGCTGCACGCCGAGAGGACGACGATCCGGCCGCGCAGGTCGAGGTCCACGATCTCGCGGATCTGGAGCAGGCCGTCCTGGTTGCGGGCCCCCGGGGCGAGGAGCACGCCGGAGCGGTCGGGGTTCATCTCGTCGGTCACCGCGTGAGTGGCGAAATGGAGGACGCCGAAGCGCTTCAGGGGAGCTGACTTGAGCCACGCCTCGGAGGCGTCCTCGCCGAGCCGCCGGACGCTGCCGCCACCCATCTCGTCCACCACCGAGCGGCTTTCCCGGCGGGCATAGGGGAGCGGTCCCAGGCGGGTGCCGGAGGCGAAGACGGCAGCCCGTTCCTTGGCGGCGGCGACCTGGGGGCCGTTGCCGCCGGGGAGGGGGGGATCGGCGAGCACCAGGGCGGGCACCGTGGCCGGCTCCGGCCGCTGTCTCTTCCAGCCCAGCCAGAGCGTGGCGGAGGGGATCTCCGTCAGCTCGAAGCGGACGGCCAGAGGCGGAGCCTGGGGCGATGCCCGCAGGGCTGCGAAGGGGAGCTGATGGAGGGCGTCGTCCGGGGCGATCGTCAGCCGGCGGACGCCGGGAGGCAGCTCGGCCAGCGGGCGGGCGAGGATATGCCGGTAGAGGCTCGCGGCCGGCGCGGCCTCGGAACCGTCCCGCCGGTCGAACATGCCGGTGAAGAGGCGCACGGCGGAGCGCAGGTCGCCGCGGCCGGGGAGGCGGTAGACCCGGGTGCCGCCGCGCGTCGTCACCAGCAGCCAGGAGCCGCCGGCGAAGCCTCCCCGTGCGTCCTCCCAGGGCGCGATCTGGAAGGAGAGGAGGGCCTCGTCAGGTCTCAGAGTCTGGCGCACCCGGGAGAGCGTAGCGAAGTCGGGCCGGCGCGGGGCGGCGAGGGCCGGCGCCGCATGGGCGAGCTGGTTGCGGAGGTCCGCCTCCTGGATCTCCAGCGTCTCGAGCTCCTGCATCGCCGCAGTCCGTTCCGCGGCGGGAAGGTCGGGGCTCAGGAGCTGCCGCTGGACGCCGGAGATCCGCTCCAGCACGGCGCTGCGCCGCTGTTGGATGGGCACCGCCGCCGCCGGCACGGCATGGGCGGCTTCCAGGGTGTCGATGAGGCTGCGAGCCCGCAGGCGCTCGGCCACCTCGAAGGCCCGGTCCAGGTCCTCCGGCCCCCCTCCTGCCTGCGCGGCTTCGATCAGGCGGCCCGAGAACCAGTAATAGTCGTCGGACCAGGTCGAGAAGGCTTCGGTTTTTCCAGAAGCGGCTGCCTGGAGGTCGCGCAAGGCCTCGATGGCGTCCAGGACGGACTGCGAGTCCTCCACGGCCCTCTCGCCTGCACCCGCGGCCCAGCTTACGCGCATCCTTTCCCGCCAGGCGTACGCCATGGACCAGTAGTCCTGGGATTGCCGGGCCAGGGCCAGCGAGCGATCGATGAGCTTCTGGGCGCCCCGGGGATCGGCCAGCGCCAGGAAGCGGGCCAGGCCATTGAGACAGTAGCTCTGGTCCCGCGTCGTGTCCGCGGCCGCGAGGCAGGCGTCGAAGTGCTGGCGCGCCTCGTCCCCTTTCGACACGATCCCGAGGAGCAGGTGCGCCTTGGCCTGGATAGGGCGATTGCTTCCCGCCACTGCTGCATCCAGAGCCTGCCGGACCAGGCCCGCGGCCTCGCGCCGCCCCTCCTCGCTGGGGAGGTCGGTAAGCTGGTTGACCCGCCCGCGGGCCATGCCGTAGCGAGCATTGGCCTCGGCGTAGGGATCGTGATTGGCGGCGGCCAGGTCCGCCATCCGGCGGAAGGCGTCCAGCCCTTCGTGGTAGTGGCCGAGCTCGACGCTCAAGTTCCCCAATACACTCAGGCAGTCGCGCTGTACGTAGTAATTCCCGTTCGGAAAGAGGACGGCTGCGGCCTGACGGAGCAGGACATAGGCCTGCTCCAGGTCCTTGCCGGTGTCCATGAGCTGCCGCGCCTGCAGGACGCGGGCGCGGGCGATCAGCTCGGGTTGTCGCGACGCCTCGGCGACCCGGGTGCCCCGTTCCACCTCCCTGCCCGCCTCGTCCACATGTCCGGCGTTGAACAGGAGGCGGTAGGTGTTGGTCCGTGCGCGGACCTCGCCGCCGGCGTCGTGACGGGCGGCGAACCCCGCGGCGGCGGTGCGGAACAACTCGCCGGCATGGGCCGTGTCCAGGAAAGCCAGGTAGAAGGCGGGCCAGGGGCTGCCGGGGAACCGTTGCAGCAGATCCCGCAGCCGCGCGGCCTCGATCTCGGGCTGCTTCAGGCGGCCGCCTACTTCGTCATAGCACTTGGCGGTGCCCTCCGCTTCGGGCTGGCTCGCCGCCAGCCGGTCACAGGCGTCGAATCCCGCGGGCGGCGGCGCGGGTACGGACCCGGCGGATGAAAAGAGGAGGATCGAAAGCAGCGACGCCGGGATCGCAGAGCGCATTGGGGCGAGTCTACCGCAGCGCGGCAAACCCGGCCTGAAAAGCGAAAAGGCGGGCGGCCTCGGAGAGCCGCCCACCTTGGAAAACCAGGAGGAATGGACTTAAGCTTCAGCCCTTGGTCGGGCCCGGATCGGTGTCCGGCGGAGCGTCGCCGCCGCTATCCGGAGTCGTTCCTGTGCCGCTGATGTCATTCGGGTTCGTTGCCGAAGTGCTCATGACGTTATCTCCTGCAAAAGTGTCGAAGGTTTGGTTGGGTCTTCCGGGTCTCTCGGGTGGCTTCTCTGCCCCCGCTGGGGTGAGTAACGAAGCTCTGGTCCCGATTCCCTCACTTCGCCGGTCAGTACGTCTCAAACTCGGGATGGTTTCTCCTGATTCCCATGTAAGTCATTGAGTTAAAGCAGTGAAACCGGTTTCAGATCCGGGGCGAAGCCCGGAGGCGCGGCGAAGGCCGGTCCGGGCATCGACTGTCGACTGATTTACTGCAGGTGAGTCGTGAAGGTGGGAGACTCGACGCGGTGGCCGTCGGGGAAGCTCGCTTCCACGCGCCAGAGCAGCTTGGCGCCTGCCGGAAGGCTGGCGAGGGCTTCCTTCGGCAGGCGGTACTCGGCGGCAGACAAGCCGTGGGCGCTTGCGACCTGGCGCAGATCCTCCGTGCCGACGCTCACGTCGTAGGCGGTGGCGCCGGGGAGCGGCGTCCAGCGCAGTACGGCGGCCTGGCGCGGCAGGGCCTGCCCGGCGACGACGAGTGAGCGCACCGTTTCCTGCTGGGTCTCGCGGTACGTGGGCTGGCGGGGCACCACGGCTTCGCGGTAGATACCGACGGCGACGAGCAGGCCGGCGGCAAGAGCCGCGGCCGCGGCCAGCGAGCGCCAACCTCCGAAGCGGCCCGCGATCACGTTACCCGGCAGATGGGCGGGGACTGAATCCACCTGCGCGGCTTGCCGGTTGACCTCCACGGCAAGCCGCCAGTCCTCGGCGCAGGCCGCACAAACGGCGGTGTGGTCCACCACCTCGCGGAGCGCCTGCGGCGGCAACTCGCCCCGCACGGCGGCCCAGAGGATCTCGGGAGACGGGCAGTCCTCGCGCGCCGGCTCGTCAATCGCCGGTGCGGTGAACGCCGCGCGCCACCTTTCCAGCTCCTGGTTTTCCTGGTTCATTGCTGCACCTCTCTTTTTCCTTCCACGGACAATCAAAATCAAAGGACTTCAAAAGATCTCTCCTGCCGCTCCAAGGAGCGTCCTGCGGTCCTGTGAGCGGCGTCGGTAAGAGAGAAACGATCTCGCGACGGCAATACCCTCACTCGCGCCAGCCACCCCGGGTTCGACCAGGGGTGAGGGGGTACCGCGACTCGCTTCGTTGCTCTCTCCCACGGTCTGGACTTTGGCCCGGCCTTTATTGCAGTCGGTCCGATGTCGTTTTGGCCGCCTGGGATCTCCCCGGTGGCCACTTTTTTAGGTGCGGATTCCCTTCTCGCCGAGACAGTCCCGCAGGTCAGCCATGCCGCGATAAACGAGGTTCTCGGCCTTCTTCGCCGTCCAACCCAGGAGCTTGCCGATCTCCGGCACGCTGTGACCCTGGAGATTCAAGGTGACGGCGTGGCGCCGGGGCGCCACCATGCGTCCCAGGCAGTCGCGGATGGCCCGTCCGGCCTCGCGCCCGGCCGAGGCGCGCTCCGGGTCCGGGGACGGCGCCGCGGGATCGAAGCCGGCCTCCTCGTCCTCCTCGCCGCCGCCTTGCAGCGAAACCTCCTGCCGTCGGCGCAGCCGCCGTATCTCGTCGATCATGGCGCTATAGGCGGCGCGGCGCAGGTAGAGGGAGTTGAGCTCGGCAGTCCCTTCCTTCTTGCGTTGAATTTCCATCACCCGCATCAGCGCGACCTGGACCAGATCGTCCGCCTTGTCCGTCAGCCAGCGCGGACAGATGCGATCGACGGCCCGCACCAGCTCGCGATGGAGCTGCTCGTAGTCTGTTGAGCCAGCTGACGTTTTGGTCTGCGAATCCGAGATCACCGTGTCGCTCCGCCTGATCGGCGCATAGCCTACTACGACGGCGGCGACAGAGACCGCCGCCAGAGGACTGCCCTGGCGGCGGCAAATGAAAAGGGCAGGCTAGCAGCCGCTACCGCAGGTGTAGCAGGAGATGGATTCGTTGCAGTTGCAGATCGTGGCGTGGTTGGAGACGAACCCGCCATCGACTTTCTTCAGCTCGGTGGTGTTGAGGTTGCGGAGGGTCTCACGGTTGACGGCGAGCTTGCGCTTCATGGCGTAATTCCTATTGACACTGGACGCAGATCGAATAAAGGAGCGTGCAGCCTGGCGTGCAACTTCCGCCGCAACTGATGTTGCAGGAGCCGCAGCGGGTGAAAACCGTCGACAGGTTGCCGCCCGCGGCCTCCTGCAGGGACTCGTCCACGAGATTGCGGAGGGTTTCACGGTTGATCTTGAGCTTGCGCTTCATGGGGAGATCTCCAATCCTGGATGCAGGCTGCATCCGGAAAGCGCGAGCGGGCTCATCCCGTTCGGCTCATCGGATAGGACGGCCGGGCGGGGCGGTGGTATTAGAGGGTGTTGCGCAAATGCGGTGGCGAGATTCGACGCCGTCTCAGATGTGACAATCTTGTGACAAACCGGGCTGCATTGTCACGAAAGCTGTCCCGGTCTCACTAGTTTGTGCCACTACTTAACCGAAGCACTTGATTTATCGGTCCGTGGCGATTCACCGGAGCCGCGGGAGCTCGAGCCGGACGCAGCGGCCTTCGGCCCCGGGGGGACGACACGGCGATCTTTTATGGGGGGAGAGCCATGAATCCTATCGCCACCTTTGGGGGAAACGTCGATTACGAGTATCTGATCCTGGGCGCGGGCCCGGCGGGCTTGCAGATGGGACACCACCTGTCGCGAGCCGGGCACAGCTACCTGATCCTGGAAGCGGGGGATTGCCCCGGGTACTCCTTCAAGTCTTTTCCCCGCCACCGAACCCTGCTGTCCTGCAACAAGGTCTACACAGGTTCCGAGGATCCGGAGGTGAACCTGCGGTTCGATTGGAACTCGCTGCTCAGCGAGGGGGACGGCAAGCTGCTGTTCAAGGAGTACAGCCGCCGCTACTTCCCGGCCGCCGACGACCTCGTGCGCTACCTCGGCGACTACGCCGACTTCCACGAGCTCAACGTGCGCTGCAACACCCGCGTCGAGCGGGTGGAGAAGCCGAAGCCGCACCTGTTCCGGCTCACGGACAGCGACGGCAACTGCTTCACCAGCCGGCGCCTGATCGTGGCCACTGGAGTCAGCAAGCCGTACGTGCCACAGGTGGCGGGAATCGAGCTCGCCGAAAGCTATGCCGACGTTTCGGTGGACCCTGACGACTTTACCGGCCAGCGCGTCCTCATACTCGGCAAGGGCAACTCCGCCTTCGAGACGGCGGACAACCTCATCTCCACCACGGCCCTGATCCACGTGGCCAGCCCCAACCCGCTGCGTCTGGCCTGGAAGACCCACTTCGTAGGGCACCTGCGGGCGGTCAACAACAACTTCCTCGACACCTACCAGCTCAAGACCCAGAACGCCGTCCTCGACTGCACCGTGGACCGCATCGAGCGCCGCGAGGGCAGCCTCGTCGTGTCGGTGCGCTACAGCCACGCCCGCGGCGAGACCGAGGAGCTGATCTACGACCGGGTGATCGTCTGCACCGGCTTCCGTTTCGACGACTCGATCTTCTCCGAGGAGTGCCGGCCGGAGCTGGTGATCAACAATCGCTTCCCGGCCCAGATGCCGGATTGGGAGTCGATCAACGTTCCGGGTCTCTACTTCGCCGGCACCCTGATGCAGGCCAACGACTTCAAGAAGCACGCCTCCGCTTTCAGCCACGGCTTCCGCTACAACGTGCGCTCCCTGTTCCGCATGCTGGAGAAGAAATACCACCACCGGGACTGGCAGGCGAGAGAGATCGAGCCGACGCCCGAAGGGCTGGTGGAGGCGACGCTGGAGCGCCTCAACCGCAGCTCCGCGCTGTGGCAGCAGTGCGGTTTCCTTCACGACGTCATAGTGGTGGACGAGGACTGGAATCGTGCCCTCTATTACGAAGAGATACCCCTGGCGCACATCCACGCCAGCGAGATCGGCAAGAGCTCGCACTACTACACGATCACCCTGGAGTTCGGAAAGGCGGAGGGCGATCCCTTCGCCATCGTCCGCAAGCCCGAGCCGGGCAGGGCGGACGAGAGCGTCTTCCTCCATCCGGTGGTCCGCCGCTGGTGCGGCCATCAGCTCATCTCCGAGCGCCACCTGCTGGAGAATCTCTCCGGCGAATGGACGAAGGCGGACGACCACGTGGCTCCGCTGCGCTTCTTCTACATGGAGCAGCTGCTCGAGATGGCCGAGATGAACGGCATCGACATCGAAGAGCCGGCGCCCAAGCGGCACGGCCTGCGCAGCGTGGCGGTGTAGCGCCCTCACCCCTGGCGCGGAGCGACGTCCACCACCTGGCCGGTCTGCAGCCGGCTTGCGCTGCCGGGGGTCAGCTCTAGGCGGACCTCGACGAGCACCATCTGCGAGGCGGCGTCCACTTCCGGGGCGATGCGCTGGATGGTGCCGGGCACGGCGAGGCCCAGGGTGCGCACGGTGGCGGTGACGGGACTGCCGGGATTGAGGCGGTGCGCTTCCTCCGGAGGGACGG
>Ga0075424_100001880_pt1 | contig 18753 bp, 14 predicted proteins | sample SoiMethybrSBSTD3_FD_75301 | JGI IMG/M metagenome (GOLD analysis project Ga0075424, IMG submission 75301) | Bulk soil microbial communities from a Populus tree surrounding site in Tennessee, USA - Soil MetaG P. TD hybrid SBSTD3 | ecosystem: Environmental > Terrestrial > Soil > Tree plantation... | reverse complement strand
GTGGATATCAGGAATATATGGTGGCTCCCGTCGAAGCGCTGGTGCCGATCCCGGACGGCCTCAACGATACCGATGCCGCGCCCTTGCTCGACGCGGGCATTACCACCTACAACGCTCTGCGGAACAGCGGCGCGCTGCCCGGCGATCTTGTCGCGGTGCAGGGCATCGGCGGTCTGGGCCACCTTGGCGTCCAATTCGCCAACAAGTTTGGTTATTACGTCGCGGCCATCGGACGCGGCCCGGAAAACGCTGGGCTGGCCAAGAAACTCGGGGCACACGTGTACATTGACAGCCAAGCAACGAATGCCGCTGAGGAGTTGCAAAAACTCGGCGGAGCACAGGTCATTATTGCGACGGCCCCAAGCTCGAAGGCGATGTCCGCGGTGATTGACGGCCTTGGGCCAAACGGCAAGCTCATGGTGATCGGTGCCGCGGCCGAACCCATTGAGGTCACGCCGTCCCAGCTCATCTTCAGCAACCGAACCATTCAGGGATGGGCAGCGGGAACGCCCGCTGCTTCGGAAGACACGTTGAATTTCTGTGTGCTGAGCGGGGTGCGTCCGATGATCGAGACCTATCCGCTCGATAGAACAGAAGAGGCGTACGCGCGCATGATGAGCGGCAAGGCGGAGTTTCGGGTAGTTCTCACGATGTGAGCATTCATTAACAAAACGACCCTATGCAAGCCGCTTTTCAATTTCGGAGCCTCGCCGGTCGCGCAGTAGTTACGGTTGTGATCATTGTTCTAGCCATCGCGACCGGCGGCGACTCAACTCTTCTTACAGCCAATGCTGAAACCCACCCGGCGCTTGCCGATGAAGGAGGGTTGCCTGATCTCGGCGGTGCCATCGGCTGGCTCAACTCTCCTCCGCTAAGTAGAAAGTTTCTTCGAGGAAAAGTTGTTCTCGTCAATTTCTGGACATACTCCTGCATCAACAGCTTGCGAGAGTTGCCCTACATGAAAGCCTGGGCAGCAAAGTATAAGGATGCCGGGCTGGTTGTGGTTGGGGTGCATGCGCCCGAGTTCGGTTTTGAGAGAGAGCACACCAACGTTGAACGGGCTGTGCGCGGTTTGAACGTGACTTACCCGGTTGCTATCGATAGCGATCACAGAATTTGGGACGCATTCAATAACCAATACTGGCCGGGCGACTACTTCATCGATGCCAAAGGACGAATTCGCTATCACCACTTCGGGGAAGGTGAATACGCTTTGTCGGAGCATGTTATCCAGGAGCTCCTTAAAGAGAATGGGGGCACCGGTTTAGACGGCAATCTCGTACAGGATTCGGCTGATGGGGCCGAGGCGCCACCCAGCCGAGATGTCGAGTCTCCCGAAACATATGTCGGCTATGCTCGCACCGAGCGCTTCGCGTCTGGCCGGATTGATCTGGACTCCCGAAAAACATATCACCTACCGACAAACCCCTCGCGCAACCAATGGGGACTCGGTGGTTCCTGGAATGTGGGCGCAGAGAGCGCTGCGCCGCAAGAGGCCTCGGGCAAAATTGTGTTTCGGTTTCACGCGCGCGACGTGCATATGGTACTGGGTCCGACAAAGGAAGACAATCCGGTTCGCTTCAGGGTGACGCTAAATGGCACCGCGCCAGGCGACGATCACGGAGTTGATTCTGGTTCGGATGGCAGCGGCGAGATACGCGAGCCGCGGATGTATCAACTCATCCGGCAAAAGGGAGCAGTAGAAGACCGCACTTTCGAAATCGAATTCCTTGATCGTGGCGTTCAGGCATTTTCATTTACGTTCGGTTAGCGGGCGGGGCGTTCGGAAAGTTCGCAGGTCCGTTTCCAGCGATGCGGCCTTCAACTATAGTACTGTGGCTGGCTGAGTACATCCGAAGTCCAGGAGGTTTTTGTGGTCCCTGCACGAGCCTCGTTGCGTCTTCTCAGCGCAACCGCCCTGATCTGTGGAGCAGTCGTTTGCCAAGCCCAAACATATTCAACCTCGATTTCGAACAGTACAGGCCGAAGCGTCCCCGCCGGCAGTGCGACTAATCCGTTCTCGGGCAGCGTGCCAAGCAAGGCTGTTCCCCGGCGCATGCCACTCTCGCTGCAAGATGCGATTGATCTCGGCCTGAAACACAACCTCGGCCTGCTGCTCTCGAGCGCCGACACTCGCGCGGCGCGCGGACAGCGCTGGCAAGAATTAAGTGCATTGCTGCCTCATGTCATCGCTGCGCCTTCCATTAATGCTTCGAAGATCAACACTGAACAAGCCGGGTTATCAGGTGTGACCAATCTCTTTCACATCTCTCCCTCAGTCGGCCCGTTCTCCTACTTCGACGCCCGTGCCGCGGTAAGCCAGAATCTTTTTAATTGGAAGTCTATTAACGCCGCTCGTGCAGCCGGACAAAGCGTTAAGTCGGCTGATTACACGCTTCTCGATGCTCATGACCTTGTAGTCTTAGCGGTTGGCTATGCCTACTTTCAGGCAATTGCTGATCAAGCTCGCATTGACACCGCCGAAGCCCAGGTCCAGACCGCCCAGTCCCTTTTTGATCAGGCGACCGATCAAGTCAACGCAGGGACAGCGCCCGATATAGACGGCCTGCGCACCAAAGTTGAACTCCAAACCAGGCAACAACAGTTGATTCAGGCCAGGAATGACTTTGCGATTCAGAAGATCACCGTGGCGCGCGTAATCGGTTTGGCGCCCAGCCAGGAGTTTGACCTTACAGATAGATCTCCATATCAACCACTGGAAAATGTCACGATCGACGAGGCCCTGAGTCGCGCATACGCGTCGCGCTCCGATTATCGAGCGGCCATGAGTGATGTTCGAGCAGCAGAGCTATCGCGCAAAGCGGCAATCGCCGGCTACTTCCCGTCGCTTTCGTTCGAAGCGGACTACGGAACCGGCGGCGCCCATCCCTCGACTTCTACTCAGGTATACGACGTGCGCGGAACGCTTTCGATTCCGATCTTTACCGGCAACAGCGTGCATGGCGATATCCAGCAAGCCGATGCGCGCCTGGAGCAAAGCCGCGAGCGGCTCGACAATCTGCGTGCTGAAATCGAAGCCGACGTGCGTACCGCCCTGCTGAATCTGCAATCTTCGGCGGAGCAGGTGAACGTCGCCCGCAGCAACATCGATTTGGCCGACCAGGCACTTGCCCAATCTCGCGACCGTTTTACCGCAGGCGTCACCGATACGGTGGAGGTGGTGCAGTCGCAGGAAGCGGTCGCCAGCGCGCACGAGCAATACATTTCGAGTTTGTACAGCTATAATTTCGCGAAAATTTCACTCATTCGCGCCCTGGGTGCTCGCGAGCAGGGCGTGAAGGAATACTTCTCAGGAAAATAAGATGGCGGATGAAAACGCAGTTCCTGCTGTTTCTGAAACGCCGGCGACTTCAACACCTCGGATCGAAGGAAGGTATTCACCAGCCGCACGCCGCAAGCGCCGTCGCAATCTCATCATTATCGTCTCTGTGGTTGTATTGATTGTCGCCGGCCTGTTCCTGTGGCGCTATTTAAACAGCTATGAATCCACCGACGACGCCCAAGCCGACGTTCACCTGTATCCGGTCAGCGCGCGCATCTCGGGCTACGTGATTCGCGTCAACATCAACGACAATCAGTGGGTCAACAAAGGCGATGTGCTGGTTGAGATTGACCCGACGGACTATCAGGTTGCGCTGGCGCAGGCGCAAGCCAATCTCGCCAACGCCGAAGCAACCGCGCGATCTCTCAATATCACTGTGCCCATCACGTCGGTGAACACCTCCAGCCAGCTGCAGTTCACTGCGTCGGGGATTGAAGATGCCCGAGCCGCGATCAGCGCCGCTCAAAAGCAACTTGCCGCGGCCCATCAACAGGTGGAGGCGGCGCAGGCAAACGACGTTAGGGCGCAGGAGGATATGCGGCGATACAAGTTACTCGTCGATAAGCGGGAAGTATCTCCCCAGATCTACGATCAGTCACTGGCGGCAGCGAAAGCCAGTACCGCAAATGTTGCAGCTGCGCAGGCCAACGAGTCGGCTGCACAGGAATCAGTGAATCAGGCGCAGAGCCGTTTAGCCCAAGCCACCGCCAACCATGCATACGCTCAGACCGGCCCGCAGCAAGTGTCTTCAACTAAGGCGCGCGTGCAAGCTGCCATTGCGGACGTCCAGCAAAAGCGCGCCGCAGTCCAGCAAGCACAATTGAACTTGCAATACACAAAAATCGTTGCTCCGGTGAGCGGCGCAGTAAATAAGACCGTCGTTGTCGGCCTGAACGTTGAACCGGGGCAGCAACTGCTCACCGTCGTACCTCTCGACGAAGTTTGGATCACTGCCAATTTCAAGGAAACGCAGCTGAAGCACATGCAGGTCGGACAGAAGGCCGATATTCACGTTGATTCTTACGGCACGACCTTGCACGGACACGTGGACAGCATTGCGGGCGCAACTGGCCCACTATTCAGCCTGCTTCCGCCGGAGAATGCCACCGGAAACTACGTGAAAATCGTGCAGCGCGTGCCCGTAAAGATTGTTCTAGAGCCTGGCGAAAATCATGACCGCCGGCTTCGGCCAGGAATGAACGTTGTTCCAGACGTCTATCTCCGATGACCACCGCTGCGCTCACACTCGACCAGGACGTCTGGCGGCCACGGTATAACCCGTGGCTGGTCGCAGTCGTCGTCGCTCTTGCGGCATTCATGGAGGTCCTCGATACGAGCATTGCCAACGTCGCGCTTCCCTATATGGCGGGGAATCTTGGCGCTAGCAACGATCAAAGCACCTGGGTTTTGACTTCTTATCTCGTGTCGAACGCGATCATTCTCCCGATGACTGGCTGGCTAGCGGGGGCTTTGGGGCGGAAGCGCTTCTTCATGAGCTGCCTGGGTATCTTCACGGTTAGTTCCTTGCTCTGCGGTTTCGCCCCAAGTCTCGGATTTCTGCTTTTGTTCCGTGTGATGCAGGGCGCAGGCGGCGGGGGCTTGCAGCCCATGGCTCAAGCCATTCTGGCGGACACCTTCCCGCCCGAGAAACGCGGGCTTGCATTCGCGTTGTATGGAATCACGGCCATCATGGCGCCGACTATTGGCCCGACTCTGGGTGGATGGATCACCTTCAACTACTCTTGGCGCTGGATTTTCTTCATAAATATTCCGGTTGGCTTGATCACTTGGTTGCTGGTGCGCCGCTTTGTAGAGGATCCTCCTTACCTTCGGCGTTTGAGAGGGGCCGGAGTCAAACTCGACTATGTGGGCATCGCACTGTTGACCGTCGGTGTTGGTGCATTGCAGATCTTGCTCGATAAGGGCCAGGAAGACGATTGGTTCGGATCACGCTTCATCACGACACTTGTGGTGCTGTCAGTCACTTGCCTGATTTCGCTTGTTGTCTGGGAATGGTACGCAAAGGCTCCGATTATTGACGTCAAGATGTTTAAGAATTTCAATTTCGCGGGTGCGAGTCTAATGCTGTTTATGCTTGGCGTCCTGCTCTTCAGCAGTCTCGTGCTGATGCCGCAGTTTCTGCAAACGCAGCTGGGCTACACCTCAGAACTTGCCGGCTTTGCGCTTTCTGCCGGAGGCCTGGTTTTACTCATACAAACGCCGATTACCGGTCAGCTGACCACAAAATTTCAAGCCCGTCGCTTGATTGCCATTGGGTGGCTCGGCCTGTCACTGGCAATGTTCTATTCCACCAGGCGAATCGACCTGCAGATGAGCTTTAGTGCAGCCGTATGGTTACGCATCGCACAGGTCGTCGGCCTAGGTTTCCTGTTCGTACCGATTACGCTGGTCGCGTATATCGGCATTCCGGCAGAGAAGAACAATTCTGTCGCCGGCATCGCGAACTTCATGCGCAACATGGGAAGCAGCGTGGGAACGTCATTGGTTACGACCGTGATCGCGCGCCGTTCGCAGTTTCACCAATGGAGGCTGGTCGAGAACGCGCGGATTGATAATCCCAACTTCGCCCGTGCTGCACAAGGATTGACGCAGCACTTTGTGAATGGCGGGCTTGGAAGGCATGAAGCTCTTTCAACTGCTTACGCGCGGATTTACAAATCATTGCAAGCGCAAGCGGCAAGCTTGGCGTACATCGATACGTTCATGGTTCTTTCGATAGCGGCAGGGATCATGTTCTGCCTGAGTTTTGCCCTGCGGAAAAATGATCCGGGCGGAGGCGGGGTACACGTAGCCGAGTAACGCTATGCAACTGAAATCCATTCTGTGCCCGATTGATTGTTCCGAGTTTTCCGCAGCTGCGTACCAATACGCGCTCTCGCTGGCCGAGTATTACAAAGCCAGACTGGTGTGTCTGAATGTCGTGGAGATGTGGAAATATCCCTTTGCAGACTATGCTGCCTACGAGTCCGACTACGCCAAGTTTTCGCGAGCCATCAACGAAGGTGGCGAGGAACGGCTTCAAGAATTCGTTAAAAGGTATGCGAGCAATCATGTTCGACCGGAGCTTGCAGTTCAGGAGGGTAACGCCTCTGACAGTATTCTTTCTTTTGCTCAAACAGAGAACTTAGAAGTGATCGTGATGGGAACGCACGGCCGGCGCGGTTTCGACCGCCTGGTTTTAGGCTCAACCACAGACAAAGTAATACGCAAAGCAGCGTGTCCGGTGCTGGTGGTCTCCAACTCCTCCCATACCTTGATGACAACCACGCCGGATGGACGGCATCGCGTAGGCCGAATCCTTTATTGCACAGATTTCTCGAACAATTCCGAGCTTGCTCGCGGTTATGCGATTTCGTTGGCAGCCGAGTACGGCGCGGAACTTACGCTGCTCCACGTGTCTGAAGAAAATGTCCCCGATCTGGCCAGGATGGGAGCTCTCCTCGCGGAACGTACCGAAGAGCTAGAGAAACTAATTTCAAAGGACGAGCGCAAGAGCCTCAACGTGAAAGCCATCGTGAAGTCTGGAAAGCCCTATCAGGAAATTGTTAAGCACGCGCATGAAGCCAAGATAACGCTCATAATAATGACTGCGCGTGGAGGCGACTCTTTGGATCGCGCGGTCTTTGGCTCAACAACGTATCGTGTCATTCAGTTGGGGCCGTGTCCGGTGCTTGCAGTTCACACCTGATCAGAATGCGAAGGGAAAATTGGATCGCATGATCAACATCATTACCATCGAACGCGAATACGGATGCGGCGGCGGCGAAATCGCCCAATCGGTGGCAAACCGCCTCGGCTGGAAACTCTGGGACCAGCGGTTGACGGAAGAAATCGCCCGGCTTGCGAATTGCCCGAAGGCGGTAGTCGAGCAACGCGAAGAAAAGAATGACCCGTTGTACTACCGGCTTTTTAAATCCTTTATGCGCGGAAGCTACGAAGGCGCCATCAACGCACCAAAGCTGAATCTGGTTGACAGCGAGACAATACTCAGAATTACCAGGAGGGTTGTTGAGCATGCCGCCGAAAAAGGCAATTGTGTCATCGTGGGCAGAGGTTCGCAACAATTTCTTAAGAATCGGCCAGATACGTTGCGGATATTCCTCTACGCGCCACGAGAAAATAAGGTCCGCCGGCTTTTGGCTCGCGGCAAAACTGAAAAAGAAGCCGAGGAGTTGGTCGACACCGTTGACCGCGAACGCGCCGATTTTATTCAGAAATATTTCAATGTCGAATGGCCCGACCGCCCCATATATCACAGCATGTTGAACACCGCCATCGGCGATGAGTGCGTCGCGAATATGATTTTGAGCCTTGTGCAAACGTACGAGGCAAGGTGCACTGCATGACAACTCTTCAGGAGTTCCGATGTGAGATTTGCGGGAGCATCACCAGCACTCCGGTTCATTGGTTCGTGATTCAGTGCAACAACTCCGAGCTCACTGTCCTAAAGTGGAATTTAGAAGCCGCAAATGCACCGGGAGCTCGCCACTTCTGCGGAGAGGCCCATGCGCAGGTCTATATCAGTCGCTGGTTTGAATCAGTTTGCTCTCCACCGAAACCGGATTTTGCCAGACCTGGGTCCGTGAAATCATAGACGTCTTTGCCTGAGTGGGGCGCTCACCATCACTTTGGGTCAGCGGAACCTACCCTCCCGCTCGGCGTGACCAAGATCACAGATACCGAACTTCTTGCGTGTTCTGATTGACCTTCCCGGAGCTCGCCTGACTTTGACTTCCGGGTTGATGTACCTTGGAGTAACGATATGGCGACGGTTTTCGTTGTGGGGGCCGGACCGGCAGGGCTCTTCGCGGCCCAAAAACTTGCCTTGGCCGGGCATGAAGTCATTATTTTTAATCGCGACGTCAAGCCGGGCGGTTTGGCGGAGTACGGTATATATCCCGTCAAAGACAAGATGAAGTTTGGGCTGCGTAAGCAGTTTGCCAAAGTGCTCAACCTGCCGAATGTGGACTACTTTGGCCACGTGCCGGTGGGGGTGAATTCACCGGTTTCGATCGAAACGCTTCGGGAGTTTAAACCTGCGGCGATGGTGTTTGCCGTGGGTGCACAGGGAACAAAGAAATTGGGGCTCGCTGGTGAAGATGCGGGCGGCGTTTATTGCGCAAAAGACTTTGTTTATTTCTACAATCAACTTCCACCCTTCGCCAGCCAGGATTTTTCAACCGGGAAGCGCGTCGCAATTATCGGCATGGGCAATGTGATGGTCGACATCGCGCGCTGGCTCATACTTGATGATCCCGCCCACAGAGCCGAAGAAATCATTGTGATTGCCCGCCGCGGTCCGCTGGAGGCCAAGTTTGATGACAAGGAATTTGCGCACATCCACATGTATCTCGACCGTGAGGCGTTTCAGGAAGAACTGCTCAGGGTGCAGGAGCGCATGAGTGCTGTTGGACAAGACCCTGCGCAGGTGGCCCAGAAAACATTTGTGTGTCTCTCAAAATTTCCCGAGCAGCCGAAGATCACGCCTCGCTTGACGTTTCGTTTCCTGAATTCTCCTGTCTCCATCCAGCCTGGCCCAGATGGGCGCATTGGAAAGCTTACGGTCGCTGAGAATGTCCTCGTTGAACGCAATGGGAGTATCGCGGCGAAAGCTACGGACCTGACAACTGATCTTGAAGTGGACACTATGATCTTTGCCATCGGCGACATGCACGATCCCTCAGTCGGTCTGCCATATGGGAAAGAAGGATACGTCACCGCGGCTGAAGCCGATGCGAATGCGTGCTACCAGGTTTTCGATCCGACTTGCATGACCAATTGCGAAGGTATGTTCGTGGTCGGCTGGGCACGCAAACCGAGCGAAGGACTGGTGGGGATTGCCCGGCACGATGGTGAAGTGGGAGCTGCGTGCGTTGCGCAGTACTTGAGCGGGATTCAGGCGCCGGCATCTTCTTCAGCTGACGAGATTGCGCGGACTTTGCAAGCGAAAGGCGTCCGTTTGGTTTCAAAAAATGACCTGGCATTGCTTGGCAAAGCGGAGGAGCGCGAAGCGCAAGCTCGCGCGGTAACCTATTTCAAGTATTCCGATGACGAAGTGATGCTTTCCGCAATCGAGCAGGAAAAATCCGCCTCGGTGCCAGCATAGCGCGTTGCAGGCTGAGCCCTCGGATTCTCCAGCCCACGCCTACAGCACGTTTCGATGATCATTAACGCTTCGCCCCAATTTGCCGAACTATAATTCTCGGCATGTCTCCCAACAGATCTTCTCGTGATGTGGTCACGTTTGCCTTGAACGCTATCGCGATACTTGCCGTGCTGTTTCTGCCGTGTGCGGCATTTGCTGCCGATTCAGGCGTCACCTATACAACCCCCCTGCCAACCGGCGTGCGTCTTGATCCCGCTGGCGACTTCGTTGACCTCGGCAGCGTGCCGCTCGGAATGGCGTTGTCGCCAGATGGAAACTATGCTGCGGTCGTCTTGAGCGGTTGGCGCGAGCAGGGACTACAGATCGTAGATCTCAAGTCTCGAAAGGTCACACAAACCCTGGAACAGCCGGCAGCCTTTCTGGGAGTGATCTTTGCGCGTGAGGGCAATCGCCTTTACGTTTCTGGCGGCAACGATGATTCAATCTTCGTGTATTCGTGGGAGAACGGAACCGCGAAGTTCGAACGAAAAATTGTGCTCGGTCAACAGAAACCGGACAAAACTGGTTCGCGCTATCCGGCGGGAATGGCGATTTCAGCGCGCGGCAATATGCTGTACGTCGCGGAGAACGTTGGCGACGACCTGGCGGTGGTTGATCCGGAACGCGGTCAAGTTTTGCAAAGGCTCCCGACCGATCATTATCCCTACGGGATTGAGGTCGCAGGCGACGGTAAGGTTTACGTATCGTCGTGGGGAGGGGATACAGTTTCGGTTTTCGAGACGCACAAAGATGAAAAGCTGAAATCGGCGGCCAAAGTCACTGTCGGGCGGCATCCATCGGCGCTCGTTTCCAATAAGGCTGGAACGCAGTTGTTTGTGGCGCTAGCAGGATCGGACGAGATCGCGGTCGTTGACCCGAAAAGCAAGTCGGTGGTGCGGCGGCTTAATGACGCCAGTCCGGCTGGACCATCGGAGGGCAGGACCCCCAACGCAATGCTTCTCTCTCAAGATGAATCACAGTTGTTTGTTGCTGAGGCCGATAACAACGCGATAGCCGTCTTCGATATCTCCGCCGGCGTGGGTTCTTCGAGCAAACCAGTGGCGCGAATCCCTACCGACTGGTATCCAACGGCAATTACTTGGAGCAAGAGGGAAATGCTCGTGCTTTGTGGAAAAGGCCACGGCAGTCACGCGAATCCAGACGGGCCGATCCCCGGGGAAGGGATCGTTCGCCGCGCGGGATACGATCTCGGACAACTGAACGGCAGTTTGCGTGTCATGTCACTCAGCTTTGACTCGGCCAGCATTGCCGACTACTCCCGCCGCGTTTCTGAGGCCAACAATTGGGGAGCGACGCGCAGCGTGAAGTCCTACCCGCCCTTCAAGCACGTGGTCTACATCATCAAGGAAAACCGCACGTACGATCAGGTTTTCGGGGATTTGAAAGAAGGCGACGGGGATCCGAGTCTTGTCTTCTTCCCGCAAGCGATCTCACCCAACCATCATGCGCTCGCGCTCCGTTTCGGGTTGCTGGACCGGTTCTTCACGAACTCCGAGGTCAGCTCACAGGGCCACATGTGGTCTACGGCTGCGTATGTGACCGATTACGACGAAAAGACTGTGCATTCGGTGTACTCGGATCGGCGTCGCGATATTGACAATGAAGAAATTGATGAGCCGGGTAATGGCTTTTTGTGGAACCTCGCGCAGAAAAAGGGAATTACTTTCCGCGACTACGGCGAAATGGTAAACGATCCGAAGTCACCGGAGTGGGCAGCGACCAAACGGCGTGGGCTTGCGGACCACATCGACATGGCGTATCCGCCTTTTAACCTCGCCATCTCCGATCAGACCAGGGCCGATGCCTGGCTCGCAGAATTCAAGCAATTCGTCGAGAAAGGGGAATTGCCGCAGCTGGAAATCCTGCACCTGCCGAACGACCACACCGCCGGCGGGCACGCAGGATCTCACACTCCCAAGGCCTTGATGGCGGACAATGACCTGGCTCTTGGGCGGATTATAGAGGCGGTTTCGAAATCCCCCTTTTGGAAGGACACCGTTGTTTTCGTTCTCGAGGACGATTCGCAGAACGGCCCGGACCACGTGGATTCGCATCGTTCGCCGGCGCTGATTATTTCTGCTTACAACCACGCCGGAACGGTTCATCGGTTCGCCAACACGACGGACGTAATCGCTGCGATGGAGGATATTCTCAATCTGGACCGAATGTCGAAATTTGATTACTTCAGCAGGTCGCTTGCGGATGTGTTTTCCGATACTCCCGACCTTGCGCCGTACACCGTGCTGACTCCGCAGCAGGACATAAATGAGATGAATCCGAAGAACGGCGCGGCTGGAGAAATGTCGAAGGCGCTCGACTTCAGCAAGCCGGATCGGATTGACGACGATGTATTCAATCGCATCCTCTGGCGGATGATGAAAGGCGATGAGACATTTCCGGTGGTTGGCGCGAAGTCTCCGTTGCACACATTGCAGATGAGCCGATAGAGGCTAAAGCTCTTAACCGTCTACAGCCTGCAGATGAGCAGTTCGCGCTCGTAGATCATTTCGGGCGGAAGGTGTGCGTGCAGCAGAATGAACAGTTCCTCATGGCTGATGACTTCCTTCTTCCAGGCGTCGCGGTCGATCTGCTGCAGCTCGTCGAACTTTTCTTTTGGGAAATCCAAGCCTGTCCAGTCGATATCTTCGTAAAACGGAGTCCAGCCGATCGGCGTTTCTTTGGTGCGCGTGCGCCCGTGGACGCGATCAACGACCCATTTCAGCATCCGGAAGTTGTCTCGAAATCCAGGCCACAGAAACTCGCCTTTTTCTCCCTTACGAAACCAGTTCACATGGAAGATGCGCGGCGTCATGCTAAGCGAGCGCTGCATTTTGATCCAGTGGCGGAAATAGTCGCCCATGTGGTATCCGCAGAACGGGAGCATGGCCATGGGATCGCGGCGGACTTTGCCGATCTCGCCAGCAGCGGCCGCGGTCATCTCTGAGCCCATCGTGGCGCCGACGTAAACGCCGGAGCTCCAATTGAACGCCTGGTATATCAGCGGGATCGTATGCGCGCGGCGCCCACCGAAGATGATTGCGCTTATTGGAACGCCTGTCGGATCTTCCCACGCGGAATCAATTGTCGGGCACTGTTTCGCCGGCGCGGTGAAGCGAGAATTCGGGTGCGCGGCCTTGGCGCCAGTTTGCTTGGCGATCTCAGGCGTCCACAGATTGCCTTGCCAATCAATGCATTCTGCGGGCGGCTGATCGGTCATTCCCTCCCACCACACGCCGCCTTCGGGCGTGAGCGCGACGTTGGTGAAAATAGTGTTCTTCGAGAGGGCGGCCATGGCGTTCGGGTTCGTCTTGACCGACGTTCCTGGAGCCACGCCGAAGAATCCGGCTTCGGGGTTGATGGCGCGCAAGCGGCCGTCCGGGTCGGGTGTGATCCACGCGATGTCATCGCCAACGGTCCAGATTTTCCACCCCTTGGCCCGAAATTCGTCAGGCGGAACCATCATCGCGAAATTGGTTTTTCCGCAGGCGCTTGGGAAGGCAGCGGCGACGTAAGTCTTCTGCCCGTTTGGATCCTCGACGCCGACAATGAGCATGTGCTCGGCCATCCAGCCTTCGTCGCGGGCCATAACTGAAGCGATGCGAAGGGCAAAGCACTTTTTCCCGAGCAGCGCATTCCCGCCATAACCAGAACCGTAAGACCAGATTTCGCGTGCCTCTGGGAAGTGGACGATGTATTTCTCTTGGTTACAAGGCCACGGAACATCTTGCTGTCCGGGCTTGAGTGGAGCGCCCAAACTGTGCAGGCAAGGTACGACGCGCTTGTAATCCTTGTCTATCTCTTTGAATACCGGCAGGCCAATCCGGGCCATGGTACGCATGCTGACCACGACGTAAGGGGAGTCGGTGAGCTGCACGCCGATTTGTGACATCGGTGAGGCGATCGGTCCCATGCTGAAGGGCAGCACGTACATGGTTCGGCCATTCATGGAATTGCGGAAAAGGCCGCGCAGCTTGCGGCGCATTTCGTAGGGATTTTCCCAATTGTTGGTTGGCCCGGCGCTGTCTTTCGAAAGAGAGCAAATGAAAGTACGATCTTCTACCCGGGCAACGTCGCTTTTATCAGAGCGGGCGAGAAAACATCCAGGCCAGAGCTTCTGATTCAGGGGGATCAGCGTGCCGCTCTCGACCATCTCCTGGCAAAGCTGGTCATATTCCTCTTGTGATCCATCCACCCAATGAATGCGATCCGGCCGGGTCAGTTCGGCCATCTTCTCCACCCAACGCAGCAGGTGTTCGTTTTTGGTCAGTGGGAGAGCTGGATTAGTTTGGGTAACGGTCGCCATGGATTCGGACTCCTGTGCGGGTCGGCATAAGACGAGCTGCCGACAAATTGACCGTTCTTTATGGTATCGCAGCGACGAAGTTAAGAGGAAATCACAGATTGCGAAAACACGCATTGACAATCAACGGCGTGCGGCAAATTCGTCGAATACGCATGACGTATCGAGGAATCCACTAGATATCGTATTACGATATAATAAGTTACAAAGGCAGAATCGAAGTCGACAGATGCCAGTTCAGATCACGACTGCGGACTATCGCGCGCTAGCCGAACTGCGTTACCAGATTCGGCATTTCTTGTCCGAGAGCGACCATGCGGCTCGGCGCGTCGGGCTTGAGCCGCAGCAGTATTTGTTGCTGTTGATGGTGCGCGGCTTGCCTCCGGGAATGATGCCTAGCGTGCGGTTTTTGGCCGAACGCCTGGGACTCAAGCACAACAGCACGGTGGAATTGATCAACCGCATGGAAGCGCGCGGATACGTGCAACGGAAGCGAAATTCATCCGACCGGCGCCACGCACTGGTACAACTGCTGGCTCCCGGACAGCAACTACTGGAGCGAGTGGCCCGACAACGTATTACCGAGGTCCGAGCCGGAGGAGTGGAACTGGTGCAAGCGATGACAGCAGTCCTGGGCTACAGGAGGCGGCGTCGCCCATCGTCGCCAAGGCGCAAGTAAACACGGCATACAAGACCGCTCACAAAATCGAATGAAATCCAAGCCGCGCAATCTCGAACTCGGCGACTTCACCGCAACCTGGCACCTTTGCCCATCACGTTTCTCGCAATGATCATTGGCGTGGTCTGCGCGTTTGTCGCCTTGGCTCTGCTGCGCCTTATCGGATTCTTCACCAATCTCTTCTACTTCGGGCGGGTGGGCAGCGCACTGGTTTCGCTCGCCGGCAATCACTTGGGCTACTACGGCGTATTGGTTCCCATCGGTGGCGCGTTGATCATCGGCTTCATGGCCAAGTACGGCTCGGAGCGAATTCGTGGCCATGGGATTCCTGAAGCGATCGAATCTATTCTGTTGAACGGCAGCCGGATCGAGCCCAAGGTCGCGTTCTTAAAGCCCATTTCTTCGGCAATTTCCATCGGTTCGGGCGGACCGTTTGGTGCAGAAGGCCCGATCATCATGACCGGCGGCGCATTTGGTTCGCTGATCGCACAGCTGTTCCATTTGACTAGCGCAGAACGGAAAACCCTTCTGGTGGCCGGCGCTGCTGGCGGAATGTCCGCGACCTTTGCTTCGCCGGTGGCGGCGGTATTGCTGGCGGTGGAACTCCTGCTCTTTGAATGGAAGCCGCGCAGTTTGATTCCCGTGGCCATGGCCAGTGCTGTTGCGGCTGTGGTAAGGCGATACATCCTCGGCTTCGGGCCGCTCTTCCCGGTAGCGGCTCATCCGTTGTTTATAGGCCCCGAGGGATTATTTGGTTGCGCGCTGGTTGGGATCCTGGCAGGAGGGCTTTCCGCGCTGCTCACGGTCTCGGTATATGCCGCCGAGGATAGCTTTGAACGGCTGAAAATCCACCGGATATGGTGGCCTGCAATAGGCGGGCTCGCAATTGGACTGGGAGGGTTGGTTTTTCCGCACGCCCTCGGAGTCGGATACGACACTATGGGTGCCTTGTTGCGTGGCGATGTAACTACGAAAGTGATTCTGGGAGTTCTCCTCGTTAAATGGTTTATTTGGGCGGTGTCACTGGGTTCGGGCACATCCGGAGGCGTTCTGGCGCCGCTTTTAATGATGGGCGGGGCCCTCGGCGGCCTTGAAGCAATGTTTCTGCCTCACCAGGGTGCCGGTTTCTGGCCGTTGATCAGCATGGGAGCCATTCTCGGCGGGACCATGCGTTCGCCTTTCACAAGCATTGTTTTCACGTTTGAGCTTACGCACGATGCGAATGTGTTCGTGCCTCTGCTCGTCGCCAGCGTACTTGCGCACGCTTTCACGGTGCTGACTCTTAAGCGATCCATCTTGACCGAGAAGGTTGCCCGGCGCGGCTATCACTTGAGTCGTGAGTACGCCGTGGATCCTCTCGAGATTCTTTTCGTACGCGAGGTCATGCGGACCAAAGTCGTTGTGCTGCCCTCGAACGCCAAGTTGGCCGAGATATGGCCTTCGTTGCGGACCGATCATCGCCAGGAACAATGCTTGTTGCCAGTCGTGGGCCTGCAGGGAGAGCTGGTCGGAGTCTTGACTAGGCACGACCTTGCCGATCGCATGGAGCAGAACCAGAGCGCAGGTTTGAACTCCTCGCTGGCGGAACTCGCTCAATCCGCCGACATGGAAGCATATCCCGACGAGCCACTACGTCTGGTGGTATATCGCATGGCTGAGAAGGGGGTCACCCGAATGCCGGTGGTAGAGCGCGAAACCCGAAAATTCCTGGGTCTGGTGTCGCTGGACGATCTGTTAAATGCCCGAGCGCGGCACCTTGAAGAAGAGCATCGGCGAGAACGGCCGCTCAAGTTCCGTTTCTTTTTCCCTGGACGGGGTGCAGGTTCGGAGATTACAGGAGCGCCTCAAACTAAACTGTGACCTGCTCCTCGCGCTTGCTGGCGTAGTGAGAGTCAACATAATCGTCGAGGATTTTGATGAATTCCCGAACGATCTTGTCACCTCGCAGGGTGGTGAGCAGGCGGCCGTCCACGTAAACGGGAGCTTTGGGTGCTTCAAAAGTGCCGGGAAGCGAGATGCCGAGGTTGGCGTGCTTGGATTCGCCGGGGCCGTTGACCACGCATCCCATCACGGCAACTTTCATTTCTTCGACGCCCGAATAGCGCTCTTTCCAGGAAGGCATTTGTTCCCGCAGGTAGCTTTGAATCTGTTCAGCCATTTCCTGGAAGAAGGTGCTGGTGGTGCGTCCGCAACCCGGGCAGGCGGTGACCTGCGGAGTGAAGCTGCGGATCGCGAGCGATTGCAGAATCTGCTGCGCAACTCGCACTTCCTCGGCGCGATCGCCACCTGGAGCAGGAGTCAGAGAAACTCGAATCGTGTCGCCGATGCCTTCCTGCAGCAGAATCGAAAGCCCCGCGCTCGAGGCGACGATGCCCTTCGCGCCCATGCCGGCTTCGGTCAGACCCAAGTGAAGCGGATAACTGCAACGCGCCGCTAGAGAACGATAGACATCTACCAGATCCTGTACTCCGCTCACCTTCGCGCTAAGGATTATCTGATCGGGACGTAGCCCATACTTTTCTGCACTCGCAGCCGAATTCAACGCGCTCACAACCATGGCTTCCATCGTGACTTCGCGGGCGTCTTTGGGATCCGCCGAACGCGAGTTCTCATCCATCATGCGAGTCAGTAGTGATTGATCGAGTGATCCCCAGTTCACGCCAATGCGAACCGGCTTTTGATTTTCTACCGCGACCTCGACCATGATGCGGAAATTGGAATCGTCCTTGCGACCCACGCTAACGTTGCCGGGATTAATGCGATATTTGGCCAACGCTTTCGCGCACGCCGGATACTTCTTCAGCAGCAGGTGCCCGTTGTAATGGAAGTCGCCGATGATGGGCACGCGAACGCCGCGTTTATCGAGTTGCTCAACAATGTGCGGTAGAGCGGCGGCGGCAGCTTCGTTGTTGACGGTGACACGAATTAACTCGGAACCAGCCCGGGCAAGAGCAGCGACCTGGTCGACGGTGGAGGCTACATCGGCAGTGTCGGTGTTGGTCATGGATTGCACCACTACTGGTGCATCCGAGCCGACCCGGACATTGCCGATGGTGCACGTTACAGTTTTGCGCCGCTCAATCGAGGCCATGCGGAATCTTCAGTTTAGCAGAACATCGCCAACTGCCCTCTGGAAGACCGGACGTGTCTCGATCCTGATCAGTCGCGGATTTCCATTGACTCATTCTTATCCTGCACGTAAAATAGTGTTGCACATGGATATGTGCTGATGAAAACCAACATAACTTTGAAACTCGATCGCGAACTGATTCGGAAAGCTCGAGTTTGGGCAGCCGAGAAGGACACTTCGATCAGCGCTCTATTAGCTGAGCAACTGGAAAAGAGTCTTCGTGATCGTGAAGGATACGAACAAGCGAAGAAGCGTGCTTTGGCGATTTTAAGGAAGGGCTTCGATTTGGGATACGAGCCGCGCACTTCGCGAGACGAGTTGCATGAGCGGTAAGTCTTTTGTTGATACAAACGTTCTGATCTACGCGCACGACCGCTCCGCAGGTGCGAAACACCAACGTGCTGCAGCCCTGATCGAGCAACTCTGGTTGTCGAGCGAGGGTGTCCTTAGCACTCAGGTCTTACAGGAGTTCTGCGTGAATGTTAGGCGCAAACTGGCGCGCCCATTGTCTTCGGATGACACTGCGCGCGTGCTCCAGCAATATCTACATTGGGACATTGTGATAAACACGCCGGCATCGGTCATTGAGGCGATGATGTTTGAAACTCGTTACGCTATTGCCTTCTGGGATGCGCTCATCCTTACCGCGGCTAATGCAGCCGGTGTGAACACGCTGTACTCGGAAGATTTCTCGCATGATCAGCTCTACGGCTCCGTAAGAGTGATCAATCCCTTTCAATAGGGGCCGATCTGTTGGTTACGGCAGCCTCTGGGCAATCGTCTTCGCGATGTCATTGTAGATGACCATCGCCGCGAAGAGCACCAGGAACACGAACGCCGCCTGGTAGATTCGCTCTTTGATTGGCATGCTGATGTCACGGCGCATCAGACCTTCGATGAACAGCAGCATGATGACCCCGCCATCCATGATGGGGATGGGCAGCAAATTGAAAATGCCCAGGTTCAAGCTGATCATGGAGGTAATGGCCGCGAGCGGCGCCCAGCCGTTTTCCTGGGCAGCATCGCCGGTCACCTGCGCGATTCCAATCGGCCCGGAAATCATTTTCGGCGATGCTTTGCCCTGAATCAGCTTGCCAACAAGGTCCAGCAGCAT
>Ga0075424_100001879_pt1 | contig 18753 bp, 17 predicted proteins | sample SoiMethybrSBSTD3_FD_75301 | JGI IMG/M metagenome (GOLD analysis project Ga0075424, IMG submission 75301) | Bulk soil microbial communities from a Populus tree surrounding site in Tennessee, USA - Soil MetaG P. TD hybrid SBSTD3 | ecosystem: Environmental > Terrestrial > Soil > Tree plantation... | reverse complement strand
TCTAATAACCATCGTAGCCAGAGCAAGATGCGTCGCCAGGAGCGTATCGGAGAGGCCCTTCATCGGTTTGTCGCTAAGCATTCTGGAAGCTGGCGCATAAGCTCACCTAGAGGTTCGGCGTCCTCGGGAGCGGAAATGGATCGTGACGCATTGTCTCAGCCAGGGCGCTCTTCATCGCCAAACCTGATCTTGCTCACCAATTGGAGAACACCTTTGCCTCCTCCCCAAGCAATCAGGAGAGTCGCAGAGATTTTGGTCAAAGACCAAACCTCCAATAAAAGGTCCCTGTCGCCCTTAGCCATACCATACGCAGCAAAGGCAATTACGAGAAAGCCCGTGAGGAATGCGGCTCCTCCCATAATTCGCACTCGCGCAAGGGCAAGTCTTTCCCCCGACCGGCCATGCCAGACATCCCTGGATAGCCCAAAGTCTGTCTTGAGCCTCGAACGGCCGCGACATCGCCTCATTATGCGACTCCTGTCCGCGAGGTGGACCTCCCCTCTCCATCCGCCCCCCTCCTCGTCTTCCTGCCTCGTAGAACCGGGTCCTGAGCGAATGCGATTTCCCAGAGATATCCCGGAGATATCTGAGAGCGCCAATGAGCAGAGAAGACCCTTGGGCTAAAATCCTCATCCGAGCCACTGAGGAACAAAAGGCCGCTTGGGAGACTGCGGCAAAGCGATGCGGGCTCAACACGGCCGATTGGATCCGCTATACGCTTGGTAATGCCTCCAGGACATGCGCGGACTATGTAAATGGAACGCGCGTGCTCACCATAGGTGACACTGTCCTTAGCGGTCGACCGCGAGATCGAGTTGGGCTGGATAGCCTATCATCTACTGGCGAGGTCCTCTATACAGCCTCAAGAATTGCTCAGCGGCAACAGAATCCAAAGGCCGTTTACGATTTTATTGTATTGCTCGACGAACTCTGCTTCCGTGCATTCTCCGATAGTTTGGGTGCGATCTACTGCCCGCGCTCTGCTGCCTCAGAGAGTCGCGGCAATAGGCAGAATGTAACCTGGCCGCACGAAGAAAAGTGGCGACGTTGAGACAAGGGATTTTAGGAGTAGAATCGCCGAACACGGCTGTTGCAGCGGACCGCTACGCTCGCCGCTGAACAGCAGCCACGTTGGCCGCAAGAGAGTCACTACCTTCCTAACGAGGAGTGGAGGTACGCAGGAGGTCCTAGGCAATGAACAGACTGCCAAATCTATCGACGTACGTGGAGCAATACAAAAAGCTCCGGACTTGGTGGGAGAAGGCGCGGTCGGTGATTGCTGAGGCGGCGAAAACGTCTGCGGGCGTCGAGTTGTACCAACTGGTTCCCGACGACATTGGCGACGAAGTGCGTTTGCGGGTTTGTGGTGCCCTTGCCTATGTGCGCTTTAAACATGACCTCAAAAACGGTAGGCTTGAATACGGTGTGTTGCTGACGTCTGCGGATGGTAGGCCTGTCAAATATGAGAGGATCAAAGATCTCGATTTCGACGAACTCGGCAACGTTGGAGGCCATTTTCACTTTGGCGACGAGGAAGAGCAGAATTTTAAGCGACTACACCGCGAAACGCTGGCAGAAGCGGTGCCGATAATCGTAAAGATGTACTTTTCGGAGACTCAGAACGAGGCTACAAGATGAATGGCAAGTCGAAGAGCGGCCAACCCCAGGCCTACAGCGGACGGAAACCGCATGATGCGCGGTTCCGTCGCTGAGGCCTTTAGCGTAGAGGCGACCGAGAAACGCCCGTGAGCAATCAGGCATCGACCGGAACCAGAAGCAAGAGGACGATACTGGGCGTCCTGTATTCTGGGTCTGGCGTTTCTGCCCTTGTATTTGCCTTGCTCAGTGCTCAATTCCGGCTCCTCGGCATCGCCTGCGCACTCGCTTCGTTCCTTCTCGCCGCCTCAGTTCTAAGTACGGCAGCTCGCGTGGCGGGCCAGCTACCAATGCTCGTCGGCAGGGACATCAACCTCGAAGTCTGGGGCATCGCCTTGGAGAGCTCCGGCCCTTTCAGAGTCAACTCCGTTCACGTTCTTGGCGCCGGCCTTCACCTATACCTAGAGCTCCCCCCTGGCAGCCACCCTCGGGATCTCAAGGTCGCGCAGCCCAAGACAGTGCGAATCACTGAAGGCCGGCTTGAAATTGCCGACGCTGCCTACGTCAGCTGGGCAGGAAGCAAGCTCAAGCGCGATCAACCGAGCCACCAGACAGCCCTTGTCATTTCGTGGCCGGCCGCCCAACCCCTCGTTGCAGCGGAGCTCAGACGCCGTTAGCCGAGTGAAACATGATTGACGAGCTTTGGGGTCCAATCGAACGTAATCAGTGGCGGCAAGTGCCCTGCGTTACTGGACGCCTGGCGACCGAAGACGATGTCAAGGCCGGGCGTGCGGCTTTCTATCTGGGGAATCTTGAGGAGGTTCCGGCTGGACCGGCCAAGCTAAAGTTGCCTGCCCTAGCTCTGTGGCGAGACAGCGATTCTGAAACACCGATTCCTGTGGTCGTAATCCAAGCTGAGGAGAGCGAGATTCAGTGTACCGTTGGCGTCAGGTTCTTAACCGGTGGAAATGGAGTATGCTTGCTTGAGGACTTGGAGTTCATCGACGAAAATGACCGGCGCTTCGCGTAACCATGCGGCGGCTAACCCTTGGCCTCAAGCGGACGAAAACCGCATAATGCGCGGTTCCGCCGCTGAGGCCTAGAGCGTTGACCGGCTGTCCTCCTGAGGAGAATTCACTCCATGCACAACGTACTATCGGTGACAGTCGCTCTCTTCCTGCTTGCCGGCTTCCCCGCTTCGGCTGCCGTCAAGCAGCCTGTGTCGGACTGTCCGAAGAAGCTCGCAGATTGTCCGAATGACGGGTGCTCGACAGAACACGCAGTTGACGGTGGCCTGAACGAGCGGAAAAACATCACGGATGGCGATGACGAGGCGCACGGACTGGCAGAGCCGATAAACTTGCAAGCAATCAAGGATCTGCCGAATCCGCAAGACTTCACCATGGGCGACTCGCGTGAAGAGCTTCAGGGTATTGGCGAGGGGAAAAAGGTCCGTGTCTTCGGCTTCCTGCTGACCGCAAAACCTGAAGGCGCCGAATCCTGCAACTGCGATATCGACGATGAGAAGCTGAAGAACAAAGACAAAGGTGTGAACACCGACAACCATCTGGTGCTCGTCTCCTGGACCTCTGTGCAGAAGTTTCCGATGCCCGCCAACGTTAGCACGAAAGAGTGGAAGCGGATCACGCGTGACCGCGAGGAAGAGTCCATCACGGCAGAGTTCACGCCAAGGGTTCGCCGCGCGCACCCGAACTTCACGAGAGCCGCCGTTCGTCCGCTCATTCTGAAGGCGCGGCAGATGGCGCTGCCTGTTCGCGTGACCGGCCTGCTCATGTTCGATTCGCAGCACTTCATCGAGCACCCACTGGTCAGGGTCAACAATTGGGAGATTCATCCGATCTTGAAGCTGGAGTTTTGCCCGAAGGGTGCTACGTGCAGGGCGGACAGTGATGACAATTGGGAGTCGCTAGACGATCTCTAAAGCGGGTCGGTCGATGGTGACCGCCAAGGCAGGAAGGAGGCAGCGTTGCGAGTCCAGACCGTGGTTCGCCAGCCAACACACGCTTCAAGCGGACCGCGGGCGACCGCTTTGCCGTTAGCCAACGCATGAGGCCGCCGGCCGCTCAAGCGGGATCACGTTGGCCGACGAGACGACGCGCATGTCCAACTCCAAGAACGTTGCTGCCATCCTTGGCCCCACAATCGTCGCGATGGTCGCGTCCGAGTTCCCGCTTGTCCAGCCCCATCTTTACAACACGCAGATTCCGCCCGTCGTCTATCTGTCCGGGACCTTGATGTTCGTTGGAGGACTCGCCGTTGTTCGGGTGCACAACCGATGGAAGCGGGACTGGACCGTACTGGTGACCCTATCTGGGTGGTTCTTCCTCCTACTCGGTTTGTTCCGCATGTTTGCCGCGGGCGCCTACCAACGGGGCTCAGCGAGTACCAGCGCGACGACCTTCATGGTCTTGGAGGGGGATACTCGCGATTCTCGGGCTCATCATGACTTTTCAGGCGTACCGCCAAGATGGGAAGTAGGAGGTCCGTGCTTGAGCGGCCTACCCGGAATTGCAGCGGACGGGCTACGCCCGCCGCTGAATTCCAGTATCGTTAGGCGAGGAGGTTTCATGCCACGAAACTACTTCTGTTGGATCACGGCGGTAGGCTTCCTTTGCCTCGGCTTCCTTACGCCGGAGCGATCCGCCGCATGCAGCTGCATCTGCTACTACCCGACTTGGGGCTTCGTGACCGGTGTGCGCTAACAAATCGTTGCAGCGGACGCACCCTGCGAGGAGGGCTAGAATAGCCCCAGACTGTTAAGCGGATCATTGAGGTCAAGAAGAATCCATGAAATGGAGGGGGCGGTGGCAACGCTTGACTTTCTCTATTTGGCGCTCATAGTGGTCCTCTTGTTGGTTGAGCACTTCGTGCTCTGGCCGACGTTCCAGGGCGAAGGTGCCACAGTGCCGGCCTAGGAGCAACGAGCACGCCGTGCACGGGGCGCCGCCCTTCGACCGGTCATTGTCATCATTCCGTCATGACGAACGCTCTATCCGTCATGATGAACGGAGGCGCCCATGAAAGCCGCCGTGCTACATACGCTTGGCAAACTACCTCGCTTCGAGGACTTCCCGGAGCCCCAACCGGGCCAAGGCGAAGTACTCGTCCAGGTAAGAGCCGCGTCGTTGAAGAACGTCGAGAAGGCGATGGCGAGCGGTTCGCACTATGACAGTCACAGCGAATTGCCGGTGATATGCGGTCTTGACGGCGTCGCAGTCCTGGACGATGGGACCCGGGTCTTTTGCGGCGGGTGTCGGTCGCCCTATGGAATGATGGCCGAGCAAGCTGTCGTTTCGCGGGCCTTCTTTTTGCCAGTCCCGGATGATGTCGATGACAACACCGCTGCGGCCTTGCCGAATCCGGCGCTATCGTCCTGGCTTCCGCTCCTCTGGCGCGCAAGACTCAAGCCGGGTGAAACGGTATTGATCCTCGGTGCGACCGGGGTGGCGGGCAAGCTTGCCATCCAGATCGCAAAACATCTTGGTGCCGGACGTGTCATCGCCGCCGGGCGCAACGAGCGCATCCTGGAGACGTTGCCGGATCTCGGAGCGGACGCGACCATTGCCCTCGACCAACCGGAGCAGGAATTGGCCGCCGCCTTCATCCGCGAGGCCGCCTACAAGCGGTTCGACGTGGTTCTTGACTATGTGTGGGGCCACCCCACGGAAGTTCTACTCGATGCCTTGACCGGCCACGATGTGATGGCCGAGTCCGATACTGTCCGTCTGATCGAGATTGGCGAAATGGCCGGCCCGACCATTTCCCTCTCCGCGGCTGCGTTGCGCAGTTCCGGGATTGAGATCTACGGAAGCGGCGGCGGTAGCATTCCACACACGGCGATCTTCGAGATATTCCCGCAGGTCTGGGCACTGGCTGCCAGCGGCAAACTTCGCATTGATACCGAACCGGTCCCGCTTAGCGAGATCGAATGCGCTTGGCAGCGCAATGACTCGCCGGGTCGGCGGCTTGTTATTATCCCGTAGCCCATTAAGGTGTCTGGGCCGGACGCAAAACTGGGAGGCTGATACGGCTGCCGTGGTTTGCTCGGCTCCCCACAACTCCTTCTCTCCCCGGGGCGCCGTGACACTCTTTGACCCGAGTGACAGGTCCATCCTCACAATGGACGCGTCCGTCGTTTCGATGGACACGCTCTTTCCCGCGATGGACAGGCCCATCCGCAGAACGGACGGCTCCATCGGCTCCTTGGGCACACACATCGTTTCGATGGACGCTCGCTTTCCCGCGAGGGACGGGTCCATCGTCTCAGTGGACGCACGCATCGTCTCGATGGACGCACGCATCGTCTCGTTGGACACACACTTCGTCGCGATGGACACGTACTTTTCCGAGAAGGACACGTCCATCGGCCCAACGGACACGTACTTTTCCGCAATGGACCGTCCTTCGTCGCGAAGGACACGTCCATCGTCGCAATGGACACGTACTTTTCTCCGATGGACACGCACTTTTTCAGAATGGACACGTCCATCGGCCCGATGGACACATACTTTTCCGCGATGGACACGTCCATCGGCAAAAGTGCCGTGTCCATCGTCGCAAAGTACACGTCCATCGTCACGATGTGTGTGTCCATCGTCGCGAAGGACACGTCCATCGGCTGAAGTGCCGTGTCCATCGGGACGATGTGTGCGTCCATCGGCGGCACCTGTCGGGGTGCCAGGCCGCCCGCAGCGGCTGAAGCCCGCCTCCGGCGGTACAATCTGCATCGATGGAGATCCTCACGACCCACGTAGGCGCCGACTTCGACGCTTTCGCCACGATGATCGTGGCGCGGCGGTTTCATCCCGAGGCGCGGCTGTTCTTCCCCGGCTCGCGGGAGGGCTCCGTGCGGCGGATGATCGAGGCGCGGGGCCTGGAAGTGCCGGAGCTGCGGCAGAAGGACGTGGATCCGGCGGCTCTGACGCGGGTCATTCTCTGCGACATCCGACAGCGGAGCCGCATCGGCGTCGTTGCGTCCTGGCTCGAGGCCAACCCCGGGATCGAGGTCTGGGCTTACGACCATCACCCGGCGGTGCCCGGCGATCTCGCCGTGACCGGCGGCATCGTCGATCCAGAGGCGGGTTCTTCCTCGACTCTGCTGGTGGAGGAGCTGCGCCGGCGGGGCCTCGGCATCTCAACCGGCGAAGCGGACCTCCTGCTGCTTGGGATCTACGAGGACACCGGCTCTCTCACCTACGTCACCACCGGTCCGCGTGATCTTGCCGCCGCCGCCTGGCTGCTGGAGCAGGGCGGGGATCTCGCCGCCGTTCGCGCCTCGGTCTCGCGACCGCTCGATCCGGAGCGGCTGGACGTGCTTCACCAGATGACTCGACGGCTGGAGGTGCACCGCATCCAAGGCCACAGGGTGGGAATCGTGGAGGTCGAGCTGGGGCGCTACGTGGAGGAGCTGGCGCTGCTCGTGTCCCGGTGCCTGGAGATCTTCGCTTTGCCTCTCCTCTTCGCCGCGTTCGGCGAAGGAGAGCGAATAACCCTCATCGCTCGCGGCAGTCTGGAGAACTTTGATCTGGCCGAGGCGCTGAAGGAGCTGGCCGGCGGCGGCGGTCACGCCACGGCCGCCTCGGCGCGGCTCAAAGACACGACGCTGCTGGAGATCCGCGAGCGGCTGCTCGAATATCTGCGGCGCGCCCTGCCGCCGGCGGCCCGGGCGCGGGACCTGATGATTGCCCCGTTTTACGTGATTCCCGCCGGCACCACGATCGAAGAGGCCAAGGCAGGGCTCAACGCCCGGCGCATCAACGCGGCGCCGGTGGAACGGGAAGGGCGGATCGTGGGCACCGTTTCGCGGCAGATCCTCGACGCCTCGCTCCAGCACGGCCTGGGCCCGCGGCCGGTGGAGACGGTGATGGCCGCCGAGCTCGAGTGGGTTGAACCCGACGCTCCGGCTGAAGACGTGCGGGAGCGGATGCTCAGCCGCCATCCGCGTTTCGTGCTGGTGGGAGACCCAGCGGCCGGCCGCCCGCTTGGGTTGGTCACTCGCATGCAGCTCCTGCGGCACCTGCACGGCCAACTCTCGGACTTCGAGGAGCGATTCGACCATCGCGCCGAGCAGCAGAGAGAGCGGCGGGAGAAGATCGGCCATCTCCTGGCCCGGCGGCTGCCGGCGGCTCTGACCTCGCGCATCGAGATCATCGCCGGCGTTTCGCGTCAGCTTGGCGTTCCCGTCTACTTGGTAGGTGGCTTCGTGCGCGACCTGCTGCTGGAGCGGGAGAACCGCGATCTCGATCTGGTGGTGGAGGGAGATGGCGTTGCTTTCGCCGAGGCGCTCGCACAGCGCGTGGGCGGCCGGGTGCGGGTGCATCGCGCTTTCCTCACCGCCGTGGTGGTCGACGCCGACGGTTTCCACATCGACGTCGTCACCGCCCGTAGCGAGCAATATCGCGCTCCTGCGGCACTGCCCGAGGTGCAAACCTCGGCTTTGCGGCAGGATCTCTTCCGGCGCGACTTCACCATCAATACCCTGGCCATCCGCCTGGGACCGGAGCCGGCGCCCGAGCTGATCGACTATTTCGCCGGCCGGCAGGATCTCAAGGAGAAGTCGCTGCGGGTGTTGCACAGCCTGTCGTTCATCGACGATCCGACGCGAGTCCTGCGGGCCGTGCGGTTGGAGCTGCGGCTGGGTTTCCGGATGTCGCCCGAGACGGTGCATCTCGCCCAGGTGGCCCTTGCCGAAGGGGTCTTCGATCAGCTCTCCGGCTCGAGACTGCGGGACGAGTTGGCTCTGCTGCTGGATGATCCGGATCTTGCCCTGCGCGGTCTCGAGCGTCTCGCCGAGTTGGGTGTGCTGCGCGTCCTCGATCCCGGCATCGACCTGGCCGGCGTTACGGGTGAGCGGCTGAGAAACGCGCGGGCCGCTCACGACTGGTACCGGCTGGAGGGGGTTTCCGATCCGCCGGTGAAGGCGTGGCGGCTGCTGCTGATGGCGCTCGCCGGGGACTTCGCGGCTGCGGATCTCAATCGCCTGGCCGACCGTCTGATGCTGGCGGGGGAGGACAGGAGCCTGCTCACCGGGTTTCCCGGGCGCCTGGCGTCGGCCCGAGCTGCCCTTCAAGCGAGCCGGGGGAGGGTGCCGCACCAGGTGGCGGAAGCCCTGGAACCCTTGAGCGGCGAGGAGCTTCTGCTGTTGATGGCGGAGGAAGGCGAGGCGATCCGCGTCCAGATCCGCCGCTATCTGACGGAGATGCGAGGCCTCAAGCTCGCGCTCCGCGGCGCCGATCTGCTAGAGGCGGGATGTCCTCAAGGACCGTGGATCGGCGAGGCCTTGAACGCTACGCATCGCGCCCGTCTCGACGGCCTGATCGGCGACAGCGAGGAGCTGCGATACGCTCTGGATTTCCTGTCCGGCGAGCAGGCCGTGGTACCGGAAAAGGAGAGCGTGTGAAGAGCCGATTCCTGGATATTTCCGCCGTCGCCCTGATGCTTGCCGCTCCATGTGCCGCGGTGGACGACCGGTCTTTCGAGATCGTTCGCTACGATTGCCTGACCGACACCACCCGGCACGAGATCACCCTGTTCGGCAACGGTACCGTCCGCGTGCGGGACGGGCTGATCAAACACGAATGGATGGGTCTTGCCGAGATGGGGCCGGACGAGCTCCAGGGCTTCGTCAACCGCTTGTCGGAAGAGGATCTCACCCAGTCCGCAAGCCCGGAGAAAGGGGTCGAAGGCAACTGGGTGGAGCGTTGCGAGCTGCGGCTCCAGCTGCCGGGAAAGGGACTCAAAACCTTTCGTTTCGGCCACTACGATCCGCTCGGTCTCACCCTTTCGCGGGTCGTGCGCATCGCCCTGGAGCTGGGGGAGAAGGTGCAAGTGGTGAAGGACGCCGACGCGTTGCCAGCCGATTACGTTCCCGAGGTGGGAGACGTGTTGAAACGAGTGGGAGACGGCGCGCGGTTCCGCATCGTAGCCTTTACATCGGACAAGAAGGGCATCGAGTTTCAAGGCATCGACGTGCCGCTCGCGATGTACATCCCGAAAGATCAGGTGAGACAGCAGTTCACGATCCTGGTGTCCAAGGGATGGTGAAACCGGGGGTGCGCATCATGGGCGGCGAGCTTCGCGGCCGCGGGCTCGCCGTGCCTCCAGGAGCGCGTCCCACCGAGGGCCGGGTGCGCGAGGCGCTGTTCTCCATCTGGCGGGATCGTCTCGAAGGCGCCCGGGTGCTCGACCTCTTCGCCGGCAGCGGCGCCGTGGGCCTCGAGGCTCTGGGGCGGGGCGCTCTCTCCGCCCTCGCCGTGGACAGCGATGCGCGGGCGGTGAAGATCGTCGAGGGAAATGCCGGCCGAGTGGGCCTGAAGGCGCTGGAGATCCGCCGGCTCACCCTGCCAGCCGGGCTGAACCGCTTGGTAGACGCCGGGTCTTTTGATCTCGTCTTTGCTGATCCACCCTACGGTTTCGATGCCTATGAGGAGCTCCTTCGGGGAGTCGTTCCCCTCTTGGCGCCTGACGGCGAAGTGGCCGTCGAGCATTCGTTCCGCCGGGAGTTGCCCGTCGAGGTGGAGCTATTGACGCGGGTGGACGTGCGGCGGTACGGGGAGAGCGCGGTGAGCTTCTACCGGGGACGAGGCTGAGAGCCGGTTTCTTCTAGGATCGGCCGAAGGAGAGTATCCTCTCTGCGCTAACGCGACGCTTGCATGAGGAAAGAGTGATGACCTGGACCCAGGTGTACTCTCCCATCAACGGCAGCATCCTCGGGTCGGCGCTCGTCGCCGCCATTCCTGTCGTCGTCCTCCTCGGGCTCCTCGCCTTTCTTCACGTGCGGGCGCACTGGGCCGCGCTCCTGGGGCTCGCCGCGGCCATCTCGATCGCAACTCTGGCCTTTGGTATGCCGGCGAAGCTCGCTTTCGCCGCCGCGGCTGACGGCGCCGCCTTCGGACTCCTGCCCATCGGCTGGATCATCTTCGGGGCGATCTTCGTCTACGACGTCACGGTCAAATCGGGCGATTTCGAGGTCCTGAAACATTCGATCGCGGGCCTCGCGAGCGACCGGCGAATCCAATTGCTCTTGATCGGCTTCAGCTTCGGCGCCTTCATCGAGGGCGCCGCCGGTTTCGGAACGCCGGTCGCCATCTGCGGCGCGATGCTGATCGGGCTGGGCTTCCGGCCTCTCCAGGCGGCGGGGCTCGCCTTGATCGGCAACACCGCGCCGGTCGCCTACGGCGCGCTCGGCACACCGATCATCACTCTCGCCAAGGTCACCGGGCTGCCGGAAGCGGCGCTTTCCGCCATGGTCGGGCGGCAACTGCCCATTTTCTCGGTCCTCATCCCTTTCTGGCTGATCTGGGCGATGGCAGGACGCAAGGCGATGCGCGAGGTGTGGCCCGCCTGCCTCACGGCCGGCGTCTCTTTTGGCGTCACCCAGTACTTCGTCAGCAACCATTTCGGACCCTCGCTGGTGGACATCGCGGGCTCGATCGTCTCCATTCTTTCGCTGCTCGTCCTGCTCCGTTTCTGGCAGCCGAAGACGATCTGGAGCTTCGAGCACGAATCGCAAGAGGAGCGCGCGGCCGAGGCGGCGGCCCGGCCCGAACACGCCCCGAAGACGGCGTTCAAGGCCCTCGTGCCCTGGCTTCTCCTCTGCGTCCTTGTCTTCATCTGGGGCTACCCGGCCTCCAAGGAATTCTTGAACGGCGGCGCCGAGGGGCACGAGAACTTCCTGCACGGAATCTCGCTGTTCAACATCCCCGTCCCCGGTCTCGACAAGGCGGTGGTGCGGGTGCCGCCGGTGGTCAAGAAGCCGACGCCGGAAGCCGCGGTCTTCACCCTCAACTGGCTCTCCGCCTCGGGGACGGCCCTCCTGCTGACCGGGATGGTGAGCGGCCTCTTTCTCGGGTTCTCGCTTGTCGAGTTGTTGAGGATCCTGGGCGGGACGCTCTTGCGGGTGAGGTGGTCGCTGGTGACCATCGCCGCCATGATGGCCCTGGGATTCACCACCCGCTATGCCGGCCTGGACGCGACGATGGGGCTCGCCTTCGCGGCGACCGGCGTGCTCTTCCCATTCTTCTCGCCGCTCCTGGGCTGGCTTGGGGTGGCCCTCACCGGGAGCGACACGTCGTCGAACGTTCTGTTCGGAGGGCTCCAGCGGATCAGCGCCGAGAAGCTGGGGTTGAATCCGATCCTCGCCTGTGCCGCCAACAGCAGCGGCGGCGTGATGGGGAAGATGATCGATGCCCAGAGCATCGTCGTCGCAGGCGTCGCCACCGGCCAACAGGGCAAAGAGGGCGAGATCCTACGCTACGTCTTCTGGCACAGCATCGCGCTCGCTTCCCTGGTCGGCGTCCTCGTTTTCCTCCAGGCCTACGTGTTCCCGTGGATGATCCCGGCGATGCCGATTGGGAAGTGAGCGAGGGGCTTCAATCCGGCGCCGAGACGTGCACCGGGCTCCGCGGCAGTGGAAGAGCCTTCTGCCGCGGAGCCGGGTGCGATGCGTTCAGTGGACGTTGATCCTTGACGTGACGCCGAAGGTGCGGGGTTGGTTCACCAGGAAGCCCACGCGCGCCCGGGTGCCGCGCTCCTGGTCGAGAGCGAGCAACGCGGTCTTGTCGAACAGGTTGTTCACGAACACCGCGACGTCCCATCGGCCGTTGAGGAAGCCGAGGCGCAGATTCGCGATCTCGTAGGCCGGCAGCTCAGGGTTGAATTTGAAGATGCTCTGGGTCAAAGGTCCGCCGATCGTGTTGGCACCGAACGAGTTCAAGTTCACAATGCCGAAGCCCGCGGCCTGGTCGCCGATCTGCGTGAAACGCGAGCCGATATATTGATAGATACCGGTCAAATAGCCGAGCCAGCTCCCCGTCACGTTCCACTGGTAGGTTGCCGTGACGGAAGCCTGAAACTCGGGCACGGTCGGCAGCCGGTTGCCCGACTGGATACCGGAGACGACCTGCACGTTGCCGGACGCATCGGTCGACGTCAGAGTCGACCGCAGCTCGGATTTCCCATAGTTGGTGGAGATGGAGAAGTCGAAGTGGTCGCTCAGTGGGGCGGCCAATTCGAGCTCGATGCCAGTGCTTCGCGCCTTGGGAACGTTGAAGATTACGCGGGAGGAGCACGAGCCGGCGGTCACCGTCGCTTGCAGGTTCTTGATGTCCATGTAATAGGCCGCGACGTTGAAGGTTCCGCGGCCGCCTTTCAGCTTGGACTTGGTGCCGATCTCGTAGTTCCAGACGTTTTCGTCTTTCCACTGCCCGCGCCCGCCGAAGGTGACCAGGTCCTGAGGCGTGCAGAGAGGCACGTTGAGAGGATCGTTGATGCCGCCGAGCCGGAAACCCTTCGAAACCTGGGCGTTCAGTTTCGTGCCGTCCAGGATGGCGAGGCTCGCAATGACGCGCGGGGCGAAGCCGGTGGCGGAGATCGAGCCCTTGGTCGTTCCGGGATCGGCAAAGATACCGTCGAACGTCTGGGTGCGATCTTCCTTGAAGTCGTAGTACCGCAGGCCGCCGGTCAGGCTGAGGCGGTCGTTGACCGTCCACGTCGTCTCGCCGAAGAGCGCGAGCTGCTTCATGTGGTAGTGCAAGTCCGAGAAGAAAAGGACGTCGCGCGCCGCACCGAAATTCCCTTGGGTGGGGATGCCGCTCAGGGTTTGGAAGCCCGAGACGAGAAGGCTCTGGCCGTAGTCGCGCTTCATGGTGCTATAGAAGACGCCCGTGACCCAATCCAGCCGGTCCCGTTTGCCGGCGAGGCGAAACTCCTGGGTAAACAATTTCGCCTTCGTCGCATCGTCGAGCGGCGCGTTGAGCGTGTAGACGCTCGCCGGCAGCCCGATGCTGCCGCCGGTGATGCTGGCGGTCAGCGCCGTGGCGTCGCGGACGACGAGGATGTCGCGGTCCGTGTAGGAGCTGATCGAGGTCAGGGAGAGGCCTCCGAAGTTGTAACCGATGTTGAGGTCGGAGAGCTGGAACTTGTCGGAGAACGGCTCCTTGATCTGGGTAAACTGTTCCCGCTCGCCCAAGGTGACCGCCGGCCGGGTCGTCGTGTACGGATTGGCGAGGATGTTGAACACGTCCTCGCGGTTCCAGCCGTCGGAGCTCACTTTCTGGTAGAGGACTCGCGGCGTGATCGTCAACTGGTCGGTCGGCTGGAAGCGGAGGACCAGCCGGGCTCCGGAGCGCTCGCCGCTGTTGACGTCTTTCTTGATCGACAGGCCGGGTTGTACGGAGTCGATGAAGCCGCCGAAACTGTTGTAGAAGGCGGTGAGGCGCAGGGCCGCCTTGTCGCCGAGCGGAGCATTGACGGCGACCTTGGCGCTGCCGCCGGGCTCGCCGCCGGCGATGTCGTTGGCGGTGAGCTCGGCCACGGTCTCGCTCTGGCCCAGCTTGGGCTGGTTGGTGATGTAGCGGAGCGTCCCCGAGGCCGAGCCGGCGCCGAACAGGGTACCCTGGGGTCCGCGCAGCAGCTCGACGCGCGACATGTCGAAGAGGTCGATATCGGGCGTGAACAACGAAAGGGAGATGCCCGAGTCGTCGAGATAGACGCCGACCTGCTCCTTGACGCCCGGCTGGTCGCGGACGATCTGGCCCGCGGAGACGCCGCGGACCGCGACCTGGCTCTGGCCGGGGCCGAGGTTCTGGACGGTGAAGCCTGGAGTGCTCTGGGCAATGCCCTCGATCGAATCGACGCCCCGTTCCCGCAACTGTTCCTCCGTCGGCGCCGCCACGGAGAACGGCACGTCCTGCAGCTTCTCCTCGCGCAGCGTCGCCGTCACGGTGATCTCCTCGGTCACCTTCCCTGCGGGACTCTCTTTCTCTTTGGGTTCAGTCGTTTGGTCGGCCGGCTTGGTGGGCTCCTGAGCCGCCGCCGGCCGGGCCAGGGATGGAGGGATCAGGGCTAGGAGGGCCAGTCCGAAACAGCCGATGGCCTTCCGGCCGAGGCGCCAAGTGCTCGAATCGCTGCTCCTCATGAGACGTCCTCCAAGGAGAATGCCATCGCGCGGAATCACCCGATGGCCATACCTCGCGAAATTCGCCAACGACGACGCTTTTGGGTTTTCTACCACAACGGCGCCGAGATCGGAAGGAGGTCGTGCGGATCGTGTCGCCAACGGCGGGCCTGTCCGCGGAGCCTGACGTCGTCGCCGTCCTCTGGGAGTCCCTCCGGCAGGGTCGCATCCGTGAGATCCCTGGCGCAAAGGCGAAGGAAGGCCGATTCGTCGAGCTCGAGGGTGCTCCTGACCTCATCGTCGAGGTCGTCAGCGACTCGTCGGAGCGCAAGGATCTCGAGCGGCTTCCCCGGCTTTACGCCGCAGCAGGCGTCCCTGAGCTCTGGTTGGTGGACTCCCGCGGCAAGGATCTCGCCTTCGCCATCCACATCCTGGGTTCCGGCGGTTACCAGCGCCAGCCGGCCGATTCGGAAGGCTGGTGCGAATCTCCTCTCCTTGACCGCCGCGTCCGGCTCGTTCGCTGGCTGAATGATTTCTCCCGTTGGGCGTACGACTTGAAGACCGAGGATAGGACGGGATAGCGGAGCTTTAACGGAGATGGTGCTACACTGCGCTCATGAGTGCGCTGCTTGCCAAGGATGCTGCTGCCCGTCGCCTGATTCAATGGCACTTCGCGGTCGAGCCTGAGCTTCGTGAGGTCTACCGGATCGTGCTGGACGACGAGGGGTCTCAAGAGGAACCGATTCGACTCCTCGAGGTGAACGCCGCCACCGTGCCCACTGGTAGCGTTGAACCGTTCACCTTCTCCCCAACGAAGGAGATTCCCTTCCGCACAGTGATCGCAGAGATCACACCGGAAGAGCTCGCATCCTTCCGGTCGAACCCGAAGGCCTTCCCCAAGGGCTGGAGCTTGTCGCGAGCTGAGCGCTTCGTCCGCCCCGAGCCCGCTTGATACCTCCTTCCCGGGACGCGTGGGGCGCTGCTTTCGCCTTGCAGAGCCGGTCCGACTGGCGAGTCTATGATCGGCTCGCTGCCGAGCCCCAGATTTCTGCGTGCCATGAGCTGCACTATCTCCAGATGGCATGCGAGAAAATCGCGAAGGCGTATCGCTGTCGGGACACGGCGGCGGACCTGGAAGAGCTCCTGACAAGGCATGTCGGCTTTACCAAGTTCATGGGAAGCTTTCTGGCTTCACCTTCCATAAAGGAAGCGTACAGGGGCCGGGACGCCCAACGTCGGGAAGTTGCCAAGCTTGCCAGAGCCTTGGCCCGGGAGATCGAGAAACTCGCGCCAGCCATCGACCGTGCTGGCTCGCCTGAGAACGCCGAGTATCCCTGGCAGTCAGGCGAGAACATAGTTGCTCCTTGCCAATACGACTATCCGCAGCTTTCCCTCCTGACGAGCCCAGGAGGACGGACTTTTCTCAAACTGGTGGCGCGAGCAATCGAGGAGTTTGAGCCAGCCTCGTAGATCTGCCCAGGAATCTCTCTCACCGCAGGAAAAACGCCAGCTCCTCCAGATTGATCCGCAAATCCACGTTCTTCAGCGGCACGCCAGGAAGGCGCTTGAGGCGGACAGGGGCGAAGTTGAGGACACCTTTGATGCCGGCTTCGGCCAGGGCGTCGTAGTTCTCCTGGGCGGCTTGGGCGGGGACGGCAAGGACGCCGATCTCGGCGCCGGAGCCTCGGACGACTTCTCCGAGATCCGCGGCGGGGCGGACGATCAGGCTCGCCACCCGGCGGCCGATTTTCTTCGGATCGTTGTCCACCGCCGCCACGACGTGGAAAGCGCCGTAGTTGAAGCCGAGATATTGGGCGAGGGCGCTTCCCAGATTGCCCATGCCGACGATGATCATGGCGTGCTGGCGGTCGAGCCCCAGGAGGGAGTTCAGGTGATCGGCGAGGGCGTCCACGTCATAGCCGACGCCACGGATACCGAACTCGCCGAACTGCGCGAGGTCTTTGCGGATCTGGGTGGCCGAGAGGTGGTAGCGCTGCGCCATCTCCTGCGAGGAGATTCGCTTGATGTCGAGCTCCTGGAGGTGGCGCAGACAGCGCAGGTAGAACGAGAGCCGGTTGAGGGTGAGAGGCGAGACCTCTTCCTGCTCGATCACTTCACGGTGGTCGCTTGAATCAGCCAATGGAGAAGACCCGTAGGCCAGAGCCCGAGCGCCAGGGTGCCCAGGGCGGCCAGCACGGCCGCGGTGCGGCCCCAGACGTCGATGAGCAAGCCTTCCGGCTGGCGCATTTCCGGCTTCATGTAAAGGTAATAAACGACCCGTAAATAGTAGAAGACGCCGACGAGGCTCGCCAGCACTCCGACCACGGCGAGACCGACCAGCCCGTCGCCCACGGCGTTGAGAAACACCACGTATTTGCCGAAGAAGCCCAAGGTGGGCGGAATGCCGCCCAGCGAGAGCATGCAGACCGCAAGGCAGCCGCCGAGCAGCGGATAGCGATAGCCCCAGCCGCCAAGGTCGGAGATCAGATGCTGCTCGCCCGGCCGGCTGTAAAGCAACGACACGACGGTAAAGGCGCCGGCGTTCATCAGCACGTAAGCCAGCAGGTAGACGAGGACGGGCACGAGGGACGCGCGATCCACGACCACCAGCGCCAGCAGCAGGTAGCCCATGTGGGCCACGCCGGAGTAGGCAAGCATGCGCTTGATGTCCCGCTGTACCAGGGCCAGGACGTTGCCCACCAGCATTGACGCCACCGATAAGACGGCCACGACGGTCGACCACTTTTGAGAGCTCGGCGGCGCGCCGCTCTGGACGATGGCGTCGAGGAGTCGGTAGAGCACCAGCGCGCTCGCCACCTTCGGCGCCACGGAAAGGAAGGCCACGAAAGGCGATGGCGCTCCCTGGTAGGCGTCGGGCGACCAGGCGTGGAAAGGCGCGATGCTCATCTTGAAGCCGAAGGCCGCAATCAGCATCAGGAAGCCGAGGCTCGCCAGCACGTTGGTGAACGGCTGCGCGGCCAGAGCGTGACCGATCCCCTCGAAGTGAGTGCTGCCGGTGCCACCGTAGATCAACGCGATGCCATAGAGCGCGAAGGCGCTGACGAAGGCGCCCATCAGGAAGTATTTGATCGCCGCCTCGCTCGAGATGGAAATCCGGCGATGGAACGCCGCCAGGCAGTAGAGGCTGAGCGAAAGGGTTTCGAGAGCCAGGAAGACCGTTAGCAACTCGGTCGCCCGCAGCATGAGCAGCAGCCCGACCGCGCACCAGAGGAGCAGGGCGTGATACTCGCCAGCGAGGATCCCCTCCCGCCGCAAGTAGCTCTGCGAGGCCAGCAGGCTGATCACGGTCGCCAAGAGAACAATCAAGGTAAAGGCGAGGGTGAGAGGGCTGGTCTCGATCAACCCATTGAACGTTCCGTCCCGCCCTGCGACTGCGTGATGAAGGGGCGTGAAGTAGTAGGCCGCGTAGCCGGCGCCCAGAGTCACCAGCACTGCGAGCGCCGTGAACGACCGCCGGAGCGACGTCGCGATAGCCTCGAGGAGCAGGATCACGACGCCGCCCGCGGTGAGCACGAGCTCAGGAAGCAGCAGCAGCCAGTCGAAGTGGCTGTTCATCGGTCGGCCTCCGTGACCGCCACCGCTATGGCCGCGGGGCGAATGGAGGCCTCTCGGACGTCAGGCTCCTCGATCCGCTGCTTGTATTGGGCGAGAACCTGCTCCAATGCCTGCCGGCTCGGCTGCAGGAAGGCGTTGGGGGCGACGCCGATCCACAGCATCAGCACACACAAGGGAACGAGCGCCGCCACCTCGCGGAAGGAGAGATCCGAAAGCTTTTTGTTCTCCTCCTTGGTGATCGGTCCCCAGATCGTGAGCTGGATCATCTTGAGCAGGTAGATCGCCGCCAGCACGACGCCGAATGTCGCCACTGCCACGGGCCAGCCCAGGGTGCGGAAACTGCCGGTCAGGATCATGAATTCGCCCACGAAACCGTTCAACGCCGGCAGGCCCACGGACGCCAGGCTGGAGAAGACAAGGAAGAAGGCGAAGACGGGCATCACCTTGGCGAGACCGCCGAACTCGTCGAACTTCTTCGTGTGCCGGCGATCGTATAGCATGCCCACCAGGAGGAAGAGCGCGCCGGTCGAAAGACCGTGGTTGACCATCTGGAGGAGCGAGCCCTGCCAGGCGACGATATCGGCCGCCAGCAGGCCCAGCATCACGAATCCCAGGTGGGCGATGGAGGAATAGGCCACGAGCTTCTTCATGTCCACCTGCACCCA
>Ga0075424_100001878_pt1 | contig 18756 bp, 20 predicted proteins | sample SoiMethybrSBSTD3_FD_75301 | JGI IMG/M metagenome (GOLD analysis project Ga0075424, IMG submission 75301) | Bulk soil microbial communities from a Populus tree surrounding site in Tennessee, USA - Soil MetaG P. TD hybrid SBSTD3 | ecosystem: Environmental > Terrestrial > Soil > Tree plantation... | reverse complement strand
GCGAATACGTGCAGAGGGTGGCGATGCCGAAGAAAATGAAAGTGCCGCGCGGCGGCGCATGGCCGATGTAGGTGAGCCAGGCGACCAACCCGAGGTGCACGAGGTGTGCGGCCGCAAAGGCAAGCCCAAATTCGCGCACGCGCCGCTGCAGCGGCTGAAAGCTCGGGCCAAACAACGCGGCCAGCGCGGCAGCGCAGTAGGCAGGCCAAAACAGCACAAACGACAGCCGCGCGGTGGCCTGCAAGGCCACGTGCGCCCCGCTCCCCCGCCCCAACGGCGGCGAACACCGCGGCGGCCAGGGCCATGGCGGCGCCGAAGGCGCCGGCCATCCAAAGCGCAGTCGACCGGTTCTTCAGGCGGGGTGACCCTGTTGTGGTCCCGGGGCGCACGCTCGGTGCGCCGGGCAACCCGCCCACCGCCTTCCCTGCAACGCTGGCCTGCGCAGCATAGCGACGACCCCATGGGGCCCAGCCACTCTTTGCCTCGAAAAGGTTAAGGCCGCAATTGGTCGTGTTGGCCCGGTCGTGTAGTGTCCGGAGCGAAGCACCCGCTGCCCCGGGAGATGCGCCTTGGACCAGACGTTCGACACCGCTCAGGTTGAGCCCAGTTTCAATCCGCTGTCGCCCGAGTTCATCCGCAATCCCTACCCCCATTACCATCGCCTGCGTGAGAGCGATCCAGTGCACCGCTCGCCCCTTGGCTTCTTTGTAGCGAGCCGCCACGAGGACGTAAGCTTGGTCCTGCGCGACAGGCGGTTTGGCAAGGACTTCGTCGGCCGCATGACCCGACGGCACGGCGAAGCCATCCTCCAAGAGCCGGTTTATCGCAGCATGCGTCACTGGATGCTGCAACAAGATCCACCCGATCACACCCGTTTGCGCGGGCTGGTGGTGAAGGCCTTCACCGCGCGCCGGGTCGAGGACATGCGACCGCGCATCCAGGCCATCGTGGATCAGGTAATCGACCGTGTTGCGCCGCAGGGGCACATGGATTTGATTGCCGATTTTGCCTATCGCCTACCGGTGACGGTCATCTGCGAGATGCTGGGCATCCCGCGCCAGGAGCAAGAGATGTTCCATGCGGGCGCTCGCGGCAGCGGGCGGCTGCTCGACCCGGTGCCCCTCAGCCGCGCCGAGATCGACGCGGCCAACGCCGACCATGCGGCGAGCGCCGAGTACTTCCGCGCCTTGTTTGAATTGCGCCGGCGGCAACCGGGCGACGACCTCACGACGCAGCTCGTGCGCGCCGAAGAAGAGGGCAGTCGGCTCTCCAACGAGGAGCTGACCGCCAACATCATCCTGTTGTTCGGTGCCGGGCACGAGACGACGGTGAACCTCATCGGCAATGGGCTGTTGGCGCTGCATCGTCATCTCGACCAGCTTCAGCGGCTGCGCAAGGAACCCTCGCTCACGGCCAATGCGATCGAGGAGTTTCTGCGCTTTGATTCCTCGGTGCAGCTCACAGGCCGCGTTGCGCTCGAGGAGGTCGTCGTCGGGGAGACACTGGTGCCTAAGGGGGAGGGTGTGCTGTGCCTGCTCGGAGCGGCCAACCGCGATCCATCCGTCTACCCCGATCCAGATCGGCTCGACATCACGCGCCCCAACATTCGGCCGCTGTCGTTCGGCGGGGGCATTCATTATTGCCTTGGCGCTCAACTCGCCCGCATCGAGGCCGAAGTCGCCATCACCACGCTGCTGCGACAACTACCGGGCCTGACGCTCGATGATCCCGAGCATCCGGACTGGCGCCCAACGTTTGTGCTGCGCGGCCTCAACCGACTGCCGGCAAGCTGGTAAATCAGGAGCTGCGAGGCGGCGTGCTCTTGCCGCTGGCGTCCGTTCGTTCGTTCTCCAAGCATTCGAACATCGACGGATTGCCGTGGTCGCTGACCCTAAACATCTTCTGAAAGAACAAGTTGTTGGGCACCTGGAGCAGGTTGCCGCCCTCATCGCGCAGGATGGTGAACATCAGGTTGCGATCGATCACGCGACCCTTCAGGGCCTCCGGCAAGATTTCGACCGTCTGCCCAAGGCGAAACGGCCGCCAGAGCGAGATGAAGAAACTGGCGGTCACGTTGCTGACCATGGTCCAAACCGCCAGGAAGCCGACGCCGATGACGGCAATGGCGCTGGCCAGCAGGGTCCACACTCCGCTGACGCTGATCCCCCACAGGTTCAACACTAGCAGGGCCGTGACGAGCCATAGGCCGCCGCTGACAACCCGTGTCAGGGTCAACGCGGTTTCGTAGGACAGGTGCACCCTGGCCTCAGCGCTCCTCAGCCAGCCCCGCATCAGGCGGTTGAGGGCCACAATGGCGATCAAGGCAAAGATGATCAGGGCCACGGTCACCAGCAGCAGTGGCAGGCTGATGTTGGCTTGATCGAACCAGGCGATCTGGGGATGCATCGGCTATCCTTCCACCTCAGCCGGCCCTCAGCCCCGGAACTTCGGTCACCGGGCGCATCGCCACCGGCCCAGCCAAAGAACGCCGCTCGCCCCCCAAGAGTTGCCCGGAACGCTCTTTTTAGTGAAATCTTTCAATGAGCTAGCCTCGCTAGTTGTTATCGCCTTTCGCGGCGCATTCACCCCACCTAGAGCCGGTAGAACGCTTTGGCCGTGTCGCGGAAGAGGGCAGCCTTGTCGGTGGCAGATGCGCCTGAGGCGAGGCGCTTGAAGGCGTTCCAGTAGATCGCATAGGAGGCGGAAATCTTGTCTACCGGAAAGTTGCTCTCGAACATGCAGCGCTTGGGCCCGAATGCCTCAATCGAGGTCTCCACGAACGGCCGCCAGGCGTCCGCCAGGTCTTGCGAGGAGGGCGGACGCTCGCGGTGATGGAACCTGAAGCCGTTGATGCGCATGCCGATGCCGCCCAACTTCACAGACACGTTCGGGCACTTCGCCAGCTCGGTGATGTCGCGCTTCCAGCCGGCGAAAATCTCGGCGCGCTTGTCGGCATACCAGCCAAGACCCAAGGGCCCGCCGACGTGATCGAGCACGATGGGCTGGGTAGGGAAGGCACGCGCAAGCGCGGTGAGATCAGGGATCTGGGGATGGTAAAGCCAGGCATCGAAGGTGAGCCCCAAGCGCCCGAGCGCGGCGAAGCCCTCGCGGAATTTGGCGTGCTCGCGGTAAAGATGTGGCGGGGCGTTAGTGTGACTGTTGTGAATTTCGTCGGTCTTGTCTTCCCACGCCGCGGCATAGCGAATGCCTTTGAAGCGCGGGCCGGCCGCGGCCATATGCGCGCGCAATATCTCCTCGGCCCGCGCACCTAGCGTGAGGTCGACCAGGCCGACGATGCCCGCAGCGACGCGCGTCGGTCCGTAAGCGCCGCTCGCCGACATGGCAGCGATGCCATTGACGAACTCGGTCTCGCCCAGGGTGCGCAGCTCGGGCGGGCCGTCGGAGCGATAGCAGGCAGTGCACTCGATGAACACCGTGCTCTCGACGTTGTGGCCGCTCCCCGTATCGGCGAGCAGATCGCCCAGCAGATAGCGGTGGGTGGGGAAATCCCACAGATGATGGTGGGGATCGACGATGGCGAGGTCGGGCTCGAGGATCTCTTCGGTGGTCTTGGCAAGCCAATCGGCACGGATGCCCGACATGCGGGTCGCAACCGTTGTGTGCGGCTTGGGTGTCGACATGTCGTGGCTCCTCCCGAAGCGGCAATTGGCGTCTCGCGCCGGCAACGGGGCGACAGTACAGGGCTGCAGCGGTCTGACAAGGGCACCGGCAAGGACGCTCCGAAGAGCGCCGCCCGCACGCGCGCTCAGCGTGCCAATCCGCGGATGAGGGTCGGCAGATCGGGTGCGCACCACACGCCCTTCCAGGTGGCACAGGCAACCTCGCGCGAGCCGCCGAAGATCATGTCCAGCGCCACCCAGATGATGATCAAGAGGCCGATCCAGGTGATCCAGGGGTAGCGCACCAGCCAGTTGGCAATGAAATTGGCGGCGACTGCCATCAACAGGATAGCGACCGCCAGGCCGATTACCAGCACCCAGACGGAATCCTTGGCTGCGCCCGCCACCGCCAGGACGTTGTCGAGCGACATCGATAGGTCCGCGAGCACGATCTGCGTGGTGGCGGCGCGAAAGCTCATGGGCGCTGCCGCCGGCCCCTCGCCGGTGGCCGCATCCGGCCCCGCGTGGGGTTGGCGCCGCAGCTCGCGGTACATCTTCCAACACACCCACAAGAGCAAGATGCCGCCCGCCAGCGTAAAGCCCACGACTGCCAGCAACTGCTGGGCGATCGCGGCGAAGGCGACGCGAAGGACGACCGCACCCGCCATTCCCCAGAAGATCACGCGTTTGCGCAGCTCGGGCGCCACCCGTGATGCCGCCAATCCCACGATGATGGCATTGTCGCCAGCCAGCACCACGTCGATGACGATGACGTTGATGAGGGCGATGAGGTTCAGTTCGAACCAGTCGATCATGAGGTCCTGCCGGGCTTTGCTGCCCGGGATAGCGGGCGGCGGGCGCCGCCTGGTGGGCAGCCCGGTCCGAGCCCGTGGCCCTCGGGGTCCTATGTACCCCGCCGCGGGCCGGCTGGGGCCACTATCAGCGCTTGGAGAATTGGAAGCTGCGGCGGGCTTTCACCTTGCCGTATTTCTTCCGCTCGACGACCCGGCTGTCACGCGTGAGGAAGCCGCCCTTCTTCAGAACGGAACGCAGCTCCGGTTCGTAGTAGGTGAGCGCCTTGGAGATGCCATGGCGTACGGCACCGGCCTGGCCTGACAGACCGCCACCTGAGACGGTTGCAGTGACGTCAAACTGGCTCAACCGATCGGCCGCCTCGAGGGGTTGCTTCAGGAGCATCTGCAGCACGGGGCGGGCGAAGTATTGCTCGTAGTCCTTGGCGTTGACGCTGATCTTGCCAACCCCTGGCTTGAGCCAAACGCGCGCCACAGCATTTTTGCGCTTGCCCGTGGCATAGGCCCGCCCTTGCGCATCAAGCTTCTGGGCATAGATGGGCGCTCCGGCCGGCTCGCTCACCCTGAGCGCCCCCAAGTCTTCGAACGTCTTTGTCTCGGCCATGGAGGTCATACCCTCACGTTCTTGCGGTTGAGCGCCTTCACATCAAGCAGCTCTGGTTTTTGCGCGTCGTGCGGATGTTTGTCGTCGGCGTAGACCTTGAGGTTGCGCATGAGCTTGCGCTGCAGCACTCCGCGCTTGAGCATGCGCTCCACCGCCTTCTCGACGATGCGCTGGGGGAATTTGCCCTCGAGGATGCGGCGCGGCGTCGTTTCCTTGATGCCGCCGGGATAGCCGGTATGCCACTGATAGCGTTTGTCTTCTCGCTTGCGCCCGGTAAAGACGACCTTGTGGGCGTTGATCACGATCACGTTATCGCCGAGATCGACATGCGGCGTATAGGTGGGCTTGTGCTTGCCCTTGAGCCGCGTGGCGATGAGCGCCGCCAGCCGACCGACCACGAGGCCCTCAGCGTCGATCAGCACCCACTTCTTTTCGATCTCGCCCGGCTTGGCGGCGTAAGTTTTCATGGTGAACGTGCCCTCTGGTCCGGCAGGCGACGCACGCTTGTAGGTCAGCAGGTCCGGCAATGTCAACTAATCGACGGTGACTTAGTCCCCAAAAGCAAGAAAAATCAGCAAGATGAGATCGCGGTATCATTTTACCACATGGCAAGCGCCCGCGGATCACGCCCACCCGGGGTTGACGTGGGCATCCATTTCGGGAAGGCCCTCGGAAGGGATCGCAACCTCGCTCACCGCAGACGTCCGAGACGGCGGATGACGTGACCCTTGGCAATGCGATCGCGCGCCTTGGGTTTGGCTAAGAAGTTGATATTCAAGTTGGTCGTGACGGCCCGGAGGCCGATCTCGCCCGGTGCCGCGAGGATGGCCCCCCCGTACACGGGCGAAGTCGAGCCAACACATCGCTGCGCCGGAAGATGGTGCCGTCCGGCCGGGTAGGGCGTTGACGATGGACGAAACGCGACGCGCACGCCCCGTTGGCCGGCTTCCTCCACGATGAGCGAGCGGCCGCCCGAATGGATCTGCGGAAAGCGCGTATCGATCGGGGCCTCGATGCGCGCAACGTCGAGGCGATTCGTCACGGAAGCTTTGGTTGACATGGCCGCGCGTCCAACTTTTGTCATTTGGCATCACTACGAGACGTTCCTATCTTTCCCGCCTGTGTCGCAAAATCGCAAACCCGAGGATGACCCCCCATGCAGCACTCGCTCCGACTGATGTTCGCGGCCATGGCGGCCGTCGCCCTCATGCACTTCAACGGGGTTGCTGCCGCGCAAAATGCGGTCAAGCAGATCAAGCTCACCGACAAACAGATCGAAGGGTTCATCTCGGCGCAAAAGGACATGTCGGCGGTGGCCGAGAAGATGCAGAGCAATGCTGATAAGCCCGATCCAAAGGTCCAAGCCGAACTCGAAAGCATCGCCAAAAAGCATGGCTTTGCCAGCTTCGAAGAATACGACGATGTGGCCGCGAACATCTCGATGGTGATGGCGGGCATCGACCCGCAAAGCAAGGTGTTCACGGAGCCGAAGGTCGCAATTCAGAAGGAGATCGAGGAAGTCAAGAACGACAAGTCGATCCCCGAGAAGGAGAAGAAGCAGATGCTCGACGAGCTGGGCGAAGCGCTGAAGTCGGCCCAGCCGGTCGCCAATCCGGAGAACATCGAGCTCGTCAAGAAGTACTATGAGAAGATCGACGCGGTGCTGCAGTAGATAGGAGAAGCACATGGCGGGAGCGACCAAGCAAGCGGCGCGCCCCGAGGCTCCGTCAGCGGGGTGGGGCGGCGAGCTCGAGGTTGAACAGCGCGCGGGTGGTCTCCTTTTGACGCTCGCGCGTCCCGAGCAACGCAACAGCCTGTCAGAGGCGATGCTCGCCGCGCTCCAAGCAGCGATCGACCGCGCTGCGGCGGACGCGAGCGTGCGTTCGGTCGTCATCGCCGCCAAGGGGAAGGCCTTCTGTGCTGGGCACGACCTCAAGGAGCTCACGGCCCACCGCCGGGATGCCGATGGTGGCCGTGCCTACTTCGAGCTCCTCATGCGCCAATGTGCCAAGCTGATGCGCTCGATCGTGCGTTGCCCAAAGCCGGTCATCGCTGCCGTGCAAGGCACGGCGCAGGCCGCGGGGTGTCAGCTGGTCGCCACCTGCGATCTGGCGGTCGCGGCCGAGGAGGCGACCTTCTGCACGCCTGGCGTCAATATCGGACTCTTCTGCTCCACGCCCATGGTGGCGCTCGCGCGCAACGTCTCGCGCAAGCGCGCCATGGAAATGCTCCTGCTGGGCGAACTCCTGCCCGCGCGGCAGGCGGCGGAATACGGCCTCGTCAACCGCGTGGTCCCGGCCGACCGCGTGCTGCAGGAGGCGCTGGCGCTGGCGCAGGCGATCGCCAGCAAGCCCGCGGTCACGCTCGCCATCGGCAAGGAAGCCTTCTACCGGCAGATCGAGATGGGGCTGGGCGAGGCCTATGACTATGCTGCCGGAGTCATGGTGCAAAATATGATGCATGCCGAGTCCGAAGAGGGCATCGGCGCCTTCATCGAAAAACGGACACCTTTATGGCCCAAGGGCTGACCCAAGCCAGAGCCGGCGCCAAACTGCGCCGCCCTTCGATGGCTCGCATCAGTCACGAGCGTTACACGGACGACTACATCGCCGAGATCCTCGGCCGCGCACGCGTGATCGCCATGGTGGGCGCTAGCGCCACCACCAATCGGCCAAGCTACTTCGCCATGAAGTACCTCTTGGGCAAAGGCTACCGCGTGATCCCGGTGAACCCCGGACTCGCCGGCCAACAGATCCTGGGCCAACCGGTCTTCGCGGGGCTTGCCGACGTCCCGCCGCCGGTGGACATCGTCGATGTCTTCCGCAGCTCGGCAGCGGCCTTGGAGATCGCGCGCGAGGCGATCCGGCTGAAGGACGAACTTGGCATTAAGGTTCTTTGGATGCAGCTCGGCGTGCGCAATGACGCGGCCGCCGCCGAGGCGGAGGCCGCCGGGCTCCAAGTCGTCATGAACCGCTGCCCGAAGATCGAGTACGGCCGACTGTCGGGCGAGATCGGTTGGGCGGGAGTGAGCGGAGGCGGCATATCCTCACGGCGCCCGTTGCTGAGTGGCCGCGGCGTGCAGAGCCACGTTATCGCCAGCAAGCGCTAGGCACCCCGGTTCGTCAGTCCTCCTCGCGTCGTCGCATGTGCCCGTTGTTGCATGCGTTGAGTGCGGCGGGCTTAGTGGCATGCTACTGCTGCCCCGCTCAATCGCCCGACGGTCCCCCATGAGCCCATTCGCCCTATCGCTTCTCGCCATTGTGCTGATCGGAAACACGGCGGGACAGCTCCTGTTCAAAGCGGCCTCGCTGCGCGCCAGCCGCCCCGGATGGGCCGGGCACTGGCAGGCGCTGGCGTTTGACCCGTTGCTGTGGATCGCCCTTCTTATTTACGTGTTCGAGTTCTTCATGTGGCTGGCGTTTCTGTCGGTGGTGCCGCTGTGGCAGGGCGTCATGGTGGCGTGCATCGACATCCTCTTGGTCATGCTCGGAGGGCGCATCTTCTTCGGCGAGCAGATCACAGGTGCGCGCATGCTTGCCGTTTCGCTGATCGCCGTCGGTGTGTTGTTGGTCGGAGGAGGCGGCGCATGAAGCGCTCGACCATGCTGATCGGCTTTCTGCTGCTGGTTGCGATCGATACCTTCGTGCAGATCGGCTTCAAGCTGGCTGGCAACAACACCCTCCCCGTGACACTCGACCTGCCATGGCTTGGGCGCGTGGGCCAGGAGCCCTGGGTGGTAGGCGTGCTGCTGGGCTATGGGGCAGCATTCCTTGTCTACATGACCCTCATCAAGCACGCGCCGATCGGACCGGCGTTTGCCGCCTCGCACATGGAGATTGTGACGGTCACGCTGTTTTCGGTCCTCGTGTTTGGGGACACGCTCACGCTCTGGCAGGCGGTGGGCTGTTGCGCCATCGTGACCGGCGTCGTCGTGCTGGCGGCAACGGAAGGCCGTTCGTGACACCTCTCGAGTGATCGGGCTTTAGGGTGCCCAGCTTTCGTCGCGCCCCGCCAGCCGCTAGGTCGGGCCGATCCGAGATGCTGGTTTTCGGCGCTCAGCGGTTGAAGCCGGCATCGATGGCCTTGGTGAACACCAAGCCCAGGCCAGGCTTGGAGGGCACTGTCATGGACCCTCTCTGCGGCATCGGCGGGTCCTCGAACAGCGAGCGGGTCCAGGGCATGTACTCGACGATGTGGCCGTTCGGAATAGCGGCAATCAGGTGCACATGGACTTCCGGGATCAAATGGGAGACCACGGGTAGATTGAAAGCCTCCGCCATTCCAGCGACCTTCATCCACTGCGTTATGCCACCCACGCGCACGAGGTCGATCATGACAATATCGACCGAGCGCGCCTCGAGCATCTGCCGGAAGGGCGCAATCCCGTAGAGGTATTCGCCGCCCGCAACGGGCGTCTTCAGCTTGGACGTGATGCGGGCCAAGCCCTGATAGTCATCGCAGGTCGTCACGTCCTCTAGCCAATGCAGGTGATAGGGCTCGATCCGCTCGCCGATGCTTAAGGCTTCGGGCACCGTCCAGCGCTGGTTGATGTCGCACATCAAGCGCACCTGCGGTCCGATCACTTCGCGGATGCGGCGGATGCGATCAACCTCCTGCTCCGGCTCGGTGCCTCCGGGCAACGCCAGCTGGGTCTTCATTGCCGTCCAGCCGCGCTCCACCAATCGGCCGGCTGCCGTCACCACCTCGTCGAGCGATTGGGTGCGCATCAGCGCGCCGCTAGCATAAGCGGGTACACAGTTCTGATAGCCGCCGAGAAGGCTGGCGAGCGGCAGGCCAAGCGCCTTGCCGCGTATATCCCACAAGGCCGTGTCGATGGCCGAGAGGGCAAGCGTGAAGAGGCCGCCTGGGCCCGACGTGCCCGCGGCTTGCCGCAGCTTGTCGGCTATGTGCTCCACATGGTGCGGATTGCCGCCCACGGCCAACGCGCCCAACTCATCCACGGCAACCTTCAGCGCTCCCGTCATTGCAGCGCCGAAGAAGGTGACGCCCACGCCCTCGATGCCATCCGTGGTGAGGACCTTGGCAACCACGATGTCGCGCGTGGCGCCCGGCACTGTCTTGCCATCCGCCAGGGGCTCGTCGGCCGGTAAACGCACGATCTGGGATGCAACCCGTTCGATCTTCATGGCAACTCTCCCTGGAGCTTGCGCAAAGGTGTGGCGCAACCATCGCAAAGTTTCCCCCGCCTCGCCAGTGAGGCCGGCCTGACAAGACCTGTCGAAGTGTCTGGGCCCTTGGCCCCACTCATTCGCAACTCTCTTGCGGCTCGCCAGCGGTTCTCTGGCAACTCTCCGGCAAATCTCTGGCAAAATCTCTGGCAAAATCTCTGGCCCAACGTTCTGGCCCAACCTTCTGGTCCAACCTTCTGGTCCAAGTCTGAGCTCTCTCGTCTCAGGTCCAGGTCTCTGGTCCAGTCTCTGGTCCAGGTCTCTGGTCCAGATTTCTGGCCCATTTTTCCGGCCCCGTTTCAGGTCCATTTCGGGTCGAGTTTCCTGGCCCCGATCACTCGCCCGAAGCCCTGACCCGAATCACCCGAACCTCTGGCCAAAAACCTCTGGCCAAAACCTCTGGCCAAAACCTCTGGATAGCCGATCGTGGCGCCTTGCAGGGGCGGTGGCGCACCGCTAGCGTCACGCCTCAGTCGGGGGTAGCGAGGGAACCCCCGGTTGGGCCGCATTTTCGTTGGCAACTCCCTCGCCGAGGTGAGCGGACGGTCGCTTGGGGGGGGGTGGGTCCATGACAACGCTGCAGGTTTCGGCGCAGAAACAGTTGCGCCAGTTTGTCGATCAGATCGAGCGTCTGGAAGAGGAGAAAAAGGCACTCACCGGCGACATCCGCGACAAATATCTGGAAGCCAAGGCCACCGGCTTCGATGTCAAGGCGCTGCGCAAGATCGTGGCCCTGCGCAAGAAGAGCGCAACCGATCGGCAGGAGGAGGAGGCCATCCTCGCCGTCTACATGCATGCACTCGGCATGACCGACGCGGAGCCTCAGTCGCACCTCGTCGATGCCGCAGAGGACGAGGCGGCGTGACTGCTCGCAGCAAGCGGGCGCCGTCGAGGGTGCCCAGGGGAACACGCTTTGTGTTTGAGTGACGCTCGCGTGCACCGGGTGAGATGCGGCACCTTCGCGGATGGCTCCAACGCCTCGCCGCCCGGCGTGTGGGCTAGCGTTGGGAGATCGGCGGCGGCGCGAGCGGTCGCGCCCTAGCTCGCCACGTCCGAGCGGTCCCTGACGCGCCCATCCGCTGCACTGTTTGCCCGCTCCGCCATCGCCCGCGGGCAACCGACCGCGGCCCGCGGATGGGTGCTGCTGGTGAGCCGCGCCGAAGCCTCACCTGGTTAGTTCTCGTCCATCTTGAGCGCGGCGATGAAGGCCTCCTGCGGAATCTCCACCTGGCCGAACTGGCGCATCCTCTTCTTACCCTTCTTCTGCTTCTCAAGAAGCTTGCGTTTCCTCGTGATGTCGCCGCCATAGCACTTGGCGAGCACGTCCTTGCGCAGCGCTCGGATCGTTTCGCGCGCGATGATGCGACCGCCAATCGCCGCCTGGATCGGAATCTGGAAGAGGTGGGGCGGAATGAGCTCCTTCAGCTTCTCGCACATGGCGCGGCCGCGGCTCTCGGCACGCGCACGGTGCACGATCATGGAAAGCGCGTCGACGGGCTCGCCGTTGACCAGGATGGACATCTTGACGAGGTCGCCGGGCTCGTAGCCCTTGATGTGGTAGTCGAACGAGGCATAGCCGCGACTGATGGACTTGAGGCGGTCGTAGAAATCGAAGACCACCTCATTCAGCGGCAGTTCGTAAACGAGCAATGCGCGCGTGCCTGCGTAGGTGAGGTTCCTTTGTCGGCCACGGCGATCCTGGCACAGCTTCAACACCGATCCCAAGTGCTCGTCCGGCACCAAAATGGTCGCCTCGATCCACGGCTCCTCGATCCGATCGATCTTGACGGGATCGGGCATGTCGACGGGGTTGTGCATCTCAAGCTTGGTGCCGTCGGTCAGATGCACGTGGTAGATGACGCTCGGCGCCGTCGTGATGAGCTCGAGGTTGAATTCACGCTCGAGCCGCTCGGTGATGATTTCCAGGTGTAGTAGTCCGAGAAAACCGCAGCGAAACCCGAACCCCAGCGCCGAGGAGGATTCCGCCTCATAGGTGAAGCTCGCATCGTTGAGACGCAACCGCGCCATCGCCTCACGCAGGTCTTCGAACTGGGCGGCGTCGACCGGGAAGAGACCGCAGAAGACCACAGGCTGCGAGGGCTTAAAGCCTGGCAGCGGTTCGGGGGTGGGGTTCCTTTCGTCGGTCACCGTGTCGCCGACGCGAGTGTCGGCGACCTGCTTGATGGCAGCGGTGAAGAAGCCAACTTCGCCCGGTCCCAGCTCATCAAGCACCTCCTGCTTCGGGCGAAAAATGCCGACGCGCTCCACCTGGTACTTGCCCCCGGTGGCCATCATCTGGATCTTCTGGGCTCGTCTCAGCGTACCATCGATGACGCGAACCAGCACGATCACGCCAAGGTAGGCGTCATACCAGCTGTCGATGAGGAGGGCCTTGAGGGGTGCCCCGGCATCGCCCTTGGGTGGGGGCAGCCGCGCAACGATTGCTTCCAGCACCGCCTCGACGTTCTTGCCGGTTTTGGCCGAGATCGGAATGGCATTGGAGGCGTCGAGGCCGATCACCTCCTCGATCTGCTGCTTGACGCGATCAGGATCGGCGGCCGGCAGATCGACCTTGTTGAGAACGGGAAGGATCTCAAGGTTGTTGTCGAGTGCCTGGTAGACGTTGGCGAGCGTCTGCGCCTCAACGCCCTGGCTCGCATCAACGACCAATACCGCCCCTTCGCAGGCCGCGAGCGAACGTGAAACCTCGTAGGCAAAATCAACGTGGCCCGGCGTGTCCATCAGGTTGAGCTGATAGGTCTTGCCGTCCTTGGCGCGATAATCCAGGCGTACCGTCTGGGCCTTGATGGTAATACCGCGCTCGCGCTCGATGTCCATCGAGTCGAGGATCTGTGCCTTCATCTCGCGATCCGGAACATTGCCGCAGAGCTGGATCAGGCGATCGGACAGCGTCGACTTGCCGTGGTCGATGTGTGCGATGATCGCGAAGTTGCGGATGCGGTCGATGGTCGTCATGGCGCGCTGCTTAGCATCGCTTGGCGGCGGGTTGAACAGCGAACGCTCGCCCCTCCCGTGCAGCGGCGGCGCAGCGGCAATTCTCACAGAACCACCAACGCGCACCGCCGGCTGACGCCCCCGGCGCCGCAAAATCGCACGCACCGTCCAGCACAACGTGAGAACCGGCAGCGCGGGGGTGCGACAAATTACGCCACATCTTATCGCCCACTCGGCCAAAACTGCATTACTATGCGCCAGGACTTACACAATCGCACATTGCGGCGGTTGTGTCCCCGGCCACTTTGAGAATTCGCGAGATTACCGGACCTTGCCGATCTACGAAACCGCGCGTGGAATGGCCCAGACGCTCGCGCCCGAGGTGCGTGCGCGGTTCGCGCAACGCCTGAAAGCGCTGCGAACCCAGCGGGGGTTCGACCGGGCCCGCTATTTCGCCAAATCGCTCGGCATCGAGGAGAACCGCTACACGCGCTATGAACGTGCGGAAGTGGAACCTAGCCTCACGCTCATACACAAGATGTGCGAGACGCTGCGGGTCTCGCCCAACGAGCTGTTGGGCTTTCCGGAGCCGCGACACCACGGAAGCGCGGTCCTAAGCCTTGCCGAGACCTCAGCGCCCGACGGCGCCCGTGGGCCCGGCGAGATGGGCAGCAGGGGGACGGACCCCGTGAGCTCGCTCGCTTGGAGCCTCGCGGCAGAAGCGGCGGCCATCCGTCATGGACGCGGCGCCAAGTCGAAGCCAGCCGGCGATCCGCTGGCGGCGTTGCGCGAGACGAGCGCGCTCTTCAGCAACCTTCAGGCTGAGCCGTTCGCGACAGTGGCCGCCATCCTCGGCGACGCGGCCCTGAAGGATATGGGCGCCGAACACAAGACGCGGTTGGCGGAGCTCATTCAGGCCTATACCGAGACCATCAGCCACGTCTCGCTGTCGCACCCGCGCTGATCACGTGCGGATCACGCCGCCCGTGGCCTTACCCACGGCGGCGATGATCTTGGCGGCCACGGCATCGATTTCCTTGTCCGTCAGCGTCTGCTCTGTGGGCTGCAAGGTGACCTCGAGCGCCAGCGACTTCTTACCCTCGCCCAGGGTGTCGGCTTGGAAGACGTCGAACACCTTGACGCCGGCAATCAGCTTCTTGTCGACGGCGAGCGCCGCCTTCACCACATCGCCAGCGGCCACATTCCAGTCGAGCACGAAGGCGAAATCGCGTCGCACCGGCAAGAGGTCGATCGCTTCGAGTGATGTGCGGGCTGCCCCCTTCCGCCGTTGCGGTGGCAACGCGTCCAGGAATACCTCGAAGGCGGCAACGGTGCCGGCAAGGTCGAGCATGCGCAAAATTTCAGGGTGGATCTCGCCGAAATGAGCGAGCACAACCTTCGGGCCCAGCCGCAAAGCCGCGGAGCGCCCGGGATGGAACCAGGCTGGCGCGTCACGCGTGATCTGCGCCTTCATCGCATCAAAGCCGAGTTCGCCCAACAGCGCCACGACGTCAGCCTTGGCGTCGAACAAGCCGACTTCGGCGGCCGCGCCAGACCAGTGGCGCCCCGAGCCGGTGAGCGGTGCGGCACCGGCACGCACGCCGCAGGCGGTCATGAACTGATCCTCGGGCGCGTTGCCACGATAGGCTTGCCCCACCTCGAACAGGCCGAGGTCGGCAAAGCCGCGATTGCGGTTGCGTTGCACGGCGAAGAGTAGGCCCGGCAATAGGCTCGGCCGCATCGAAGACATCTCCGTGGAGATGGGGTTGGCGAGCTCAAGCGCCTCCCCGCCACCCCCAAAGGTCCGTGCCGCATTGCGGGAAATGAACGACCAGGTGACGGCCTCGATGAGACCGCGGGCTGCGAGCGCGCGGCGGGCGCGGCGCACGCGGCGCTGTCCTTCCGTCAGCACGGGTCGGGCGACGCCCCCGCGGCGCGGCATCGGCGCCGCAGGCACCTTGTCTAGCCCCACGATGCGGACGACCTCCTCGACGAGATCGGCAGCTCCGTGGACGTCGGGCCGCCAGCTGGGCGGCGTTACCTTCACGGTCGCGCCGCTGCCGTCCACGACAAAGCCCAACCGCTCGAGCGTGCCGCGAATCTCCGTCTCCTTAAGCTTGATGCCGCCCAGCTTTGCAACGAGTGAGGTAGAGAAGGAGATCACCGTCTTGCGGTCGGGCGGCGCGCCCGCCACCTTGCGCTTGGACGCAATGCCGCCGGCAGCCTTGAGCATCATGGCGGTAGCAAGGTCCAAACCCGGCAGAACGAACGCGGGGTCGACGCCCCGTTCGAAGCGGTAGCGGGCGTCGCTCGCAATGCCAACCTTGCGACCGGTTGCCGCCGTTCGCAGGGGATCGAAATAGGCGCACTCGATCAGGACGTTCTTCGTGTCGTGCGTGGTGCCCGTGTCCTCGCCCCCTAGAATGCCGCCTAAGCCCAACACGGCGCGATCGTCAGCGATCACGCACATGGTCGCGTCGACCTCGTGCGTCCGACCGTCAAGGCCGCGGAAGGATTCGCCCTTCTTGCCGAGTCGAGCGCGAATGGAGCCGACGAGCTTGTCCGCATCATAGACGTGCAGCGGCCGGCCGCGATCGAGACTGATGTAGTTCGTCACGTCCACCAGGGCGTTGATGGGACGCAGACCCACGGCCTTCAGGCGCTGCTGCATCCACATCGCCGAGGTGGTGTTGCGCACGCCTTGGAGATAGCGGCCGGCAAAGCACGGGCAGGCGTCGCGCGCTTCGCTTGGGAACGTAAGTTCAATTTCGACGGGACAATCGTAGGTGCCTTCCACATCCGAAACGGGGCGCTCGGGCCGCAACACTCCAAGGCCCGCCGCGGCGAGGTCGCGGGCGATGCCGCGCACCCCGGTACAGTCCGGCCGGTTGGGCGTAAGCTTCACGTCGATCACCGGATCAGCGAGACCCATCACATCGACATAGCGCTGGCCGATCTTGTTCGCGAGCTCCGCGCCAAGCTCGATGATGCCCTCGTGGTCGTCGGAAAGCTCAAGCTCCCGCTCCGACACCAGCATGCCGTTGGAGACAACGCCGCGCACTGGGCGCGCCTCGAGCGTGATCTGGGTGCCTGGAATGTAGCTGCCGGTTGGCGCGAACACCCCAATCATTCCGGTCTTGGCGTTGGGTGCGCCACAAACCACCTCGACCACACCGGCACCCGTGTCGACCTTGCACACTTTGAGCTTGTCGGCGTTGGGATGGCGCCTCGCTTCCACGACGCGGGCAATGGTGAAGGGCGCAAGCTTCGCCGCCGGATCATCGATGCTTTCAACGTCGAGACCGATAAGCGACAGCTTCTCTGCAAGCGCTGCGATCGGCGCTGGCGTGTCGAGATGATCCTTGAGCCAGGAGAGGGTGAACTTCACGAGCCTAAACCCTTACGCTTTGCATCCTGTCTGCGGGCCGCTTGTCCTCTCCGGTGCCATCGCACGCTTGGTCGCGGATGCAGCTGGCTGTTCCCGGTGGCTGGCCCGTTCAGACATGGCCTCGACTACGGCGATAGTCCGCCCGCGAGGGTCGGTACATCGAGCGCGGTAAAACCATAATGCCTGAGCCACCTGAGGTCGGCGGCGAACATGTCGCGCAAATCGGGGATGGCGTATTTCAGCATGGCGATGCGGTCGAGTCCCATGCCGAAGGCGAACCCCTGATACCGATCGGGGTCGAGGCCACAGTTGCGGATGACATTGGGATGCACCATACCGCTGCCGAGGATCTCGAGCCACTGCCCCGGTTTGCCGATCGCCGCCGCATCGATGTCGACTTCCATGGAGGGCTCGGTGAAGGGAAAATGCGAGGCTCGAAAGCGCATGCGCACCTCATCCACCTCAAAGAACGCCTTGCAGAACTCCTCTAGGCACCACTTGAGGTGACCGAGATGGGTCGTCTCGTCGATCACCAACCCCTCAATCTGGTGGAACATCGGCGTGTGGGTGGTATCGCTGTCCAGGCGATAGACCCGGCCAGGCACGATGATGCGGATGGGCGGTCGCTGGGTCAGCATGGTGCGGATCTGCACCGGGCTCGTGTGCGTGCGCAGCACCATGGCCACGGCATTGGTGGCGGCCTCCTCCGATCCGGGCATCGATCCCAGCATGTAGAAGGTGTCGTGCTCCTGGCGCGCGGGGTGCTCAGGGGGAATGTTGAGCTTGGTGAAGTTGTAGTCGTCGGTCTCGATATCTGGACCCTCGGCCACGGCAAAGCCCATATCGGCGAAGATTTCCACCACCTCGTCGAAAACCTGGCTCACCGGATGAATGCGCCCCTCCTGCAGCGGGCCAGCGCGCACGGGCAGCGTCACGTCGGCCCTCTCGGTGGCAAGCCGGGCCGTGAGAGCCGCGCGCTCGAGCTCGACCTTGCGAGCTTCGAGCCTGTCGCCGATCCGGGACTTGAGCCCGTTGACGGCTTGCCCAAAGGCCTTGCGCGCCTCCCCAGGCAGGGTGCCAAGCGTTGCCATCAGCTCGGACACGTGCCCCTTCCTGCCAAGCGTGGCAATGCGCACGCGCTCGAGAGCGGCCAGGTCGGGTGCGGCCGCAATCTCGGCAGTGAGCGCGCGCTCAAGGGTGGCAAGGTCAACGGTCTCGGTCATTGGCGATCCTGCCCTGAGCCTGGTGCCCGGGATCGGGTCGTCCCACGCGCCTGGCTCGCGATGGGCGCTAGACGCGTGCGGAGCCAATCCAACGGGGGCCTCCCAGGGACGACTACCCCTGGGGCGGCACTAGGCTGCCGTCTTCGCGTGCGCAGCAGCCTGCTCAACGAGGGCCTTGAAGGCCGCCGCGTCGCTGACGGCGAGGTCGGCCAAGACCTTGCGGTCGACGGCAATGCCGGCAAGCGCAAGGCCGCTGATAAATCGGCCGTAGGTGATCCCATGCTGGCGCGCTGCCGCGTTGATGCGCTGGATCCAAAGCGCACGGAAGGTACGCTTGCGGCGCTTGCGATCGCGGTAGGCGTATTGCATCGCCTTCTCGACCGCCTGCTTGGCGATGCGGATGGTATTCTTGCGGCGGCCGTAGTAGCCCTTGGCCTTCTTCAAGACCTTTTTATGCTTGGCGTGGGCCGGGACGCCGCGCTTGACGCGTGCCATTGATCACTCCATCACGAAAATCGGGAGACGCCGCCCCCCACGCACCGATCAGCGGGCATAAGGCATGTATTTCTTGACGATGCGCGCATCGCTATCACACAGCACCATGGTGCCGCGTGCGCTGCGCACAAACTTGGCCGTGCGCTTGATCATGCCGTGACGCTTGCCTTGGGCCTGAACTTTTACCTTGCCAGTGCCCGTCATCTTGAAGCGCTTCTTGGCGCCGCTCTTGGTCTTCAGCTTGGGCACTTCGCCCTCCTCTTGAGGCGGTGGCTAGGGCAGCGGCCGCGACCGGACGCGGTTCGCGAGGCCGCGGCTCGATGCCGGCAGCAACAACATCCGCCTCGGCAAAGCCCCGCCGGCGACTTCGGGCCCTTCTCATAATCCGAAGCGTTGGCGCGTGCAATGCTCTTGCACCCTCTGCGCGCGTTCGAGCGCAGATGCCGCGGCGCAGCCAATGCCCAGGCAAT
>Ga0075424_100001877_pt1 | contig 18761 bp, 14 predicted proteins | sample SoiMethybrSBSTD3_FD_75301 | JGI IMG/M metagenome (GOLD analysis project Ga0075424, IMG submission 75301) | Bulk soil microbial communities from a Populus tree surrounding site in Tennessee, USA - Soil MetaG P. TD hybrid SBSTD3 | ecosystem: Environmental > Terrestrial > Soil > Tree plantation... | reverse complement strand
ATCCACAACCTGAGCGCTCGACGGGATCGGCCTTTTGTCAAATTGAACTGCGCCGCCATTCCCTCAGGCTTGCTGGAAAGCGAACTTTTTGGCCATGAAAGAGGCGCATTTACCGGCGCCGTCATGCGCAAGGCGGGTCGCTTCGAGGTGGCAGACAAGGGTACATTGTTCCTCGATGAAGTAGGTGACATTCCCCTCGAGCTTCAGCCTAAGTTGCTGCGGGTACTGCAGGAACATGAATTCGAAAGATTGGGCAGCACTCGCACGCAGCAGGTGGACGTTCGTGTGGTTGCGGCTACTCATCGGGATCTGAAGCAGATGGTGGAAGATGGCGAGTTCAGAAGCGACCTCTATTATCGCCTGCACGTTTTCCCATTATCTGTTCCGCCCCTGCGAGAGCGCCGCGAAGACATTCATCTTCTGGTGCGCCATTTCGTGGACGAATATGCCCGGCGCATGAACCGGCGCATTGAAACCATTCCTCCCCAAGCGATGGAAGCTCTTCGAAGTTATTCCTGGCCGGGCAATGTACGTGAGCTGCAGAATTTCATTGAACGGGCGGTGATCCTATCGCCGGGGAGTGCCTTGCGTCCACCTCTTGCCGAGCTCAAACAGGTTGCTGTCCGAACGCCTAGTGCGGAGATAAGCACCTTGGAAGAAATGGAACGTGAACACGTGCTGCGAGCGATCCGAGCATCCAACTGGGTGATCGGTGGTCCTACCGGGGCGGCCGCACGCTTGGGTATGAAGCGGACAACCCTGGCCTATCGCATACGCAAACTGAATATTCCGCTCCGTCCTCAATAACGAAAGACGGTTATATGCAAGACAGCATCAGTAAGGCAAGGAGTCTCAGCTTTTCTTTAACTGCTCCTTGGCTGCCATGACAACCTGGTCGGGCTCGAATCCAAACTTTTTCTGCAGTTCTTTGAGCGGAGCGGAAGCCCCAAAAGTATTCATGCCGATAACGCGGCCGGAATTGCCAACGTATCGATCCCATCCCAGAATTGAGCCCTGCTCCACTGCTACCCGCGCCTTCACGTTCGGCAGCAACACGCTCTCGCGGTAAACTTGCGGCTGCTGCTCGAAGATTTCCCATGAGGGCATAGACACAACGCGCGAGCGAATGCCTTCCGCGAGCAGCGTCTCGTGGGCTCCCACAGCAAGGCTGACCTCACTGCCAGATGCGATGATGATCACTTCCGGATTTCCTCCGGGAGCGTCTGCGAGCACATAGGCTCCCTGTGCGACGCCAGACGCGGGCGCGTACTTGGTGCGGTCGAGCGTCGGTAAAGGCTGACGCGATAGCGCCAGCACTGCGGGCTGGTGCCGCAGCTGCATGATGAAGCGATAAGCCTCGACTACCTCATTTGCATCACCGGGGCGCAGCGTAATCAACCCCGGTATTGCCCTTAGCGATATCAAGTGCTCGATGGGCTGATGCGTAGGCCCATCCTCGCCGTCCCCCATAGCGTCATGCGTGAACACCAAGATAGATGGAATCTCCATGAGCGAAGCCAGCCGGATTGCCGGCCGAGCATAGTCGCTGAAGATGAAAAAACTCGCGCCAAAAGCGCGCACTTTTGACAGGTTAAGTCCGTTGACGATTGCAGCCATCGCATGCTCGCGAATGCCAAAGTGCAGGGTTTTTCCCTCCGGGGTGTCGGCCTGAAAGTCTCCTGCTCCTGGATATGTAAAGAGGGTTTTGTTCGACGGACCCAGGTCGGCAGATCCGCCAACGAACCAGGGAATGTTCTGCGCAAGCACGTTCAGCGTTTTGCCTGAAGCATCTCGGCCTGCAATCCCCTTGGCATCGGCAGGGAAAACCGGAAGGTTGCGGTCCCATCCCGTCGGAAGCTCACGCTTCTGCATCAATTCAACTTCTACTGCCAGGTCCGGATATTGAGTGCGGTACGACTCAAGAAGTTCCGCCCATTTGTGCCGGGCTTCAGCGCCGTGTTTGCCGATGCCGTCTTTAAAGTGATCGTACACACCGTCGGGAACGTAGAATTTTGCGTCTTCGGGAAATCCATAGGCCCTCTTGCACAACCGAACTTCGTCTTCGCCGAGCGGTTCTCCGTGCGCGGCGGCAGTGTCCTGCTTGTGCGGTGAACCGTATCCGATGTGGCTATCGAGAACAATAAATGTCGGGCGACCCTTCGTCTTGCGAAATACCTCGAGCGCATGTTCGATGCGATCGATGTCGTTCGCATCGCCGACTCGCAGGACATTCCATCCATACGCAATGAATCGCGTCTGAACGTCTTCGGTGAACGCGATGCGCGTGTTGCCTTCAATCGTGATGTGATTGTTGTCGTAAATCCAGCAGAGATTTTCGAGGCCGAGATGGCCGGCGAGTGATGCAGCCTCAGAGGCAATGCCTTCCATCAGACAGCCATCACCACAAACGGTGTAGATGTTGTAATCGAAAATCTCGAAGCCCGGCCGATTGTACCGGTGGGAAAGCCATTTCTCCGCGACGGCCATGCCAACGCTGGTTGCCGCACCCTGTCCGAGCGGGCCAGTCGTAGTCTCAACACCTGACACCCAATGGTATTCGGGGTGCCCGGGAGCCTTGCTGTTGAGCTGGCGGAAGCGGCGGATATCGTCGAGCGTGACCGAGGGTTGCCCCAATCTTTCGTAGTCGGCATTCACGGCTTGAACGCCGGTGAGATGGAGCGCCGACCAGAGCAACATCGATGCATGGCCGTTCGACAGCACGAAGCGATCGCGATTGGGCCAGATCGGGTCCTGCGGATCGAATCTGAGGACACGATTCCATATCGTATAAACGAGCGGCGCGAGCGCCATTGGCGTTCCGGGATGTCCGGAGCTAGCCTGCTGCACGGCATCGATGGAGAGCGTGCGAATTGTGTTGATGCACAGTATGTCTAGTTGTGCGGCGCTCAGATTCTCAACTGGAGCTATTGCGGTACTCATGACTGCCTCCGTAATACGTATTCAAATTCGGTGTCTCGACTGCTACGCTGGAATTGCCGAAGCCTCGGCTCCTACTTCGCTGGCGGCCTTCCTTTCGAGGGCGGCGACTTTGCTCAGACGTCTCAGGTGGCGTTCGGCCTGGCCAAAGTCGGCCGCCAGATAAGTTTCGACAAGGTCCCACGCCACCATGGTTCCCATAACCCGGCCACCCAGACAAATAATGTTCATATGATCGTCCTCGACCCCTTGCCGAGCCGAAAAGTGATCATTGATGAGAGCGGCACGTACTCCCGGAACTTTGTTAGCGCAGACGGAAGCACCCACACCGCTTCCGCAAACGGCAACCCCGCGTTCTACAGTGCCTGAAGCCACTGCCCGCGCCAGCGGAGTAACGAAATCCGGGTAGTCGTCACCTGGCTCGAGGCGGTTCGTGCCGAAGTCAACGACGTCGTGCCCCGCGGAAGAGAGGCGGCCGCGAAGGTCCTCCTTCAATCCAAACCCGCCGTGGTCGGCAGCAATTCCGATGCGCATGTGCCCTCCTTATTATTAGGGCGCAAAATTAGCCTGTGGTTCCTTATGTTCAATCGGCGTTTGTTACGCCACTTCTGTCTGCGAATTCCTATCCACTTGCTCTGCGCCACGGCAATCTGTCAAGACCAGAGCTTTAACTGCGCGCACGCGACCGGCGGGAATCGAACTATCACCAGCCATCAGACGAGTAAGCATTCCCGCTTTTTCGCTTCCAGTCACAAGCCATAGTACGAGTCGCGCGCGATTGATGATTGGATATGTCAGGGTCATACGTTGCCGTCCCTGGTAGATTCCCGTGAGTGCAACATCCGCGTCTTTCATGTCGAGGACCGGGTCTCCAGGAACTAGAGAAGCCGTGTGGCCGTCGGGTCCGAGCCCCAGATGAACGAGATCAAGCACAGGCGGTGAACCGGCAATTGTTTCTAGAGTCGACGCATACTGCGCACAAGCGGCTTCAATATTCCCCGATTCCACCGGCATAGCGTAGATTTGCTCGGGACGTAAAGGTGCATGCTCGAGCAAACTTTCGCGAAGATGAGTGAGATTTCGGTCGGGGTCACCGTCAGGTGCGACTCTTTCGTCCACCTGTACGACATGCACGCCGTTCCACGGCACATCTTCTTGCGCGAGATCGCGTAGCATGATCCACGGTGTTTTTCCGCCGCTCACCGCCATTACAAATGTGCCGCGAGCTGCGACCGACTCCCGGGCCTCGTTAGCGATAAGCTTGGCGGCTTCGAGGGCAACCGCGTCGGCATTGATATAGACTTCAGCGTTCATCACGCTGCCTCGCTTGCAACTGCAAAGGCTTTCTTCTCGCCGGGATTGCTCCAGCCGCCCGGCGGGGAAACCCGGTCAACTTCCGCCGGTCCCCACGTCTGTGGCGCGTACTGATAGACGGGGGTGTGCTTCTTCAATACCGGTTCCACAATTCGCCAGGCTTCCTCGACGTAGTCCTCGCGCGCGAACAAAGTACTGTCTTCGGCCATGGCGGCTCCCAGCACGCGCTCATACGCGTCCATCTCATCTGCCCGCGGAGAGTGGCTCGCCACCATCTCGCTGGTTTGAAGTGCCATTCCTTCAGCATCAGGAGCCAGGTTCATCATCCCCATGGCGATCGTGATCTCCGGACTCAACCGCAGCCGCAGATGGTTTTCCACCAACTGGCTGTCCGGAATCAGGGTCGGAGGCTTACGAAACTTGCCGACAATCTCGGTGCAAGTGGTTGGCAAACACTTGCCGGCACGAATGTAGAACGGCACGCCTTTCCACCGCCAGGAATTGACCTCCAGCCTCACTGCGGCAAAGGTCTCGGTCTGCGAATCTTTGGCAACTCCGTTTTCATCGCGGTAGCCGCGGAACTGGCCGCGCACCAGGTTTTTCTCCTCGATAGGCGGAATCGCTCGCAATACTTTGGCCTTCTCGTCGCGAATCGACTCGCTGTCGGAGCGGACCGGTGGCTCCATTGCTAAATTCGACAGGACTTGAAACAAGTGGTTCTGCACAACGTCGCGAATGGTTCCAGTCTGGTCATAGAAACCGCCGCGCCCCTGTACGCCGAAATCCTCCGCCATCGTGATCTCGACGCTCTCGATGTAGTGGCGATTCCAAAACGACTCCACAAAAGTATTGGCGAAGCGGAAGGCCAGCACATTGTTTACCGCGCGTTTGCCGAGATAATGATCGATGCGGAAGACGTCGTCTTCGTCGAAAACGTTAAGCAGGACTCGATTGAGTTCCTGCGCAGATGCGAGATGATGACCGAAGGGTTTTTCCACGATGACTCGCGCGCCTCTGCCGCAATTCGATTCAGCCAGATGCTGGACCACGGTTTCGAACAGCACCGGTGGAATTGCCAGGTAATGCGCCGGGCGTTTCGCATTTTGGAGTTCTTTGCGAAGCGCGTTGAAGGTTGCCGGATCCTGATAATCGCCGTCCACATAGCGCAGCAAGCCGATCAACTTCTGGAAGGCATTGGGATCGAGCCCGCCATGTTTCTCCAGGCTGTCCTTCGCGCGAGCGCGGAGTTGATCGAGATTCCATCCTGCTTTGGCGACGCCGACTACCGGGACGTCGAGGTGCCCTCGTTTCACCATCGCCTGCAAGGACGGGAAAATCTTTTTATAAGCAAGATCGCCAGTGGCGCCGAAGAAAACGAGGGCGTCCGAATGTGTACTAGTCATAAATACGTCTCCTTTTAAGCAGCCTCAGATTTTTCCTTCGGCTTCTCCAAATGCCCGCCAAACCCAAAGCGCATCGCGGACAACAGTTTGTCAGCGTAGTCAGCTTCGCCGCGCGAGCTGAAGCGCTCGTAGAGCGAAGCGGTCAGCACGGGAGTCGGAACCGCTTCATCGATGGCGGCTTTGATCGTCCAGCGCCCTTCGCCGGAATCGGATACCCGGCCGGCAAACTTGGAAAGTCCGGGATCCTGAACCAGCGCGGTTGCAGTCAGGTCCAAAAGCCACGAAGCGATCACGCTGCCACGACGCCAAACTTCTGCGACGTCTCGCAGATTGAACTCGTATTGATAGTGTTCCGGATCGCGCAGCGGCGTGGTTTCGGCATCAACGCCGTGCTGCTGCTTGCCAACATCAGCCGAGCGCAACACCGACAGGCCTTCCGCGTAGGCCGCCATGATTCCGTATTCGATTCCGTTGTGCACCATTTTGACGAAGTGGCCGCCGCCGTTCGGACCGCAATGGAGGTAGCCTTGCTCGGCGGTGCCATCGAGTTTGTCGCGACCTGGGGTGCGCGATATGTCGCCCGTTCCCGGAGCGAGCGTGGAGAAGATGGGATCGAGGTGCTGAACGACATCCTTCTCGCCGCCGATCATCATGCAGTAACCGCGTTCGAGACCCCACACGCCGCCACTGGTGCCCACGTCCACATAGTGAATCTTTTTGGGCGCAAGGTCTTTCGCGCGTTTGATGTCATCGACGTAATAAGAATTTCCGCCGTCGATGAGGATGTCGCCTGCTTCGAGGTGCGGCAACAGATCGGCGATAGTCTGATCCACGACCGCCGCCGGAACCATCAGCCACACCGCCCGTGGTTTCTGAAGTCTCTTCACTAGATCGGCCAGTGAATTCGCCCCGATTGCTTGGTCTTTGACCAGATCGGCGACCGCCTGGGCCGACCTGTCGAACACAACGCAGCTGTGTCCTTTCTTCATCAGCCGGCGCACCATATTGGCGCCCATCCGGCCCAGTCCTATCATTCCGAGTTGCATATGTTCTCCTCTTCTGAAAATTGCGTTTGATTCACTGCGCTACCTGCGTTACGCGTCACGCAAACATTCCATTGCCGCAGCAACGCTCTTGTCGGTGCCAAATACTGATGTACCTGCGACCAGGACATTGGCTCCTGCTGCGACTACCATCGGAGCAGTTGCCTCATCAATTCCTCCATCCACTTCTAACTCACAGTCGGGCTTGATCCGCTCTATCATTTCCGCAACCCGCCGGATTTTGGGCAACGTTGATTGCAGAAAGTGCTGATGCCCGAAACCTGGATTTACCGTCATGACCAGCACCTGGTCGAGATCTGGGAATATTTCTTCCAGAACCGACGCAGGAGTAGCGGGGTTAATTGCCACTCCGGCGCCTTTTCCCAAAGCCTTAATGCGCTGCACTGTGCGGTGCAAATTGTTGTTGCCTTCCCAATGAACGAGAAATGACGTGGACCCGGCCTCAGCAAACTCGTCGAGAAAAGAATCCGGATCGGAAATCATCAAGTGCGTCTCCATCGGCAGACGCGTGACTCGGCGGAGCGACTGCACAATCGGCGCTCCGATCGCGATGTTGGGAACAAAGTGCCCGTCCATCACATCCACGTGAATCCGATCAGCGGCTGCCCGTTCCGCCTCGGCGACCTGCTCCCCCAGACGAGCGAAGTCAGCCGCCAGGATCGATGGAGCGAGTTTGATGACATGGTCTTGCATATTTCTCTCTAGCTCGCAAACGTGCGATCTGAAAGGCTCCTCACGCAACGCTTCCAACGGCACCGCTGACCGCTTGGCCATGGAACAGTCTCAAGCGCGAGCTGACAACATTCTTCACAGCATCTACGACCGGCCGCAGGATCTTGTAGGGCACAACTTCGTTGGAATCTCGGGCCAGGCTTTCGTCTAGTGATTCCCTCCAGGCAACGCGCAGTTCTGTATTGATATGAATAATGTTGATTCCGGCAGCGATTGCCTTGCGAAAGTGCTCATCGTCCGTCCCTGACCCGCCATGTAGAGTGAGAAAGACCCCGGCCGCTTGCTTGATTTGGGCGATTCTTTCGAGATCCAGATGCTTCTTCGCTTTTCCCTGCACCATGCTTTTGAGCATGCCGTGCATGTTGCCGACGGCCGGCGCGAGGATGTCGATCCCGGTTGCCTCGACAAATTGTCGTGCCTCTTCAGGTGTGCTGAGCTTCCCGCCTTGAGCGGTTTCTTTGATCTCGGAGCCGGTCCCTATGTCGCCAATTTCTCCTTCCGCAAGGATTGCGGGGTTGACCGCTTTAATTGCTTCAACCGCTTCCTTCGTACGCGTCACATTCTGATCCAACGGTAACGCGGAAAAATCAATCGTCACAGCATCGAAGCCCGCATTTGCGGCTTCCATTGCTTTCGTCAAAGAATGGGTGTGGTCTGCGTTGAGAAAAATCGGCACATCAGATTCCTGCCGTGTGCTTTTCACCAGAGCGGCAAGCTGGCGCGTACCAAAGAACTCCCGCTCGCCCTCGGACGCGCCGACGAGCAACGGAATTTCGGTCTCAGCCGCAGCTGCGATGACCGCTTTCAATAAGACTTGGTCGGAGACATTGAAATGTCCGAGGGCCGCACCTTCTGTTTGCAGCCGTGTCAAAACATCGTGCAGGGTATCAGTACTTCTGTTCGCAATTGCCGTCATTGCTGCTCCTTAAGTTTGCGGTAACGCCGGATTAAAGTATTAGTTGAGCTGTCGTGGTTGAGGACGGGCTCAGCGGGATTTTCGAGTTCCGGAATGATGCGCTGCGCCAGAACCTTCCCGAGTTCCACTCCCCATTGATCGAACGAATCAATGTTCCAGACCACGCCTTGTGTGAACACCGAGTGCTCGTAGAGGGCAATAAGCTTGCCCAGTGTTTCGGCAGTGAGGCGGTTAGCCAGAATCGTGTTTGATGGGCGATTGCCCTCGAACACGCGATGCGGGACGCGCCAGTCCGGAGTGCCCTCAGCTTTCACCTGCTCAGGGGTTTTCCCGAAGGCGAGCGCTTCAGTCTGTGCAAAGACATTGGCCAGCAACATGTCATGATGTCGGCCGAGCGGGTTCAAAGTCTTCGCGAACGCGATGAAGTCGCACGGAATGAGGCGTGTGCCTTGATGGATCAGCTGATAGAAAGAGTGTTGACCGTTGGTGCCCGGCTCGCCCCAGAAGATCGGGCCCGTCTCCTCCTTGACTGGTTTTCCATCCAGCCCAACGTGCTTGCCGTTGCTCTCCATCGTCAACTGCTGCAGATAAGCAGGAAAGCGCTTCAGGTATTGCTCGTAAGGCAGCACAGCAACCGTCTCGGCGCCGAGAAAATCGTTGTTCCAGACTGCCAGCAGGCCCATGAGGACCGGCAGATTGGCTTCAAATGGAGCCGTACGGAAGTGTTCATCCATCGCATGAAAGCCATCCAGCATGGCGCGGAAGTTTTCGGGACCGACGGCAATCATGGTGGAAAGACCAATGGCCGAATCCATGGAATAGCGTCCGCCAACCCAGTCCCAGAACCCGAACATGTTGGCCGTATCGATCCCGAACTTCGAGACCTCAACCGCGTTGGTTGACACGGCGACAAAATGCTTAGCGACCGACTTGTCATCGCCTCCGAATCCTGCGATCGACCAGGCGCGAGCGCTCTGCGCGTTGGTCATCGTCTCGAGAGTGGTGAAAGTCTTTGACGAGACTATGAAGAGCGTCTCCGACGGATCGAGACCCTGCACCGCCTCGGCGAAGTCCGTTCCATCCACATTCGAGACAAAGCGAAACGTCATCGAGCGTTCCGAGTAGTGCTTGAGCGCCTCGTACGCCATAACCGGACCAAGGTCGGAGCCGCCGATCCCGATGTTTATGACATTCCGAATGCGTTTCGCGGTGTAGCCCTTCCATTCACCGCTGCGCACACGATTAGAAAAATCAGCCATTCGGTCCAGCACAGCGTGAACCTCGGGCACAACATTCTTTCCGTCCACTAAGATCGATTCATCTTTCGGAGCGCGCAGAGCCACGTGCAGCACCGCGCGATTCTCTGTGATGTTGATCTTCTCTCCGCTGAACATGGCGCCGATCCGCTCTCGCAAGCCAGACTCTTCGGCCAGTTCGCGAAGCAGCGTGAGAGTTTCATCCGTTACGCGGTTCTTCGAGTAGTCGAGGTAAAGACCGACAGCCTCAACCGCCATTCGCTGGCCGCGCTTGGGGTCGTCTGCGAATAACTGCCGCAAGTGAAGCTTTGAAACTGCCTTGTAGTGCGCCGCCAGTGTCTTCCACGCGGATTGTTTGATTGCTCGTTTCTTTACCTGCGGTTGAGGGTTTGCTGCCATTCTGATGCTCCTTTTCATTCTTTCTGCCGTCTCCTCACGCGAACTAGACAGAGGCGAGGGAAGCTCTTGCTTCTTCGCGCTTTCTGAGGTAACTCAGGCTCTGCAGCCCGAATGTGGCAGCTCCGACAAGAGCCGCCCGTGTGGTGATGATGTGAATCGGCATTCTCTCCATCAAATCTTTGAAGCGGCCTTTTCTGGTGAAAGTCTCGACGAACTGCGGTCTTTCCAGCAGTTTGATGAGGTGAAGAGCAACGCCGCCCGCCAGGTACACTCCACCCGTCGCCAGAACTTTCAGTGCAAGATTTCCAGCTTCGCTTGCCAGTATTGAGGTGAGCAAATCAACCGTCGCCAGGCACAATTCGCTTGGATGCTCCGGATCAAGAGCCGCCTCCACAATCGCCTTCGTATGATCCATGGCGGAAGCGATTGACTGAGCAACTTCAGGCCGCTCCGTTATTTTCGCTTCGTCGCGAAGGAATTCATAAATGTTGGGAACACCGATTCCCGAGCAGACGCGCTCAACTCCCACGTGTCCGAAACGAGGGAGCAGATATTGCAAAAGGCGAATTTGCCGCTCGTCTGTCGGAGCAAAATCTGAGTGGCCGCCTTCGGAGCCATGAGCAATGTAGTTGGAGCCATTCCAGGTCAGAAACGATTCACCCAAGCCCGTGCCTGGCGCAATGACAGCGATCGGTCCATTCGCAACCGCCTCTCCTTTATTGATAGTCAGTACATCTTGCGGGCGTAGGGCTGGCACCGAAAGCGCAACTGCTTCCAGATCGTTTATCAAGTGAACGGCTTTTAGATTCAAGTCCGCTGCGAGGGTACTTTCATCCATAACCCAGGGCAGGTTCGTCGTCTTTACTCGACCATTGATCACAGGACCGGCAACATCAAATGAGGCGACATCAACAGAGATCTTCACTTGAGCGAGAAATTCTCTGACCATTGCCTGAAGGCTGGGATAGTCAGCGCTGTGGACTTCGGTTTCAGCCAGGGGTGCGTGCGGCCCGGACTCAATCGAGTAGATCGCCAAATCTGTCTTTGTACCGCCGATGTCGCCTGCAATCAGCATTGTCATATCCCAGTCACCTATCTTAAGCAGTCGCGTAACGTTCGCTGTTCGGCTTTGATCCGCTCAGCGCATAAAACAGGATGTACAGATAGCAAATCACCGGCACGAAGAACGCGTGGTGAATTCCAACACGATCGGCGATTACGCCTTGAAGAAGTGGAACGATTGCGCCACCCACGATGGCCATGTTCAGAATGCCCGATCCATTCCCCGTTAATGGACCGAGTTCAGCCACACCCAGACTAAAAATTGTTGGGAACATGATCGAATTGAAGAATCCGACAGCCAGGATGATCCACATGGCAAAGTGTCCGTGGGTGAGCATCGAGAGCGTGACTAGCGATGAAGTACAAATCGCAAACGCCCCGAGCAGGTGTCCGGCTTTAAACTTCCGCAACAGGCCCGCTCCGAGAAAGCGCCCGATCATCGCGCCGCCCCAGTAGAACGAGACATATCCTGCCGCAATTTTTGCCGACAGCCCTGCGATATCCGCTTGACCGAAGTAGCTCACCAGGAAACTTCCAATCGAAACTTCTGCGCCTACATAGGCAAAAATCGCGAGCGCGCCAAGAACCAGGTTCGGATGTTTCCAGACTGAATCGCTGTCCTTCGCTCCCGGGCGATATTCCGCGTGTGGGATCGTCGGCAGCTTTGATGTTGCGATAAGCACCGCCAGCAGGAGCAAGGCAATGCCAATCACCGTATACGGCATCTTTACTGACGCAGCTTCTTGCACTCTGTAGAGATGCAATGCGGCAGGCGAAAGAGTCCTCATTTCTTCAATGGCCAAGGGCGCCCCTGCAAGAATCAGCAGTCCACCAAGCTTGGGTGCGATCGTGGTTCCTAGTGAATTAAATGCCTGCGTCAGGTCTAGGCGGCTCGAAGCGGTTTCTGGTTTTCCGAGCACCACCACGTAAGGGTTGGCCGCCACCTGCAGGCCGGTAATACCGGCTGCAAGCACAATCAAAGCTCCCAAGAACAGCGGGAACGAAGCAGAAGACGCTGCCGGCAAGAAGAGAAACGCACCAAGCGCCATACAGAGCAGCCCGGCCACCATGGTTTTCTGATAACCGATCACGTTTACGATCTTCGACCACGGAATAGAAAACAGAAAGTAGGCAGAAAAGAACGCAAACTGAATCAGCATGACTCGCGCATAGCTGAGATCGAAGATTGACTTAAGGTGCGGCACCAGAATGTCATTCAGACATGTTAGGAAGCCCCACATAAAGAACAGTGTGGTCACGATCGCGAGGGGGCGCGTGTAGTTTGGCGTTGCGCTGACCGTCGAAAGGCCTTGTGCTGATACTTGAGTTCTTGCCACTGGTTGAGTCGCCATTCTCTAATCTCCTACCACCAGGTTTCTGCTTGCACGCCGTAAGTGAGCCCGTTGGTTCGATCCTGGAATGGAATTCCGCCCACAAATCCGCGCAATCCATCCGACCAGTTCGCGTAAGTGAGATACGCACGCAGCACGGGCCGGCTGAAGAATTTGCGCCCGGCTCCGATTTGCGGCGCGATGGTAAACTTCCGCAACCATCCGTCGAATTGCCCGGTGCTGCTGTGTGTGTGATCAAATCCTCCCTCAAACGCAAGCGAGAGATACTTTGTGAAGAAAACTTCCGGCCGCGCGCCGAACGATGCCCACTGGTCCCAACCGTGTTGCGGATTGCCGTCCTTTGTTCTTTGCAGGATAAAGATCGGCATGATCGCGAACTTATCATTTGGTTGAAGCACCACTTGCTCAGTGAGCAGGAATCGCGCGGTGCTGTTGATGAAGCGGGTTGGGTCATCAATGGAGGTGCTGAAGTTGCTGGCGGGACCGGTGCCATACTGAATGCCAAGAGCATGATACCCACCATGCCACTCGAGCCGCTGATGGCGTATTCCAAACGCGTAGCCGTTGCTGGTTGGAATGACTTCGCCGGCGGGAGTCGTGCCGCCCTTGCCTGTAGCAAAGTCAAACCATCCGGCAAGTGTACCGCCGGGCGCTTTCACATCGTAGAAGCGCACGTCAATATTGCTTTTCACGAAGTTGCCGTTCTGGGTCTGGATATCCGGGCGCGCGCCAGACAGATAGCCCACCGCCAGTTTGCCGACTCCGAGATTCAGGTCTTCAAAGCCAGCACCGTAGCCGCTCATATCGAGTGGATAGAAATCGTTAATCTCAATATGCTGGCGCCGGTAATATCGTTCCCCTGCCCAGAACTTCGCATTCGGCTGGCTCTCAAGAATATTTCCCGCTCGCACGAAGGCTTCCCGCAAGCGAAATTGGTCGTTGCCGATGCCGTTGTTGAAATTCGAGTAGCTGGCTGAATTGGTGGTGTTCGCCTCGAGCATGACCTCAGTCTTGAACCAGGCCTTGTCGGAATCGTGGTCAGGGTTCACCCAGTTGTTGACAAAAATGAATTCGCCGTAAGTTTCAGCTTCGTTCCCCAGCCGGTATTTGGCTCCCGCGCCTGGCGCTTGAAAGGCAACCTGCTGACCGCCCTCGCTGTTCAAACCGTAGCCTGAACGGAAATATCCGTGAAATTCAAACGTGCCCAGTTGCTGTTGCAGGCCTGCAATCTTTGTTTCGGCTTCCTGCAAGAGGTCATAGGTTGGGACCGATGGGAGCTGCCCCTGGTACTGTGCGCCAACTTTATTTGAGCTCCCGAACAGGACCTTCCTGACGGCATTCTCAGCAGCGAGTTCGGCAGCTGAGACAGTCGCTTCGTCTGAAGTATTCGCTGGCTCGTTCTGTTGTGCTGCAGCCTCGTTCTGTTTTTGAATCTGCTGTTCGAGCACGGCAATTCTCTGCTGCAAGTCTTTCGTGGTCTGTTCGTATTGTTGTTTCAGTTGCTGGAGTTGCTGCTGCAGGCCGCCGCCTTGCTGGGCGGATGCGCGTGTCTGCATGAGGACCACAATACCGACTATTGCAACTCCTTTCGGATTAAAAGCGCTGCGCATGCCTTGAGCGTTCGGTCTCCTTATACCGCGCGATATTCTCTCGCGGTACTGATTGTCGATTGCAATCACCTTGCCGTTTGTCCGATCGCATCGGTGAGCTCGTCCTGCGCCTGAGCGTACTCAAGTTGCGATTGCAGCAAGAGCGTCTGCGCCTCGAACTCTTGCGCGGCGGCAGCGTCGGCCTGCGACCGCAGATAAGTGCCCTGTTGTAGCTGCTGTGCGGAAACTCTTTTCGCCTCCCGCCGCGTGGCAAGCAATTCCTGGGACACTGCGATCATTTGCTGCGTGCGCTCCAGCTTGTTATAGGCGGTCTGCACCCGTACTTCGACTTCGTCGCTGATGCGCGCCAAATTTTCTTTGGCTTGTGCCAACTGTGCGTCACGTTCCCGAAGGGTCGCCCGCTTTTTGCCTCCATCGAACAGGTCATACCCAAAGTGGACGCCAAACGTCCCGAAGTTGCGAGCGAGAAACGGCACGTTTTGCTGGTAGCTATAGCGGGCAAACGCTTCAATTTCCGGGATGTATTCGCGCTTAGCTGCGCGCACACCGGCCGATGCCTTTTCCAGTTCAGCGCGCGCTTCTGTGATTTCCGGCTGGGAATCCAAAGCGAGTTTTATGCACTGCTCGCGCTCGCAGCTCTCGTTGGACGCCGGAACAGAAGGATCGAGAGCGATCTCGGTTTTAAGTGGAAGCCCTACGATATCGTTGAACTTCAATCGTAGATTTGAGAGTTGCAGCTCGCTGGTCAGTAGCTCCTGCTTCGCCTGAAGTAACTGTGCTTTACTCTCGATTAGATCTACTTCCAGTGTGCTGCCGTACTTGACCTGCTGTACGCGCTCACCTTGCAAATCCTCGACTGCACGAATCTTCGCCTCGATCGCGCGGTGCTGGGACTGAACTACAAGAATGTTGTAATAGAGCTGACGAACTTTCAGAGCCACATCGTTTTCGACGCCGCGGGATTTTTCGCGGCTCGCCTTCAGCTCCGCGCGTGCTACGTCATTTCCTGCTTTGATCTTAAAAAGCTCGCTAAGGGGCTGGGTCAACCCCGTGCCGCTAGCGATGAAGTTCTTATCGCCCTGGTTGATGTTGAACTGCCGCGGCGGAATCACATTGCCTCCTACGGTTCCAAACGCACCGGCGGGAATGCCAATGAACTCCGTATCGGTGGCGTGCGCAAACTCACTGTCGTTCCTGATCGTCGGCAGGTATGCACTCCTAGCAACCTCCTTGGCGTGGCGTTCTTCTTCCACGTGGAGGGCGGCGATGCGCACGACATGGTTGTGCTTGAGTGCTAGCTCGACAGCTTCGTGGAGATCGAGACGACGTGGGACCTTGGATTCTGGCTGCTGAGACGAGGCCAACGTCAACAGGCTGAAAACAGAGACGAGGCCCGTCACCGACTGGCGAAACAGGCAATTCCGCGGATTCTGATGAGCGCTCATGATCTCGCCTCCTGTGGCCTGTTTAGTTGTTCCTGAATCGCGGTGAGATCGCCATAATTCAGCGGAGATTTGCGCAGCAGGGCGATTAACACCAGCGCGGCCACGCATGCCCAAGCCACGAGATAAAACCCATCGTTTATGCTCAACGTGTAAGCCTGAAGACGAAGCCGGCTGCTGATGACGCCAACAGCCCGCCCCGTAGCTGCCGCAACTCCGGATGACTTTGACAACAGTCCTGCGGCCAGCTGGTGGATGGCGGCATCCGTGATCCAATTCCCGCTCTGTACGTGCAGGCCGAGGAGGTTCGAGTGCAACTTCTCCCGCTGTGCGATGAAGTGTCCCATGTAAACGGCACCCAGGTTTCCGCCAAATATTCGCACGGTGTGAAAGAACGCGGAGAAGGTCAAAATCCATTGCGGCTTCGACAACCCTCCTGAGAAAATTCCCTGCAAAATGATGGTCCCGACCAATCCAATAAACGCGAATGCCTGCCCCACCCCCATGAGTAGCTCGGTGCGGTAATAGTCCGAGGCCGACCGGGCGCTGGCGAGATCCGCATTCAGATAGCAGGCAAACGCCATGCACGCAAAACCTGAGGCCAGGAGGAAGTGTGAGTCCACTTTATTCGCCAGCAGGAGCCCGGCAATAAACGCGATCAAGAGCAGCGGGAGGGCGCTCCAAATAACCGCAGGGCCGATCTGATGGGCAACGAATCCTTGAACTGCCAGCGACTGCGGAATCAAGATGATGGTTGATACCAGACAGAATCGAAACAAGAACAAAGCGATACCCAGCAGAATCGTGTTCCACTGCCGGAGATAGGGCACTGCGACCAGGGGGTTAGGCATTTGGAAGCGGCTCACGATGGCGCAGATCACCAAAAACGCGCCTCCAAAGAACAATGAGTTGAAGAGGCCGGAACGCCACCAGTCAAGCCGCTCGCCTTGATCGATGGCCGCGTACAGCATTGCCAGTCCCGTGCTCCAGTAGAGAAAACCGGCAAAGCTTGGAGCCGGGCCCGATTTCTTTGCTGCCGGCGTTTTCGGAATTCCGAAGTAGATGCAAAGCATCATGAACGCCGTGATTACCGAGGAGTTCCAGAACATCCAATGCCATGACAGGTGCTCCCGATACCAACCGTATAGCGATGGCGCAATATTGACCGCTCCGTCCACAAAGGTCGCGTACAGCGCGATGGTGTATGGAAGAAATCGAAGCGGAATATTGCGCAACGCAAAGGTCAGCGTCAGGGGATAGAACGTGCCCGAGGTGAGCCCGGCCAGAACCATGGCAACGATCATCAGGCTGTAACTGTGGATGAATGGAGCCAGGAGACAGATCAACGTGAACGAAGTCGCGGCAAGGAACAGAACTCGCCGCGGTCCCAGTAATGCCCCGACATACACGGTAAACGGTCCAATGAACATCAGGGCAATGTTGTAGGCGCTGCTGATCCATGCGCCGTCGTCGAAACCAAATCCCAAACCGCCCTTTAGATCGGCGAGACCGAGCGAAATCATGCGTCCCGTAAGTGTGACCACGCCGGCGCCGATGATTACACCCAGAATCCCCAGCAGGGGACTCTTCGAGATCTCACTCGGCATCGCCGCAGCGGCCGATTGCGCAATACGGATTGGGGCATTGCCCGGTACCGCAATGGTGGACGAGGCCATCATCTATTCCATCAGTGCCGTGTGCGGACAGTGACTACAGCGGAGATGCCAGGCCGCAATTGCCGCGCAAGGGTTGAATCGTCAAACGCAATCTTTACTGGCACCCGCTGCACCACTTTGGTGAAGTTTCCGGTGGCATTATCTGGAGGAAGCAGCGCAAATTGTGATCCGCTCGCGGGTGCGATCTCCAGCACTCTTCCCTTGAAAGCCTTGCCGGGATAAGTATCGACGCGGATCTCCGCTGGGTCGCCAACCTTGATATTGGTCAACTGCGTCTCCCGGAAATTTGCTGCCACCCATCTGATGTTTTCGACGAACGCCATGACCTGCGTGCCAGGAGAGACCAGTTGTCCAGGTCGGACCTGCCGCTCACCCACGGTGCCGTCGGCCGGCGCGAGAATTCGCGTGTACCCCAGATTCACCTGCGCCACTTGCAGCGCCGCTTCCTTGGCATGAAGATCGGCAACGAGCTGACTGTCTTGCGACTCAAGTACGGCTTTCCCTCGACGCTCCGCTTCTGCGGCCAATTCATTGCTTCGCAGCAGTGTGTGTGCCTGCCTCAAATCGGCATCCCGGCTGGCATATTGCCCGGTGAACCGCTGTTCGTCAGCAACTGCAGCCTCAACCTTCTGTTGCGTGGTTGAATTCGTCTGGAGCAGTGCTTCTTGCCGATTCCGCTCCGCGCGTGTGCGCGTCACGTCCGCCTGTACGGCGTCTTTGCCTGCCTGCGCAGCTGCGATCTGAGCATGGGCCTGGTCGATGCCGGCAAGCGCACGTCCAATCTTTGAATCCTGAAGCTGGCGCTGCCGCCGGTTGTTTTCGAGGGCCGCTTTCGCAGCTTCAACTCCAGCAGCCGCCTGCGCCAGCTGGGCCTTGAAATCATCGTCGTCCAACTGGACCAGTAGGTCGCCTTTGCGAACCTGTTGGTAATCGTTGACCTTCACCTCACGGACCAGGCCCGGAACTTTTGTGCTGAGCGGCGTAAGATCGCCGCGGACGTAGGCGTCGTTGGTGACCTGCTCGACGCGGCCGCCTTCCCATCCATTCCAGTTGCGAGTAATCGTCACAATGATGGCGATCGCCAAGAGAACAACGATCAATGGCGTTCCATACTTCTGCCACGCTGGGTTGAGACGTGGCGCGCGCTCAACCACCTTGGGAGCAGGCGCGGTTGCAGGTGACGCTGCGGTTGCTGGTACAGGAGAAGTTGCCATTATGCTCGAGTGCTCCTCGAAAGCTCGTTCTGTGGCGTTTAATGTTGAAGATCGCTTTGCGAACGCGAATCAGACGCACAGTCGCGTTCCTGCCGCTCGGTGACAGAACCCCGCAGTTTCCGCGCATAGATTTAGCACCTTCACGGCCATTTATGCGGCGAGCCAACTCTCTGAATTCGCAGCACTAGAGCTTCTTGACCAATTGACCCCTCGGCCAAACATTGGCACGTGACAAATGCTTGTCATCTCGCACTCGACAGTACAAAGCCACCGGAGGATAAATTCTGCAGAACTAACGTCGATCGCTAGTTGGACCGCAAAATGCAGAACACTATGGCTGGATGTTTTCGCCTGGGAATGGAGTGCGTGATGAGTGAGCGATCG
>Ga0075424_100001868_pt1 | contig 18796 bp, 21 predicted proteins | sample SoiMethybrSBSTD3_FD_75301 | JGI IMG/M metagenome (GOLD analysis project Ga0075424, IMG submission 75301) | Bulk soil microbial communities from a Populus tree surrounding site in Tennessee, USA - Soil MetaG P. TD hybrid SBSTD3 | ecosystem: Environmental > Terrestrial > Soil > Tree plantation... | reverse complement strand
AACCCTCACGGCGGCCCACATGAGGAAGCGCGACCTCCAACACTTGCTCGAAGTGGGGATGGCTGCCTTCAGGCCGCGGAATTCTGCCTGAGACTCCCTTGGCTGGCACGCGACTCACCAGAAGCCTGTGCAATCAGCGGAAGGGCCACGATTATCGCGGTCCCGTGTGAATTGGACTCGACATCGAAACTCCCGCCCAAATCAATGACACGTTCCCGCAGCCCGCTAAGACCAACACCAACGTGACCACCATCTAGGTCAGCGGGCATTCCGTGTCGGAAATCTCGCACGCTGAGCAGAACTTGATTTTCGGTGACTGTCAGGCCAATTTCCACTGACGGGCTGCCGGAATGTCGGTGGACGTTCGTGAGGCTTTCTTGCAAGATGCGGAACAGAGCAATCTCGGTTTCTTCTGGGAGTCGATCAAGCCCGTCTGGCAAGTCCACTTCTACTTTGATTCCGCTTCGTTTCGCAAATTCATCAGTGTACCAGCGGGCTGCGGAGGCGAAGCCAACTACATCCATCAAGGGAGGGTGTAAGAGAAACGACAGAGTACGAGTTTCGGCGATGCCTTGCTCGACCGATTCCAAGGCTGAGGACAATACTTCGTCTTTTGTTCGGCGTATCGGAACGACTCAGTGAGTCCAAACTCATCTTTATGCTCGCCAAGTATTGGCCCAAACTGTCGTGAAGGTTACGCGCAATTCTTCGGTGCTCCTCGTCTTGTGAACGCATTAGTTTGACTGAGAGATGCCGGAGCGATGCGGTGCGCTTTTGGACCACGGATTCAAGCTTTTCGTTTGCAAGTCGCAACTGAACTTCATTTTCACGTAGGGCTTCCTCCGCCCGTACCCGTTCGGTTACGCTCTCGCGCAATGCTACCTCGGCCTGCTTGCGCTCGGTGACATCGTAGAAGCAGTTGATAGCTCCCGTGATTTCTCCTCTTTCGTCCTTCAGGGGAGCAATATTCACAATGACGATAATCCGCGAGCCATCGGGCCGTTCAATATGCACTTCCGCATCATGCGTCCCCGGTATCTTGCCAGTCAGCACGTCGCCCATTGGACACTGCTCGTGTGGCATAAAACTGCCGTCTGGGCGATACAGCTTGAACGAGCCGCAGAACCGCTCGTCGGTATCACCCCGTTTCGGTTTGCGGCCCCACAGTTCCGCTGCGCGGTTGTTGTATTCCCGGATCACACCTGAGGCATCACAAGAATAGACGGCGACGGGGGCCAAATCGAACAAGGTACGATAGCGGTCTTCGTTTTCGCGCGCGTCTTCGGCTCGCTTGAGGTCTACCGCGCTTTCCTCTTCAAACGTTCGATTAGGGTTCATAGTTGATCCTCCGCGTGCCGTCGGGGTCTAGAGAGATTTTCCTTTATGTGGAATGAGGTTCAGGCAGAGTTCCTGGCTGGAGCGGTCTGTGACTGTTTCTGAGCTTGGCGCTTATCAAGCGCAACACAAAGTTCCTCGATGATCCCACACAGTTTTTTTGTGTCCGTCTCTCGAGTGGCAGCGGCGGCAAGGTCACGCCAATCTTTCTCCGAAGACTTTGGTTGCATTTCAGCCATGGCGTTCCTGCACGGCGTCACTTCTCTCGTTCGAGTATCCGTAAATTATTCAAGGCGTATTCAATTTCTTCTCGCTCTGCATGATGATCAGGGTCGCCTTGAATATCTTTGAGCCTCCACTGGACTGCTTTTCTCGCCGCAACAATGCGTTCCGGCAGCTTCTCAGAATCGAGTTCAAGCATTGCGGCCCTGTAGACGTCAAACCACGGTTTGTGTTCACTCGCAAACATGACGAGAAGAGGAAGAGATCTTTTGTTGAGCCTATGCCTTCCCTTCTTTGGAGTCTGGTCAATATTGACCATTGGGTGTGGTCAATTTTGACCACCTCGTCGAAAACGCCTCAAGACATTGGATGAGCAAAATTGACTATCCACATTCGTGTGAAGGTCGCATCATCATGGGCAATGTCCAAGAGAAAACCTAGAAAGAAAATCCGCCGAGCGGCAGTGGCACAGATTGCGAGGGAAATGGCCCAACCACGTCGAACTGCATCCGTCCGAAGAGAATTGGGGAAAGGAGCACCGAGAAGGACACCCAATCAGCCGGACTTAATCGTGAAGAACAACGTTTAGGAGCGAACTGTGAACTATCAAACCGCCGTTGTAGTCCACGAAACCTAACCGCCTAAACTTGTTCATAAAAAAGCTGACCCTTGACCGAGTGGTTCCTACCATTTCCGCCAGAGTCTCTTGGCTGATTTCGCCTACCTCAGTAGTGTGAGCCAACCCATCCTGCCCGAACCGAGCCAATAGCAATAAAATCCGTGCCAAACGCTTTTCGCTAGAGTTAAAAAGCTGGTCAACCAAATCTTCTTCGTATCGAATGTTTCGGCTCAGCAGGTGAGTCACGAACAACTCTGAAAGCTTTCGTTGCTCGTAGAGAGCCCGTTTCATCGCTTTGTTTTCAATCCGCATCAGGGTGCATTCAGTCATAGCAGATGCTGCCCCTATCCTTTTTGCTTGGCCTACAAGAGAGCCTTCTCCAAAAAAATCACCGTCACTCCATATGGCGACGATGGCTTCTTTCCCAGAGTCAGAGACGACGGTTAATTTGATCTTGCCCTTTTGCACATAAAACACCGCATCGCAGGGGTCGCCCTGAGCGTAAATTGTTTGCTTCTTTTGAAGGGACACGATTGTTCTGCCAGCACCAATGACGGAGAGAAAAACCTTGGGGTCGAACTGGATACCTTTTTTGGTTGCCATGGCTTCACCCTCAGGGGCGAAGGCGGTGGATTTCGAACATGAGCCTCTGGGTCGATATTTTACTCCGGCTGGGGGATTTCAGTCGCAGACTTGCTGGTTTTATATTTCCCGTGGGGTACGGTAGTCCATACGACCATACGACGGTCAGCACTGTGAGACCCCACTCGCAGCCGCAGGCTGCGATCAATTCACGCACCAGTAATGCTCCCGTCAGACGGTAGCTCGCGGGTTCAGGCCCGGCCTTAAACCGAGGCGCCACACAAATCGGGGCGTAGTCGTCCCATAACACGGCTCGACCAACCGGTCGGGCCATTTTCATTTTCAGGAGAAATCATGTCTACACGTTCCGAATATATGAAGCAGGATCGCGCCCGGAAGAAAGAACAGAAGCCGGATTTGAGCCGGGCCGCGCAGATTGAGGCAGAAATGCGGAAGTCGTTCGAGAAGGCGAAGGCCGAACTCGAAAGAGGATTACCGGGATTGCTCCCCGGCAGTCATGCCCACGTGAAAATAGTCACAGCCATCGCAGAGTTAGAGCGCGACTACAGGGAAGAACGGGCAGAACGCGGCCTAGACCCAAAACATCTGGGCGCAGCCGCAGTCACCGGGTTCCGTTTCATTGCACACGTTGGCCTAGGTGGATCGATCACCACAGTTGCGTACGAGTCGCAGGACGCTTTCGAGCGAGCGTTAACCAAAGAACGCGAGAAGAACGCAGCGCAAGCGAAGAAACTCCACGATCCCGAACGCAAGGACCTTGTGGACGATTTGAACAAGGAATTCGGCTTCGACGAGAACGGTACCGACGACGGTACGAGGACAAAGGACGATGACACCGAATAACTCTGTACTGCTGACAATCGCGGAGACTGCGGAAGCGTTGCGCGTGTCGAAGTCGTTTCTGTACGTGCTGGCCCGCTCGGGAGTTCTCCCAACCATTCGCATAGGTCGCCGCAGAATGGTGCGGCGCAGTGACGTTGCACGTTTCATTCAGACCGGAGCGCCGGGCGTAAGCGTGCGCGGTTTGCGAAAGGTGAAAGCGCGATGAACACTGAAGCATGGCTGACTGCTGAAGAGGCAGCGGCATATCTGAAAGTAGAACCGCGCACCTTGCTTGCATGGGCGCGACGTGGCCAAATAAAGGGTTACGTTCTCTCCGGCGTCAAGCGACACGTCTGGCGATTCCGCCCCACGGACCTCGACACTGCGCTGACGACGTTCGATGTGTTAGATTCCGAGTCGCCATCCGTTGCCGTGAACCGACCAAGTCAAAATCAGCAGGAGTGACACAGCACCAACGGTGAGCACATTGGTGGAGCAATACCGGGTCGAGAAAATGCCACAGCGACTGGACACGAATCGCGGATACGAGTCGTGGATCAGGGTCCACATCTTGCCAAAGCGGGGACAGAAGGTCATCACCGATCTACAGGCACGCCCTGTCGAGATGTGGTTGGAGTCTCTTCCCCTCGCTCCGAAAAGCCGGATTCACATTCGCGGAATTCTCAGTTCGCTGTGGAACTTCGCAATGTGGAAGCAGGACATCCCGATGCAGGTTAACCCTTATTGCACCCTAGTTGCCCCCAGACGTTACTCCATCTATGGTGCGGCTCTGCGTGTCCTTTCGCGATGGATTTGGTAATCAGACCCTGTGCCCTCACAATTTCCTCCAAGCCGAGTTGTCGTTACCGACTAGTGACAAGGGCGTTTGTCGGTATCAATCTTGCATAGCAGTCGCGATTAGTTCGAGTTTGCGATCAGCGAGAAATAGACGATTCCCTGGACTTTTCAAGTTCCCCTTGGGGTTGGACTAGGACGGCCGGGGTTCGCGAGAATGTGTGAATCGTGTAACCATTTTGGTACGATTCACTTGCAGCTTGGTCGACGCGATTGGTCGACTGAAATCGATCCGTCCGCAAGGAAGCTCGGCTTGAAAGCTCCAGTACCAACTAACGAAGAAGCCCGCCTGGAAGCGCTAAAGGGCAGCGGAATTCTCAATACTGCTCCGGAACCCTCCTACGATCAGCTGACGGAGCTGGCAGCCACCATTTGCGACACTCCGATCGCGGTTTTGAGTCTGATCGATTCCGATCGGCAGTGGTTCAAGTCGAAAGTGGGCTTGACATTCAGCGAGACCTCGCGTGACGTCGCCTTCTGTGCGCATACGATCCTCGGCCGCGATCTGCTCGTTGTCCCTGATACCGAACGCGACGAACGCTTTGCCGGCAACCCGCTGGTCACCTCAGAACCGCACATTCGGTTCTATGCGGGGGCGCCGCTGATTACTCCTGAGGGACACGCCCTGGGCACGCTTTGTGTGCTCGATTACGTTCCGCGGCAACTGAGCGAACAACAACGCGACGCACTGCAGGTATTGAGTTCGCAGGCAGTGGCTCAGATTGAATTGCGGAAGACAAAAGCCAATCTTAAGAACGCCGAGAAGAGCGCGCATTCGGCGATGGAAGCGCTTCGCGTCAGCGAAGAATTCAAGAGCCGATTGATCGCATGCAGTCGCGATTGCATCAAGGTCCTAGACCTCGAGGGCAACTTGATATTCATGAACGAAGGCGGCATGCAGGAGCTCGAGATCTGTGACCTTGGTCCGGTATTAGGCAAGCAGTGGATTGAATTTTGGGAGGGTGCGGATCGAGAAGCTGCCTGCGCTGCGGTTGAGCAAGCCCGGCACGGCGAAATTGGACGCTTTACTGGCTTCTTTGCGACCAGAATCAGACAGGAACCACGGTGGTGGGACGTGGTCGTGAGTCCGATCCGCGACGCCGTTGGCAACCCCGAACGGATATTGGCACTGTCCCGCGATGTCACCGCGCAGAAACAAAGTGAGAATGCTCTCCGGGATGCGATCCGGTTCAATCGAGCGATTATCCAGGATGCGGCGGAAGGCATCATTGTTTACGACCGTGAGCTGCGCTACCAGGTATTCAATCCAGCGATGGAGCGCCTGACCGGAAAGCGCGCTGAAGAAGTACTCGGGAAGGTTGCGGCGGAAGCTTTTCCCCGCCTACGCACGAGCGGCGCCGAGGACATCATGAAGCGCGCGCTGGCAGGCGAGGTCGTGAAGGTTTCCGACCTGCTGGTTCCCAAACATTCTGCGCATGGGGAAGACGTCTGGGAGTCATGCACCTTCGCTCCGCAATACGACGCGGAAGGAAACATTGTCGGGGTCATCGCGCTGGTTTTTGATGTGACGGATCGCCATCGCGCCGAGGAGACGTTCCGCGCAATCGTAATCGGCACGGCCTCTTCTACCGGAAGTGATTTCTTCCCTTCCTTGGTCAGGCATATGGCAACTGCATTGAGGGTGCGCTATGCCTTTATTACGGAGTGCGACGATGGCAAACACGCGAAAGCGCTGGCGTTCTGGAAGGGCGACGGTTTCGGCGAAACCTTCGAGTTCGACGTGGCGGGCACTCCTTGTATGAAGGTTGTCAACGGAGAGATTTGCCATTACCAGGAAAATCTCGTGCGGTTATTCCCGCTTGATACTCCGCTTGCGGACATGGGAGCCGAGAGCTATCTGGGTGTGCCGATGCTGGATCGGAGCGGGCGCGTCATTGGGCATATTGCGATCATCGACGATAAACCGATGGAACGCGACGAACGAGCGATTGACCTGGTAAGAATCTTTGCAGCCAGGGCGGCGGCCGAACTGAAACGGCAGCGTGCCGAGACCGAGTTGCAAGCTGCTCTCGAACAGGTCCAAGCCCTGCAGAAGAAGCTCGAAGCCGAAAACGTTTATCTCCAGGAGGAAATTCGGAAGGAGCACAATTTTGAGGAGATCGTCGGTAACAGTCCAGCCCTGCTTGACGTTCTCAGAAAAGTTGAGACGGTTGCGCCGACCGATTCGACGGTACTCATCATGGGCGAGACGGGTTGTGGCAAGGAACTGATAGCCCGCGCTATTCACAATCGCAGTAAACGCAAGAGCCGTCCACTGGTCAAAGTGAACTGTGGCGCAATCCCGACAGGACTGGTCGAGAGCGAGCTTTTTGGACACATGAAAGGGGCGTTCACGGGTGCGCTAGAGCGTCGAACCGGGCGCTTTGAGCTCGCCGACGGTGGAACGCTGTTTTTGGATGAAGTTAGCGAGCTTCCGCTGGATACGCAGGTCAAGCTCCTGCGGGTACTCCAGGAGCACGAATTTGAACCGCTGGGCAGCAGTCGGACCATTAAGGTGAATGTCCGGATCATTGCCGCGAGCAATCGTGATCTCGAGAAAGCAATTCAGGAAGGTCGTTTCCGAGCCGATCTCTTTTATCGCCTCAACGTTCTCCCCATGACGCTGCCACCGCTGCGGCAACGTCGCAGTGACATTCCGTTGCTTACACACTTCTTCGTAGATCGTTTCAGCCGCCAATTCGGAAAGCGGATTACCGGAGTCTCCCAAGACACCATGCAAGTTCTATCCGAATATTCCTGGCCAGGTAACATCCGCGAACTACAGAACGTGATTGAGCGCGCCGTTGTGTTGTGCCAAGGTACGGTTCTTAAGCTCGGAAGAGATCTGCTTCCCGTTACCGGTCCGCAGTACGAGCTGGAAGAAGAAGTTGTGCCTGACAACGGCGCATCCTCAGCCTCGTCAATGGAAGTTATAGAGAAAAATCACATCCTGCAGGTGTTGAAGCAGACCCAGGGCGTTATAGAAGGTCCGCGCGGCGCAGCGAGAATTCTGAACCTCCATCCCAATACTCTTCGCAGCCGCATGAAAAAGCTCGGAATCGAGCGAACCTCCACCTCAGCATAAGCCACGAAATATCGTGGCCACGAGGGGCGGCCAGCCCTGCCCACGATAGATCGTGGGAACCGCGAGCGCGGATTTCCGAAAGCCTCGCTGAAAGCCCAAGCCCAGTAATCACTTACCGCACTCTCCTTAACCGGCCTCTCTGGCACACGGCTTGCCCTTAGTCATGTCGTTCAGAGGGACACAAGCTGTGCTGAGAATTTCGATCAACACGAGTTCGGATAAGAGCATTCGGTTAAGCGTTGAAGGTTGGCTGGTGGGCGCGTGGGTTGAGGAGTTGCGACAGCAGAGCGAACGAGCGTTGGCAGAATCGCAAAAGGTAACACTCGACCTGGAGAAACTTCTGTTCGTCGACCCCCGAGGGGCCGCTTTGCTCCGACAACTCGCGGAGCGCCACGTCGCGCACCTGAACTGTTCCACCTTCATTAGCCAACAACTGAAGGAGACCACTCTATGATGAACGTAAACTGCGTAGCGATGAATGCAGGAGACGTCCCACAGGCTGGCAGCGAAACCGTTGATACCAAGGGCGTGCTGGAGCGCGAGTTGATGGAGCGTGTGCTTAATGGCGAAACGGAACTGTTTTATGAACTGATCCGGCCCTACGAGCGCCCGGTCTTTCTCGCAGCGGTGTCAATCCTGGGCAATGATGCCGATGGCGAAGAGGTTGCACAGGAAGCCATGTTAAAGGCTTTCAAAAACCTGGCTCGCTTCCGGCGAGAGTCGAAGTTCAGCACCTGGTTGATTCAGATTGCGATCAACGAGGCCAAGATGAAGCTGCGCAAAGACCACCGACACTTATACGAGTCGATCGAGAACGGCCAGCGGAGTGACGATGGGGATTACATCCCTACTGATTTCGCCGATTGGCGTGAGATTCCCTCCGAGGCCCTGCAACAATCTGAACTGCGCGAAGCCCTTCAGAAAGCGCTAGTGTCCTTACCCGAGAAATACCGGACGGTTATGATCCTGCGCGATGTCCAACACTTGAGCATTGCAGAAACGGCGCAGGCGCTGCGAATCACAGAAGAGAATGTTAAGACCCGAACTTCGCGAGCGCGACTGCAGATGAGAGACCTACTATCGTCGTCCTGGGGGACATTGTACGGAGAAAAAACGCCGTCAAAGCTGCTGAGCGTGTAGCAGCGCCGTTTCAGAATACTCAGCATCTATTTGTGCGGCAACTTATTGAGCAACCGTTGACTGAATCCGGACGGTAGCTCAAAGCTTCTTCCATCGCCAACCAAGACAATTGTGTTGCGCAGGCCATCGTAGATAGCAGTGCAGTGTACGCAGTTCGACAGGTGGGCCTCAATGTCGGCGCGGACCTGCGGTTTCACATCCTCGTCAATGTAGTTCGAAAGCTCCCGGATCACTTCCAGGCAACTAATCTCCACAACCCCTCCAATCCGGGATGTTGGCCCTGTTCGTTCATTGCAAAAATTCAGCCATCGACAAATATGCGATTCGAAAGACGGAAAAAAGTGACACGCCTCGCGGTCGCTTTCTCTCAAGGAATTTCCGTTAGGAAGTTGTCACCAAACATACGCAGGAGAATCCGATGGACAAATGCAAGGCACCTTCAAAGACGAACTAATTCAAGCTTCCGCCGCATTGACGGAGCGGAAGTTCGAATGGCGGCAATCAGCGTCGGCGCTAAGAAGGCATTGGCCGGAATACCTGATGGAAGCGGCGTGCCTGGGATTGTTCATGGTGTCGGCTTGCAGTTTCACAGTTCTGTTGCAGCACCCGACATCAGCCCTGCGTCAAGCCATTCCGAGCCCGTTTGCTCGCCGCGCTTTAACAGGGTTAGCCATGGGTCTCACGGCGATCGGTCTGATCTATTCGCCGTGGGGAAGACAATCAGGCGCCCATCTGAACCCCTCGACTACCCTGACTTTCTTCCGGCTGGGAAAGATCGAGCATTGGGACGCCGCCTTCTACTTTCTAGGGCAGTTCCTGGGCGGCACGCTGGGCGTTTTGCTTAGCTCTCTGATCTGGGGTGAAGCAATCACGCATGAGAAGGTACGCTACGCCGCAACTCTACCGGGAATGAACGGAACCTGGATCGCTTTTGTCGCGGAACTGGCGATCTCATTCCTGATGATGACCATGGTTTTGAATGTCTCGAATTCCCCGCGCATCGCGCATTTTACGGGCGTACTAGCGGGAGCGCTAGTCGCGACCTACATCACCCTGGAATCTCCACTTTCGGGAATGAGTATGAACCCAGCGCGGAGTTTTGCGTCGGCATTTCCGGGACACATCTGGTCTTCGCTTTGGATTTATTTCACCGCCCCCCCATTGGGGATGCTGCTCGCGGGGGAAGTTTACGTGCGGTTTCGCGGCAGAGGCGCTGTGTTCTGCGCCAAGCTCCATCACGACAACGATAAGCGATGCATCTTCCGTTGCGCTTATAAGGCTTTAACATCCAATCACACTTAAGGAGACGATGTAATGAAACGCAAAACTCTGATCTACGGTCTGGTGGTTCTCGCGGCTGTCGTTGCCTGGGCTGCCTTTCGCCCGGAACGGCTGTTCGTCAACGCCAAAGTAAACGAGAGCCTGCCAACTACAACCATGAGCGGCAACACCGAAACAGTGCTCGCATCGGGCAAGTTTCATGGCGTTGCACACGAAAGTTCGGGTCAAGCAAGTATTTACCAGCTCGCTGATGGCAAGCGGATTCTCCGCTTCACCAACTTCGCGACGTCCAATGGTCCCGATGTCCACGTCTATCTGGTTGCCGCCAATGATGCCGCCGACAGCGACACGGTCAAGAAATCTGGCTTTCGGGAAATCGGTTCACTAAAAGGCAACATCGGAGATCAGAATTACGAACTTCCGGCCGACATAGATCTTGGGAAGTACCGGGCAGTAACGATCTGGTGCCAGCGCTTCGGCGTTAACTTCGGCACGGCGCCACTCTCTGCCGACCAAGCCGGTATGACGCAGGTGCTCGCATCGGGTACTTTTCACAGCGTTGCTCACGAGAGCGCAGGGCAGGCGACCATTCTCCAACTCGCTGAGGGAAAACGCGTTCTTCGCTTCACCAACTTCCAAACTTCGAATGGTCCTGATGTCCGCGTTTACCTGGTCGCGGCCACGGATGCGAGCGACAGTGACACCGTGAAAAAGGCGGGCTTTGTGGAAGTCGGGGCACTGAAGGGAAACGTCGGAGACCAGAATTATGAGATCGCATCCGATCTGGACCTGAACAAGTATCGGGCGGTGACTATCTGGTGCAAACGCTTCAGCGTGAATTTCGCGACGGCGCCACTCAGTTCGTCCGCCTCACCAATGGCTGCCATGAAGCAATAAGTCAAGACACAGAAGGAGACGGTTATGAGCCGCGAAAACCAGTTCGACCTGATCATTATTGGGACGGGGGCCGGGGGTGGGACGCTCGCCTACCACCTGGCTCCGTCAGGCACGCGGATTCTCATCCTGGAGCGCGGCGACTACGTCCCTCGCGAAAAAGATAACTGGGATCCGCAACTCGTCAATGTCGACGCCAAGTACAACACTAAAGAACTCTGGCGCGATACGTACGGCAAGGAACTGCATCCACACACTAACTATTACGTCGGCGGAAATACGAAATTCTACGGCGCGGCTCTCTTCCGCTTACGCCAACGGGATTTTGGAGAGATTCGCCATCATGGCGGCGTCTCTCCTGCCTGGCCGATCAGTTACGACGAGCTGGAACCGTACTATACGCATGCCGAGCACCTTTATCAGGTGCACGGCAATCGTGGGGAGGACCCTACGGAACCTGCCGCAGGCAAGGGCTATCCTTGGCCAGCGGTAAGTCATGAGCCACGGCTCCCAACACCTCGCGGACGATTTCGCCGCCGCCGGATTGCATCCGTTTCACACTCCGCTTGGTGTGATGCTTGACGAAAGGAACCCGCGCCAAAGCCCGTGCATTCGTTGCAATACCTGCGACGGTTTCCCTTGCCTGGTGCACGCAAAATCGGATGCGCAGGTCCTTTGCATCGATCCGGCGCTGCAGTATCCCAATGTCACCCTGCATACCAATTGCCTTGTGAAGAAACTGGAAACCGATGCTTCCGGGCGCGAGGTTCAGCGAGTGGTCGTAGAGCGAAATGGAATGCCGGAGACGTATTCCGCAGACATCGTGGTGGTCTCATGTGGCGCCATTAACTCCGCAGCGTTGCTCCTACGTTCGGCCAATGAAAAGCACCCCAACGGCTTGGCAAATAGCTCCGATGTGGTCGGTCGCCATTACATGGGGCACACAAATTCGGTGCTAATGGCCATTTCTAAATGCCCCAATCCGACGGTATTTCAAAAGACGCTCTCGGTGAATGACTTCTACTTTGGCTCGCGCGATTTTGAGTACCCCATGGGCCATATCTCCTTTGTCGGAAAGCTGGACGCGATCACGCTTCGCGCCGGAGCCCCGGCGATCGCGCCGGGATTCAATCTGGAGTTAATGGCCAAGCACTCCCTAGATTTCTGGCTCACGTCGGAAGACCTTCCGGATGCGAATAACCGGGTGACGATCAACCGGAACGGCGAGATTGTTCTTACTTACACTCCCAATAACCTGAAGGCCCACGAACAGCTCAAGGCACATCTGCAGAAGGTAATGAAGCAGAACACGTGCACCATTCATGGTCACGACTGCCATCAAGGACTCTTCGCGCGCAACCTGTATGTCGGTCAGCAGATTCCGCTGGCAGGAGTTGCGCACCAGAACGGCACGATCCGTTTCGGACATGATCCGAAAACCTCGGCGCTCGACGTGAACTGCAAGGCGCACGACGTAGACAATTTGTACGTGGTCGATGGCAGCTTCTTTCCGTCCAGCGCAGCGGTGAACCCGGCACTCACGATTATGGCAAACGCATTACGCGTGGGCGATCACCTGCTGCAGCGAATGGGGATACCCATTGCCGAATACGCTGGCAACCTGGACAAAGCTCGGGAAGGCGAGCCTGTTTTGCGATAGCGATGACGAGCGCAATCACAATCGGTCGGCGAGCTGTTCTTGTTGCATGCGTACTGGCAGCAAGCCTCACGCTTGCGCAATCGCGGCGCGAATCTGTTATTTCGGCCGTGGATGCGGTCAACATGACCGTGTCCGATGTCGACCGTGCAGTGGACTTCTATACACGGGTTCTGCGTTTCGAGAAGGTTTCAGACACCGAGGTCACAGGCGAGACGTACGAACGTCTCGAGGGCGTGTTTGGTGTGCGAATGCGCCGTGTACGGATGCGGCTGGGTGACGAGTACATCCAGCTGACTGAATACCTGGCACCAAAGGGACGGCCGATCCCGGTGGATGCGCGCAGCAATGACCGGTCATTTCAACATGTCGCGATAATCGTGTCCGACATGGACAAGGCGTATGCATGGCTTCGGCAGAATAAGGTGGAGCACGCTTCCTCTGGACCGCAGCGCCTGCCTGACTGGAACAAGAACGCCGCAGGCATTCGTGCCTTCTATTTCAAAGATCCGGACGGGCACCCGCTCGAGATTCTCGAATTTCCTGCGGACAAAGGCCTGAAGAAGTGGCATCGCAAATCAGACGAACTCTTTCTCGGCATCGACCATACAGCGATCGTTGTTGAAGACACCGATTCGAGCCTCAAGTTCTATCGCGACCTGCTGGGATTGTACGTCGCCGGAGAGAGCGAGAATTACGGCGTTGTGCAGGAGCACTTGAATAATGTATTTGGAGCCCATTTGCGAATCACGTCCCTTCGTTCGCAGTCGGGTCCCGGTGTTGAGTTGCTGGAGTACCTGGTCCCGCGTAGCGGCCAGCCATACCCTGCGGACGAAAGCGCCAACGATATCGTCCATCGCCAGACGGAAGTTGTGACGTCTGATGCTCAGGCCGCAGCCCAGAAATTCATTTCCGCGCACACGAAGTTTGTATCCTCAGGGGTAGTAACCGAATCGGATGGCCAGTTGGGATTCCGAAGAGGATTTCTGGTTCGCGATCCCGACGGACACGCAATCCTCATTGAAGAAAAGTAGAGGACGCATATGAGCAGAGGCATTCTTCAACTCGCGGTATCGGGCAAGCTTCCACTGCAGCTTGACTACCAGATGTTAGCCACGCCGCTTGAAGAGTCGCGCGCGAATATGGAGTCCTCCGAGGATATCGACCCGAGCAACACATCTTTCATGACCGCCTCATTCGAATTGATCTATGGGGAGTACTGACATGACAGCAGAAGAGATTCGGCTGCAAGAGTCCCGCGAACGCATTAAGCATTGGAAGCGCTGGGGACCTTATCTCAGTGAACGAGCCTGGGGCACGGTTCGCGAGGATTACAGCGCTTATGGCAACGCGTGGGAGTACTTCTCCCATGATCAGGCACGTTCCCGCGCCTACCGCTGGAACGAGGATGGACTCGCCGGCATCTCGGACCGTCATCAGTTCATTTGTTTTGCTCTGGCACTCTGGAACGAGCGTGATCCCATCCTGAAGGAGCGACTGTTTGGACTTACCGGGAATGAGGGCAATCACGGCGAGGACGTTAAGGAGTACTACTTCTATCTGGATAGCACTCCAACTCACTCGTACATGAAGTACCTCTACAAATATCCACAATCTACATTTCCCTATACGCAGTTGGTTGAGGAAAACCGTCGCAGGGGCAAGGACCAACCTGAATTCGAACTGATGGACACCGGAGTGTTCCGGGAAAATCGCTACTTCGACGTGTTCGTCGAATACGCGAAGGGTGATGTTGAAGACATTTTGATCAAAATCACTGCTACGAACCGGGGACCAGAAACAGCTACCCTCCGACTGCTGCCGACAATCTGGTTCCGCAATACGTGGTCGTGGGGCGACGACAACCCACGCCCTGATATGCGCCAGGTAAGTGGAGGCGTCGAGCTCGACCATCCCAGCCTAGGCAAACACTGGCTGTATTGCGAGGATGCGCCGGAACTTCTCTTCACCGAGAACGAGACGAACCGCAAGCGCCTGTTTGGAGTGGAAAATCCGTGTGCCTACGTGAAGGACGGCATTAACGACTACATCGTGAACGGTCGGAGGGGCGCCGTGGTCCCCGAGCTGATGGGCACCAAGGCCGCCGCGCACTACAAACTGGATGTTCCTGCCGGCGAAAGCGTCACGATTCGCCTGCGGCTTACGGATATTGATTTTTCCGGTGTTGCTGAAGCTGCGTTCGACGGTTTCGACAAGTTGTTCGCCATCCGGAAGAACGAGGCCGATGAGTTTTATCGGACTGTTGTTCCCCAGGATCTATCCACCGATGCGCAGGACGTCATGCGGCAGAGCTTCGCGGGTATGCTGTGGTCAAAACAGTTCTATCACTATGAATTGAAACGCTGGCTGGAAGGAGATCCAGGAAACCCGCAGCCCCCAGCGGAACGGTTGGGTGGCCGCAACAAGGAATGGCTACACCTTTACAACGCCGATGTGATCTCGATGCCTGACAAGTGGGAATATCCCTGGTACGCCGCGTGGGATCTGGCTTTTCACTGCGTGCCTTTAGCTTTGGTGGATTGCGAATTCGCCAAAGATCAGCTCGTACTTTTGCTTCGCGAATGGTATATGCACCCGAACGGGCAATTACCTGCTTATGAGTGGGCATTCGGGGATGTGAATCCACCCGTGCATGCCTGGGCGGCATGGCGCGTCTACAAAATTGACAAGAAGCGAAACGGAAAAGGCGATCGCGCCTTTCTCGAGCGGGTCTTCCATAAGCTGTTATTGAACTTCACCTGGTGGGTGAACCGTAAAGATGCGGATGGGATGAACATCTTCCAGGGCGGCTTCTTGGGTCTGGACAACATCGGCGTCTTCGATCGTAGCGCGCCGCTTCCCACGGGAGGCTACCTCGAGCAGTCGGACGGCACCAGTTGGATGGCGATGTACACGCTGAATCTGCTAGCAATCGCGCTCGAACTTGCCAGTAACGATCCGGCATATGAGGACGTCGCCAGTAAGTTCTGGGAGCACTTTATGTACATCGCGCACGCGATGAATCATCGGGGCAATGATGGCATTGGGCTCTGGGACGAGATGGATGGTTTCTTTTATGACGTATTGCGCTGCCCAGACGGACGCAAGTATCCGTTGCGGATTCGCTCGATGGTTGGACTGATTCCGTTATTTGCAGTCGAGACGCTTGAACCGGAAGTGCTGGAGCGCCTGCCCGGCTTCAAGCGCCGCCTAGAATGGTTCATCGACAACCGTCCGGACCTGATTGGGAACGTGGCGTGCATGCGCACGCGGGGGATACAGGAGCGGAGACTCCTTTCAATCGTCGGACGCGACCAATTGCGCCGAGTACTCGAGGTCATGCTCGACGAGAAGGAATTCCTGTCACCTTATGGCATCCGAGCCCTTTCCAGGCACCACGACTCGCATCCGTACACGCTTGCTGTGAATGGAATGGATTATCGGGTGAGGTACGAACCAGCAGAGTCAAGCACCGGACTGTTTGGAGGGAACTCCAACTGGCGCGGGCCGATCTGGTTCCCGCTGAACTACCTGTTGATCGAGTCGCTACAGAAGTTTCACCACTACTTGGGTGACGATTTCAAGGTCGAATTCCCAGCCCGTTCGGGCAAGATGCTCACGCTGTCGGAGGTGGCAGCCGAACTCTCGCGGCGACTCTCAAGTATTTTCTTGCGCGACGAAAAAGGCGAGCGTCCGGTGTATCGAGGCATTGAAAAGTTCCAGACGGATTCTCACTGGAACTCCCTGATTCAATTCCATGAGTATTTTCACGGAGACTCGGGAAGAGGTGTCGGCGCCAGCCATCAAACGGGCTGGACTGGACTGGTAGCCAAACTCTTGCAACAAAGCGGCGAACCCGGGAAGCGCAGCGAGCGCGAACGCGGAATTGCATTCGCCGATTAATCAAGGATAAACACCGAAATAACTGGAGATGACGTAAATGAAAGCGATCAGTGTAATACCCGGTAAGCCAAACAGCGTGCACTTGGCGGATCTCAAGCAGCCTTCTCTGAACGAGGTCTCCAACGGACGCGGGGTCCTGGTAAAGGTCCTGCGGGTAGGCGTGGATGGCACCGACAAAGAGATCAACGCGGCCGAGTATGGCGCAGCGCCTGCCGGATTCGATTTCCTGGTGATCGGTCACGAAGGATTCGGACAGGTGCAAGCAGTTGGCCCAAACGTGACGGAATTGAGGCCAGGCGACTACGTCGTCGCGACGGTGCGCCGTCCCGGGGGGAGCATTTATGACCTGATCGGCACCAATGACATGACCACCGACGATATTTACTTTGAGCGCGGCATCAATCTACGCCATGGCTTCCTGACGGAGTATTACGTGGATGATGCCGACTTCATCGTGAAGGTGCCGCAGGGTCTGAAGCGCGCAGGAGTGCTGCTCGAACCGTTCACGGTGGTGGAAAAAGGCATTCATCAGGCCTATGAGATCCAGCGCCGATTGAAAGTATGGCGACCGCGACGCGCGGCCGTGATGGGGGCAGGCACCATCGGGTTGCTGGCGACTCTCGCGTTGCGCCTGCGCGGGATCGAGGTCACGACGTTTGCTCGCAATGCGAAGCCAAATCTCAATGCCGAACTCATCGAGGCCCTGGGCGCACGCTACTTAATCACGCAGGAAGTCCCGATCGTCGAGGGTGGAAAAAAGTTCGGTCCATTCGATTTGATATTTGAAGCTACGGGAAATTCCACCGTAGTTTTCGACAGCATGCAGGCGCTCGGCAGAAACGGTGTACTGGTGCTGTCGAGCGTGACCGGCGGCGATCGCATGGTTCAGGTACCGGCCGATCGCATCAATCTGGAATTTGTACTTGGTAACAAGGTTATGGTCGGGACCGTGAACGCGAACCGCGAATACTTCGAGATGGGTGTCCGGGACATGTCCCAGGCCGAGGCGGAATACCCCGGCTGGCTGAACCGGTTGCTTACGGACCCCGTTCAGGGACTGGAGAACTACGCGGAGCTCTTCAAGAAACTCACAAATCCGAACGGATCTATCAAGGTGCTTTGTGAGGTCGCGGAGCTTTAGTCGAAGCGCACCGCATCGGAGGAATTTGTGGCTGCAGGGGAGAAAACTCGGATCGTTATTCTGGGCGGCGGCTTTTCCGGAATGCATGCCGCCATGCACCTGGATGACACACTAGCTCACGATCCGGGTGTTGAAATTACGCTGGTGAATCGGGATAACTTTTTCCTGTTCACGCCCATGCTGCACGAGGTGGCGGCCAGCGATCTCGATCTCAGCAACATTGTGAACCCTGTCCGGAAGCTGTTGAAGCGCGTAAGTTTCTTCGCGGGCGAAGTTGAGAGGATCGACCTTGAACAGAAAGTGGTAAACGTTTCGCACGGGTTCGATCATCATCACCACGCACTTTCTTACGATCACCTCGTTATCGGGCTGGGCTCGATTACAAACTTCTTTAAACTCCCCGGCCTGGAAAAGCGGGCCCTCACGATGAAGTCGTTAGGCGACGCGATCCATCTGCGTAATCGTCTCATCGCGCATCTCGAGGAAGCCAGCACCGAGTGCTCTGCGAATTTACGACGGCCCTTACTTACCTTTGTAGTAGCTGGGGGCGGTTTCGCTGGTGTCGAAACAATCGCCGGCATCAATGACTTCCTGCACGAAGCCGTCAGATTCTACCCTACCCTTGGTGAATGTATGTTGAGGGTCGTGCTTGTGCATCCAGGCAAAGTAATACTGCCCGAACTCGGCGAGAAATTGGGCCGTTACGCCGAGAAGAAGCTGGCTGAACGGGGAGTCGAAATCCTTGTGAACACGCGTGTCTCTGGAGTAACAGACAGCAGCGTAGAGCTGAGCAGTGGCGAGATCATTGAGAGCAAGGCCCTGATCTGGACGGCCGGCACCTCACCGAATCCCGCTCTAGCCTCCCTCCCCTGCATGAAGGAACACGGTCGATTAAAGGTCGACAATATGTTGCGTGTTCCCGGCTGGCCTGGAGTTTGGGCCTTAGGCGATTGTGCGCTCGTGCCGGACAGTAAGACCGGCCAATATCATCCACCAACGGCACAGCATGCGCTGCGTGAAGGAAAAACTCTTGCTAAAAACTTGATGGCAACTGTCCGCGGCGGAGCACTGAAGCCATTCTCATTTTCGACCATCGGGCAGCTCGCCGCGATCGGCCGTCGAACGGGGGTGGCAAACATTCTTGGGATCAACTTCTCCGGATTCCTGGCGTGGTGGATGTGGCGCACCATCTATCTAAGCAAACTTCCCCGCTTCGAGAAGAAGCTTCGGGTTGCCCTG
>Ga0075424_100001867_pt1 | contig 18805 bp, 13 predicted proteins | sample SoiMethybrSBSTD3_FD_75301 | JGI IMG/M metagenome (GOLD analysis project Ga0075424, IMG submission 75301) | Bulk soil microbial communities from a Populus tree surrounding site in Tennessee, USA - Soil MetaG P. TD hybrid SBSTD3 | ecosystem: Environmental > Terrestrial > Soil > Tree plantation... | reverse complement strand
TTGTATGGTCCCGCCGGCGCCGCCAGGCTGATGAAGCTGGCCGCCAAGAGCACAACTGTGGCCGCGCCAACCGAAGAAGAAGAGGAAGACGAGCCGGAGTTCTCACTCCCGAAGCGGCGCACGTCTGGCCGCGACACTCACGATCAGGATCCGTTCGGCCGCGGTTTCGAAGGTGTGATTCCCAACCTGCGACGACGATATGAGGAAGGCTCGTGGACGGTGCAGGAAGATCTCGAGCCGTATCGCACGCTGCGCGAGTGCCCTTCGTGCCACGGTCTTCGGCTCCGTCCGCAAAGCCTGGCCGTGAAAGTGAAGGGACGCGGCCTCGCTGACTACGTAGACCTGCCAATCAGCGAAGCGCTGCAGATGTTCGAAGGGTTCGAGCTCACCGAGCGCGAAACGCTGATCGCGAGCCGGGTGCTGCGCGAGATTCGTGAGCGGCTGCGGTTTCTCAACGACGTCGGCGTCGGCTACCTGACGTTGAACCGCAGCGCGGCGACGCTGTCGGGCGGCGAGGGGCAACGGATCAGACTGGCCACGCAGATCGGCGCCAACCTCACCGGCGTGCTCTACGTACTGGACGAACCATCGATCGGCCTGCACCAGCGCGACAACCGCAAGCTGCTCGCCACGTTGTCGCGTCTGCGCGATCTCGGGAACACGGTCGTGGTCGTCGAGCACGACGAGGAAACCATCCGCACCGCCGACTACGTCGTCGATCTCGGTCCTGGCGCTGGTGAACATGGCGGACACGTGATCTTTCAGGGGCAGCCGTCGCAGCTGCTCGAGGACGGAAACGGCTCGCTCACGGGCGCGTACTTGCGTGGCGAGCGGGCGATCCCGACTCCTGCCATTCGGCGGCCGGCCACCAAAGGCGAGATCGTGATCCGCGGCGCGCGTGCGAACAATTTGAAAAACATCGACGTGTCGATTCCGCTCGGCACGTTGACGGCGGTGACCGGTGTGAGCGGGTCGGGCAAGTCGACGCTCGTGAACGACATCCTCTATCGTTCACTCGCCAAGACCATCTACCGCGCTGCCGCCGAACCGGGTCCCCACGATCGCATCGACGGCATCTCGCTGATCGACAAAGTGATCGAGATCGATCAGTCGCCGATCGGGCGCACGCCGCGATCGAATCCGGCCACCTATACCGGCATGTTCACGTTCATCCGCGAGCTGTTCGCGATGATGCCGGAAGCGAAGGCGCGCGGATTCAAGCCCGGCCGCTTCTCGTTCAACGTGAAGGGTGGACGATGCGAGGCGTGTCAGGGTGATGGCGTCATCGCGATCGAGATGCACTTTCTGCCCGATGTGTATGTAACCTGCGAACAATGCAAGGGCCGCCGTTACAACCGAGAGACTCTCGAAATCCAATATCGGGGAAAGTCGATTGCCGAAGTGCTCGAGCTCACAGTCGATCAGGCCACACCGCTGCTCGAGAACTTCCCGCCGATCGCCAACAAGCTCAGAACGCTGCAGGACGTCGGACTGGGTTACATCGAGCTGGGGCAATCGGCCGTGACTTTGAGCGGCGGCGAGGCGCAGCGCGTCAAGCTGGCACGCGAGCTCTCGCGTCGCAGTACCGGGCGCACGTTGTACATCCTCGACGAGCCGACTACGGGTCTTCATTTCGAAGACACACGAAAACTGCTGGATGTACTGAACAAACTCGTCGATCAGGGCAACACGGTCGTTGTGATCGAACACAATCTCGACGTAATCCGGTGCGCGGACTACCTGATCGATCTCGGTCCGGAGGGCGGCGATGCTGGTGGGCGCGTGATCGCTGCCGGCGCGCCCGAAGCGATCGTGCGCGTCGGCGCATCGGCAACCGCGCAGTTTCTGCGACCGATCCTGTCAAACTCCACGAACTAGGCTGTGGTCATGCGGCCACGGTTTTCGGCTCGACACCTGTGGCATTGAAGCCACGGACTTGCCACCGGAGATCGTCTGGTTTGGAGAGGTCTATTAGTCCAACTACAGGGCGTTGAGCCAGTTAGTGCCCATCTGGCACGGCATGCCCTCGTGGCATTTCGTTTGCTTCATCGGCACTAGTTCTAGCCAACCTCGATGAGTGCACAACGGACTCTCAGGCGCGCGACATCCTGCGCGGGCATCGGTCTCCACTCCGGCCGTAAGGTCACGCTTTCTCTGAAACCGGCACCGGCGAATTCCGGCATCCGCTTCCGCCGCTCGGACCTTGGTGGCGTTGAAGTGCCGGCGCAGGTGCATCACGTCGGCGGCATCAACTACGCCACCGGCCTGTCGCACAACGCCGTGCGGGTCGACACCGTCGAGCATCTGCTGGCGGCGCTGGTCAGCCTCGGCATCGACAACGCGATCGTCGAGCTCAATTCTCCGGAAGTTCCGATCATGGACGGCAGCGCCGCGCCGTTCGTGTATCTGATTCAGGAAGCCGGCGTGAAGCGGCTCGATGCGCCGCGTTCGTATCTGAAGGTGCATCGACCGATCTCGCTGACGCGCGGCGACAAGCGCATCGCGATCTATCCGTCCGATCACTTCAAGGTCACGTACAGCATCGCCTTCGATCATCCGCTCCTGCGTCACCAGTCGCGGACGATTCGTTTGACCGCCGATGCGTTCATCGACGAGATCGCGCCGGCGCGGACCTTCACCTTCCTCAAGGAAGTGGAGATGCTGCGTCAGCAGGGTCTGGCGCTCGGTGGATCACTCGAGAACGCGATCGTCGTCGGAGACACGGGGGTGCTGAACAACGCCCTGCGCTTCGATGATGAGTTCGTGCGCCACAAGATTCTGGATGTGATCGGCGACCTGGCGCTGCTCGGCTATCCACTCATCGGCCACCTCGTTGCGCACCGTGGCGGACATGCGCTGCACACCGCGTTTGCGGCTCACGTGCTCGAGCAGCAGGATGCCTGGACGCTGGTCGAAAGCGCGGTCGAGGCATCGTCTTCCGACGACACGGCTCCGGTGCAAGTGCCCGGAACCGCCACGGCCAATTAGAGCCTCGACATCGTCATCGCGCGCACCGATTCAGCGTGCGCGTGTCCGTTCCATCCAATCGCTCGGCCGGCCGCGGAGAAGAATCCGCGCCGGATCGATGCTCGTGTCGTGCGGCTGGAAGAAGGTCGTCGGCGGTGCGCCGGCGAGCGTGTGGAACTCGTTGATCATGTGCGCTTGATCGTAGAAGCCCAATCCCGACGACAGGGACGCCCATTGCGCGACGTCGGTGACGAGCAGCGACTGCACGAGTGCCTGAAAGCGCGCGATTCGTGCAAACAGTTTCGGCGGTACGCCCGCTGATTCCGTAAAGCGGCGCGCGAACTGGTGCCGGCTCAGTCCGTGCGCACGCGCCATGCGAGCGATCGAGACATTTCCGTTGCGCACGGTAATCGCGCGAGCGGCCATAGCGGCAACGGGTTCACGAGACGAGAGCTCACCAATCCGTGAACGCAGAACGTCCATCAGGACCGACACGGACTGCCGGCCGTCGAGCAGCGCCAACGAGTCGAGGAGACGCTCGGGACGATCGTCGCCCCACAGATCGTCGAGCGGCACGATGCGATCGACGAGCGCCGAGGCGGCGACGCCGAACAGATCGCATGCAAGCGATGTTGGAAGCACGGCGCCGATCGCGCGGACCGATCGCTCCACTCGCAGGATCCGCGACTGCGTGCATGGACCGATCACACTCACTCGCGGAATCAGCGAGGAGGCTGGAAGCGAGCGGCCCGCGGCCCAGAGATCTCCGAAGTTGACGACGATCGACACGGCCATGCCGGGCAGGATCGTGTTCAGCAGCGGGTCGCATCGCTCCAGCCAGAACTCCTGACTACCGTCGGGTCGCTGCGCAACCGTGGGACGGGTGCGCTCACGCGCGGCGCTCTGAAACGACCACAACGACATGATCGGCGTGCTCGCACGCAGCGCCGAGTGCTCGGTGTAGATGACGCCAGTGGCGGAGAAATCAGACATCGTCAATGGTGAGTGGGCGCGGACTCTTGCCGTCGATGTCAGTGAATCCGTACTCCTTCGCCACCTGTGCCGCGACCAGTACCTTGCCGCTGTGACGAAGCATGTCGGGATCGAGAGCCAGCGCAGCGATCGCGCGGCCGATGAAGTCGGGCGATTCCGAGTTGCTCAAGTCGAGCCACTCTGCTGCCTCCATCACCTTTTCCGTGCGCACCATTCCCGGATACAACGACACCACCGCGACACCATGGGTCCGCAGTTCGGCCGCCATGTCCGAGGTCATCTTGTCGGTTGCCGCCTTGGATACGCCGTAGGCCACGTTGCCGATGCGTTTCTGAGCCGCCCAGTGTGACACATTCACGATCAGCCCGCTGCGTCGTCCGATCATCGACGGTGCCGCAAGACGGCTGGCCTGATAGGCCGCTCTCACCCCTGCACCCAACATCGCATCCCATCGCCACAGCGGCTGCTCCCAGAACGGCTTCGGCCAGGTGAAGCTGCCGTCTTCCATCATGCGTTCGTAGCCGCCCCACGCGCTGTTCACAAGAATGTCGATGGTCGCGGCTTCGGCGAGGATGCGGTGAAACGCTGCGTCGACCTGACGATCGTCTCGATGATCGCAGCGGATCGCGGTCGTGCGGTCGTCGACCTTCTGGTATTCGGGCGCCGACCGGCCGGTGAGAAAAACCCGTACGCCTTGTCGCGCGAGCTCGCGCGCGACGCCGAGACCGACCCCTTTCGTCCCGCCGGTCACGACTGCCACTTTCCCTTCGAGAGTCATGAGCGGAACTGTAGCCGAGCGGCCCGCGACCGTATTGGAGAAATGCTCACTGGCGTAGCCGCGGAGGCTAGAGCCTCCGCGCTACGAGTTCGTAGAGCGCAGGCTTCAGCCTGCGCGCGGCTCACGCGAAGACGATCATCCCCAGAAGGCCAATCCACGCCAGCGCCAGCGACACCCGCCGCCATGCGCCGTTGTCATCGCGTCGTTCCTCCAGCGGGTTTGGACCAAGCAGTTCGATGAGCCGCGGATCTCCGTAAAGCCGGCGATCTTCGTCGACAGCGATCGTTCGTCCGCGGCGAATCGCCTCGATCACGCCGGCGGCACTCGCTTCGCGAGCGAACACGAACGTGCGGCATCCCGCCAACTGCGGCGACACGTGAAAGTCAGAGGATCCGATTGGGGCCATCGTTGGCTTCAGCCGGCGCGCGCGCTCGAAGAAGGCGGCGAACTGTCGCTGATTGCTCACGTTGTCCGCGGGATGCGCCGCCTCAGTGCCATCGAGCGCGGCCACCGTGGCGTCATCGTCGTAGCCGTGAAACCTCGGTGTTGGATGCGCGGCGATCGCCACTCCGCCCTGCGCGTGCACATCGGCGATGGCTCCCTTCGCGGGCTGGTCCGCACTCACCGTGTGGTCGATGCCCACCGCGATCAGGTGATACGCGGGGTTCGTGATTTCCTGACCGGCAATGATGATCGGGCCGCTCGAGCGGGCAGCCATCCACTGCGCGAAGCGCGACGTGAACGTGCGGTTGTGATTCGTCACGGCGAAGACGTCGAGCCGTTCGCGCGCCGCGGCATCCCGCAGCGTCCACGGCGCGAGTGCGCCGTCGCCTGGAAACGCGTGCACGTGGAAGTCGCCCTCGAGAACGACGTACTCGCCGGCCCGCCTCGGCGATCGCGACGGCACGTGATCGGCCAGCGTGCCAATCACAATTGCTGCCGCGAGAACGAATGCCGACGTCGCGCGAGAGGGACGGATGCTCACGGCAGGAGCTGAAACCATCCGCCTGCCGCCCAGGCGATGTAACTCAATGTGATCGTCCAGATCGCCACGAAATGCGCTGCCATGCGCCAGCGTGCCGCGGCGGCCGTGGTGCCCAGGACCGTTCGACAGAATGCGGTCACGATGAGCGCTGTCCAGATCGCTGGAACGATCGCGCTGATGATCACGACCGAGATGTTCGCGGACGTCCGCATGGCCGTCAGTCCCAAGGCGACAAGCATCCAGAGACTGTACGGAACGTGTCCCGCAAACCAGAGATCGAGTGCAGGCAGAACGCCGATTCTCCTCGCTGGTGCGGAAACGATGATCGCGAGACCGACGATCGACTGCAGCAACACCGCGAAACTCCACGACAACGCAGCAGTCGCCACGAGGCCGACTGTCACGCGTTGTACCGCCATGATCGGTGCCATGACAGCGATCACGAGAACCACGAGCGCTGGACGGCGCAGGACACGCCATCCGCGGACGGGTGGGGATGAGAGGACATGACGGTACGTGGCGGCCGGGGCGAGAGCAACCTGAAGCTCGCTCGAGATCGGCGACGCTGACGTGCGAATCACAACTGCAGTTCTAACACGCGATCGGGGAATTCGTCTTCGAACATGAGCGGGGTCTGACCCCAGGAGCCGAGCCGGTATGTCCGAAGCAGCCACGCGGCAACTGCCAGAATCATCACGATCGCAACTGCCTGCGTCGGACTCGATCGGGCCATCGTCACGAGCGCTGCGCCAACGGCCATGGAGAAGGCGAACGCGAGAATCGCGATCGTGAGGCTGTAGAAGATGAACCGTTTTCCCGGCAGATACGAGCACGTGAAGGGGATGCGCCGCCAATCGAACAGCACGGCGTGCACCGACACCAGCCCAATCAGTCCGACGACGACGGCGGCGGTTGGCTCAGGATCGCCGGTCGCAACCCACCACACCAGAAGCGACCACGCGGCGGGCACGCCCCCGAGGCAGATAGAGGCAAGATAATCGACGACGCGAAACTGGTCGCGCCGTGTCGCCGGATCCTCGGTCATCTTGAAGATCCAATTGGCGCGGTAGTTCATCGGCAGAACGAGCGTGGCGCGCACCGCCACGCCGCTCGCGAACATGAGCGCGAACGGTGTCCAGTACGGCGCCCGCGCCAGCGATCGCGGCGACGCGCCAATGAGGCTGTTGAGCGCAATGCCGAGGCCAAATATGGACAGTCCGACGAGAACACTCTGGTGCATTTCGCTGCGGCGGAATGTCGTGGTGATGAAGCCGAGGATGGCGCGGAACGCCGGCGGCGCGAATGACTGATCGGATGTGCTGCGGCGTCGATTCGATCCATCAAGGCCGGGTGTGACGGCCGCGCCTCGCTCCGACTTCGAGGTGGGCTGAAGGACGAGCCGTTCGAAATGGCGGAATAGGGTGACGTACACGATCGCTGTGATCGTCGACGCAAGGGCGAGCCCTCCCAACGCGGTGAACGCCAACCGGAGTAGTACGGGAGTGGCGCTTCCAACCAACAGCCGCTCCAGACCGACGAACCACGCTGGCGGCACCAACATCAGCCACGCTGAGCCGCTGAGAAGGAGGGATGTCACCGCGGCGACGTGATAGACGAGCGGGATGCAGAGCACGAGTCCAGCGAACACTGCGCTTTTCGCAATCGCGGTGATCGCGTGCAGCCGACCGTGCGAGAGCGTCAGCCTCAGCATACCGACGAGTGCGGTGATGGCGAGCACCGCGAACAGCGATGCGCTCGCGCTCGCGATCACCCAGGCGGCGATGCGTGTCAGGATGCTGGAATCGAGCCAGCGATTGAACGACGACAACAGAAGCCAGGGCAGCAGCGAGATGTGAACCACAGCCACGACGAGGCCGTTGAACAGAATCAGCCCCGCGAGCTTGGTGGCGAAGATCGTGGACCGTGCTACCGGCAGCGGACCGAGAATGCGGAAGTCACGTTCGTCGGGAAACAGCGACTCGCTGACGACCAGCGTGATGAACGCAATCAGCAGCATCGGCAGACCGATCATGAGCATGTCGTCGCCGAGCAGCGCCCGTCGATACGGTTCGGGGGACGGTGCCATCGACAGGATCACATAGCGGCCGATCAGGATTCTGACGAGCAGGAACCCGAACGCGATCATGCCGCCGATACCGCCGACCAGGAGATGCTTGAAGGCGTCGGTGCCGGCTTCGGTGAGGACGCCGAAGTCGAACATCGCCCGGAAGAAATGCCGTGTGAGCTGCCACTCCGCGCTCGCACGCCAACGCCGCGATCGCGTAGAGGACGCGTCGATCACGGCTGCACGAGTGAGAGAATCTGCCGGGCGAGCGGCATCAAATCGTCCTGACCGGTTGAGCGGACGAAGACCTCTTCGAGTGACGGCGATCCCGCATCTCTCAGCGACGCGACCGCGTGCTCGGCGACGATGCGTCCGGCCGAGAGAATCACCACGCGCGAACAGAGCTGTTCGACCATGTCGAATCGATGCGTGCTGAACAAGACCATCCGTCCGCTCGCCGCAAACAGCTTGAGCAGCGTGCGGAAGAGGAGACCTGCAGGGACGTCGAGACCCGAGAACGGCTCGTCCAGGACCAGGAGGTCGGGATTGTGCAGCAACGCGGCTGCAAGGAGGACGCGTTGCCGCATGCCTTTCGAATAGGCGGCCATCGTTACGTAACGGCTGTCCCATAGCGACAGCAGCTGAAGGAATGCTGGCACCTTCTCCGTGAGGACCGCTTCAGTCAATCCGCGCAGACGACCGACGAGCATCAGATACTCGACTGCGGTCATGTGCGTGTAGAGATGCGGCTCTTCGGGAACGTAGCCGATGCGGCGCTTATAGGCGACTGGATCCTCGAGCATGCGAAGGTCGTCGAGCCACAAGGAACCCGCGCTCGGTTCGATGAGGCCGACAACGGTGTTGACGGTGGTGCTCTTCCCTGATCCGTTCGGTCCGAGGTAACCGAGGATCTCGCCGCGCTGAATGTGGAAGTTGACGTGGTCGAGCGCGAGAAAGGCACCGTACCGTTTCGTCAGCTCGCGCGCCTCAAACATCTACTCATACCTGAGCGCGATCAGCGGGTTGACGGACGAGGCCCGGGCGGCGGGAACATACACCGCGATGATGGCAACGGTGATCCAGATGAGACCCGTCACGACGAGCACGATGAGCCCAGGCGGACGAATGTCGGCATCGAGCGATCCCAACGCACGTCCGATCGCAACGGCCATCGCCTCTCCGATGAGCACACCCACCAGCACGATCGAGATGCCCTGCCCGATGATCTCGCGAAACACATCGCGACGGCCGGCGCCGAGTGCCATGCGCACACCGATTTCGCGCGTACGCAGCGCGACGCGATAGGCGACGACGCCGTAGAGTCCGACCGCCGCAAGCACGAGCGCGAGCAGTCCGAAGGCGGTCAGCACCGCCGATTGCCATCTGATGGGCGCATACGACTTGTCCACGTGATCGCTCAGTGGCTCCACTGTATAGACACGCATTCCGTGTCCGAGTTCCACGAGCGTGCGGCGGACGGTGTCGACGAGACGGGCGGGGGGCGTGCTCGTCTCGAGCACGATCGTCGTCAGGCCGCCTTCGTATAGCCGCGCAAACGGGAAGAAAAACTGCGGCCGCGGCGCCTCGCCGAGCGAGCGAATCGCGGAGTTGCTGACGACGCCGATCACCGTGGCCGGCTGGCTGTTCTTGCATCCAACGACAACCCGTTGGCCCACGGCGCGCTCCTTCGGCCACAGCATGCGAGCCAGTCGATCGTTCACGATCACGGACGACGCATCCGTGACCCGATCTCCGGGAGCGAAATCTACGCCGTCGATCACGCGGATGTTCATCGTCTCGAAATAACCGGACTGCACCGCGTAGACGTTGACCGAACGCGGCGCACTCGTGCCCAGCGACACGCATTCAGAGCCGTTCGCCAGGAGCGGCAGCGAATCGGAGAGCGCCGCGTGTCGTACGCCTGGCAACGCCCTCAGCCGCTCGAGGGCGTTGGCGTAGATCAGGCGTCCATCGGCGGCCGTCGCGCCCGGCGTCGACACAAACGTAAACGCGTAGAGACGGCCGTCGACAGCGAACCCCGGATCCGCTGCCTGCATGCGCAGCAGCGCCTGGATGAAGGTGCCGCAGACAATCAGCAGCACGAACGACATCAGCACCTGCGCGACGACGCTCACCGGTCGTCGGCGCGGCCGACCCGAAAGGATCTCGCCTTTGAACGCGACGAGTGCGCTCGTGTGAGAGACCTTCCACGCGGGCAGGAGCCCGCACCACACTGTGGTGAGAACAGAGACGATCGCCGCGTAAGCGATGACGCGCCAGTCGAGCGAGAAGTCCAAGTGCGCCTGCCAGATGCCCTGTATCAACGGCAGCGAGCGTTGCAGCAGCGCCGTCGTCCAGCGGGCCATGATGAGACCGCAGATGCCGCCGCCGATCGCCATCACCAGGCTTTCGGCGAGCAGTTGTTGCAGCAGCCGGCCGCGCGAGGCACCCAGCGCGCGCCGTACCGCAAACTCGCGCTGCCGAACAGCGCCACGCACGAGCAGCAGGTTGCCGACATTGACGCACGCGATCAGCAGTACCAGCCCGACGACGACGGATAGAAACATCGTGATCATCCGCGCGCCGCGACGGCTGCCGGGCGCGATGATGCCGCGCGCTGGATCGACGGTGATCGGAGATTCGATTTTCGTTTGGCGACCTTCTTCGCTGGCGAGTCGCCCGTCGATGGCGTTGAGTTCTGCGGCGGCCTGCGCGCGTGTGATCTCAGTGTTCAATCTGCCAAAGAGCATCAGCGGTCGCGCGCTGGGATCGTCGAGCAGCCGTGCCATCCCCGGCCGTGTCTGGATGGGGACCCACAGATCGGTTCGTATCGGCGAGAAGACACCACTGTACTCAGGGTCGGCGACGCCAACGATGGTGTACGACTGGGCTTCCGACCTGATGCGGCGGCCCAGCACGTTCGCGCTCGAATCGAAACGGCGTCGCCACAGGGCGGAGCTGATCACCGCGGCTGGTTCTGTGTCATCGACAAACCATCGGCCCAGAACGATGCGGACGCCCATCACGGTGCCGTAAGTCCCGGACACCGCTTCTGCGGCGACGAACTGGCTATCGCCGTCGACATCGAGGTCCGATTCGGTTGGCGCCGAGGCTGTGAGCCCAGAGAACGTCCGGCTCCGTTCGATGAACGCCCGATAACGCGGAAACGAAAAGTTCGAGTTGGCTAAGTTCGAGTCGGCGTCGCGGCCGATGACGACCAGCCGGTCAGGAGCGAACACCGCCATCTGCCTGAACATCGCCGCGTTCAGCACCGCGAAGATCGATGTGTTCACGCCGATGCCGAGCCCTAGACACACGACCGCGAGTGCGGTGAATGCAGGGGCGCGCCGCGCCTGGCGCAGCGCGTGACCCAGATCACGCGCCAGATCGACGATGACACCGATGCCGCGAGCATCGCGATGCTCGTCGCGAACGGCGCTGAGGTGCCCGAATTCGATGGTGGCGCGACGCACTGCCTCCACGTATGTCAGGCCTTGCTGGATGTACGTGTCGATCTGCTGGTCGAGATGAAAGCGCATCTCGTCGTCGAGCTCCTGCTCGACGCGCCGCTGGCGGAAGAGCGATCGAAACCTCAACATCCAGTCGGTGAGCATCGACGTCACTCCTGCCGGAGGGCGATGATCGGATCGACCTTCGTGGCGCGGCGCGCGGGCAAGTAGCAGGCGATCGTTGCCACGATCGCGAACGCCAGTGAAACCGTAGCAAATGTCCTGACGTCGAGCGGCGTGACGCCGAACAGCATGCTCTGGAGCAGTCGCGAGCTGGCGGTGGCCCCGATGAGTCCGAGCCCGATCCCGATGGTCGTGAGCACCAGACCCTTTCGAAGCACGAGCCCCAGCACTTGCGCACGCTGCGCGCCGAGTGAAAGGCGGATGCCGATTTCATGCGTGCGTTGGACGACCGCATACGCCAGCACGCCGTAGATGCCGACGATCGCGAGGATCGCGGCGATCGCGGCGAACGTGCCTAGCATCACCGCATAGAAACGCTGACGCGCTGTGGTATTGGACAAGAGCCGGGTCATGGGCGCGATCGCATCGATGCCGATGTTGGGATCGACGGCGTTCACCGCTTGCCGCACGTCAGAGGTCGCAGCCAAAGGATCGCCACTGGTTCGAAGTGCGAACGACAGGAAGCCGACTGCTAGCATGTTCTGTTTCGCTTCCGTCTCCTTCCACTGCGTCAGCACGGGCAGGAACTGTCGGTAGTCGACGAAGATCTCCGGAGCCACTTCGTCGGTCGGCGACGTCTGGCGCAGATCCTCGACGACGCCAATCACGGTGACCTCCCGCGACTGCGTCGGGCCGTATTGCCATTCGAGCGACTGGCCGACTGCGCGCGCATTCCCGAAGTAGTGCCGTGCGGCCGATCGGTTCAGGACGACCGCCACAGCGGCAGTGGCACCATCGTTCGCGGTGAACTCGCGACCGTCGAGCACCGGCACGCCCATGGCGCTGAGAAACCCGTCGCTCACCGAGCGCAGGCGAATCCGTTCGTCCCGCTGACTGCCGCCGCTCTGTGACGCCGACACGAATCGGCCGACAAAGAGCTCCTCACCGATCAGCAGTCCGTGACGTGAGAAGCCCGCGGCCCGCACGTCGGCGAGCGCCCGGAAGCGCGTCAGCAGCGTCGAGATCGTCTCGGCCTTGCGCGCGACTGAATACTGGTCAGGAAAAAGCAGGTTGAGGGCGAGGACATGTGAAGGCTCGTATCCGTTGTTGACGCTGGTGAGACCAAGGAAGCTGCGCGCCAGCAACCCTGCACACACCAGCAGCACGGTCGCCATCGACAGCTGGCTCACCGACAATGCCGCGCGTATCCGCGACCCGCCAGGCGTGCTGCTGCCGCGCCCCCTCATCGCGGCACCGTGACCGGTACGCGACAAGTGCACCGCTGGCACGACGCCGAAGATCACGCTCGTCATCGCCGCGACCGCGAAGGCGATGCCGAGCACCGTGAAGTCGATCTGGACCTCGTTGATGCGCGGGAGAATGGTCGGGAACATCAGCTTGAAGATGCCCGGTGCGTCGACGCTCGCCATTTGCTTGACCAGCGTCACACCCGCTGCTCCGACGAGCGCACCAAGTGCGCCACCGGCGATCGCGAGCACGAGACACTCGGTCATGATCTGGCGTGCTATGCGACCGCGGCTCGCCCCGATCGCGAGCCTGACCGCAAGCTCGCGCTCGCGCGCGGTGCCGCGCGCAAGCAGCAGATTGGCGACGTTCGCGCAGACGATGAGCAGCACGACCACGACTGCGGCCAGCAGCACACGGAAGGCCGGCCGCAGCTGCTGGACCGACAAGTCTTTCAAGCTGTCGAGTTGAAATCGCGGCCCCGTCAACCGAGGCGCGTTGGCCGGCCAGGGCCCGCGCATGCCGCCGCCGATCGCATTGGCTTCGTCGCTTGCTGCGTTGAGGGACACGCCGGGCGCGAGCAACGCGATCGGCGTGAAACGGAAGCCAGGACGGCCGTCTGTCGGCGGTGCGATCGGGATCCAGAAATCATGGGGCAAGCCGAGAACGTCGAAGTCGGCCGCCAGCACGCCGACGACCGTCATCACTCGCATCCCCGGCGGCAGCAGGGCGCCGGCTCGAAACTCGATACGCCGGCCGACGATCGTCGGATCGCTGTTGAAGTGACGCCGCCACGTGTCGTAGCTGAGCACCACGACATCGGTCTGGCGCTCGTCGCCAGCGGCGAGCGTGCGACCGAGCAGCGGACGGACGCCCAGCATCGAGAACAGATTCGGCGTCGCCCCTGCGCCCCACAGGCCGGCAGACCCGTTGGTCGTGCGCACGAGTCGTTGCCCGCCGCCTCCGACCGCGGCCATGTCGGAGAACGTCTTCGTCTGCGCGCGCCAGTCGAGGAGCTCTTGATGCGTGATGCCCTGTACCCACAACGGCTGCCCCGGGAACGGTGGGGGTACACGCTCGATCAGTCGGACCAGACGGTCGGCGTCTTTGAACGGAAGTGGCTGCAGCAGTATCGCGTCGACCAGGCTGTAGATGGCGGTGGTTGCGCCGATGCCAAGCGCCAGGCAGAGCAGCGCAGCGGAGGCAAACGCCGGCGATCGCCGGAGCTGTCGGACGCCGTATCGCAGGTCGCGCGCGAGATCGTCGGCGAACGCCACGCCTCGGGCGTCGCGGTGCTCCTCGCGGATCTGCGTGAGGCCGCCGAACTCAATCCGCGCGCGGCGCACAGACTCGTCGCGTGTCAGCCCTTGTCCGATGTACGCCGCGATCTGCTGATCGAGATGAAAACGCATCTCGTCGTCGAGCTCGCGATCGATGCGATCGCGTCTGAAGAGGGAACGAAGGCGGTGAAGAAGATCATTCAGCATCGCGCCGCCTCTATGTGCCGCTCTCGAGGACTTGCGCGACGACGGAGCTCAGCTTGCGCCACGCCGAGATCTCCTCGTCCAGCTGCTCGCGGCCGCGGCGTGTGAGCTCGTAGTACTTGGCGCGACGGTTGTTGTCGGACGCACCCCATCGCGCCTTGATCCAGCCGCGCCGCTCGAGCCGGTGCAGCGCCGGGTAGAGCGAACCCTGGCGGATGTGCAACGTGGCGCTGGAGATTTGATGCAGCCGCTCGGAGATCGCCCATCCGTGCTTGGGCCCGAGCTCCACGGTTTTGAGAATCAGCAGGTCGAGCGTGCCTTGCGGCAGATCGACGCGATCAGCGGACATAACGGCTCCCCTCGTACTTCGACAGGAGAATAGCCCGTCTCTTGTCGAAGTGCAAGGAGAGCAAAGCGGCTCAAAGTTCGAAGTGCATCGTTCCGGTTCTGTGTGCCGGTTCGACAGTCTGAGGTCGCCGTTCCGGCAGTCCTGAAGGCTGCGACGCCGAACACTGAACATCGAACGTCGAACTGGAACTCGGAACCGGAACCGTGAACTTCGAACCCTGAACGGTCAGGGTTTTGTAAAGGATGCGTCGTCGATGTCGCTGTTGTGCTTCACGCTCGTCATCGTCGCCGTGACTGTCTGGGCCGGGTTGGTCGACTTGGTCACGAACGGGATCTTGACGCCGTCGACGTCGCGGAAGTCGGAGAAGTCGACGACCTGCTCGATGTCGCCGCCGAGCTGCGGCACATTCAGCGTGACGGCGGTTCTCACCAGCATGAAGCTGTCGGCGTCGATGAACAGACGCATCGGTGGTCCGGCCTTTGGCGTCATCTTGAGCACGTAGGCCTCCTTCCCACCAACCTTGGCGCGTTCATCCATCGTCAGCGTGGCCCCCATCTCTTTGTAGGTGAGCAGCGGCGAGGGAAACGAGCCGTTCTTCATCGCATCGAGCTGGCTGCCTTCGATGGTGCGATTGCCTTGCAGCGTGTCCATCACGTAGCCGGTGGTGCCGTCGAATCGCTGATCGGACGTCATCTGGCCGGCACCCACCGCCGTCAAGTCGAGCTTGATGAGGGTGCGCGACTTGTTCGGCTTCTTCGAGAAGACGTCGATGTTGCCGGAGAGGTCGCCGATCGGTGTGGTCACGGTGATGGTGCCGGTGGCCGTGCGCGAGGTGATCTTCGCGTAGGCGGCGCGGCCACCCGACGCGGCGAGGTGTTTCTCGATGATCTCGTCCGCGGTCTGGGCCAGCGCCGGGACGCCAGCCATCACTGCGACCGCCAACATCCCCACGATTCGCGTTGCCTTCATCTGGTCACCTCACGCATCAGAATCACCTCAAACCCTCGTCTACCGCAAGCGATCCGCCTTCCCCGCGTCTGATGGCTGACATATCACGACCGGGGTGCCAGGCAACGAATTGATTCCCATAATCGTCTTAGGGGATACTGGCCTTCCCTAAGGTGATTATGGGAAACGAGACCGAGACGCAAGCGGATCTGCTGCAGGGCACGCTGGAGCTGCTGATCCTGAAGACGCTGGCCAGCGGCGAAAAGCACGGCTACGAGATCGCCGAGTGGATCCATGTGGCCTCGGCTGAAGCGCTATCGGTCGAGGAGGGCGCGCTCTATCCGGCGCTGCACCGGCTCGAGTTGCGTGGACTGCTCACGGCCGATTGGGACATCTCGGCGAACAACCGGCGGGCGAAGTACTACCGTCTCACACCGAGCGGTCGGAAGCGGTTGAAGGAGACGCGCGAGTCGTGGCGGCGCGCCAGCGTCGCGATCAATCGCGTGCTCGAGGCGACGTAACACCGACGTACGTAGTGTCCGGCTTTAGCCGGACCGGAGAGATCGATGGCCGAGTGGCTGACTAGTCTGCGTCTTCGTATTCGCGCGCTCGTCACGCGACGCCAACGCGAACAGGACCTCGAAGACGAGTTCGCGTTTCACCTCGCGATGCGCGAGGAACAGGCGCGCGCCTCGGGCGACTCGGATGCACGCGCGCACGCGCGGCGACGGTTTGGCAGCGTCGCCAAAATCCAGGACGACGTACGCGACACCTGGGCGATCGCACCGACGCTGGCCAGCCTCGTTCAGGACATCCGCTACGCCGGTCGGATCATGCGCCGCAGTCCTGGCTTCTCGATGCTCGTCATCCTCATCCTCGGTCTTGGTGTTGCCGTCAACACGGTGATGTTCAGCGTCGTGAATGCGGTCGTCGTGCGGCCGCTGCCGTTTCCTGAGGCCGATCGGCTCGTTCGCGTCTTTCACGTGCCGCCGCCGGAGCAGTTTCCCGGCGCGACGCGCTTCGCGGTTTCACCTGCGAACTACCTCGATTGGCGGGCGCAGAACGGCGTGTTCGAGCGCATGTCGATCTACGGAGACGGAAGCGCGACGGTCACCGGCCCAGGTCAGGAGCCGCAAGCGGTCCCTGAGCTCGTCGTCTCGTCCGAGTACTTCGATGTGCTTGGCGTCAGGGCCCTGTCGGGCCGACTCTTTCAGCGAGGCGACGACGAGTCGGGCAAGGACGACAACGTGGTCATCCGCGAATCGTTGTGGCGCACGCGATTCGGCGGTGATCTCGCGATCATTGGGCGATCGATCATCGTGGACTCCCGGCCGCGTACCGTCATCGGCGTCGTTCCGAATGCGCGGACTCTTGGGCGCGTGCAACTGTGGAGTCCGCTCGTCTTGAACCCTCAGCTTCGGGCGCTGCGCGGGATCCACGATTTCGCCGTCGTCGCCCGACTCAAGCCCGATATCACCCTCGCTCGCGCTCAGGCGGAAATGGACGCGATCTCGAAGCGGCTCGAACGGCAGTATCCGGTCGACAACACCGGATGGGGTGCAATCGTGCTGCCGATGCACGACGAGATCGTCGGTGACGCCAGGCTCGCGCTGCTCGTGCTACTCGGGGCGGTCGGGTTCGTGATGCTGATTGCGTCGGCCAACCTCGCCAACTTGCTGTTGGCGAAGACCGTGGGACGGTCGAAAGAGATCGCCGTTCGTGCCGCGCTTGGTGCGAGCCGGCGGCGCGTCGTGCAGCAGATCTTGTCCGAGACGATGATGCTCGGGTTGGTGAGCGGGGCGGTTGGCTTCCTCGTCGCGCAGCTGAGCCTCACGACGATCGTGACGTACATCACCGGAACGATTCCACGCACGTCGGAGATCACGCTGGATGCGCGTGTGATGCTGTTCACGCTGGGTGTGTCGCTGGTCGCGGGCGTGATCGCTGGGCTCGCGCCAGCCTGGCGCCTCACGCGGCCGAACATTCAAGGCACGTTGAATCTGGGGCTCACGCGGACAGCGACAAGCGCCCACGATCGCCGGCTGCGCAATGCGCTCGTGGTGTCCGAAGTGGCGCTCGCGCTGGTATTGCTCGTCGGCGCCGGGCTGCTGATTCGTACCGTCGGCACGCTGCGCGGCATCGATCCCGGGTTCGATCGAGAGAACGTACTTGCGGTCGTCCTCGCATTGCCGCCGGCGAAATACCCAAATCCCGCGGACAGGATGCGGTTTACGAATCAGATCGTGGAGCGTCTGCGCGCACTTCCAGGGGTGAAGGCCGCCTCGGCGATCGATTCTCTGCCGATGACCGGCGGCTCGACGCAGCCCGTCGCGATCGAGGGCGTTCCTGCGCAGGTGATGTCGAAGCAGCCGGAGGTCGCCGTGCGCCGCATCATGCCTGGGTATTTGCGCACGACAGGCATGCGGCTGATCGCAGGACGCGATTTCACCGATGCTGATACGGCCACGAGTCCACAAGTCGTCGTGGTCAGCGAGGCGATGGCGCGTCAGTTCTGGCCCAACGAGAATCCCGTGGGCAAACGTCTCACGCTGACCTTTCGACCTGGCGTGGTTCGCGAAGTGGTCGGTGTCGTGAGCGACGTCAAGCTGAGAGGACTCGATGTCGTTGAGCCGGTGTCGACGCTCTATGCGCCATTTGCTCAAGGGCAAATCGGGTTGATCTCGCTGGTGGTGCGAACGTCAGTGCCCCCGCACACTGTCACGTCGTCCGTCGGCGCTGCCGTTCATGAACTCGATCGCGACCTTCCGCTGCTCGGCGTCCGAACGTTGGATGAAGTGGTCGGCGCATCGATGGCGCAGCAGCGCTTCGCCATGGAGTTGCTCGGCGCGTTCGCCGCGCTCGCGCTGCTGCTGGCCGCGATCGGGATTTACAGCGTGCTGTCGTGGACCGTACGACAACGCGTCCGGGAGATCGGGATCCGCCGCGCGCTCGGCGCCCCCACCGCGGACGTCATCCGCATGGTCGTGATCGAGGGGCTCAAGCCCGCACTGCTGGGCGTGGCGATCGGTCTCGTGAGCGCGCTTGCGCTCGGGCGGCTCATGACCGCGTTGGTCTTCGGTGTCACGCCGCACGATGCGACGACGCTCTCGTCCGTGTCGGTCATTCTCACGCTGTGCGCCGTCACGGCGACGCTGGTGCCCGCATATCGTGCGACGCGCGTCGATCCGGTCGTCGCTCTCAGGGACGAGCCGTGATCGATCGGGAATAACGCGGCCGCTCGCGGTGTTCACTAGGTGTGCGAGCGTTCGTCTGCAGCGTCATTGCCATCGCCACCGCCGCGACGCTCCTCGCACAGGGCTCGCCGCTCGACTATCCGCAGTGGCGTGGTCTGAACCGCG
>Ga0075424_100001865_pt1 | contig 18809 bp, 22 predicted proteins | sample SoiMethybrSBSTD3_FD_75301 | JGI IMG/M metagenome (GOLD analysis project Ga0075424, IMG submission 75301) | Bulk soil microbial communities from a Populus tree surrounding site in Tennessee, USA - Soil MetaG P. TD hybrid SBSTD3 | ecosystem: Environmental > Terrestrial > Soil > Tree plantation... | reverse complement strand
GCCTCGACGAGGCCCGTGACGGTCGGACGGCCCTGGGGGTCGCGGGCGGTCGTGACGACGCCGCGCGGCTTGTTCAGGATGACGGTCACCGAGGCCTCGGGCTCAACGGGCGTCCCGTCGACACGGACGTCGTCGCCCTCCGAGACGACGGTCGCGAGCCCGGCCACCTCACCGTTCACCGTCACCCGCCCGGCCCGGATCACATCCTCGACGGCCCGTCGGGAGCCCAGCCCTGTGGACGCGAGGTAGCGGTTAACCCTGACCGGCACGCGCGTCGGCGACGAGGTGCAACCGCGCCCGCAGGGCCTCGTGGTCGGCCTCCGGCAGGTCGAACTCCGCGAGCGACGGCAGGCTCCCGAGCCCCTCCTCGAGCCCGAACATGCGCTCGAAGAGCACCGTCGTCTTGTAGAGGACCGGCTGTCCGGGCGTGTCCCCGCGCCCCGATTCCTCGATCAGGGCCCGCTCGAGCAGGCCCGCGACCGCCGAGTCGGCTGCGACCCCGCGGATGCGGGCGATCTCGGGGCGCGACACCGGCCCCAGGTAGGCGACGATGGCGAGCGTCTCGAGCGCCGCCTGGCTGAGCGCCCGCGAACTGGGGCGGTTCACGAGCCGTGCACAGGCGGCCGCGGTCTCGCGCGAGGCGCGGAAGCCGTATCCGCCCGCGACCCGTTCGAGGACGACGCCGGAGCGCTCCTCGCAGTAGTGGTCGCGCAGAGCGTCGAGGGCGCGCTCGACCCTGGCCGGAGGCGCCTCTGCCAGCGTCGCGAGCTCGGCGACGCTGAGCGGCTCGGACGCGACGAAGAGCAGCGCCTCGACGGTGTGGGTGAGCTCGCTCATGCGATCGCCCGCTCCGACTCGGCCGGGGCGCGCCCGCGGCGGGCGATCCGGATCGGGCCGAAGACGTCGCCCTGCTCGGCCTGCACCTCCCCCTGCTTCCACATCTCGAGGATGGCGAGGAACGCGGCGGCGTGCGAGAGCCGGTCGAGGCCGGCAACTGCCTCGTCGAACGTGAACGCGCGCCGTTCGCGCAGGACCTCGCGGAACCGGGCCAGGAACTCGCTCACGGGCACGAGCCGGCGGCGGACGGCCGAGAGGTCGATCTCCGGCGGCGGCCGCAGCAGCCGCCCGATCGCGGTCTGGAGCTGCCACGGGTCCTCGGAGAACTCGTCGACGACGGGCTGCGGGCGCGGCGCCAGCGGGGCCGGCCCGGCGCGGAAGACGCGCGGCTCGGCCGCAGCCTCGGCCGAGAGCCAGGCCGCGGCGGCCGCGTAGCGCTTGTACTCGATGAGCCGTGCGAGCAGCTCCGCCTCGGCCTCCTCGGCGCTCATGCCGTCGCCCTCCTCGTCCTCCTCGCCCGGGAAGAGCATCCGCACCTTGATCTCGAGCAGCGCCGCGATCAGGACGAGGAACTCGCTCGCCGACTCGAGGTCGAGCTCGCCGTCGTCGTAGGCCCGCTCGACGTAGGCAACGACGATCTCGGCGATCGGCACCTCGGCCAGCTCGATCTCCTCGCGCATGACGAGGGCGAGCAGCAGGTCGAACGGCCCCTGGAAGACCTCCAGGTCGAGATCGAGCTGGGTCAGGTTCACGAAGCTCTGATTCTAGGGCCGCGCGCGGACGCGCAGGACTACGCCAGCACGGCGTCGCCGAGGAGCGCGCGCGCCTCGGCCATGAAGTCGCCGTCCGGCCGCACGCGGTAGCCGGCGCCGAAGCGCAGGACTTTCGGCCCGTCCGACGTCGCGATCTCGAGCTCGACGGGCGCGTCGCCCGGGTACTCGCCGATCAGGAGGCGCAGGTCCTCGACGAGGCTCGCGAGCGCCGCTCGCGCGTCGATCCGGAGCTTCACGATGCCCTCGTCTGCGACCGCCTCGAACGGCGCCACCTCCATCGCGATCAGCTTCACCTCGGACTCCGACCGGCGGTCGGCCCGGGCCTTGATCAGCACGATCGCGTCGGGCAGCAGCACGCTGCGGCACGTCTCCCAGGTGCTCGCGAAGACCACGATCTCGGCCGACGCGGTGATGTCGTCGAGCTCGCAGAAGGCCATCTGGTCGCCGCGCTTGGTGACCATCGGCCGCAGCGACGCGACGATGCCACCGACCGTGACGATCTGGCCGTCGCGCAGGTCCTGCAGACCGCGCAGCGGCGTATCGGTCTTGCGCGAGAGCTGGTCGCGGATCGGCGCCAGCGGGTGGCTCGACACGTACATGCCGAGCGCCTCCTTCTCGCGGCGCAGGAGCTCGTCGCGCGGCCACTCGTCGGGCGGCACCGGCGGCCGGCCGCGGGTGGACGGCGCGGAGCCGTTGCCGTTCTCGTCGCCGAGGTCGAAGATCGAGCCCTGCCCGACGAGCGCGTCGGACTGGGTGCGCTGGCCGGCAGAGATCGCCTGCTCGAGGACGTCGAACATGCCCCGCCGGGCGGCGCCGGTCGAGTCGAGCGCGCCGCAGGTGATCAGGCTCTCGACCATCCCTCGGTTCAGCACCGACATGTCGACGCGCTCGCAGAAGTCCCAGATCGAGTCGAACGGGCGCTCGCTGCGGGCGGCGATGATCCCGCGCACGGCGCCCTCCCCCACCCGCTTCACGGCCGCGAGGCCGAAGCGGATGCGGCCCTCGACGACCGCGAAGTCGGACAGGCTCGAGTTGACGTCGGGCGGCAGCACCTCGACGCCCATGTCCGCGCACTCGCCGACGTAGAAGGGCACCCGGTCCTTGGTCGACATGACCGACGAGATCAGCGCCGCCATGTACTCGGCCGGGTGGTTCGCGCGCAGGTAGGCGGTGCGGTAGGCGATCAGGCCGTAGCAGGCGGCGTGGGCCTTGTTGAAGCTGTAGTCGGCCGCCAGCTCGACCTTGGCCCACAGCGCTGCCGCGGTCGCCTCGGCCACGCCGTTCGCCACGCACCCGGCGGTGAACTTGTCCTTGAGCGAGGCCATGAGCGTCGCGATCTTCTTGCCGATCGCCTTTCGCAGATCGTCCGCCTCGGCCGGGCTGAACCCGGCCAGCGACTTCGCGATCTCCATGTACTGCTCCTGGTAGATGCAGATCCCATGGGTGGGCTCGAGGATCGGCGCAAGCCGCGGGTCCTCGAAGGCGATCCGGCTGGGATTGGCCTTGTTCTTGGCGTAGTCGGGGATGAACTGCATCGGCCCGGGCCGGTAGAGGGCGACGAGGGCGACGATGTCCTCGAACTCCGTCGGCTTCACCTGGCGGAGGGCGTCGCGCATGCCCGTCGACTCGAACTGGAACACGCCGGTGGAGTCGCCGCGCGCCATCATCTCGTAGGTCTTGCGATCGTCGAGCGGCACGGCGTCCATGTCGATGCGTGTCCCGGTCGACTCGGCGATGATGTCGACGGCGCGGTCGATGACGTCGAGGTTGCGAAGGCCCAGGAAGTCCATCTTGAGCAGGCCGAGAGCGTCGACATCGTTCATCGAGAACTGCGTGACGACCTCGGAGTCGGCGCCCTTCTGCTGGAGCGGCAGGTACTCGGTGAGCGGGCGGTCGCCGATGACGACCGCCGCGGCGTGGATCGAGTCGTTTCGCACGACGCCCTCGAGCGGCATCGCCATGTCGACGATCGAGCGGGTCGTCTCGTCGGTGTCGTAGCTTCGGCGCAGCTCCGCGCCGGGCTTCATGCAGGCCTCGAACGAGACCTTCGGCCCTTCGGGGACGAGCTTCGCGATCCGGTCGACGACGCCGTAGGGGATGCCCATCACCCGGCCGGCATCCTTGATCGCGGCCTTGGGCTGCATCTTGCCGAACGTGATGATCTGGGCGACGTTGCGGCGGCCGTACTTCTCGGCGACGTAGTTGATGACGCGCTCGCGGCCCGCCACGGCGAAGTCGATGTCGATGTCGGGGAGCGACTTTCGGCCCGGGTTCAGGAACCGCTCGAAGAGCAGCGAGTAGCGCATCGGGTCGAGGTCGGTGATCCGCAGGCAGAAGGCGACGAGCGATCCGGCCGCCGACCCGCGCCCCGGCCCGACCGAGACGCCGTCCTGGCGGGCGAAGCGGATGAAGTCCCACACGATCAGGAAGTAGTCGGCGTAGCCCATCTCCTCGATCGTGCGAAGCTCGAACTCGAGCCGCTCGCGGAGCTCGGGCGTCTCGGCCCGGTAGCGCTCGCGCAGGCCCGCCTCGGCCAGCTCGCGCAGGTACTCCGGCGCCGTGCGGCCCTCGGGCACGTCGAAGCGCGGCAGGTGGAGCGTGTCGAGGTCGAGCCGGGCGTCGCAGCGCTCGGCGATCTCGACGGTGCGGGCCAGCATGTCGGCGCCCCACGGCTCGGCCATGAGGGCGTACATCTCCTCGGGCGACTTCAGGTAGAAGCCGTGGTTCGAGAACTTGAACCGATCCGGGTTGTCGAGCGTGTCGCCGGTCTGGATGCAGAGCATCGCCTCGTGCGGCACGGCGTCGGCGGCGGTCAGGTAGTGGACGTCGCCGGTGCCCACGAGCGGCAGGCCCGCGTCGCGCGCCAGCGCCGCGAGCGTCGGGTTGATGGCCGTCTGGATGTCGATGCCGCCGTCCTGAAGCTCGACGTAGACGTTGTCGCCGCCGAAGATCTGGACGAGGCGGTCGATCTCGCCGCGCGCGCCGCGCTCGTCGCCGTCCACGAGCGCCTTGCAGACGCGACCGGACAGGCAGCCGGAGAGCGCGATGATGCCCTTGGAGTGGGCCGCGAGCTGCTCGAGGTCGACCCGGGGGCGGTACCAGTAGCCGTCGAGGTAGCCGGAGGAGACGAGCCGGACGAGGTTGTGGTAGCCCTCGCTGGTCTCGGCGAGGAGCGTCAGGTGGCAGCGGCGCTCCTTCTGCGGACGGGCGGCGTGGTCGTCGACGACGTACATCTCGCATCCCAGCACCGGGCGGATACCGGCCTTGGTCGCGGCCCGGGTGAGCTCGACCGCACCGGCCATCGACCCGTGGTCGGTGAGGCCGATCGCGGGCATGCCGAGGTCGGCGGCGCGGGCCACGAGCGGCTCGATGCGGCACGCCCCGTCGAGGATGGAGTACTCGCTATGGACGTGGAGATGGACGTACTGCTGGCCGCTGGACACGGACGTCCATCCTACTGACCGGCGCCGACGGAGCCGAAGGGGGCGGGAAGATGCCGAACCACCGCCGTTCTGGACCGCGCAGAAGCCTGCTACCCGACACGCTCGACGTCGAGAGCCCTACTCGTCCGAGCCGTTGCGGCGGCGGGCCGCGATCACCGCAGCGCCCGCGACGGCCGCAGCGGCGCCGCCGATGAGGGGCAGGCGCCTGCGGCGCGGCCGCATGGCGTCGGTCATCCGCTCGCGCACGGGCCTGCGGGCCTTCCGGCGCGCGACCTTCCGGACCACACGGCTGCCCGCAACATACGTCGCATACCCGATTGCAGCTTTGCGCTTGTTCAACATCACTCCCCTGACTCTACCCGATGGGGTCGGACGAAATACCCCGGTCAGGGGACGTAATCCGACGCCCAATCGGGCGACTACAGGGGCATGAACGAGAACGACATCACCGCCGCGCACGAGCCGTCGCTCGACGAGCGCTTCATGGGCGACTGGGTCGGCTATGGGATGTCGGAGATCCAGGCGTACCTGACGAAGCACGCCCGCTTCGCCGCCTTCTGCGACGAGCTCGACGCCGCAGACGCCGACGATCTGGCCGCGTAGCTCGCTCTAGCCCACCGCGACGGGCAGGCGCAGCCGCCGCGTCTTGCGATCCGGGCGCACCATGCCGGCGGCGATCCACGCGTCGATCTCGCGGAAGAGCTCGTCCACGAGCACCGCTTGCGGGACCCGCCGCAGCACCTCCCCGTGCGCGTAGATGTGCCCGGCGTCGCGGCCGCCCGCGATCCCGAAGTCGGCGTCGCCCGCCTCGCCCGGCCCGTTCACGGCGCAGCCCATGACGGCGACGTGGAACACCTCGGCGTAGCCCTCGAGCCGCCGCTCCACGGCCTCGGCCAGCTCCAGCACGTCGACGTTCGTCCGCCCGCATGACGGGCAGGCGATCATCACGGGGCCCTTGTGGCGCAGGCCGAGCACGCGCAGGATCTCCCACGCCACCTTGACCTCCTCCACCGGGTCGGCCGTGAGCGACACCCGCAGCGTGTCGCCGATCCCGTCGGCGAGCAGCGAGCCGATCCCAATCGCGCTCTTCACCGTCCCGGTGAACACCGGCCCGGCCTCGGTGACGCCGAGGTGCAGCGGATACGGCACCTTCTCGGACAGGCGCCGGTAGGCCTGGATCATCACGGGGACGGAGGAGCTCTTGACCGAGATCTTGAAGTCGCGGTACTCCAGCCGCTCGAGCAACCGCACCTCCTCGAGCGCCGCCTCCACGAGCGCGCCCGCCGGGTCGTTGGTGGCGAACTGGCGCAGGTGGTCGGGGAGCGAGCCCGAGTTGGCGCCGATCCGCATCGGGATCCCGGCCGCCTTGGCCGCCGTCACGACCTGCTCGACCTTGTCGGGGCCGCCGATGTTCCCGGGATTGATCCTCACGGCGGCCACCCGGGCCTCGATGGCGCGCAGGGCGAGCGAGGCGTTGAAGTGGATGTCGGCGATCACCGGGAGCGGCGAACCGGCCACGATCTCGGGCAGCGCGTCGGCGTCGCGGCGGCCCGGCACGGCCACGCGCACGATCTCGCAGCCGGCGTCGGCCAGACGCCCGATCTGGGCGAGCGTGGCGGCGGCGTCGCCCGTCTCGGTGAGCGTCATCGACTGCACCGCGACCGGCGCCCCGGCGCCGATCGGCACGCCGCCGACGCTGATCCGGTGGGTCGATGCCATCAGGCGGGAGGATACCGGGAGGCACCGCTGAGCTCGGCGGTGACGCGGGCGGTGAGCGCCTCGACGGCCGCCGGGTCGACCGCCGCCGCGGCGCCGCCGCGCTGCTCGGCGAGCGCGGCCCGGATCGCCTCGTCGTCCGCCCCGCGGCCAAGCGCCCACTCGCCGCCCTCCACCTTCGAGACGATCCTGCGCTCCGCGGCGTAGCACCAGGCCCGGCAGGCGTTCAGGACCCGGTAGGCGGGCGGCGCGTTGGCCGCCGCCCAGGCGAGCTCCGCGGCGAAGGCCGCGTCGAGGAGCGCGGGCGAGGCCTCGCCGAAGACCTCGGCCGGCGGCAGGCCTGCGATCGCCCGGCCGTGGGCGCGGCACACCGCGACGTGCAGCAGATAGTCGGCGTGCCCCGGCCGGTCATGCCCAAGCGTCACCATGTCGCCGGCAGCGGCCGATGACGTGACGTCGAGCTCGAACCGCGGCTCCGCGCACGGCGTGGCGGCGCTCGCAGCCGTCACCACCCCGAGCTCCAGGCCGCGCGTCACCGGGCACGGGAGCGAGCGCACCGACACGGCAGCGGCCAGATCGCCCAGCGCGCCCGCCGCGACCGGCCCCGCGCACACCGCCAGCACGTCCACGTCGGAGCGCTCAGGGTGCCATCCCCCGAGAACGGCCGACCCATGAAGGTAGCCGCCGACCAGGCCGTTCCCGAGGCGTGCGCGAAGCACGCCGGTGAGGGCCGCCAGGTAGTCCTCGGCCTCGGGTGTCACCGGGCCGGCGTGAGGATCCCCGAGAGGTCGTTCTGGAGCCCGATCAGGAAGACGAGCACCATGAGCGCGATGCCGAGCACCGAGATCCGCTCGAACACGACCCTCGAGACCATCCGCCCGCGGATCTTCTCCAGCGCGATCAGGAAGATGTGGCCGCCGTCCAGCGGCAGGAACGGGAGCAGGTTGAAGATGGCGAGCGAGAGCGAGATGTAGGCCAGGAGGGTCAGGTAGAACGGCGTCCCCGCGTCGGCGGCGTCGGCCGAGTAGCGCACGATCCCCACCGTCGAGTGAAGCTGGGAGCGGCCCTGCGGTGTGACGACGTCGGCGAGCGCAGACGCCGTCCCCGTGGTCAGGTCCCACATGAACGACGCCGAGGCCAGCGGGGCCTCGAAGAACGAGTAGTGCTTGAGCCCCGCCTGGAAGCTGAATCCCAGCCGGTAGCTGCCGTCGATGACCTTCGTCCGCACCGGCCCGAGCACGATGCGGTGGCCGTTTCGCTCGACCGTCACCGTGATCTGGCGGCCGTGGCTCCGCTCGATCGCATCCCGCACCCGAAGCGGCGGCAGGGCGCGGCCGTCGACGGCGAGGAGCCTGTCGGACGGCCTGAGGCCGGCGTGGTCGGCGGGGCTGCCGGCGATGACGGCGGCGACGTCGCGCGAGAGCACCGAGCCGTCGGGGCGCCCGTGCACCGCCACGCCCCAGAGGATGAAGAAGCACGCGATCACGTTGGCGGCGGGCCCGGCGGCGATGACCGCCAGCCGGCGGGCGCGCGAGCAGCGCCAGTAGGCGCGCGGGTCGAGGTTCTCCTCGAGCCGGTCCATCGACCGCACCGCCCGCCGCTTCTGCAGCTCCGAGATCGACGGGGCGGCCTGCTCGACCGCCGCCCGGAGGGCGGGAAGCGCGGCCAGGGCGGCGTCGTGGCGGCCCTGCGCGAGGTGTCGGCGCACGTCGTCGAGCGCGACGCCGATCGCGGTCGCGTCGTCGTCGCTCAGGTCATCCGCCCGCTCGAGCAGATCCTCCACGTCGTAGAGGTCGCCCGGCTCGGGGCGGAGCATGCCGGGGATCTTCACGAACCCGCCGAGCGGGATCGCGCCGATGCCGTACTCCGTCTCGCCGTACTGGCGCTTCAGGATCGGCGGCGGGAACCCCAGGTAGAAGCGAAGCGCGCGCATCCCCGTCAGCTTGGCCGCCGTGAAGTGGCCGAGCTCATGGACGGCGACGAGCACGAGCAGGCCCGCGATCGCGATGAAGACGCTCATGCCGCGGCCGCACCCGCCCCGGCCGCGGCGGCGCGCGCCCGCCGGTCGGCATCCAGCACCTGCTCCAGCGACTCGACCGGCTCGGCCGGGACGCGCGCCAGCGCCTCCTCGACCACCGCCGCGATGTCGAGGAAGCCGATGCGGCCCTCGAGGAACGCGCCGACGGCCACCTCGTTGGCGGCGTTCAGGACGCAGGGCGCCGTGCCGCCCGCCGCCCCGGCCTCGCGGGCCAGTGCCAGGCACCGGAACGTCTCCACGTCCACCGGCTCGAAGTCGAGGCTGAGCGGGCGCGTGAGGTCGAGCGCCGGGACGGACGTGGCCTCGCGGCCGGGATGCGTGAGCGCCCACGAGATGGGAACGCGCATGTCGGGCAGCCCGGCGTGCGCGAGCAGCGCCCCGTCGCGGAACCGCACCATGCCGTGGACGATCGACTGCGGATGGACGACGACCTCGATCGCGTCGTACGGGATCGCGAACAGGTGGTGGGCCTCGATGACCTCGAGCCCCTTGTTCATGAGCGTCGCCGAGTCGATCGTGATCTTCGGTCCCATGCTCCAGGTCGGATGCGCCAGGGCGTCGGCGGACGTCACATCGGCCAGCTCGTCACGCCGGCGGCCCCTGAACGGCCCGCCCGAGGCTGTGACGACGAGCCCGGTGACCGCCTCCGGGGCGGCGCCCTCGAGACACTGCGCGAGCGCCGAGTGCTCGCTGTCGACGGGCAGGAGCAGCCGTCCGCTCGCCCGCTGGGCCGCCAGCACCAGCTCGCCGCCCGCGACGAGGCTCTCCTTGTTGGCGAGCGCGACGTCGGCGCCGGCCGCGAACGCTGCCAGCGTGGCGCGCAGGCCGGCCGCACCGACGATCGCGTTCAGGACGAGGTCGGCTCCACTCGCGGCGATCAGCTCCTCCAGGGCGCCCTCTCCGGCGAAGGTCGTGACTCCGGCGATCTCCGGCGGCTGCTCGAGTCCGGACAGCGCGCCGAACCGCGCCCCGCTTTCACCCGCGGCGGCGGCGAGCCCCTCCGCGTCGCGGTGGGCCGAGAGCGCGCACACCTCGAGGCCGGGGCTCGCGGCGATCACCTCGAGCGCCTGTACTCCGATCGAGCCGGTCGCTCCCAGGACGGCCACGGATCTCATGCGGCCAGTGTAGTTGCGCCCCCTTGGCGCGCCGTTACGCCAGAGCGCCGATGTCGGTCGGCAGGTCGCGGCGACGCTCGAGCGGCAGCTCCCGCATCACGTGGCCGCCCACGACGTCGACGACGAACCCGCGCCCCTCCTCGAGCCCCTTGTCGGGGTCAGAGACGAAGCCGACCGCGTGGTAGCGGCCGCTGGAGTCGCCCTGGAGCTTGTTCCCGACCCACGCCACCTCGATCTCGGCCAGGCGCGGATGGCGGCCACAGACCACGGCGACCGCCCGCTCCATGCGGTCGGCGGCCATCTCCTGCTCGACGCGCAGGAACGGAACGATCCGCGATGCGGCTGAGCGGCGCTGCTCGGTCATGCCCGAATGGTAGGCCCCTGGGCTCAGACCCGCATCGAAAGCGTCACGCCGCGGTCACGGCGTCGGGCCATTCTGAAACAGCCGGACCATGTCCCGGTGTTTCATCCGTGAAACAGATGGACCAGGTCCCGGTGTTTCATCGCCGACTCGCTCAGGCTCGCCCGATTGCGAGAGCGAGGAAGTACGCCGCGGGCGCGGCCAGGAGGATGGCATCGGACCGGTCGAGCATGCCGCCGTGACCGCCCAGCAGGCGGCCGGTGTCCTTCACGCCCATGTCGCGCTTCACGTAGCTCTCGAGCAGGTCGCCGACCGGCGCGGCGAGAGCGATCGCGACCCCGAACTCGAGCGCGTGCAGCGTCGAGAGCGGGTCGCCGTGCGGCTCGCGGTAGAGCGTGAAGAAGACCGTCGCGGTGCCCGCGACCAGGCCCGCCAGGAACCCCTCGATCGTTTTCGCCGGCGAGATCTCGGCCGCCAGGAGCCGGCGCCCGAAGAGCCGCCCGATCGCATAACCGGCCACGTCGGAGGCCCACACGCCGAGCAGGACCGCCAGCAGGAGCTCCTTGCCGAGGCCGTGCTGGCCCGGCAGGTCGCGCAGGGCGACGAGGAACGCGAACCCGAGGCCGATCCAGACCGCGCCGAAGGCCGTCGCGCCCAGCTGGACGACCGCCGGCTGGCGCACCTCGGCCACGGCCGAGAGCCAGAACGAGAGGACGAGCATCGCCACCAACGGCCCCGCCACCCACGCCACGCCGCCCTGGTGGACGGCCACGATCGACGCCAGCACGGCGGCGAACCCGGCCGGGACGAGCGGGCGCAGGTCGCGCACCATCGCGTAGAACTCGTGCAGCGCGATCACCGCCGCGACGGCGACGACCGCCACCAGGAGCCATCCGCCCTGGAGCACGGCGTAGATCGCGGCCGCGCCCAGCGGCACGGCGATCACGATGCGCGATGCGAGGTTGCTCACCGCACCCCGAACCGGCGCCGACGCTGGGCATACGCCCGCAGGGCGGCCGCCAGGTCCTCGGCCCCGAAATCGGGCCACAGGGTCGGGACGAACTCGAACTCCGCATACGCCGACTGCCAGAGCAGGAAGTTCGAGACGCGCACCTCCCCCGACGTCCGGATGACCAGGTCGGGGTCGGGCATCTCGGGAGCGTACAGGTGCGAGCGCACGGCGTCCTCGTCGATCGCCGCGGCCGAAGTGCCCGCCTCGACGAGCTCGCGCACGGCCCCCACGATCTCGTCGCGCGAGCCGTAGTCGAACGCCACCCACAGGTCGAGCCGGGTGTTCTGTGCGGTGCGGGCCTCCATGTCCTCCATCAGCGTCAGGAGGCTCGCCGGGCAGCGGTCGCGGCGGCCGACGAACCGCACGTGGACGCCCTGGCGGTGGAGGTCCGGGAACTCGCGCTCGATCGTCTCGGCGAAGAGCGTCATGAGCCCCTCGACCTCCGACTGCGGTCGGCCCCAGTTCTCGGTCGAGAACGCGTAGACCGCGAGGCTGCGAAGGCCGAGATCCGGCGCCGCCTCGACGGTGCGCTTCAGCGCCCGCGTCCCGGCCCGGTGCCCGGCGAGCAGCGGCAGGCCGCGGCGGGAGGCCCACCGGCCGTTGCCGTCCATGATGATCGCCACGTTCCGCGCCGTCTCGGCGGGGACGGGCTCGGCACCGGGGGAGGCCCGCCGCAGGCCCAGAAGGGCCCGGAGGAGCCCGACGTACCGGCGCAATCAGACTTCCATGATCTCGGCCTCTTTGGCCTTGAGCGCGGTGTCGATCCGCTGGACGTGCTCGTCGGTGACCTTCTGGAGCCTGTCCTCGGCCCGGTGCACGTCGTCGGCGCCCGCGTCGCCGTCCTGCTCCAGCTTCTTCAGGTTGTGAACCGCGTCGCGCCGCACGTTGCGCGCCGCCACCCGGCCCTCCTCGGCCATGTGCCGCACCTGCTTCACGAGCTCCTTGCGCCGCTCCTCGGTGAGCTGCGGGATCGGGAGCCGGATGATCTGGCCGTCGTTGGACGGCGTGAGCCCGAGGTCGGACTCCTGGATGGCCCGCTCGATGTCCTTCATGATGCTCTTGTCGAACGGGGTGATGGTGAGGAGGCGCGGCTCCGGGACGGAGATCGTTGCAAGCTGGTTCACGGGCATCTTGGTGCCGTAGGCGCTCACCTGGATCCGGTCGAGGAGCGCGGCCGAGGCCCGGCCCGTCCGGATCGTCGTGAACTCGTGCTTCGCCGTCTCGACGGTCTTGTCCATCCGCCGTGAGGCGTCGGTCAGCACGTCGTCGATCATCTCGCCACCTCCGCTGGCACCTGCGCCTGGATCACCGTGCCGATGCGCTCGCCGCGCACGACCCGCTCGATGTTGGACTCGTCGTCGAGGTTGAACACATGCAGTGGAAGCCGATTATCCATGCACAGCGAGAGCGCCGTCGTGTCCATCACCTTGAGGCTGCGCTCGATCGCCTCGAGATGCGTGAGCTCGGGGATGAGGCGGGCATCGGGCGTCGTTCGCGGGTCGGCGTCGAGCACGCCCTCCACGCCGTTCTTGCCCATCAGGATCGCCTCGGCGCCGATCTCGAGGGCCCGCAGCGCCGCCGCCGTGTCGGTTGTGAAGAACGGGTTCCCGGTCCCCGCCGCGAAGATCACGATCCGGCGCTTCTCGAGGTGGCGGATCGCACGGCGGCGGATGTACGGCTCCGCGACCTGCGACACCGTGATCGCCGACAGCACCCGGGTCGGCAGGTCGAGCTGCTCGAGCGCGTCCGAGATCGTGAGCGCGTTCAGGAGCGTCGCCAGCATGCCCGCGTAGTCGGCGGTGGCGCGGTCCATCCCCTTCGCGGCCTCGCTCGTGCCGCGCAGGATGTTGCCGCCGCCCACGACGATGGCCTGCTGGGTGCCCAGCTCGTGCACGTCGCGCACGGCCCGGGCGATCGCGGCGATCCTGGCCGGGTCCTGCCCGTACTCCCGCTCGCCCATGAGGGCCTCGCCGGAGAGCTTGAGCAGGACGCGCCGGAAGGCGGCGCCGTCCTCGGCGGCGCTCACTCCGCGCCCACCTCGAAGCGCGCGAACCGCTTGACCTGGATGTTCTCGCCGATGGTGCCCGAGAGCTCGGCCCGCAGCGTCTCGATCGTCTTGCCGTCGTCCTCGGGCCGGATCGAGGCCTGGTTCAGGAGCACGTAGTCGGTGAGCGACTTCTTCCACATGCCCTCGGCGATCTGGTCGAGCATCTTCTCGGGCTTGCCGTCGGCGGCCGCCTTGGCGCGGAAGATGTCGAGCTCCCCGGACTTGAAGTCCTCGGAGATCTCGTCCTCCGAGACGAAGCGCAGGTCGCGGCCGGCGGCGATCTGGAGCGCCACCTTCTTGGCGAACGCCTGGAAGTTGTCGTTGCGCGCCACGAAGTCGGTCTCGCACCCCACCTCCACCATGGCGCCGATCTTGCCGCCGGCGTGGATGTAGGTCTCGATGACGCCCTCGCCCGTGCCGCGTCCGGCACGCTTTCCGGCCTGGGCGATGCCCTTCTCGCGCAGAAGCCTGACCGCGGCGTCCATGTCGCCGCCGGTCTCCTCGAGGGCCCGCTTGCAGTCCATCATCCCGGCCTGGGTGCTCTCGCGGAGCTCCTTGACCTCGGCCGCGGTCGGCGTGTACGTCACGTCACTCATCCTTCGCCTCGCTTGCGGTGTTGGCCTCCTCTGCTGCCGGCGCCTCGGCCTCCGGCTCCGCCGCGGCCTCCGGCTCGGCTGCGGCCTCGGGCTCTGCCGCGGGCTCGGCACCGCTCTCGGCGGCGGCGGCCTCACCGTCGGGCGACTCGGCGTCGCCGTTCTCCGACACGAAGTCCGACACCTTGACGCCGCGGTTCCTGCCCTCGGCGACGCCGTCGGCCAGGACGCGCATGATGAGGGCCGACGCGCGGATCGCGTCGTCGTTCCCCGGGATCACGAAGTCGGCGTCGTCGGGGTCGCAGTTCGTGTCGACCAGGCCGATCACCGGGATGTTCAGGCGGCGCGCCTCGCGAACGGCGAGGGCCTCCTTCTTCATGTCGATCACCACGACGGCGTCGGGCAGCTTTCGCGTGTCGGCGACGCCGCCCAGGTTCGCCTCGAGCTTCTCGAGCTCGGCGAGCGTCGACTGGCGCTCCTTCGGCGGCAGCAGGTCGAGCTGGCCGTCCGTCTTCTGCCGGCGCAGCTCGTGCAGGAGCACGATCCGCTCCTGGATCGTGCGGTAGTTCGTGAGCAGGCCGCCCAGCCAGCGATGGTTCACGTAGGGCATCGCAACCCGGCGGGCGTGCTCCTCCACCGCGTCCTGGCACTGCTTCTTGGTGCCGACGAAGAGCACGGTGCCGCTGCGCTCCCCGATGTTCGACAGGTAGCGGTAGGCGTCGTTCAGAAGCTCCATCGTCTGCTGGAGATCGATGATGTAGATGCCGCCGCGCTCGCCGAAGATGAACCGCCGCATCTTGGGGTTCCAGCGGCGGGTCTGGTGGCCGAAATGGACGCCGGCCTCCAGCAGCTCCCGCATGGTGACTGCGGACACGCGCACTCCTCCTGATCGGTTGGATTGAACGTCCGACGGAGGCGCTCCGGAGCCCCGCGCCCTGCGGGACACCGCCGGCGCGCCGCGTGCACCGCCGGGTCGAGGGTGGTCGAGAAACCGGCCGGATGATAGCCGCTACGCAGCTCTCGCCCGGCCGAGCGCCGCTTCCAGGTCAGGCGGAAGCGGCGCCGACACCTCGATCTCCTCGCCCGTCCACGGGTGCGTGAAGCGGAGCTCGGACGCGTGCAGGAACTGGTGATCGAGGCCCAGCTCCGGGCCGTGGCCGTACACCGGGTCGCCGACCACCGGGTGGCCGATCGCCGCCAGGTGGACGCGGATCTGGTGGGTGCGGCCGGTCTCGAGCTCGACACGAAGGAGCGAGCGCTCGGAGAGGACCTCAACGAGCTCGAAGCGGGTCACCGCGTCGCGCGGGTTGTCGGTGTCGAGCGACTGGCGCACCGGATCGCGGCGGTCGCGCCCGATCGGGGCCTCGATCCGCCCCGTGCGCGACGGCGGCCGGCCGCGGACGAGCGTCGTGTAGGTGCGCCGGATGCGGCGGCGGCGAAGCTGGGCCTGGAGCCGGCGCAGCGTCTCCTCGTCGCGCGCGACCAGCAGGAGCCCGGACGTGTCGCGGTCGAGCCGATGGACGATCCCGGCCCGCCCGGGCGGGCCGCCGCCTGCGCGGCCGGCGAGCGCAGCCGCCAGCGTGGGGCCGCCGTGGCCCGGAACCCCGTGCACGAGGAGGCCCGCGGGCTTCACGACCACCAGCAGGCGCTCGTCGGCATGCACGACCTCCACGTCCTCGTCCGGGAGCGGCGCCTGCACGGGCTCGGGCACCGTGAGCACGACGACCGCGCCGGCGGCCACCCGGTGGGCGCGCGGCCGCACCTCGCCGTCCACGACGACCGCTCCGGCGTCGATCAGACGCGCGGCGGCGGCACGTGAGCCGACCGAGGCGTGCTCGGCCACGAACCGGTCGAGCCGCTCGCCGCCGGCCTCGCGGGGGACGACCAGCTCAACTGTCACGCCCCGGGGTCGGCCCCGGCCGGCGGCGGCGGAGCGGGCGGGCGCGGCTGCTCGATCCGCATCAGCGCCAGGGCGAGCAGGAGGACGCCCACGACGATGAACGAGTCGGCCAGGTTGAACGTCGGCCAGTGGGTGATGTGGATGAAGTCCGTTACGTGCCCCTGGCGCACCCGGTCGGCCAGGTTCGAGACGCTCCCGCCCACGAGCAGCCCCAGCGCGACCGGGAAGATCGTATGCCTGGCGCCGGAGCGGGCGAAGTGCACGAGCATCCAGACCACGGCGGCGGCAGTGAGGACGGAGACGATCCCGAGCCGCCCGGGCAGGACGCCGAAGGCGATCCCGGTGTTCTGGACATGCGTGATCGAGAGCCCGGGGATCACGGAATGGCTCTCGTTCAGGCCGATCCGCTCCTCGATCACCCGCTTCGTGAGCTGGTCGGCGACCGCGGCGGCGATGGCCACCGCCGCGAACCCCGCCCACTGCAACGACCCCGCCCGGTGTACAGGCTCGGGCTCGACCTGGACGTGGATCAGCCCCGCTCCTCGAGCCTCTTGCACTCGATGCACTTCGTCGCCCAAGGCAGCGCCTCGAGGCGGTCGGATGCGATGGGCTGACCGCATCGCTCGCAATTGCCGTACGCACCGGAGTCGATCCGGCCCAGCGCCGCGTCGATCGACTCCAGCAGATGGTCAGCATTGTCGCCGATCGAGAGCTCCATCTCGCGGTCGAGCGTCTCGCTGGCGCTGTCGGCCATGTGGCTGTCGTTGCCGTCCTCGTCGACGGCGTCCTCCATCGACCGGGACGTGTCGTCGATCAGGTGCTGGCGGGCCTCGAGCACGCGTGCGCGCTCCGTCTCGAGTCGGCGGCGCGCAGCTTCGATGTCGACAACGGCCATTCCCCTACCTCCGGCAACCAGGATCCCCAGCCTGGGGGTCAGTATACCGAGGCCGTCTGGGCGCCCCGCGCCCTGGGGTCAGTCGCCGCCGGTGTAGTCGCCGGGCTCGACGGGAGGCATGAGCTGTGTGTGCTCGCCCTGCTTCTCGCCCCGCCCGGTGGCGTCCGCCAGGCGCTGCTCGTGGTCGCGAACGGCCTCGAGCGTGGCGCCGAGCAGGGCCCGCAGCCGCAGCCGGAACTCCGCCTCCTCCGTCAGGAGCCGCGCGGTCTCGCGGCGGACGCGCTCGCGCTCGGCGTACGCGCCGTGCACCAGGTCGCGGGCCTTGGCCTCGGCGTCGCGGATGATCAGCTCCGCCTGCCGCGAGGCGGCCGCCCGCAGCTCGTCGGCGGCGCGCTCGGCGCTCACGAGCGCGCTTCGCATCGCCTCCTCCGTCTCGCGATGGCGGGCCAGCTCTGACTCGAGCTCATGCACGCGGTCATCGAGGTCGGCCCGCTCGCGCCACACGACCTCGTAGGCGTCAGTCGCGCTCTCGAGCAGATGGTCGACGTCCGCCCTTCGGTATCCGAACGGGCTTCGCCTGGGCCGCTCGTGGCGCAGCTCGACTGGTGACAGTCCCATGCCCGGGTGATTCGGCGTTGGCATCGCGAGTCCTCCTGCCTCGATGACTCATCTACAGGTTGGCCCGCGGCACGTATCCCCGTCCTGGCGTGCCGCCCACCATGATCATCTTGAGGCCCTCGCTCCCTGCGATGGGCATTCGCGTGTGGCCGGGGTCGACCCGCAGCCACCGGCCGGGCACCAGCGCGATGTCCTGGCCGTCGATCCGCATGACGCCTGACCCGGCCACGACGACGTAGACCTCCTCCTGGCCGCCCTCCATCTCGTCGTGCTCCCGGCCGGACGCGCCCGGCGGGAGCTCGAGCTGGTTGATGCCGAAGCCGCTCGCGCCGAGCGCGATCCGCATCTTGCGGAAGGCGCCGAAGCTCGCCTCGACGTCGGCCGCATCCACCACCGTGTGGGTCATCCCCTCGCCCCTCCTTCCCTACTTGAACCCGTCGAGGATCGCGAACAGGATCTGGAGCAGGATGCGCAGGCCGAAGATCGCGATCATCGGGCTCAGGTCGAGCCCGCCCATCGCCGGCAGGATGCCGCGCAGCGGCCGCAGCACCGGCTCGACGGTGTCGTACAGGAACGTCCGCAGCGCCCCCACCCACTTGTTCGGCGGAAGCTGCAGCCACGACGTGAGGATGTAGAGGCCGATGACGAGCGAGTAGACGAGCCAGAGCGAGTACAGGAACTGCTCGAGCGTCGAGATGTTCACCCGAGCTCGCCCGCCCTCCGCCTCGCCGCGCTGACGCCGTCGATGATCGCACCGCGAACGCCGCGCCGCTCCATCTCGGCGAGGCCCGCCGCGGCCGTCCCGCCCGGCGAGGTCACCATGCGGCGCAGATCGGCGCAGGCGATGTCCTCCTCGGTGAGGAGCGCCGCGGTCCCGCCGACAGTCGAGAGGATGAGCCGGCGGGCGCTCTCGTGCGTCAGGCCCGCCACGATGCCGGCGTCCTCGAACGCCTCGACGATGAGGCCGAGGAACGCGGGACCCGAGCCCGAGAGCGCCGTGGCGGCGTCGAAGAGCCGCTCTTCCAGCGGCACGACCTCTCCCAGCAGCGCGAAGCAGGCGAGCACCGCCTCCTCGGCGGCGGTGTTCGTGAACCGCCCCGACGAGAACGCGAGCGTCCCCGCGCCCACCCGCACGCCGACGTTGGGCATGAAGCGGAAGACCGGGGCGTCGACGTCGAGGATCGTCTCGAGCGTCGCCGTGCCGACCCCCGCCGCCACCGATGCGATCGCCTTCTGGGGCGTGATGAGGTCGGAGACCTCGCGCAGCACCCGCTCCACGTCGATCGGCTTCACGCACAGGACGACGATGTCGGCCTCGCGCACGAGGTCGGCGTTCGCCTCGACGTGGCGCGTGCCGAGTCGCTCCGCGAGGCCGGCCGCCCGTCCGGAGCCGCGGTCGGTCACGAGGATCCGCTCCGCCATCGCCGGATCGGCGCGCACCCAGCCGGAGACCATCGCCGA
>Ga0075424_100001862_pt1 | contig 18831 bp, 15 predicted proteins | sample SoiMethybrSBSTD3_FD_75301 | JGI IMG/M metagenome (GOLD analysis project Ga0075424, IMG submission 75301) | Bulk soil microbial communities from a Populus tree surrounding site in Tennessee, USA - Soil MetaG P. TD hybrid SBSTD3 | ecosystem: Environmental > Terrestrial > Soil > Tree plantation... | reverse complement strand
GAGCTGCCGCTCCGCGGCATCCGGATCTTCCGCCGCGCCGACCTCGACGGCGCGATCGTCGAGTCCGCCCTGGCCGCCGGGGCGCGGCGGGTGCCCGCGAAGGTCGAGCGCCTGGAGCCCGGGACGGGCGGCGTGCGGGTCGCCGCCGGCGGCGCGGTCCGCACCTACGACTGGGTGATCGCCGGCGACGGCGCCCGCGGGCTCTCCCGGCGCAGCCTGGGCCTCGTCCCCGAGGGCGACAGCGTCGGCCTCGGCGGCTCGCTCATGGGCCTTGCCGCCGGCCGCCTCGTCCTCTCCTTCCCTGACCTCGCCGACGCCTACCTGTGGATCTTTCCCCGGCCCGGCGGCGCCTCGGTGGGCATCGCCTATACAGCCGGCCGCCTCACGGACGTGGACGCCCGCGCCGCCCTGGACGGCTTCCTCGACCGCCACCTTCCCGCCGGCTGGCGGGACCTGCCCGGCCCCCGCTACCGCTATCCCATCCCCGTCTTCGGCGCCTGGACCCTGTCGGCCGTGCGCGGCGCCGTCGCCCGCCGAGTGCTCCTCACCGGCGACGCCGCCGCCCTGGCGGATCCGCTCACCCGCGAGGGAATCCGCTACGGGCTCCTCTCCGGCCTCTGGGCCGCGGAGCGACTGCTGGCGGGAGATCCCGAGCGTTACCCTGAAATCCTCGCCGCTGGCTTGGCGGCCGATTTGGAGAAGGCCGCAAAGGCCCGGGACCTGTTCTTCGAGAAATCGATTGGGCAGTGGATGGTGCCGGTGGCGAGAATGCACCCGGGAATCCGCAGGGTGTTAGGGGATCTTCTGGCGTGCCGGCAGACGTACACGGGGTTGCGGAGGCGGTTGGTGCGGAGTCTGTTAGGCCAAGAGGGAGAACAGCCAAGAGCAACGTCTCCTTTGTAGACCTTCCGGCTCCCCTCTCTCCCGTCAGGTGGGGGGGAGGCTGGGAGAGAGGGGCTGGGGGAGTGAGGGGCCGCCCCGCAGGGCGCTCTGATGGCTGAGCCGCGGGGCGTCTTGCTTACTTTCCCTTCTTCTCAGCCGCCGGCGTGTCCGCCTTGGTCTCGAGGTTGATGTCGACCTTCACGTCGTCGCCCAGCATCACGCCGCCGTTGTCGAGCGCCTTGTTCCAGACGATGCCGTAGTCCTTGCGGTTGAGGGTCGTCGCGGTCTCGAAGCCGGCCCGGGTGCCGCCCCAGGGGTCCTTGACCTGGCCCAGGTACGTCACGGGCAGCGTCACCTTCTTGCCGACGCCGTGAATGGTGAGGGTGCCGGTGACGTCGAATCTGTCCTTGCCGGTGGCCTTGATGGACTCGCTCTTGAAGGTGATCTCCGGAAACTTCTCGACGTCGAAGAAGTCAGCCGAGCGCAGGTGCTTGTCGCGGTCGGGCACGGAGGTGTCGATACTCGGGGCCTTGATGTGGAAGTCCACCGCGGAAGCGGTGAGGTTCTTCAGGTCCAGGTTGATCTTGCCCGAGAACTCGTTGAAGCGGCCACGGACGTTGCTGACCAGGTGGCGGATGGTGAACCCCACCTCCGAGTGCGCGGGGTCGATGGAGAAGGTCTCGGCGCTCAGCGGCAGGGCGGCGAGGGTGGCGAGAACGGCGACGGCGAAGAATTTGCGGTTCATGAAAAGTCTCCTTGGTTGTGGTTGTCCTACTGGCAAAGAATCAACGGTGCCCGGCGCGGATCGCCTCCAGCAGGCGGAGGAGCCGCTCCTGGTCTTCCGCGGAAAGCATCGCGACGGCTTCCTGGTCCGCCATGTCGATCGGATCGTCGAGCCGCTCGACGAGGGCAAGGCCCGGCGCGGTGAGCCAACACAGCACCTGCCGGCGGTCCTGCGGGCAGCGCTCGCGGCGCACCCACCCCTTGGCCTCCAGCCGGTCGAGCAGCCGGGTGATGCCGGGCGCCTGCTCGAGCATCCGGTCGCTGATCTCCAGCGTCGGCAGGCCCGACTCGCCGGCCCCCCTCAGGATGCGCAGGACGTTGTACTGCTGCGGCGTGACGTCATAGGGCGCGAGAGTCCGGTCGACCGCCCGCCGGACGAGATCCGAGGTGCGCAGCAGGCCGACCACCAGCTCCTGACCGCGCGAACGGAACGGCTTGCGCTGCTGAATCTCGGCTTGCAGGGCGCTCGTCTCGTCCGACATGGCGAAAGAATACTGTGTCAATAGTTGATCTGTCAAGCATCGCGAGAGAAAACCCGCAAGGCACCGATCCGGAATCGAGCGTCCGGATCGGTGAAGGCGGCTCAGTCGCTACTCAAGGGAAGTCGAACCGCCAGCCGTAGATCCCTCTCGGGGTGTTCCGATGGCAGCCGGGGAAGAAGTTGGTACAGACCGCGCTCGAGAAGGCGACCACGAAACCGGTCGGGCTGGCCGCGACGGCGGGTGAGGTGGCGTCGACGCCGATCGAGACCGTGGAGACGCGCGACGAGGGCACGGTCTGTGGGCTGTACAGCTGGGTCGAGATCTGGCAGTCGCTAGGCGCCAGGCAACTGCGCCAGCTGATGGCGAAAAAGCCGCGCCCGTCTTCGGCGGCCACGACCGGGATCATGTTGCTGCGCCCGTCGATCGGACTGACGGCGAGCTCGCCGGTGAGGGGTTGGTTGCCGGCATCGAAGCGGCGGGCGCGGATGTCGCAGGCCTGCACACCCGGTGATGGGCGAGGTGATGGCACCGGGCTGCCGCCGACAGGCGAGAAGACGCTGTGGGCGGACGTGCCGCAGATGTCCCAGGCGGCCACGATACCGCCGTCCTGCGTCGCGGAAACGCTCAAGTTCTGGGAGTTGTTCACCGCCAGCTGATTGATCTGGAAGTCCGCGCCTTCCGGCTCTCCATCGGCGCGGTAGCTGCGGCCCAGGAGGCTCGCCGCGTGCCAGACCAGGGTGAAGCTGCCGTCGGGCCGCATCGCGAGGCTGGAGGCGAAGCCGTTCGCGTCGACCAGGACCGTCGCCCCGAGCGGCGCTCCTTTTTGATCGAAGCGGCGCAGGAAAGTTCCGCTGCTCGACGACCAGGTGGCCGCGAAAGCGCCGCTCTGGTCAATGCCGATCGTCGGCAGACTCGACGGCAATTCCACCGGTATGTTGAGCTGGGTGCTGCGGCCTACCTTGGCGCCAGTGGGCGTGAAGAGCTGGACGCGCATCGGAGAGCCGCTGCCGGGTCGCGAGGTCGCGTCGAGCCAGGCCACGACGAAGTCGCCGTGCGAGTTCATCGCCACTCTGGGCAAGTTGCCGTTCGAATTCACCTGCAGGAGACCACCGAGCGGATTGCCCTGGGGGTCGAACCGCCTCGCGACCACTTGCGGGCGAGAGAGTGCCAACCGGGCCCAGACCACCACGGAGTTGCCCTGCCCATCTGTGGCCACGCTCGGGGATCGGTCATACCAACTGGTGGTGATCGGGAAAGCGGTGGACTCGGGCACGGGAAACGCCGCCCACGCCGGGGAGGCCAGGACAGCGGCCAGCAGCACCAGCAGACACCGATTACGCATAGAAGATCTCCTCTAAGGTAGGCCACTTGGGTTTATACACCTGCTACTTCTATAGCGCAACGGCTGTCTCCCACGCTGCCCCTCCCTCCCCAAAGACCCTCATCACCCCGGCCCTCTTCTCCCGCCCCCTCCCAACCCCCCGCACCGGGAGAAGAGGGAGACCAGCAAGAACAGCACCAAGTTTCTGAGGATGGGGGAAGGCGAATCGGAGATGTCGGCGGATTGACCCCAAACTTTCCCCGCCGAGCCCCCCTCCTCTCCCGGTGTGGGGGGTTGGGAGGGGGCGGGAGAGGAGGGCCGGGGAGGTGAGGGTTAAACGGTGCAGCTAAGGAGAGGCCCGCCCGAAGCGCCCCTGGGAGCGCTGGCGTCTCGCCGGCCTGCTTACTCCTGCTTTTTCAATGCCGAAAATGCCGAACCCCCGTAAACACCATAGCCACCCCCGCCTCATCCGCCGCCGCAATCGCCTCGTCATCGCGCTTGCTGCCGCCGGGTTGGACGACCGCCGTCACGCCGGCTTGAATGAGCACGTCCAGGCCATCGCGGAAGGGGAAGAACGCATCCGACGCGGCAACGGTGCCGGCGACGGGCAGCTGCGCCTTCTCGACGGCCAGCCGGCAGGAGTCCACCCGGCTCATCTGGCCGGCGCCGATGCCCACCGTCTGATCACCGTTGGCGACCACGATGGCGTTCGACTTTACGTAGCGCACGATCTTCCAAGCGAATTCGAGGGCCCGCCGTTCCTCGGGGCTCGGTTGGCGTTTCGTGGGGCAGGTCCAACTCGCGAGATCGTCCGGATAGCCGTCCGGCGGCTGGGCGAGGAAGCCGCCGTCGAGCGCCCGCAGCTCGATCTCTCCGGCGCGGGGACGGTAGAGCGGACACGAGATCAGCCGCAGATTCTTCTTCGCCGCGAAGCGTTCGCGGGCTTCGGGCGTGAAACCGGGCGCCAGGAGAACCTCCACGAAGAGGTCCGCCATCGCTTCCGCCAGGGCGCCGTCCGCCTCGCGATTGAGGGCGATCACTCCACCGTAGGCCGACACTGGATCGGTTGCCAGGGCGCGCAGGTACGCCTCCGCCAGGTCCGCTCCGCGGCCGATGCCGCAGGGATTGTTGTGCTTCACGATGACGACCGCGGCCTCCGCCGCCTCGTCGAACATCCCCGCCATCTTGCGGGCGGCGTCGGCGTCCAGCAGATTGTTCCAGGAGAGCTCCTTGCCCTGGAGGGCGCTAAAGCCTCCGAAGACTCCAGGCATCCCCTCCGTCGAGTAGACCGCTCCGCTCTGGTGGGGATTCTCGCCGTAGCGCAGCACCATCTCCCGCCGCAGCTCCAGCGTCTTGCGCTCGGGGAAGGCGTCCGGCGCGGACTGATCCCCCTGACCCGCCAGCCATTCCGAGATTGCCGCGTCGTAACGCGCCGTCTCGCGGAACGCCTTCAGCGCCAGCTCTCGCCGCAGCGGTTCGGGCACCAGCCTTCCGCCTTCCTCCAGAGCCGCCAGAACCCGCGGGTAGTCGTCCGGGTCGACCACCACGACCACCCCGGCGGCATTCTTGGCCGCGGCGCGGACCATCGTGGGGCCGCCGACGTCGATCATCTCGATCGTCTCCTCGAACGAGGCGCCCCGGGCCACGGTCTCGCGAAACGGGTAGAGGTTCACCACCACCACGTCGATGCGGTCGATGCCGTGCGCCGCGAGGGCGTCCAGGTGCGCCGGCTCCGCGCGGTTGGCGAGGATGCCGCCGTGCACCTTGGGATGGAGCGTCTTCACCCGGCCGTCCAGGATCTCGGGAAAGCCGGTGACGCCGGACACGCCGGTGATGGGAATGCCCTTCTCCTCCAGGACTTTGAGTGTGCCGCCCGTCGACACGATCTCGATGCCAAGGCGGGACAGGCCACGGGCGAGCTCCTCGAGCCCCCGCTTGTCATAGACAGAGATCAAGGCACGTCGTGCCGGCAACATTCGCAGACTTACTCCTTTGGGAGACTCAAGGGGCCGTCCGGGGCAGGACCATCAAACGCGTTCCCCCGGACGGCAGATCGGCGCGATCGTCGACGCCGCCCGCCGCGAGCCAAATATACCGCAGCACCAGGGAGACGTCCGTCACGGCGTGGCTGAAGGCGACGGAGCCCACGCCGAAGGCCGTCGAGCGATCGTCGAACACGCCGACTCCCGAGCCGAAGTTGATCCGCCGGTACTCGCGGCCGATCATCGGGTAAAGCTGCCGGCCGCGGCGGAGGGCGGCGTCGAGGATCGAGGCGACGCCCCGGCCGTTGTCGCTCTCGACGCCATAGAAGACCAGGGGAAATCGGGGCTCGGCCGTCTCTATATAGCGGAAGTAGTCCCCGAAGTAGCGCCCCTCGTCCGGATCCTCGGCCGAGACGGCGAGGGGATTGTTGGCGTCGGCCACGAAGTGGGAGACGACGCCCAACTGGCGGTCGATCTCGTCGAACGGCTGATGGCCGCGAATGGCCAGGATGGCGGAGTCCACGGCGTTGAGGGCGGCGCGAGTGAGGTAGCCCGAGCCGTCCGGGTTCTGTGCGTGGCGGTTGGCGTCCGAGTCCGCGAACGGGGCGTTGACGCCCTCGGCGTAGGCGCGGCGGTGCTTGTCGATCTGGCGGTAGAGATCGGGAGGGGAGAGTCGGGCGGCCTCGCGGGCGATGGTCACCTGCGTGGCCGGCGTCCAGGCGGCGGCGGGCATCGCGGGGACAGCGGCAAGGAAGATCGAGCTTATTGCGAGTCGGATATATCTTCTGAGGTGCATCTCCGCCTATTCTACCGACACTTCGCGGCGCCCGCTGGCCGCGAAAGATTGCGCGAGAGGCTCTAATTGCCTGCGAACTGGCATTACCTGGACGTCACCGGCACCCTCTGTCCCCTGCCGATCCTCCTCGCGGCGAGGGAGATGCGGAAGCTGCAGACCGGGGACCTCCTGGAGATCCTGGGAGACGACCCCGGCATCCGGGAAGACATGCCCGTCTGGTGCGAAAGGGCCGGCCACACTCTCCTGGACCTGAAGGAAGAGGAAGCCGGGCGAATCCGTTCCCTGGTGGAGAAGGGCGAGCCGCGCCAGCGCCGTCCCGCCCCTTGACTCCGGTCCCGCCCCTTGGGATACTCTCCCTCCCTTGGAGCCGCCAGGCTCCCTGTGCCCAGGTAGCTCAGTTGGTAGAGCACGTGACTGAAAATCACGGTGTCACTGGTTCGATTCCGGTCCTGGGCACCATTCAAATTCCCTCGAAAGTGTAAGTTAGCCTGGGTAACCTTCAGGAGGCTTTGCTCGTCTGACGCTCCGGGCACTGGTGCTACGGTGCGGAGCATACCCAAAGAGGTATAATGCGACATGGCTCGGTCCCCGACGGCCCCAGAAAGGCCCCTTCACTGGGTTGGCTCGTCGAAGAAGGACTTGCTGACAATGCCCGCCGATGTGGTGGACGATCTCGGGTATGCCCTGAGTGTCGTCCAACACGGCGGCATACCACCCTCTGCCAAGGCATGGAAGGGTGAGGGGCCGGGAGTTTTCGAGCTGGTCGAAGAGTATCGTGGCGATGCGTTCAGGGCTGTGTACACGGTGCGCTTTGAGAAGGCGGTTTATGTCCTGCACTGCTTCCAGAAGAAGTCGCCCTCGGGCGTGCGCACGGCTCATCAGGATGTCGGCCTGATCCATGAGCGCCTGAGAGTGGCCCAAAGAGACTACGAGGTGCGCTATGCGAGAAAAGAAGACTGAGACGGAGAAGGTCGATGTGGGAAGCGGCGACGTACTGGTGGATCTTGGCTTCCCGGACGCTGACGAGCGGAGGCTGCGCGTACAACTCGCGATGCGGCTCAACGAACTGATCGCGTCACGCCGTCTGACACAGGCGGGTGCCGCCAAGCTTTTCGGCATTCCGCAACCGCACATCTCCGAGCTCAAGCACTACAAGCTAAGCCGGTTCTCCTCCGAACGGCTGCTTCGCTTCGTCACTCTCCTCGACCGCGACGTCGAGATCATCATCAGGCCCAAGGCCAAGGGGCATGCGGCAGGAGTTGTGTCTGTGTCCATCGCCAAAACTGTCAGTCGGGCTAAGGCCAGCCGCTCCCTCCTAACACCATGATCGAACTGACTGAGGGCAACACCGCGATCCTGATCGGGTTGCTGGGCCGGTATGGAGAGCTCGGCTACAGCCAAACTCTCCTCGAAGTTCAGAAGCTTGCGTATTTTCTCCAGGAATCCGGCCAGCCTCTGAGGCTCCGGTACGTTCGCGGCAAGTACGGACCTTACGCTCACAACCTTGACAAGGCTCTCCAGCAACTGGAAGGGCACTTCATCGTGGGGCTGGGCGATGCCGCTCGCCCGCGCGCCGAGATCGACCTCCTGCCTGGAGCCGTGGAAGAGGCGCAGAAGATTCTCGCCGCCCAGCCCGAATCCCGCGAACGCTTCGACCGTGTGGCGGCTCTGATCGAAGGCTTCGAGACCCCCTATGGGCTGGAGCTCCTGGCTTCGGTCCATTGGGTCGCTTGCAAAGAGGAGCCGCGCGCCCTGGATCCTGATCAGGCCACGGCAGTCATCCGTGCCTGGACTCCCCGCAAGGCCTACCTGTTCCAGCCGGACCACGTGCGCAAGGCGTGGGATCGGTTGATGGAGCAGGGTTGGTAATTGGTATCGACCAAATCATGCAGATGGTAGACCGCGGCTGACTCCACAAGTACCGTGGCTGGGCCCCTCAAGATCAGACAAAAAAGGAGCCAGGGCATTCCTGAGATGGTGACAAAGCATCCTAGAGAAGGCCCTCGATCCACTGCACGTCATCGTCCTCGAAGGCGGAAAAGATCGCGGGTCCGCTATCCCTGCAATCTCGATCTGCCTTGCTCACGATACCCACCAGTTTTCCGAGCACCGGGTTCTGATCGGTCCCCGAGGCGGTGAACAGAGGTCCGCCGCTATCGTAGAGACAGGGGACATCGCTGTCCGGCCGACACAGAGCTCGTCGCTTTGCAGGGTCTGGGCGTATAGTGTCTCGCAGGTCGTTGCCGGCGCGGACGAGAGCAGGTTCGACCGGCGGAGTTCGGGATTCGCGAAATTCGTTTGCGGCAATCCATAGCCAAGAGCGACGAAGGAAGACGCGGAAGGTATGTCACCGACTTTGAGAAAAGGATTGGACAAGTGCTGCGGGAGCGTCCCGTTCGTGATGAAGAGGAGGGCCAGATCGTTCTTGGTGTCCACGGAATTGGGACCTGAGTAGCCCGGGTGAACATGGGGCTGGAAATCAAGAACGCTGGAGTTGTCAGCCGGTATGACCCGGTTGACCAGATATACACAGTGGGCGGCGGTGAGAACCCAACGTTTGTCAATCGCGATGCCGGTACACCTCACCTGTGAGCCGGTCGCTTGAACGTTCATGAGCTTCACGAGGTAGGGAAATCTTGCCCCCGGCTCCGCCGCGCCGTTCTCGATCGTGACCTGGGATCTGACGAACATCCCGGCGCTCGCCAGAGCGGTGGCGATTCCCAATTGAAAGAGCTTTGTTATCATGGTCGTCCTCTTCTCCTAGCCGCCCGGCGGGTGACCACGACCACCGAAGCCGCTCACTCAGTCCGAAGCATTGGTTGGTTTGCCACAGTGGTCAACTGGGTGCTCAAGCCGAAAGTGCCTAGCGAAGGCTCTCAATCCACCGCAAGTCGTCGTCCTCAAAGGCAGTGAAGATTGCGGGCCCGCTGTCCTTGCAATCTGTGTCCGCTTTGCTGACGACGCCGACCAGGCTGATGAGCACCGGGTTCTGATCGCTCCCGGAGGCGGTGAACAGTGGTCCGCCGCTATCGTAGCGACAGGGAGACATGTCTTGCCGGCCTACACAGATCTCGTTCGATTGGAGGGTCTGGGAGTACAGCTTCTCGCAAATTCCCACCGGCTGGAACGAGAGCAGGTTGGAGCGACGCAGGTCGGGATTCGCGTCATCGGTTCGCGGACCTCCATAGCCAAGAGCGACGAAGGAAGAAGTGGCTGGTATGTCACCGACCTTGAGAATGGGATTGGTCCAGTGCTGCGGGAGCTTCCCATGGGTGATGAAAAGGAGGGCCAGATCGTTGTGGACCTGAGAGCTGAAATCTAGAAGAGCGGAGTTGTCGGCCGGGCGGACCTGGTTGACCAGCGGTACGCAGTGGGCCGCGGTAAGGACCCGACGCTCGTCAATCGCGATGCCAGCACACATCACCTTTGACCTGGTCGCTTGGACATCCACGAGCTTCACAAGATAAGGAAATTTTGCCTCCGGCACTTTCACGCCGTTCTCGATAGAAATCTTGTTCATGACGAACATCCCCACCACCGCCAGAGCGACGGCAATTCCCGCTTGAAAGAGCCTCGGTTTCATGATTGTCCTCCTCTCTTAGCCACCACCCGGCGGGTGACCACAACCACCGCAGCCGCTTCCGCAGTCCGAAGCATCTTCGTTGATGTCACGGGGCAGCAGGAGATCGGCCGGATTAGTTGTCAATCTCATATAGAAGGCATGGTCCCGATCCACCCCGTCGAAGTCGGGGCAGGGGATCCCAAAGGGGTCGGATAGGAGATCAGAATCATTAAGCGTCGCGTCGAGCTCCCGATTTTTGACCCATATGGTAACGCCTCGCTGCGGTTGGCTCGGCCGGAGAATGAATTGGCGCAACTCCTGACCTGGGTCAAGCGGTTCACACACGATGAGGAGCGGATTCGTCAGCGGCAGGTCGAAGCGGACCACAAGATCGAGATTGATCGGGCGAGCCCTCGCGGGGTCCGGCGGATTCACGAGTTCATTGGCGGTCACCTGCTCCCAGAGCCTCTCGAATTCTACCAGCCGGCTCCTCCGCTCGGTCGAAACCTCTCCAAACCTGAACGTCGTGACCGCGGCACACGCCTCCTCGCGTTGCGCCACCGCGATGGGATCCGAGCCGATGCCGGGGAGTTGGTCGAAGCCATGGTCCGTGTGCTTGCGCAGCAGGAGAAGCTGGGAGGCGAGTTCGGAATAGAGGTATCTTTCCTCAATGAGGTTCGCGGGCGGAGCTCCGTCCCTCGACCAGAGACCCCGGAATCGGATCCTGTGCTTCAGGAAGAACATCCCGACGGGCTCCTTGGTCGGCTTGGTGACCTGAATCACTCCTGGTGTCAAACCGGACGGGTTCTCCCAATCCGCCAGAGGGAACTCGAGGATGCCACGGTGCTCGCGGAGAGGCTGGAGATTTCTGAGCAGCGTGCATAGCGGCTCCTCGGAGGAAGCGATCAAGTGAGCCGGCGCGGAAGCGTCGGGGAGCAGCACCTCGATGGAGCCGTTCTTTTCAGCTCCTTCGGGCGCGTCCCCTTCGTTGATCAATGCGAGAAACAACCCACGGAACACGACCTTCACCGTATAGTGGTCCTGACTGCTATCCGCCATCATGTGCCCTCCCAGGCGATCGATCCGGCCGCCCAGGAAGCCGGACGGCGCTGTGGATCAGTTGTTTTGATAGACGACCCGTCGCCGACGTTTCCGCGGCAACCGGCGAAGAAACCCCGAACACCGCCAGGCTGCCGCAAAGCAGTGTGCGCTTATCCTGACCCTTGACGGGTTGCTCCAGGCACGCGTGGTGCATTGCCCGCGCCGGATCCTCGCCTCCGGCCAGCCGGCGGTAGAACGCTGTGAAGACATTCCGGGCCTCACGATCGTCGAGTTCCAGAAAGGAGGCGACGACGGTGGGGACGCCGGCCGCCAGGAACGAGCGGATGAAGCCGGCCGAGGAGCTGCCGACCTGGCTCGCCATGCCCAGATCGACCGTCCGGCAGCCCGAGAGCGACACCAGCCGGAGGCGTGGGAAGCCTTGGCGCAGAAATTCGGCGGCCGTGAGTTCCAGGGGCCGTGCCGCGTCGTCGTGGAAGACCAGGCGCAGAGAATCCGGGCCGGCGATGGCGTGGCCGGCGAAATGAAACATATCCGCGAGGGCCAACTGCCGGCGCAAAGGAGCCGCCGCACGAAAGGAAAGGGCTTGGCCGCCGCGCCATTGTGCAACTACCGAGGCGGCCTCTTCGGCAGCACCGGGGAGGAGAGGTAAGGTAGGCCTCTCGCCCCGAGTGGCAGCGACGGCGAGGAGTCGGGGGATGCTTTCACTGGGGCCGCGGCCAAGGTGATGAAGCTGCGTGTAGGCTGTGGCGCTGGGCGAGAAGACCAGGACGTGGCTCTCGTATAGATACTGCCCGGCTTTCGGATCGCGCAATAGACCGAAAGGAAGCTCTTGGAGCACCCGATCCGGCACGATCACTAGGTTCGACACATTGGTGATCGACGTGGCAACGGGCGCAATCAAGATCTCGTGCAGCACCTCGGCGGAGGACTTAAGAGCTGCTACGTCCTGGCGGTTGGCGGCCCTCAGCAGCGCCGCGAGCCGGGAGCGCAGCGCCTCTCGACCGATCGCGACGGTGGCCATCGTCGATCCCTGAGATCCGCTGGACCAGACCAGCACCCGGTCCGGGAGCACGTGGTAGGACAAGATTGCCGTGTCGCTCTCGCGCACTGCCTGGAGGTCTCCCAAGGTCGCAACGACTAGCGGGTCCGCGAGCGCCGGCTTGCTCTTCTTACCTGGAGCCGTTGTTCGCGCCCATTCCCAAAGAGCCCAGTGCCTATCCTGTTCCGCGAAGCGGAACGCCGCGGTAGCGTCGTGGCGCACCGACGCCTGGAACTCGACCATGCGATCGAAAGAGTCTTGGAGGACTGTGAGTCTATCCTGGCGCAGAGGGCCCGAGTCGGTCGCGAAGAGAGTGATCTCGAGGAGGCGCGCCTCTTCGAGTAGATCCTCCTCGGCCCGGCGGACGAACTGCTGCTTCAACAGGCCCTGGGCACGTAGTCCGTAGGCTTGGGGCAGTTTCTGCAGGTTGCCGCTCGCGCGGTAGAACGCGATGGCCTGGGTCAGCGACTCGACGACCGCGGCGGGTTCGGTCTCAAGCCGGCTTCGCGCTTCCTCGAGGACTCGGTCGGCGTCGGAGCGGCCTCTATTCTGGGAGGAGAGAGGCCGCAACGCTTGGACCGCGCGTGCGAGATCGACGCGTGCGAGAGAGGTCAGGCCGAGGGCCTCGCTAATCGCGGCGCGTCGCATTAGGGCGTTGTGCAAGGACGAGGCCCCTCCTTCGCGCTCGGCAACGGCGACCCACTCGTTGGCGAAGCGGAGTCCGGCCCGCAGCAGGCCCTGACGGTGGGCGTTATTGACCGCGTCCTCGAGGATCGCCTGCAGGCGTAAGAGATGAAAGATGCTCCCCCGGCGCTCGAGCGCACTGCGCGTCAGCGTCCAGGCCGCCTCGTAGTGGCCGAGCTTGCTCATCCCCGCGGCGAGCAGGCCCTGAGTCGCCGCGAGGTTCTGATTCTCGCCCAGACGGCAGAAGCTCGCGGCGGCCGCCCGGTAATGAGCGTTCGACTCCTGGACCTTGTCCAGAGCGGACGTGGCGAGACCTCGGACCCAATGGATCCGGCCTGCGAGCGCCGGATAGCGGCCCGCGTCGACCTCCTTCGCCAACGCCGCCAGCGCCGTTTCAGCCTCGGCGAAGTGCTGGCGATAGTAGAGCGCCAGGGCGCGATAGAAGCAGGCCCACAGGGCGAAGGGGTTATGGCTCGGGCGGAGCTCACGCTCCGCCTTCCCGAACCACTCGTACGCCCTCTCCGGTTTCCACTCTTTTCCATAGAGCAGTCGAAGACCTTCGCCGAAATCCTGGTGGGCTTGAGCCAACTGCAACTGTTGCGATGGGCGGGCGCTCGAGATCATCGCCACGGCGTCGGCCAGCAGGCGATCTCCGGTGGCGTCGGCCAGATCAGATGTCAGAATCTCGGCTTCTTCGAGCGCTCGCACTGCCGTTTCTTCTTTGCCCGCGCGCCTGGCCTTGCCCCAGAGGGGGAGGAGATCGCTTTCGATCCATTCGCGGGTGAGCTGGTGATTCACTCTCGCCGCGGCGAGCAGGGCCTCGGGCCGTCGTCCGGCGACCGCCGCCGAGAGCCGCTCTGTAACTTCCTTCTTCAGTGGTTCTCCGTCGGCCGACGCTAGCGAGGCAAGCCAGCTCCGTGCTTCCGCTGCCCATGGACCTCGTGACTCGCGGATCAGGAATCGCTTCCACTCCTCCGTCGCGGCGCTGGACAGGCCTAGTTGCGACAAAGCAAGGGCCAGGTTGAAGCGAGGCCCTGCGGCGTCCGGTCGTTCCTCCAGCGCCTGCTCCGAGGATTCGATTGAAGTGAGCAATGAACTCGTCGTTCCACCACGCTCTGCCAGGATCAGGTCAACCGCTCCGAGATCCGCGAGGAACGGCTGCCGGTCGGACGCAACGGCGAGACCTTGGCGTAACCAAGCGTCCGACCGCTCAACTGTACGCGCATTACCCTGCCAGAGGAGTTGGAGAATGGCCGCATGCAGCAGCTCCGGTGCCGCCGCGTCCTCGCGCGCGATACGGGAAAAGTCTCTAGCACCGGCTTTGATGAGGGCGTTGAAGGCCTTCGATCGGGGATACGGCTGTGGCGAGCAGTGCCACCGCCTAAGCAGTGTCACACCCGGCAGCTCTCCGCGGCAATCTGCCTTAGCTACCGCCACCGGTTCGGCAGTGCAGGGCACATAACCCAGCTCAGTGGTTAGCCGAGCCTGGTAGGGACGGTAGTTGCCAAGGGCGGCCAACGCCGCCGCGCCAGATGCGGATGTCTTCTCGGCGCGGCAAGCCATGATGAACAGAAAACCAGCACAGAGCTGATATATCCAAGCATTCGGCAGCCTCCTCAGGGCGGCAAGAATTCTTATAGCAAACACGCACGAAGCCGAGAGGCCGCTGTCTCCGATCATGAGCTCCTTTGGGGACCTCTGGGAATCGAGATCGAAAGGGTGGCGTCAGGCACGCTACCGCCTCACCTCGGTTCTCGCGGATCGAGAGCACAGTACTGCCTACTTGGGAGTCTCGTCAATTCGGACACAGGCGCCTGCTGTTTGGTTTCGCAGGAGGCCGTCCCGTTTCTTGAATGGACACTCCTTCCCCTCCATGAGTCTGTCGCTAGCCACAATGAGGGACTGGGGGTTAGCCACAAGCATGCTGTTCGATGGTCCGCTCTCCCTCTTGAGTGGGTTGATGTGGGGTTCCTGGCTGGGGTGGGCCGGAGGCCGGCGGTGGGGGTAGGGGCAGCTCACCGGAGGACCGGCTTTAACTTGCTCGCGCGCGCTGTCGGTGTTCTTCTACGGGTACTGGCGTCTTAACAGGCTGCTGAAAAACCCGGCGACCCAGTCTCAAGGAGCACTGGTGTCGTTTTCTCAATCAACCTCTGATGGTTCGAGAGGTCTTGGTCAGCCTCCGATTGGCTCCTTCGAAACGCCTCCCTTGCCAGCTGGTCAGCCTCGGAAAGGAAGGTGGGTTTTTCATCAACCTGTTAAGTTCGACGTGGAGATCTAGCAAGGGATGTGAGGGCTTCGAAGCCGTAGATGTACTTGACTGCCTTGCGCAGTCTACTGTCAGGAGTCCGAGTCTATTCAAGCGCCAAGGCAGAGGCAGCTGCCCCGGGAAATTGCCAACCCACGTCCGTCCAGATAGGCAAAGCTCTTCCGCTGGCGGGTTTCGCCAGGAGGTTTTGTTATGAGGATCGTTCAATCTTCTCGAATCGGGTGGTTGATGGTTTCGGTGATTCTGTCGCTGCTGTGGCTGCCGGTAGCCACTGGCGCGCAGGATCTGGGGACCGATTCGACCAACGGCATCTCGGTCGGCTATCCCAAGGTCTTCGACAATCGCAGCCTCTCGATCATGCTCGATCAGCTAAAAGCGCAGCTACAATCTGTCCAGACGATCGACGCGTCGAAGATCAACGGGGCCATTGGCAACCAGCAGGGGGCCGAGTCGCACACCCAAAGTCTGTCCGTGTCGCTGGCTGCTTCCGCCGTGCCCGGCGCAGCCGCCGCCACCGACAAGGCCAATCCGCAGCCGCCGTCGCCGCCGGGCGCGGCAACCTTGCCCGCTGCACCCACCTACACCCCGACAATCGGGATCAACGCGAGCGATTTACTCACCAACCAGGTTGACCTCAGCTACCAGATTTTCAACATCCGCATGCTGCTTGAGCGCGCGTTGAGCGACCGGCTCTACGATGGCAAGACCCGGCTGCAGGCTGTCCTTGGCTTTCAGGTCAGCATCGATCCGCCGAAGCAGGCCCGCGATCACGCCGCTTTCGTTGAAGTCACCGTCAACTCGGAGCTGCGTCATCATCTTCCCTCGCTGGTTGCCATGATGCCGTACGAAAAGACCTACAACTCTTCGGCGGTGAGCAGCAGCGCCACCGCTTTCGCCGGTGCGGCCGTGTTTCAGGTCTTCTCACTGGGTGTCAATGCACAGAAGCAGGACCAGGTCTTCTATCTTTTCCGAGACTCCGACACCCTGGCGATGGAGCGAATGCAGCGGCCCAAGAACGCTCCGGATGACTCAATCACTTTCGGCTGGCAGTTCCGTCCGGTTTTGGGGAACCGCAGCGTCAGTGCAGGGGTGCGGCAGATGTTCGTTGTCATTGCCTTGCCGGACACGGACGAAGGTCGCAAGCAGGCGAATTTCGACGTCCAGGTGCGGACCTACTGGCGCAAATACGATCACAGCCTTCTCGCCACGGCGAGGAAGGAAGACTACGTGCGCGGACCGTACCCATACCAAGTAACGGTGACCAGCTCAGGATCCTACGAGCACGACCTCGCGCCCGTGATTGACGACTTTCAATGGGTTAGCACGGGTGCCAACACTGCGGTTGTCAGCTTTACCGGAAAAAATTTCTTTCCTGGCACCCAGATCCAGGTGGGCGACAAGACGCACTCAGATCCAGCTTCAGGGTTGCTAATCAAGTCTGACATCTCGATGGAGCTGACCGCCTCACTCCAAGACCTCGCCGCGGGCGACGCGTTCATCAGCGGCCGCTACGGGAAGGGTATCACCGGGCCGACGGAGAGCGAATGCAAGGCGTCAGGGATTGCGATCAACAAATTCAAGCTGACTCCTCTCTTGGGGCAAAGCGAAGCAAGCTTAGACATATTCCTTCAGGAGCCCGAAGGCAAGGATCTTGATTTCAGGAATTGTCTGAATACACGGCCTCTGGTGAGGTTCGGAGACACTTTGCTGCCAGTGGCCTACAGCCAGGAGGCCAATTGCACCACGATACCGGACTTCAAGGAACGGAAATGCTATCGGATCACTGCCTTCCTCAAGGGTTCCCTTGTCACTGGCAACGATTTGGTCACTGTTCGCTATCCCTTCCGCGGGCCGCAATGGGCAAGCTCCTTGGCCTTCTCAAAACCATCGGCCACGGTGATTCGATATGGCAAGCCGGACGTCAAGACCAGCCCTAAGAAAAAGACCGTGCCCAGCAGCGAAACAACCTTACGTATTACGGGCCTGGCCTTCGACAAGACTTGGAAGGTCTATCTCGATAAGGACTACGCAGTCGGCACGAGCGCGCTCAAACTACTGAACTCGGACCTCTTTCTTACCGTCGCCGACTCAATCCTGGGCGCATATAAACAACTCCTGCTTCTGAGTCCACAAAGCGACGACCCTCGCCAACCTCGCACGATTGCTTTGGACATTCCAAGCGCGACACCGTCACCAACCGACCCTAAGGTGGACGCTACAAAGCCACCCGCTCCGGTCGTCCAGGGATCGGCGCCGTCCGTCGTCGTTTCCGGCACGGGCCTTGCTTCGATCAAACAGGTAACCTTTGGGGACAAGAGTCTGCCATTCCAGGTTTCAAAGGATGGCTCGACGCTTACCGTCATCTTATCCCGTGAAGTCACTCGCAAGCCCGGAAACGCCGTGCTGATTCTGCGCCCGGCCAACGGCGATTTCCTGCCTGTCGCAATCACAGTCAATCCCTAAGGCGCAAGGTCAGAAAGGAGTCTCTCGGAATGGATGCCAAGAAGCCGCCCGTCAAGGCGAAGAAGAATCCATCTGAAACATTGCATCATGCTCTGAAAAATTTCAAGGCCGTTTCGGCGACGATCCACCTCGCAGACGGTTCAAACCATTGCTGGGACGGCCAGGAATTCAAGCCCTGCTGAACAGATCGGGGGATGCATCGAAGCCCGACGGGGTGTGCCCACAGCCCGCCGGGCTGGTTGATCGAAAAGCTACTGCGCTCAATGCCGTGGCCTTGGCGGAGGTGCGAGGCGCGCGCCGGGATTAAGGTGCCAGTGTCGGCTCGAAGAAGAAATCCTCCGCAGACTTGAGAAGGACTTCTTTGCCAGGCCAACGGCGGACCGGACGCTCTCCTCCTCTGGTCGCCGGTCCTGGATGTCTCCCAGAGCGACAGGTTCCGCGAACTGCTGCAAGGGCGTGGCTCGCCCGAAGCGTTCTCGCCGGCGCAGCGCGTCCCGCCGCATCCTGTTCCTGTCAGCATCGTCCAAGGGGAGTTGGACACGCTGGCGACGCTGCCGGATGCCCGCCGTTTCTGCGACAAGGTCAAGGCGAACGGCGGCCGTTGCGAGCTCAACGTCTATCCCGGAGTCGGCCACTTGCTCACGCACAACCTCAAGAAGCAGGAGACCAACACCCCCGATATCACACCCGCCACTCGGGAAGACGCTCTCGCCCGCCAGGAGCGCTTCTTGTGCGAGCTGTGGTCACTGGCTTGTCAGGGAGGATCGTAAGGCTCAGTCTAAGCCTGACCTCCGCCTGGCGGCTTCGAAAACCCTCCAGCTTCTTTGACGTCGTCGACGAACAGCAGGCGCTCCCTGGCCGGCATCCGATGACCCGGTGATCCACTTCGCATGCGTCCACGCACATATATAGATGGAGCCGGATTCCTGCTTCGGAGAAAGGAGACTTCCATGTCGATCGTGATCGGACTGGCACCATCGTTCGCGCCGTACCGGCGAGCCTATCTGTGGCGTGTCGTCGCATGCGTCGCGGTCCTCGCACTCGTCGATGCCGGCGCCCTGGCCCTGGCAGCGGAGCGCGCCGAGCCCGCGGCGGTTCACGGCCCTCCCGCCGTCGGCCTGTTCAACGGCGTCCGACCGGCCCCTGCTTCGAGCGTCGTCCGTCACGCCATTACGCGCGGCGTCCCGGCGGGGCGCGTTGCGGCGGCCTCGTTCACCTGCGGCAAGAAAGGCTACTGGGACTGCACCCGGTACTGGACGGCGGGCACCACGTTCCGCTCCATGTCGGGTACCAAGATCGAGTGTGGCGGCGGCGTCTTCTGGCTCGGGATCCCGGGGTACTGCGGCGACTTGAGCCACAGCCAGCCCACCTCCTGGATCGATATCGTCGGCGGCCTCAGCCAGACCTGCGACGACCACTCGACCTCTTTTTACGGCCCGCTTAGCGGCGAGTGGGACGGCTGCACGGCGGCCTACCAGCAGTCGACCGGCTACCAGCCGATCGCGAGCC
>Ga0075424_100001859_pt1 | contig 18837 bp, 19 predicted proteins | sample SoiMethybrSBSTD3_FD_75301 | JGI IMG/M metagenome (GOLD analysis project Ga0075424, IMG submission 75301) | Bulk soil microbial communities from a Populus tree surrounding site in Tennessee, USA - Soil MetaG P. TD hybrid SBSTD3 | ecosystem: Environmental > Terrestrial > Soil > Tree plantation... | reverse complement strand
CCGACGAGGATTCGGGAACGATCGTCGCAGGACTATCCTGGACTCGGGTGAGCGCAGATATTGAGATCTCTTTCAGCCGCCTGGTCGCGTACTTGTGCAGCACCTCGGCGGACACCCAAAACCGGCCATGAATGGACACCTGAAAGCCGGCCATTTCGAGTAGCGACTCGAGGCGTTGACGCCGGCGAGGAACGGGATGTTCCTCCGCCGCATGAGCAACGTCTTGGGCGACGACAAACGACATCAGATTGTGGCGCTGGGGCGACTGGGCTGGTCGCTGCGGCGCATCGAGCAATCGAATTGGCGCTGCAACGTGTAGATCGGTTCGTCGGATTCTCGCGTGATCAGGCGGAGGCTGGCGCCGAAGGATCGGAACTCGGCCACAGCGTTCGTCGCGATGGCGGGTTGTTCATCATCACGCTGACGAGTTACAGCGACACGCAATTGGCAATGTGACCCGCACTGTCACGCGTCGGCGGTAAGGTCGCCCGGCATGAGCGAGGACGACGACAAGCGCGCGCTGCTCTGGAAGGCTCCGCCGCCGCCGCCCCGGCAGCGCAAGCCGGGCGAGCCGATCTTCGAGTTCCTGCGGGCGTCCGACCGCAGACGTATGGTGGTGGAGGTCCGCTTCAACGGCGAGAGCTACGGTTGGGAGGCGCAGTTCCTCGAAGATGGGATCGAACTGTCGCACAGCCGGGGCCTGTTTCCGACGCGCGCGCTAGCGGTGCAGTGGGCCACTATCGAGCGCGACATCGTCGACGCCCAGCCGTGATCTACATCATCCGCGCCGCGTGTTCCAGGTCACCACGCCAACCGCGAGCGTCCAGAGCAAGGATTTCGTCTGTTCTGGACGTGGAGCAGTCGGCGGCGCACCGGCCGACCGCCCGTCGGCGCAGATGTGTGGGCAATGATTCGGAAGATGGCGCAGGACAATCCGCTGTGGGGTGCCCCGAGGATTCACGGCGAGCTCTTGAAGCTCGGCATGGAAGTATCACAGGCAACGGTCGCGAAGTACTTCTCGCGCTCGACTCCACCGCCGTCGCAGTCGTGGCGTACTTTCCTAGCCAATCACGTCGGCCAGATCGTCGCCGCGGACTTCTTGGTCGTCCCGACGGCGACGTGCCGTCTCTTGTTCGTGCTCGTCCTGCTGGCGCACGACCGCCGCCGAATCGAGCATGTCGCGGCGTTTGTAGATGTTGTCATCGTCGGCCGCAAAGCGGTGACCATCGTGCCGGCAGCTCCGGTCGCGATGCGGCAGGCGCATTGGAGCAGGCCGACGGAGTTTTCAGCAGGGACAGTCTGAAGATCGAACTACGAAGAGGACTCCACAGGCTCGGGCGGCTGTCGATCGGCGGACCGGCTTCTGCGGCATGAGGCGAGGCCATTTACTCCACGATACTGCGACTTGACCGCCACCCACGCCGATCAAGGCGATGCAATCAACGCTCGACCGACCCTCGCACCTGCGCGACGCGAAGGCCGTATTGCGGCCCTCGCGTCACTCATGTTCAGGCTTATCCCATCCGGCTGGTGAACTGGCTCTGGTCGAAATAATCGCGCCAGGCGTTGATCTTGCCGTCACTGACCTCGAAGGTCCCCATGACCTGCAGCTCGAACGACTTGTGAGGGAGCTTGAAGACGTCCACCCGCTCGGTCATCACGATCGGACCATTGGCTGCGATGTTGACGACACGGAACTCGATGCTCTCGATGCCTGGCGCGCCTGGGCGGATGAACGAGGCGATGGTGTTCGCGATGGCCTTCCTGCCGGTGACCGGCGTCAGCGGAATATTGTGATAGACGGCGTCGTCGGTGAAAAATGCGGCGAGTTCGGTGGCCCCGGTATTCGCGGACCACGCCGCGCAGAACCTGCGCACGACCTCGATCGGGCTTTCCATGTGCTCCTCCTGCGGTCGATCTCGATGGCGCTCCGCCGGGCACCCGTCAGCGCCAAGCCCGCTGACATGATGCCAAGACCACCAACCCCGTACGTGAATCTGCGGCGCGAGGGGTGCTGCGACATTCTCGATCGGCTTTCCATATCATCTTTATCCGTAGCTTATTCCGCGTTCTACGGACGCTCAGGCTTTGCGTGGCTTGCGTATCCACGGCGTCGGTCAGGTGCAGCTGTTGGTGCAGCTCACCGGATGCGATTACGGTCGCGCGTGTCCAGGGCGGGCTCATCGTGGGCGTTGCGGCGGGGCAGGGAGGATGACATTGGCGTTCGACGTTCTCACTCAACGGATCCGCGAAGAATTCGATGAAGCCCCGGGATTGCAGATCAAATTTGAAGAAGACATCTGGTTCTGGGCGCTCGGGGCGGGGGCCTGCGCGAAGGTGCTTTCAGCGCTGCACCATGCAGGATTTCTCATCCGGGCTCCGGATGACCGCTATCATCGCGCCGGGTATCTAGAACCGCAACGAGGATCACGATGACCATGTCCACTGTGCAGCGCTCGGGAACATTCCGCCTCGGCGACCTCGTCGTGAACCGCCTTGGTTATGGCGCGATGCGCCTGTCCGGACCGCGCATCTTCGGTCCGCCCAGGGATCGTGACACGGCGCTGGCTGTGCTGCGCGAGGCCGTTTCGTCCGGTGTGAACCACATCGACACCAGCGACTACTACGGCCCGCATATCACCAACCAGCTGATCCGCGAGGCGCTGCATCCGTATCCGGACGATCTCGTCATCGTCACGAAAATCGGCGCCAGACGCGGAGAAGACGCGTCCTGGATTCCTGCATTTTCGCCCGCGGAGTTGAGGCAGGCGGTACACGACAACCTGCGCAACCTGGCGCTCGACGTGCTCGACGTCGTGAATCTTCGCAACATGCTCGACGCCGGCGCGTCACTGGAAGCGCAGGTGACGGCACTCGCGGAGCTCCAGCAGCAGGGCCTCGTCCGACACATCGGCCTCAGCAACGTGACCGCCGTACAAGTCGCTGAAGGCCGCCGGATCTGCGAGATCGTCTGCGTGCAGAACCATTACAACGTGGCGCATCGACATGACGACGAGTTGGTTGACGGCCTTGCCGGCGAGGGGATCGCCTACGTGCCGTTCTTTCCGCTCGGCGGATTCACGCCGCTTCAGTCATCGACACTGTCCAGTGTGGCAGAACGCGCGGCCGCCACGCCGATGCAGGTCGCGCTCGCGTGGCTGCTTCGCCGTTCGCAAAATATCGTACTCATTCCCGGCACGTCGTCGTTGGCGCATCTCCGAGAGAATCTCGCGACAGCGGAGCTCGACCTGCCCAACGAGGCGATGGCGGAGTTGAACGGCATTACCGCGTAATGCGCCGGATCATTCCTTATTCGAAATGATCCGGCGCAAAGCCCGTGCTACTGCGCGCCCCTCGCCTGCAACGGCTCTCGCGGATTTCTCGATCAGGCGCTTCTAGTAGGCCCACCACGGCGAATAGGGCGGCACGTACTCGTACGGGTACAGATAGTAGTCGTATGGTGAGAGGTACCCGTCGTACGGATAGAGAGACCGGTCGTCGAACCACTTGTCGTCCCGGACGGCACTCCAGGCACGCCGATAGACCGTTCCACCGAGCCGCCGCATCCGCTCGTCGATCGAGAACGTCGAATCTTCGCTCACGTCGCCGATGACGGCAGACTGACCGGCGCCGAGCACCCACGCCGTCTCGTAGCGGGATTCATCGCGCGTGTCGGCACGATTCAGATCCGCGACCGCGCCAACCGCGCCGCCCGAGGCCGCGCCGATCGCCGCGCCCCGGGCTGCGCCAACCGCGGCGCCTGCCGGTCCCGCCAGGGCGCCGATCAGGGCGCCGACGCCCACGCCGACGGCCGTCGCGAGCGCAGGGTGCGTGTCCTTGGAATCGACCTGGTACTCGCCCCAATCGTTGCGATGGACGACCGTCGTGCCATGCACGGTAATCGCGCCGTCGGTGTCCAATTGCCAGATCGCGTGAAGGCCCTCGTATGCCTTGTTGGTGTCGTCGAACACTACTGCGATGTAGTTCCGCATCGTTCTCTCCTATTTGGCGCTGGTGGCCCCGGCGGCCGTGCGTTTGGCGGCCACCGCTTCACTGACCTTCTGCGCGGCCGCACGCGCGTCGGCGATGGTCTGTCTGACCGCGGTCTGGAACTCCTTGCCGGAGCTCTTCACGCCGTCGGCGGCGTGTTTCCCCGCCGCTTCCAGATACGTGCGCGCTTCCGACAGGCGCTTCTTGGCGGTTTCGTTCTGCGTGGCCATCGAACCCTTGATCGAGTCCACGGCCGCCTTGGCCATCTGCGGAACTGCCTGGAGATCGGCCTTCGCCGCCCCTCCGCGCTTGGCCGCGGCGTCGCTGATCGCCTTGTGCAACTGCTGCGTGGCGGATCGAACCTGGTCGATCGCGTCTTTGACCTGGGTATCCTGCATGTTTCTCGTCCTTTCTCTGTGGCGGCGTCTGTGACCGCGCACGCCAGGAGGTTGCGCACAATCGCTGCCACACGCGCGGGGCAACGATCATGGGCGAATTCGTTGACGGCGCAACCGTCGCGACGACCTCGCGTGCCAGCAGGCGCGCACGTGCCAGCCGGCTGACATCGGCGTGGATGCGCTCGGGGGCGATCTGCGCCGCCAGTTCGCGTGTCGGCTGCTCCACATGCAGGCCCGGCCCGCGCAGACATCGTTTGGTGGACCGTTGGTAGGTGTTTGAGCGGGAGCCAGCGCCGTCATCGGTCGCTTTCGTCGTCGCGTGGTCATCGCGGGCGGAACATGCCGCCAACGAAGACGGCAACGCCGATCAACAGGGTCACGATTCCTGCAGGCAACATGACGATGGTTGCCGTCATCGCGATACCCGCCACCATCAGGATCAATCCGACGACGACTGCAGCGAGCCGGCCGAACACGCGACCGACGATTTCGGCGAGGCGATCAATCGAGCGAGCGACTGTACCCATGTCGAAGCGATCAGCAAGCGGCGTGCTCATCGTGCCGCCGATCCCGGCACCCTCTTTGCGATGCATCTGCCAGTGCAACGAAGGAGCGGGGATGAGGACTGGAGACAAGGCTTCGGGCACGCGGATCAGCAACTGGACGCTGGCAACGAACACGCAGCCAGGCGACCGCTGCGTCGACTCGACGCCGTCGCACCCGCTTGTGCGGAACACGCGGTGAAGTCATGAAGGCGGTACATGGCCTGGTCGCCGTGAGTGGCGACGCGCAGCGCGAAGAGCTCCTCGAGGCGCTCATGGTGGATGCGAACGTTTTCGACGTGGTCTTCATGGAGTCGGCCGCATCAGCCTCTGCGCGCATCAGGCTTGTGACCCCCGAACTCGTCATCGTGCTCGTCGACGCCGTCGATGCCGTCGCGTGCCATCTGGTATCGATGCTGAGAGCCGACTGCGATCGCCTGGGAATCCCCGTGGTGACGTGCGCGAGCAGGTCCGCGAGAGCGACTTCGCCGACATCGTCGCGACGAACGGCGCCCCGTCACCTCACCGTGTTGCCATGCACATGAATTGATCTCGTGAGACGGAGTAAGGACGTGATGACTCTGACGCTGAGCGATGACGACGCACGCACTCTCCGCGCGCTGCTGGACGACTATCTGCCGGGCCTGAAGTTCGAGGTTGCGAGGACGGATGCCCGCGACATCCGGCACGCGCTCGTCTTGCGTCAGGCGCTCTGCGAGCGACTGCTCGCCGAGTTGCCCTCGGCGGAGGCGGCGGTGTAGCGACGGGGCCGCTGGCCGGATCGTGCGTTGGTACAACCTGCTGACGGACATCCACGCGCGCAAGCAGTCGGAAGAGCAGCTGCAACGCAGCGAAGCCGATCTGCTCGAGGCGCAGCGTTTGAGCCATTGCGGCAGCTGGCGACACGCTGGCGCACATCGATCAGATCTACGCGGGCATTCATCCGGATGACCGGGGGCGAGTCCGCGACGGCTACGAGGCCGCGCAGCGGCAGAACAGCGAGTTCGACGCCGAGTACCGCATCGTCCTTCGCGACGGCACGATCAAGCACCTGCACACGATCGGTCATCCTGTGGTCAACGACGCTGGTCAGCTGCTGGCATACGTCGGCACCGGGATCGACGACCGAACAACGCCAGGCACAGGCCGCGCTCGAGAGTGCCTTCGATGAAATCAAACGCCTGAAGGATCGGCTTCAGGACGAGAACCTGGCGTTGCTGGAAGAGATCGATCAGGCGTTCATGTTCGAGGAGATCGTCGGCGCATCGGCAGCGCTGAAGGTCGTCCTGTCACACGTCTCCAAAGTGGCCCCGACCGACTCGACCGTCCTGATCTCCGGTGAGACAGGCACCGGTAAGGAATTGACTTCCCTGATTGCGTCGGAGCTGTTCGGTCACGAAAAGGGCGCGTTCACGGGCGCGGTTCAGCAGCGTCGCGGCCGATTCGAACTGGCGCACTCGGGCACGATCTTTCTCGACGAGATCGGCGAGATTCCGATCGATACGCAGATCGCACTGCTGCGCGTGCTGCAGGAACGGCAGATCGAGCGGGTTGGCGGGAGCCGCGCCATTCCCGTCGACGTCAGGGTGATCGCCGCAACCAACCGCGATCTCTCGGAGGCGACGACGGCGGGCGAGTTTCGATCCGATCTCTTCTACCGGTTGAACGTCTTTCCGATCGTCGTGCCGCCGCTGCGACAGCGGCGCGAGGACATTCCGATCCTCGTCGAATACTTCGTCAAGCGCTTCGCCGAGAAAATGGCGAAGCGCATCCGCCGGATCGACAAGCACACGCTGGAACTCTGCCAACGATACTCGTGGCCTGGGAACATTCGCGAGCTGCAAAATATCGTCGAGCGCTCGGTCATCCTGTGCAGCACCGATACGTTTTCAATCGACGAGGCATGGCTGGCGAGCCAGGCCCCGCTTCATGCGGGCGGCTCGAATGCACTCCCCGACGCGCTGCAGGATCACGAAAAGGATTTGATTGAGACGGCTTTGGCAGAAAGCAAAGGAAAGGTGGCTGGCCCGCGCGGCGCGGCGGCCAGGCTCGGGATTCCACCGTCAACGCTGGAGTCGAAGATTCGGCAGCTCAAAATCGAGAAGAGCCGATTCACGACGGCATCCTGACCGACGTCACCCCTCACGTCACCGGCGCGGCGGATCGCACCAGGCGCGGCAGCCTGCGCTCCAACTCGCTCCGTGATTCGTCGAGCCACGGCGGCAGCATCAATTTTTCGCCGAGATGGTCGACCGGTTCGTCCACGGCGAACCCCGGCGGATCGGTGGCGATTTCGAACAGCACGCCGCCGGGCTCGCGGAAGTAGATCGAATGGAAGTAGACGCGGTCGATGACCGGCGTGACCTGGCGAGCCCGCGGCATCAACTCGCGGCGCCAGGTTTCCTGATGTTGGTCGTCTGGTGTCCTGAACGCGATGTGATGGACGATGCCCGCCCCCAGGCCACCCCGCGGCGTCGTCGGCTCGCGCAGAATATCGAGGACTGAGGCGTCGGATCCGCTCGCCTGATAGCGAATCCGTTGGCCCTCCTCGCCAACCCTGGTGAACCCCATGAAGGCGACGAGCGCTTCAGTCGCCGCCGAATCGCGTTCTGACAACGTCGCGCTGTGAAAACCGCGCAGCGCGTGCTGAGGCGGAACGGCGCCGGACCGCGCGATCGGTCGATCCGCGGGCCGGGAGACGGCGACCAGCTCGAGCCACAAGCCATCGGGATCGCGAAATCGAACGACGTCCTCGTCAAATCGCCGTTCGACGCCGCTTGCGTGCAGATTGTGCTCGTGCAGTCTCTTCGTCCAGAACTCGAGGGAGCCGGCCGGCACCTCGAATGCGATCGCGACGACCTGGCCGGTTCCGACTTCTCCTTGCGGCACGTGCGGCCACGGAAAGAACGTCAGGATGGTTCCCGGCGATCCGACATCGTCGCCGAAGTAGAAGTGATAGGTGCCGGGATCGTCGAAGTTGACGGTGAGCTTCACCAGGCGCAAGCCGATGACTTGCGTGTAGAAGTCCAGCGTCCGCTGCGGATCGCTCGCGATCGCGGTGATGTGGTGGATGCCGGCAATTCGCTCCGCGGCCATCTTGCACTCCTCCTCGCGCCGCATTCCCTATACGCCTGCCGACGACGACCGCGCGGACTCGAGCGCCAGCTCCGCTTCCAGGCACGCCCGATCGCGTCCGATCGTCGCGACGGCGAACGGCATCCCATTCTTGAGGAACCGGGCGGTCGCGTCGTGCGCGTCGAGTGCGCCATCGATCTGCACGCGGTCCCATAGCTCGGCATGACCGACGTACCTGATCGTGACGTCGTAGTGCTGGCTCCAGAAGAACGGCACGGCGTCGAACCGCTCGCGTCGGCCCAGCATGTTTCGGGCGGCCGTCTGCGCTTGCCGCTGCGCGACCACCCAGTGCTCGACCCGGATGTTCTGCCCCGAGTGCGGATCCGGCCACCGCGCGACGTCGCCCGCCGCAAAGATTCCCGGCTGGCTGGTTTCGAGAAACTCATCGACGACGATCCCGCGATCGAGAGTCAGGCCCGACCGCTCGGCGAGGGCGATCGACGGCCGGACGCCAGCGCCGACGACGACGAAATCGGCATCGACCGTCTTACCGTTCGCCAGCGTGATTCGCCGCCCGGCGATCGACGCGACCGTCCGGCCCAGGTGAAAGACGACGCCGTGGGCTTCGTGGAGCGCCTGGATGAACGCGCCGATCTCGTCGCCCATGACGCGAGACAGCGGTCGCGATTCGGGCGCGACGACGGTGACGCCCACGCCGCGCGTGCGCAGCGCGGCGGCGACCTCGAGCCCGATGAAGCTGGCGCCCACCACCACGACGGCTTGCGCCGATCGCGCGCGTGCGACGATCGTCCGGCTGTCGTGGAACGAACGGAGATAGAGCACGTCGGTCGTCTCGGCGCCCGGAATGCCCAGCTGAACCGGTTCCGCGCCGGTCGCAATCAACAGCGCACCGAACTCGCGGCGCGAGCCGCCCTCGAGTAGCACCGTCCGCGTCGCGGGTTCGATCCGTTCCGCACGCGTTTCGAGCGCCAGATCGATGCGGCGTTCCGGGTACCAGTCCGCCGGCCACAACGGGAGCCAGTCGTCCTGCGCCTCGCCGGCGAGGTAATCCTTCGACAGGTTCGGCCGGTCGACCGGGGGATCGCCATCGGCGCTGATCATCGAGACCGGGCCGTCGTACCCTTCGCGGCGCAGCATGTCGGCCGCGGCCAACCCGGCGGCGCCGCCGCCGACGATCACGATCGACGACGGTTGCGACGTCCGCGTTCGGGGACTCGGTGTCGGCAGGGGCTCCCGGACGAAGATCCGATCGCCCTGCCGCTCGACGCGCCAGCACGGCAGCGGATCGAGGGCCGGAGCACGCAACGCGTCGCCGGTTGCCAGATCGAAGCAGGCATGATGCAGCGGACACCGGATCGTGTTGCCGACGATAATCCCTTCCGCAAGCGGACCACGGTAGTGCGTGCACTGCGCACGAACGGCGTAGAACTGTCCCCCGCTGCGAACGAGCAGGACATCCTGGTCGCCGACGCGACCGGCGAGGGTCTGCCCGTCGGCAATCGACTCCGCTGCCACACCGCGCATGAGATCGAGGTCAGGCATGCTCCCCTCACTGTTCAACCCGAGGCGCCGCCGCGGCCGTTCGGACGAGCGCCGCGAGCATGTCGCGGGCGGCCTGCCGATTGCGGGCCTGCGACCGATACTTGCGGCTGACGACGACCAGCACGCCGTCGCGCGTCACGTGTCTCCCGCCGGATTGAATCAGGCGCTGCTTGACGTCCGGTGGCAGCGACGACGCGTTGACGTCCAGGCGGAGTTCTACGGCGGTTGCGTGTCTCCCCGCATTCCGGCCATCCGGGCCCATCGCCCGCACGAAGCGCTCCTCGATCGCACCGTCTTCGATGGCGATCCCGTCGGTGATCGTGAACACGTCACACCGCGTGCACCAGCGGCATCTCGACGACGTGTTCGGCGACGAACCAGACCTGCAGCTCGTTGGTGCGAATCACGTCGCTGACCAGCAGGTCGTTCGTGCCGTCGTCGCCCGCCTCGGCGGCGCGGCGCGCCATCGCGCGAGCTTCCTTCAGGATGATTTCGTGGGCGTGCAGCAGGCGCGAAATCTGGACCGGCACTTCCTCGCGCCCCTTCGGCGGCCTCGGCACCAGCGTCGTCTCCGCGATGTCGTGCGCCATCGCGACGCTGACACCACCGAGCAACTGGATCCGCTCGGCAATCGCGTCGACGAGCTCCACCTGCTGTTCGTAATGCTTGTCGAACAGCAGGTGCAGCTGGTAGAACGTGGGCCCCGCCACCTGCCAGTGGTGCTTCTTGTAGAGATCGCGGAGTGCCGTCGTATCCGCGAGCAGCTGATTCAGGTTGTCAACCGATTCGCGGCAGGCGGTTTCCGAGAGCGCGATCGGCATCCGCACCAGGTGGCCGAACGGCTGAATCTCGTGGGCCTGCTGATGCGCGAGCGGGGTGGCCCGCGCGATGATCGTGTCCGCGTCCAGCGTCTTCATATTGATTCCCTCCACGTTGCTGTCACCCGGTCAGCCGATGATCATACGGTCATTTCGCCGGCGATCGACGGGCGCTCGATGCCGAGTTTCTTCATGCGGAACTGCAGCGTGCTGCGGTGGATGCCGAGGCGCGCCGCCGCGCCGCGCGGCCCGGACAGCACCCAGCGGGTCTTTTTCAGCGTCCCCAGGATGTGCTGCCGCTCCGCTTCCTCCAGCGTTCCGCCGTTCACGTTGCCTTCGATCGGAGCGCCGTTCTCGAGGTCCTCGAGCGGCACCTGCAACTCGTCTCCGGCCGAACGAATCACCGCGCGCTCGACGAGATTCTGCAGCTCGCGGATGTTCCCCGGCCACGAGTACCGCGTCATCGCGTCAACGGTCGCGGCCGGCACATACCGGACACGCCTCCCCATGCGCAGCGTGTAGTACCGGGCGAAGTGCCTGACCAGCGGCGCGATGTCATCGGGACGCTCGCGGAGCGGCGGCACGTGCATCGGAAACACGTTGAGCCGGTAGTACAGATCGGCTCGAAACCGCTTCGCCTCGACCATCGCCGGCAGGTTGACGTTGGTGGCGGTCACGAGCCTGGCGTCGGTGCGCATCGTGCGCGAGCTGCCCAGCCGTTCGAACTCCCGCTCCTGCAGCACACGCAGCAACTTCGGCTGCAGTTCGAGCGGCGCCTCGCCGATTTCGTCCAGGAAGATCGTTCCGCTGCTCGCCAGCTCGAAGCGGCCGATGCGCTGGTTGATCGCGCCGGTGAAGGCGCCTTTCTCGTGTCCGAACAGCTCGCTCTCGAGCAGGCCGGTCGGAATCGCCGCGCAGTTGCATTTCACGAACTGGTGCGGCCGGCGCGCGCTCATCTCATGAACGGCGCGGGCGATCAACTCCTTCCCCGTGCCGGTCTCGCCGCAGACGAGGACCGCAGCCGTGGTCGGCGCGACCATCTCGAGATCGGCGAGCAGCCGCCGCAGCGCGCCGCTTCGGCCGACAATGCCGTGCCCGATCGACTCGTCGGGCGCCAGGTCGGTGAGCAGCAGCGCGTCGCTTGTGACTCGCTGGGCAGCGCGCACGCGCTCGCGCGGAAGCGACGCCAACGAATCCGCGTCGTACGGCAGGTCCATGAAATCGACGACCATCGATCCCGGGTTCATTGTCCCCCTCCGCGGGCCATTCTGAGCCTGCTCCTCGCGCGCGGCCACGCCAGATCTGATAGGACGCCGGCGGTCAATTCGGGTTCGCGGGTACCACCCGATTGAGGTGGTCGGTGGTCACACTCGATCGTAACGACGATGTAACGTTAGCTGTGCGAACCGCGCCGGCCGCCGATGTCGATACGCTTCCATCCGAACAGCCATGCATCGACTGACCACGCGCCGGGGCCAAGGAGGGCGAGAGCGACACCGATCGTGCCTCGAATAAAACTCGTCCAGGGATCGCTGCCAAGCGCCGTCACGTTCACCAGTTCGAACAATGCGATCGCGGTGCCTGCAATCGGTGTCCACAGGCCGGCAATGAGGAGGACGCCACCGGCGATGGCTCCTGTCTCGAAAGCGCCTTGTTCGAAGGAGGGTTGACTCCGCAGGATCGAGATCCCCTGAACCACGAGCACGCTGCCAACTGCAAGCCGGATCAATAAGAGACCGACGCCCGGCCAGCCGTCAGCGAAAGTCGAGAATAGACGACGCAAGGTATCCCAGGCGTAAGCGTATCGAATGGGCGCTTTCGAACAGAGCCCCGAAAGGACCAGCTGGCGACTACTCTTTCGAGTAGGCGACCGACGCGGGAATCGTCAGTTCCACCTCGGTCCCGGAACCCGGTTCGCTCCACAGCGTGAAGGTACCGCCGAGCAGTTCGGCGCGCTCGCGCATCCCCGCCAGGCCGAAGTGCCCGGACCGGCCGGATTCCAGCAGCCGGCCGTCGATGCCTTTGCCGTCGTCCCTGATGCGCAGGCGGAATTGGCGGCGGTCGTAGCGGAGGTCGGCTTCGATTTGCGTGGCGTTGGCGTGGTGGAACGCGTTGCGCAACACCTCGCGCGCGACCCGGTAGACGTCGTCGCGCACGAGCGGCTGGAGGACGCCGGGCGTGCCTTCCACGTGCATGGTGAACTGTGGCCGCGAGGGCCGCGCGTCCTCGGCCTCGAGCTCTTTCGCGAGCGCGGCGATCGCCTCCACGAGTGTCGTCGTCGGATCGCTGGATGCGCGCAAGCCCTGCACGGCGTCGCGGGCTTCGGTTATCGCGTCTGACGCGTCGTCGATGACCTCGTTGAGCGTCTTCCTCGCGTCGTCGGGGCGGTCGAGAAGAAACGTCGTCCCTCTCAGCCGCAGGAGGACGGCGTGGAAGCTCTGGAGGAGCGTGTCGTGCAGATCGCGTGCGACACGCGTGCGCTCGTTGACGCGCTCTTCCAGCCGCATGTTGAACTGCCACGCCAGACGGCGGAGACGCAGCTGATACAGCGCGACCAGGAGTCCACCCGCTGCCGCGACCATCGTCAGCCGAAACCACAGCGTCTGGTAGTACGCCGGCGCGATCCCGAACTCGAGCGACGCGCCCGCCTCGTTCCACACGGCGCTGTTGTTGCTCGCGATGACACGGAAGCGGTAATTGCGGGGCGGAAGATTGTTGTAGAAGGCCTGGCGCCGGTTGCCGACATCCTGCCACTCGCGATCCCAGCCTTCGAGCTTGACCTTGAAGCGATTCTTCTCCGGCGCGACGAGGCTGAGCGCGGTGTAGTCGATCTCGAGATCGCGGACCAGCGGAGGCAGGCGTTGGTTCGGCGATGTCTCATAGGTCTTGCGGTCAGCGGTGATCCGCTCGATGTGCACCGGAGGCGGAAGGCTGTTGAACGGAAGATGAGCCGGATCGACCACGGTGACGCCGTCCGGCGAAGCAAACCACAGCGTGCCGTCTCGCAGCCTCGTAGCGTGCGGACTGTAGCTGCTGACGGAGGCAGCGCTCCTGACGCCGTCGGACGTGTCGAGAAACGTCGCGTGAATCGTCCATCCCGCTTCTCTGTGGATGTCCGCCGCGGCGGCCCATTTATCGAGCTCGGGGCGGGCGATGCGGGCAAGCCCGCAGGACAAGTACAGCCATACCGAACCGGCGCCGTCGTCGAGTGTCGAATCGACCGCGTCGCACGGCAGTCCGTTCGCGGCGGTCAGGGTCGCGATGCGGCCGTGCTTCAATCGACTGAGTCCGCCCTCGGTGGCCGCCCACACCGTCCCATCACGATCGACACGAAGGTCGTTCACGCGCCCGCCGCCCAGGCCGTCGGCTGGCGTGTACGTTTCGCGAATGTGACCATCAGCGAGACGCGCGATGCCTCCGCGGTGGAACCCGAGCCAGATTCCCCCTTGCGTGGAATCGGCGGCAATCCGGTCCGCCCCATCGCCATGGCCCATTGCGGACCAGGCCGTCTGCTGGACCTGGCGATCGGCAGCGAGACGAAAGAGGCCAAGTGTCTGGTGGGCGATCCAGATATTCTTTGCGGCGTCCTCGACGATCGCGTTCACGAACCCGCCCGGTATGCTGTCCTCGGACACAAATCGATCGTGCTCGACGTAGCCGAACCGGTCAAAAGCGCCCAGCCAGACACGCCCGCTCGTATCCTGAAAGAGCGAACCCGTGCTGCGATCCGGTCCCTCAATCCGGACCACTTCGCGGACCGCCTTCGGATCCGCGATGTGCCCGTTCTGCCAGCGGTTCAACCCGCCCAAATAGCTCACCCAGACGCTCCCGTCCTTGCCTGCTAGAACGGCTCCGGCCGGGTAATTCGACAGACGCGGACTCGCAGCAAACGTGCTGGCGGCAAACCCGCGGAAGCGGTCCAGTCCATCGATCGTCGATACCCAGACGCTGCCCTCGCGGTCTTCGAAGAAACCTTTGACGTTGCTGCCGGAGAGGCCATCCATGCGATCGAAGGAGTCCGTCCGTCCGTCGTGCACGTGCAGCAGGCCCCGGCCGACTGTGCCGACCCAGAGGCCGCCGTCGCGATCGCGCAGCAGCGCCGAGACCTGCTCGCGCAGCCGTACATTCGGAAGCGAGAACGTCTCAGCCTTGTCATCGGCGAACCGCAGGATTCCGTGGCGCGTGGAAATCAGAAGCGCTTTGTTGTCGCCTTCGATCAGACCCTTGAACGTAGCGGCAATCTGATCCGGCAAGCGATTGAGCTTCGGCGGCCCTGGCGCCCAGCGCCACAGCCCCGTCCCAGCGGCCGCCCAGACGTAGTCTCCAGCTTCAGACAGGGATGTCACGAAGTGTCCAAGATCAATGTCTTCTGCTTGACATCGAATTCGTGCACCGCGGACAGAGCAGACTGCCCCGACTCCACGCGCTGCGAGCCCGCTGCTCCACACAGTGCCGTCGTGATCCTCGAGGAGCGCGTCAACGGACATTCCAGCCAGGTCCGGGTACTGCGTCAGCTTGCCGTTCTTCAGGCTGGCAAGGCCTCCGAGGGTCCCAATCCACAACGTGCCGTCGCGTGCGGCGATGAGGCTCCGGACCCAGCCATGCGGCAGCGATTCTCCCGCCGGCGGCTGCCAGGGAACCGCGCGTACACCGTCGAACCGCACCAGGCCGAACTCAGTCCCCAGCCAGAGATACCCATCGAGCGTCTGCGCGATGGCGCCGATTCTGCCTCTGGTGAAACCATCGCGGATCTTCCACGACGTGTGCGCGTACTGACTCGCGTCCAGCGCCGGGTTCAGCGCGAAGGCACACCGGCACCACGCGAGCAGCAGGCAGACCACCACCGTGCGGTGCACGACGTGATCTCGTCGCTCCGTCCGCCTCGTGCGGCACCGCCCGCGGCCCGGCGAATCGCGCAGCGCGTTGGCTAGAATTCGAGCCTCACTGCCAGCTGAATCGAGCGCGGGCCGCCAATCTGGTAGAGCGGGTTGAAACCGCCGTTGGCGCCGCCCGGCCCGAGACTGTTCGCGAGCGTTTGCGTAGAGTAGCCGAACAGCGGGCTGGCCAGGACGTTGGTGGGAGGGCCGAAGTTCGGTTCGTTGAAGATGTTGAAGAACTCGGCACGGAAGCGCAGCCTGAGCCCTCCGCTGACCTGAAAGGTCCGCTGCACCGCCACATCCGCCTGCGACGCCGCGAAGCCGCGAAGCGTGTTGCGGTTGAAGTTGCCCTGCTGTCCGGCGGGCGCCGGCGTAAATGCCGCCCGGTTAAAAATCTTGCCGCCCGGGTATTGCGCTCCCTCGAGCTCCAGCGGCGCACCGGCATTGACGTTCGGCCGCGACGCGAGAACGGTGCCGCTGCCAGTCAGGATCGAGCCGAGAATGTCCACGGGCGCTGCCGATCGGGCGAACACAAACGCATCGATCGACCAGCCCCGGAGCATCGCCTCGACCGCCTCGCGCGATCCCCTCCACGGCAGCGTGTAAGTGACGCCAGCGGTGAACGAATGCCGGACGTCGAAGTCCGAGTCGGCGCGATCGGCGTCGGCGCCGCCGGCGCCAGGTGTACTGCGGTATGCGGTGATGGCATCGCTTGACGTGTTGTCCATTGAATGCGCAAGCGCGTACGACGCCGAGCCCTGCAGGCCGCGCGACAGTCGGCGTTGATACCTGACCTGCAGCGCGTGGTAATCCGAGCTCCCCGAGTTGTCGGTGACGGAGACGGACTGAAAATCGGGGTTTGGGTTGGAGAGATTCGACACGCGCAGCAGGTCGCGCCCCGCTGCGCCGATGTACGTCGCCGAAAGGCTCTGGCTCCCGCCGATCGATTGCTCCAGCGCGACGTTCCACTGGTAGGTCCGCGGAAGCTTGAGGCCCGGGTCGGCGACGATCATGGTACTGACCGGTGGGCTGAGCGAAAACGCCGGAGGCGCCGCGTCCTGCGCACTCAACGGAAACGGCACGGGCGATGGCTGAATCACCCTCGTCGCGCCATAGGGAAAGTAGCTTGTCACGCCGCCGAGCGAGCCCTGTCCGAGATCGTAGAACGTCCCGAAGCCGGCGCGCAGCACGGTGTCCCAGCCAGACCGCCCGCCGATCTGGTAAGCGACGCCCACTCGCGGCGCCACGTTGCCGTAGGTCGTCTGGTAGAGCGGCGTGCCGCGAGGCGCCAGCGTCATCGTCGCCGGATTGCTCAGCCCGATCACGGTGAAGGGATCGTTCGCCAGATCCTTTCCCCTCAGCGGCGGATTGACGTCCCACCGCAAGCCGTAGGTGGCGGTCAACCGAGCCGAGAGATTCCACGTGTCCTGGCCGTAGACCGAGAAATTATGTGCGCGCAGCACGTTCTCCCGGAACACCGCCGGCTGGACGAACGACGCCGTACCGGACAGGGCGCCGCCGGGGGCGGACGTCATGCCGGTGAAGAGCACGAACGGGCGGTACGCGAACGGGCTGCTCGATGGAGCGAGCCAGCGGTAGTCCACGCCGAACTTCATCTGGTGTCGGCCCTTGATGGCCGACACCGTGTCCACCAGGTTGAGCTGGTGCTGTTCGTCCGTCCCGATTTTGCCCTGCGCGTACTCACCGGCGCCGTTGATGAGGAACAGGAAGCCGCTGTCCGCTGACGAGTACCCGGATGGAAACAGCAGCGAGTCCGGAAGCGGCACCGCGCCGCCGAAATCATCCATGGTGTACTTGATGTCCACGCGATGGCTGCTGTAGTTTCCGCGAACCTCGTTGCTGATCCCGGAAGTGATCAGCTGCGTCACGCCAGCCGTGAAGGTCTGCACCGAGGAGGAGAACGAGTTGATGGCGCTGAGCACGCGCGTCGAAAACGTGCCTCCCCGCTGGTCGAATTCGGATGGCGAGTAGTTGTAACGGCCGAAGACGTTCACCTTCGGGTTGACGACGTGATCGACCCGGATGCTGGTCGCGTCGAGCGTTGATGGATTGGAGTAGCTGGCGTTGAACTGCGCCAGTCCGGATCCCAGCGCGGCGCCGTTCGGCATCGGGTAGGCGTTCAGATACGGATGCATCCCCGCCGGCGCCTGCTGCCGCGACGCCGTATCCGGCACGGCCGTCTGCAGGCTCGCCGGCTGGCGCAGCCGCAGGCCCTCGTACGAGAAGAAGAAGAAGGTCCGGTCCGTGCGAACAGGTCCCCCGACGACGCCGCCGAAATCGCTCTGGCGCTCCTGAGGCTTTTTCAAGCCATTCGCGTTCACGAACCAGTCGTTCGCATCGAGCGCGTCGTGCCTGAAATACTCGAACAGCGATCCATGGAAGACGTTCGTGCCGGAACGGGTGACGATGGAGATCTGCCCACCGGGCGTGCGGCCGAATTCGGGCGCGAACGACGACGTCTGGACGCGGAACTCCTGCAGCGCGTCCACCGACGCGAGGCTGTTGGTGCCGCCCGCGGCGGAGAGCGCTGGCAACGCGCCGCTCGCGGTCTGCATCATCGGAAAGTAGCCGGTCACGCCGAAATTCGCGCTGACGCCGTCAACCATGAGGTAGTTCGCATCCGAGCGTTGCCCGTTGACGCTGAACTGGCCCTGGTCGGCGAACGACGTGGGCGTCACCACGACGCCCGGCGTCAGCATGATCAGCGTCTGGAAACTCCGGCCGTTCATCGGCAGGTTTTCGACGAGCGTCCGATCGATCACCGTACTGACCGCACCTGACGTCGTGTTCACCATCGGTGCGCCGGCTTCCACCGTGACGCTCTCGGACACGGGGCCGAGCGCCATCTCGAAGTCCAGCTCGAGCGCGTCCTGAACGTGCACGATGACATCCGGTTTGATCACCTTCTTGAAGCCGGGCTTCTCCACTTCGACGCGATACGTTCCGGGAGGGACATTGGCCACGGAGTAGGAGCCCGAGACGCCGGTGATGGCTTCGTGCCTGACGTTCGTGTCGGAGCTGATCGCGGCTATTCGCGCGTTGCCGATGGCGGCCCCGGTGGGATCGGTGACACGGCCCGCCAGCGACGCGTTGGGGGATTGCGCGCGCGCTGACGACGCGATCGAGACGATGATGAGGAACGCCAGTCCTCTGGCCCACCGCCAGGTGTGGAGGTTCGGGACACTGAACGACGCGCTCGCGGCCTGCATCGCGGCGGGGCCGGTCCCGATGAACGTCATCACTCGTTCCTATTCTGGTCGCCCGAGACTACCGATCTGCGCACCGCGCCGGAACCCTCGAAACGGCGGCGCTCGAGCAACCCTTTCGGGTGATTACAGCGAGATGATGCCGCGCTTCAGTCCGATGGTCACTGCATGGGTCCGGTCGTTGGCACCCAGCTTCGACAGGATGTTCTTGACGTGCCCCTTGATCGTATCCTCGGACAGCGACAGGTGGTCGGCGATGAGCTTGTTCGAGTTCCCGGCCGCGACGAGCTGCAGCACCTCCACCTCCCGCGCGGTCAGCGCATCGTCGGTCGCGTGGTCGGCGAGTT
>Ga0075424_100001855_pt1 | contig 18859 bp, 18 predicted proteins | sample SoiMethybrSBSTD3_FD_75301 | JGI IMG/M metagenome (GOLD analysis project Ga0075424, IMG submission 75301) | Bulk soil microbial communities from a Populus tree surrounding site in Tennessee, USA - Soil MetaG P. TD hybrid SBSTD3 | ecosystem: Environmental > Terrestrial > Soil > Tree plantation... | reverse complement strand
GATTGGAGGGGAACCCTAGCAGGGTTCCCCCTTCCCGCTCTGGATTGGAGGGGAACCCTAGCAGGGTTCCCCCTTCCCGCTCTGGATTGGAGGGGAACCCTAGCAGGGTTCCCCCTTCCCCTCCGATCAGTTCCGGGCGGAAGTGGGCTATCACGTTCTCCGTGATGATGGTCACGGTGATGCAGGTGCTCGACACCTCCATCACGAACGTGGCGCTGCCGCACATGCAGGGCTCGTTCTCGGCGAGCCTCGACGAGATGTCCTGGGTGATCACGTCCTATCTGGCCGCCAACGCCGTCATCATCCCGGCCAGCGGCTGGCTCACCGCGGTGTTCGGGCGCCGGCGCTTCTACCTGATCTGCACGGTCACGTTCACGGTGAGCTCGTTCCTGTCCGGGATCGCGCCGAATCTGGAGTTCCTGGTCGCCATGCGCATCCTCCAGGGTCTGGGCGGCGGGCCGGTGATTCCGATGGCGCAGGCCATCATGTGGGAGATCTTTCCGCTGAAGGAGCGCGGCACCGCCATGGCCGTGTGGGGCTTCGGCATCATGCTGGCGCCGATTCTCGGGCCCACGGTGGGCGGCTGGATCGCCGACAACTGGTCGTGGCGCTGGATCTTCTACATCAACCTGCCGATCGGCATCCTGGCCTTCTTCATGGTGAGCGCGTTCCTGTTCGACGCGCCCTTCCACAAGAAGCCGCGCCACGTCGACGTGTGGGGCATCGCGCTGATGATGCTCGGCTTCGGCTGCCTGCAGCTCGTGCTCGACCTCGGCGAGCGCCAGGACTGGTTCGACTCGGCGATCATCTTCACGCTGGCCGTCCTGGCGGTCGTCATGCTCGTCGCCTTCGTGTTCCGGGAGCTGAGCACCGAGGAGCCCATCCTGGATCTCCGCGTGTTCATGGATCGCAACTTCGGCGTGGCCTCGCTGGCGATCTTCCTGATCGGCCTCGGCTTCAACTCGAGCATCCTGCTCGTCGCCCTCTACACGCAGAAGATCCTGGGCTACGACGCGTGGACGGCCGGGCTCACCCTGGCCCCGGGCGGGCTGGGGACGATGATCGCGCTGATGATCTCCGGCCGGCTCGTCTCACGCATGGACCAGCGGGTGATGCTGGCCTTCGGCTGCGCGCTGCAGGCCATCTCGCTCTGGCTCATGACCCACGTCACCGTGGCGATGGACTTCTCGAGCCTGGCGTGGCCGCGCTTCGTGCAGGGCTTCTCGTTCGGCTTCATCATGGTCCCGCTGCAGGCGCTGGCCCTGGCCACCATCAAGACCGAGCGGCTGTCCAACGCGACCGCGGCCTACAACGTGGTCCGCAACATCGGCGGCAGCACCGGCGTGGCCATGGCCACCACCCTGCTCGCGCGGCGCTCGCAGGAGCACCAGGCCACGCTGATCGGCCATCTGCACCCATGGAATCCCGCCATGGCCGAGCGGCTTCAAGATTGGACCGAGCACTTCCTCTCCCAGGGCGTGGACAGCTTCACGGCGGCGCGGCGGGCCATGGCCATGCTGTATCGCGAGACGCTCGTGCAGGCCCAGATCCTCTCGTACGCCGACGACTTCTGGCTCCTGCTGGCCGTCTTCTGCGGCGTGATCCTCCTCGTGCCGTTCATGCACCGGGTGCGCGGCGAGCCGGCGCGCGGCGCCGCGCGGCCGGCCGAGCGCGACCCCGGCCTGCCCGCCGCCGCCGAGTAACGCGGACCCGGCCGCGCCGGAGCGCGTACCATACCTTCACCGATGCGCGACGAGACGGGGAATGCGACCCAGGCCCGGCTGCTCGAGGTGATCGGCCACGCCGACTTCGAGGTGCTGCCCGGCTTCTATGCGTTCCGCCCGCTGGCCGCCGGCACCAAGCCGCGTGACGACTCGCTGGCGTGCGTGCGCGATGGCGCCGCGTGGAGCGAGCTGGCGCCGGCCGACGAGCCGGCGGCGGGCACGACCTTCCGAGTGTTCGCCTTCCACTTCGATCCCGCCTACGACGCCACGGGCTTCGTCGGGTGGCTGCACGCGCACCTGGCGCGGACGACGGGCACCGGCCACCTCGTGGTGTGCGGCGGGATCTTCGACTACTGGGGCTGTCCGGCCGACGCGGCGGACCGCGTGCTGGCGGAGGTCGAGCGGCTGCGCGCGCGCGGCCGCCGGCCGCACCGGCCGCACGTCGGGCCCGCCGGCGGCTGCCTGCTCTGCGAGGCGCTCGGCGGCATCGCGGGATTTCCGATCGTGGCCGCCGGCCGGCGCGTCGTCGGCGTGCTCAACGAGGCGGGCGCGGCCGCGCGCGGGCACTGCGTGTTCTTCCCGCGCCGGCACGTGCCGCGGCTGGACGAGCTGGAGGACGCCGAGCTGGGGGAGATGCTGGGCCTCATCGCGCGCGTGGCGCGGGCGCTGGACGTGGCGCAGTACAACGTCCTGTCCAACAACGGCGTGCGCGCCGGCCAGACCGTCTTCCACGCTCACGCCCACCTGGTGCCCAAGCCCGACGGCGCCACCGGCCTGGTGGCCCAGGCCGGGCTCGGCACCGTCGATCAGACCGGCGTGGCCGAGGAGCTACGCCGCCGGCTCGGGACCTGATCAGCCGCCGTAGTAGATCTTGTCGCCCAGCTCCTTGAGCCAGAGCGTGGCGTCGTCCAGGCGCCCGTCCGGCGACTTGGCGACGCCCGCCTCCACCACTCGGCCGACGAACACGGAGTGATCGCCCTTCTCCACGGTCGCCTCCAGCGTGCACTCGATGAAGGCCGGCGTGCTGGCCAGGATCGGCGCGCCGGTGGTGCCCGGGCGGAACTTCTCGCCGGAGATGGTGTCGCCCTTGACCTCGGCCGGCTTGAAGAACGTGAACGCCAGCGGCCCCTGGCCCTTGCCGAGCACGTTGAGCGCGAAGGCCTGTGTCTCCTTGATCAGCGGGTGCGCGTGCGAGTCCACCTTGACGCCGACCACCACCAGCGGGGGCTCGAACGAGACCTGGGTGACCCAGTTCACGGTGGCGGCGGCCACGCGGCCGTCCTTCGACGCGGCAGTGAGCACGAAGAGTCCGTAGGGAATCATGCGGAGCGCGGTCTTCTTGGCGTTGGCGTCCATGCTGACCTCCTCGAACGCGGAGCTTATACTATCCCGCCATGACGTCGTTCACCGGGCTCGGCCATGAGGAGGCGCTGGCGCGAGCGCGCGCGCTGGTGCCGGCGCTGCGCGAGCGCGCCGCGCGCGACGAGAGCCTGCGCCAGATGTCGAAGGAGACGCTGAACGATCTGCACCGCACGGGGCTCTTCCGGTTCCACCAGCCGAAGCACTGGGGCGGCGCCGAGCTCCCGTTCACGGCGATCTTCGACATTCCGTACGAGATCGGGCGCGGCTGCGCCTCGACGGCATGGAACGTCGGCAACCTCGGCATCCACCACTGGATGCTCGCGCTCTACGACGAGCGCGCCCAGCAGGAGGTGTGGGGCGCCGATCCCGACGCGCTGATCGCGTCCGGCATCGCCTACCCGCAGGGCCGCGCGCGCCGGGTCGACGGCGGGCTGGTGATCAGCGGGTTCTGGAACTTCTCGAGCGGCGTCGATCACGCCACCTGGAACATGCTGGCCGTGATGGTGCGCGACGGCGAGACGGTGGTCGATCACCGCATGTGCCTGGTGCCGCGCGGCGAGTACGAGATCGTGGACGACTGGCACGTGCTGGGCATGCGCAGCACGGGCTCGAAGTCGGTGAAGGCCACCGACGTGTTCGTGCCCGAGCACCGGGCGCTGTCGATGTACCTGGCCCGGGGCGGCACGGAATATCCCGGCTTCCGCACGAATCCCAACCCGCTCTACCGCGTGCCGTTGTCCGGGTTGGGCTCGCACTGCCTGGCCGGCGCCGGTGTGGGCAACGCCCAGGCCGCGCTCGAGCTCACCATCGAGGCCATCAAGGAGCGCTCGACCAGCTACACGGCCATGCGCATGCGTGACTTCCAGGCCGTGCAGCTGCGCGTGGCCGCGGCCGGCGCCAAGGTGGACGCCGCGCGGCTGCTCATCCGGACGGACTGCGCGGAGGCCGAGCGCATCGCGTACGAGGGGCGCTCGCCGACGCTGGAAGAAAAGCTCCGCTTCAAGCGCAACGTGGCGTGGGGCATGGACCGCTGCACGGAGGCCATCGACGAGCTGCACGCGCTCGCCGGCGCCAACGGCATCTACGACCGCTACCCCATCCAGCGCATGTTCCGCGACCAGCACGCGCTCAGCGCCCACATCGGGTTCTCGTGGGACGCCCAGGCCGGCCCGTGGGCGCTCGTGGCGATGGGCGGAGAGTTCGTCTCGCCGACGATGTAGGCCGGCGCGTCGCAACCTATAGTCGGCGACTCCGCAGCGCCTGCGGCAGGATGTCGGACACCGCCATGGCGACCTCCGGCCGTGCGAGCGCCACGATCCTCGCGCCCGGGGTGACGAGCTCGACGTCGAGATAGCGACAGCCGAGCTCCGCGCTGTTGTCGGTAGCGGGGCGGCGATAGACCTCGATCTGCCAGTCCACCAGGTTGACGATCCAGTAGTCGGGGAGGCCCGCGCGGGCGTAGACGCTGCTCTTGCGACCGCGATCGTAGTAGAGGCTGGTCTCGGCGACCTCGACGACGAGCACGGGCCGAGCCGGATGGTCGTCGAAATAGTCGAGGTCGCTGCCCGGCACGACGACGACGTCGGGCTCCGGCTCGGACGCGTCGTCGAGGGCGATGGGATCCTGCTGGCGCACGTACCAGCCGCCGCCGAACGCCCGGCGAAGGACCGCCGCCGTGCGGGCTCGTCTTCGGGCAGGATCCCGAGCTCGCCGAGCTTGCGATACTCCTTCCGCGTCCACCGCCGCATGCGCCCGGGATACGTCGTCATGCGCCGATCCTAGTCACCCGCTTCGCGCCGGATCAATGCCCACAATTGCAGACAGCCGGGTCAGGCGGGCTTGGCCACCCTCACCAGCTCTAGCGTCTCGTCGGCCGTGTCGCGTCCGGTGATCGCGCGGAAGACGACCTCGTCCACCGCGCCCTTCCACTTCGCGAGCCCGGCGCGGATCTCGGCCGGCGCCTGCCCGGCCACCGCCGTGTCGACGGGCTTGACGCCCATGCGCTCGAAGTGGGCGGCGTAGGCCGGGATACCGGCGTAGCGCCCGCCCTCGTCGTTCAGCCGCGCGAGCCCGGCCGCGCCCATCGCCAGACGCACGTAGGCGTACGTCGTCGGCACCTTGCGCTTGGCCGCCGCGGCGCCCTCGCGCACGAGCTCGGCCGAGCGCTTGGCGTACTCGGGCGTGAGCCAGTTGAAGAGGACGCCGTCGGCGACCTCGCCGGCCAGCCGGCACATCTTTGGCCCGAGCGCCGCCACGATGATCCGCGTCTGCAGATGCTTGCGGATCTCGGCCACGCCCTCGCGCACGCGGTCGAGCGACTTCGGATTCGGGCTGCCGATGCCGAGCAGCAGGCGCGCCAGCGGCAGCCGCGTGGCCTTGGCGCCCTCCACGATGCTGGCCGGCCCACGCGTGTGCAGCGGGATCACGCCCACACCGAGGTCGAGCCGGCTGGTGACGCCCGCTGCCTGGGCCAGGGCGGCCAGGCCGTCGGTGGACCCCGGGTGGTTGACCCAGAACGAGGTGTAGCCGAGCGCCTCGGCCTCGCGCGCGGAGGCCTGGATGACGTCGGCGGCGGTGCCGGCGAAGAGGGCGAAGCCGTGTCCCATCGTGCGTCCTCCTGTTGCGCGAAAGCTATCACGACTTGCGCTGAGCCCCCGGTCGAGATACACCGGAGCGGGAGAAATCACATGACCGACAAGCTGCTGATGCAGAAAGACGGCGCCATCGGCTGGATCATCTTCAACCAGCCGGAGAAGCGGAACGCGGTGAGCCAGGAGATGTGGGAAGCCATGCCGGGCTACGTGAAGGAGCTGACCGCCGACGACGCCATCCGCGTGGTCGTCCTGCGCGGCGCCGGCGACCAGGCGTTCGTGTCCGGCGCCGACATCTCGCAGTTCAAGGACAAGCGCAAGAACATGGCCGACGAGGAGAACTACCGGCGCATCTCCGCCGCCGGCTCCGACGCGCTGGCGCATCTGCAGAAGCCGCTGCTGGCCATGATCCACGGCTTCTGCATCGGCGGCGGGCTCTCCATCGCCATCGGCTGCGACCTGCGCATCTGCTCGGACGACTCGCGCTTCGGCGTGCCGGCCGCGCGCCTGGGGCTCGGCTACCACTACCACGGCATGGAGAAGCTCGTGCGCCTGGTGGGCCCGGCCTACACCAAGGAGATCTTCTTCACCGCGCGCACGGACTTCAGCGCGCAGGACGCCTGGCGCATGGGCCTGGTAAACCAGGTAGTCCCCAAGGCCGAGCTGGAGAGTTTCACGCGCAAGTACGCCGAGACCATCGCGCGCAACGCGCCGCTCACCATCAAGTCGGCCAAGAACACGGTGGAGCAGCTCGGCTACCCGCCCGACCAGCGCGACATCGCCCTGCTCGACCGGCTCATCGCCGAGTGCTTCAACAGCCAGGACTACCAGGAGGGCGTGAAGGCCTTCTCGGAGAAGCGGCGCCCGCAGTTCCAGGGGCGCTGAGCGTGCGTCACGTCCGCTTCGGCCGCACGGGGCTGAGCGTCTCCCAGCTCTGCCTGGGCACGATGACGTTCGGCGTGCAGTGCGACGAGGCGGCGTCGCGCGCGATTCTCGATCGCGCGGCGGCGGGCGGCATCACGTTCCTCGACACGGCCGATGTCTATCCGCTGGGCGGCACCGCGGAGACCGTGGGACGCACCGAGGAGATCCTCGGCCGCTGGCTGAAGGGCCGCCGCCACAGGTTCATCGTGGCCACCAAGGGCTTCGGCGCCACCGGGCCGAACCCGTGGGACGTGGGCCTCTCGCGCAAGCACCTGCTCGACGCCATCGACGCCTCGCTCAGGCGGCTCGGCACGGACTACGTCGATCTCTACCAGCTCCACCACCCCGACCCGAAGACGCCGATCGACGAGACGCTCGGGGCGCTCGACACCATCGTGACGAGCGGCAAGGCGCGCTACGTCGGCTGCTCCAACCTGCCGGCGTGGGAGACGGCCCGGGCGCTCGGCCGCAGCGACGTGCTGCGCGCGGCGCGCTTCGCCAGCGTGCAGCCGCGCTACAACCTGCTCTTCCGGCAGGTCGAGCGCGAGCTGTTCCCGCTGTGCGCGGCCGAGGGCCTCGCGGTGATTCCCTACAATCCGCTGGCCGGCGGCTTTCTGAGCGGCAAGCACAAGCGCGAGACCGGGCCCACGGCCGGCACGCGCTTCACCCTCGGGACCGCGGCCAAGCGCTACCAGGAGCGCTACTGGCGCGAGCGCGAGTTCGAGACGGTCGAGGAGCTGCGGGGCCTCGCGGCCGAGGCGGGCATGTCGATGACGCAGCTCGCGCTCGCCTGGGTGCTGGCCAACCCGGTGGTCACCTCGCCCATCGTCGGCGCCAGCCGCGCCGAGCAGCTCGACGACGTCGTGGCCATCGCCGGCAAGACGCTCGACGCGGGCCTCAAGGCGCGTCTGGACGAGCTGACGGCGGAGTATCGCCTGGGCGACGACGCCCGCTGAACGCGCCCACCCGCACGCGGATCCTCGTCTGGATCTGCGTCCTCATCGCCATCAACCAGCTGGGCTTCGGCGCGGTCGTCGCCGTCCTGGCGCTCTACGCGCGCTCGTTCGGCGTCAGCCAGGCCGCGATCGGCCTGGCCATCGCCATCTACGGTCTGGCGCGCTTCGCCGTGGCCATGCCGGCCGGGCGGCTCGCCGATCGCGCGGGACGCCGGGCCGGCCTCGCGCTCGGCGGGCTCATCACGGCCGCCGGCAACCTCATCTGCGCGCTGGCGCCGACCTACGCCGTCTTCATCGCCGGGCGTTTCGTGGCGGGCGCGGGCGCCGCCTTCGTGCTCATCACGGGCACCGTCGTGCTCGCCGACATCACGACGCCCGCCGACCGCGGGCGCACGATGGGGATCTACCAGGGCGTGTTCCTCTTCGCGGTCGGCATCGGGCCGATGCCCGGTGGCATCCTGGCTGAGCGCTTCGGCCTCGTCTCGCCGTTCCTCGTCTACACGGTGGCCGGCCTGATCGCCGGCGTGCTGGCGTGGCTCGTCATTCCCGAGACGCGGCGCGCCGGCGTGGACGCCGAGGAGATCGCCGCGCTGCCCGCCTTCGGCGCCCAGGTGCGGCTGCTCACCACCCACGCCGGATTCATGCTCGTCAGCCTCGTCAGCTTCGTCGCAGCCTTTGCACGGACCGGCGCGCTCTTCAACGTGATCCCCGTCCTGGCGGCCGAGCGCCTGGGCCTCAGCGCCGAGCAGATCGGCGTGGGCCTGGGCCTTGCCAGCGTGGTGGGCCTGGTGCTGATCTATCCCTCCGGCATGCTGGTCGATCGCTACGGGCGCAAGATCGTCATCATGCCGGCCACGCTCGTGTCCGGCGTCGCGATGCTGCTGTTCCTGGTGATGCCGGGGTACGCGTGGTTCCTGGCGGGGTGCGTCGTGTGGAGCATCGCGACCGGCGTGAGCGGCGCCGCGCCGGCCGCGTACGCCGCCGACACCGCACCGGCCGGAATGAACGCGGCGGCGATGAGCGCCTATCGCATGCTCGCGGATCTCGGATACGTGATCGGGCCGCTCGCGCTGGGGGCGATCACCGATGGCTTCGGCGCGGAAGCCGCGCTGGCGACGGCCACCGTGCTACTGGTAGCCGTCGCCGCGCTCTTCGGCTGGCGCGCGCCCGAGACCTACCGGGCGCGCGGGTACTGACGCTCCTCCAGCTCTCGCTTACTGCAGCGGCGAGAAGGCCGCCGGCAGCACGATCTTGTTCTGCTGCGAGATGAGGCGATCGCCGCCGCCGGGCGGCGGCCACACGCCCTTCTTGCGGGCCTCGTCGCGGACCTGCATGCGCTGGTCCATGCTCTGGTACGCCCAGATGTGCACGAAGCCGTTGGCCTTGCCGAACTCGACGCCGCCCGCCAGCACCACCGGCGAGAGCTTCATGCGATCCGGCAGCTTGGCCTCCCAGCCCTTGGCCGTGTCCGGCAGCGTGCCGCCCTTGAGCGTGTAGTAGCGGATCTCGAACACGGGGCCCATGCGGCCCGGCTGCGGCGTCGGCACGAACGCGAACGGGTTGATGATCTCCGAGCGCATCTTGCGGATGAACTCCGAGATCTTCGGCGGCCAGTTCGAATCCTTGGCGGCCTCGGCGCGGATCTTGGCGCGCTCCTGGAGGCTCTCGTAGCCCCACACGTGGATGATCTCGTTGAGCGGCCCGACCTCGGTGTGCCAGAAGGCGGTCAGCGGCGAGTACTTCTTGCGGTACTCGTAGCCTTCGCCGAAGCGCTTCTCCACTTCGGCCAGGCTGCCGGGGGCGATTTGATAGGTCCGGATCTCGTAGATCATGCAGGGCTCCTTTCGGGCTGACCGGCTTCGACCGCGTAGTACTATGCCTCACGCCCGGTCCACGCGCCATCCGGTGGAGGAACCGATGCCCATACGCTCGCTTGTGCTCGCTGTCATGCTGCTCATCGCCGCCCTGGCGGCCGGCTCGCCCGCGATCGGCCAGACGCCCAAGCGCGGCGGCGTGCTCAACGCGATGCTCATCGAGAACCCGCCGGGCTTCTCCATCCACGAGTCGTCCACCATTGCCGGCGTGTGGCCGGTGGCGCCGTGCTATTCGAACCTCGTCATCTTCGATCCGCTCAAGCCCTTCGAGACCGTCGACACCGTGATCGGCGAGCTGGCCGAACGCTGGTCGTGGCAGGACAACTATCGGAACCTGGTCTTCTTCTTGCGCCGGAACGTGAAGTGGCACGACGGCCAGGCGTTCACCGCCAAGGACGTCAAGTACACCTTCGACGTCGTGCGGGAGTCCGCCGACGCGCCGGCCAAGCTGCGCATCAACCCGCGCAAGGACTGGTACGCGAGCGTCGAGGCGATCGAGACGCCCGATCCCCACACGGTAATCTTCCGCCTGCACCGCCCGCAGCCCTCGCTGCTGCTGATGCTGGCCTCCGGCTACTCGCCCGTGTATCCCGCCCACGTCCCGCTCAGCGACCTGCGGCAGAAGTGCGTCGGCACCGGGCCGTTCCGCCTCAAGCAGTACGCGCACGGGCAGTTCATCGAGATGGAGCGCAACCCGGACTACTTCGTGGCCGGCCGCCCGTACCTCGACGGCATCCGCTATCCGATCATCACGGAGCGTGGCACGCGGATGGCCGCGCTGCAGGCCGGCCGGCTCGACACCTCGATGCCGCTCGAGATGACCAAGACGATGGCCGAGCAGGTCAAGCAGAACGCGCCGTCGATGGTCGTCACCGAGATCGGTCAGAACGGCAGCGACAACGTCGTGATCAATCACAAGAAGCCGCCGTTCGACAACCCGCTGGTGCGGCGCGCGGTCAACGCCGCGCTCGACCGCAACGCGTACGTGCAGGGCGTGCGCCACAGGGGCGCCATCGTCGGCGCCGCGCTGATGCCGCGCCCGGCCGGCGCCTGGGGCCTGCTCGAGAAGGATCTGAAGACGCTGGCCGGCTATCGCGGCCCTGCCCGCGACAAGGCCGAGGCCAAGCAGCTGCTGGCGCAGGCGGGCTACGGGCCCGGCAAGCCGCTGCGCGTGGAGCTCGTGACGCGCTCGATCGCCATCTATCTGGACCTCGCCTCGTTCGTCGCCGACCAGCTCCGCCAGGTCGGCGTCGAGGCCATCGTCAAGCAGATCGAGACCGCGCAGTACTTCCCGATGCTCACGCGCCGCGAGTTCCAGATCGGCGCCAACCTCACCGCCTCCGGCATCGACGATCCCGACGGCTATTTCTTCGAGAACTACAAGTGCGGCGCCGGACGCAACTACACCGACTACTGCGACGAGAACATGGACAAGGCGATCGACGCCCAGTCGGCCGAGCTCGACCGGGCCCGGCGCCTGAAGATGGTGTGGGACATCCAGCGCAAGCTGGAGGCCGACGTGGCCCGCCCGATGCTGGGCTGGCGCAACGAGTACTTCACGCAGGCGGCCTACGTGCGGAACCTGCCGCCGCACAACACGCTGTACAACTACGCCCGCATGCAAGAGGTGTGGCTGGACAAATGACCAGCCCCGTACGGCGGCTCGGAGGTCCGGCGCTCGCCGTCCTGGTATTCCTGGTGGCCGCCTGGGGCGTCACGCGGGCCGGCGGGCCGGCGGTCCCCGAGTGCGCGGGGGGCGAATCGCTCGAGTTCGGCTGCTTCAAGGGGCGCTACGCGGCGCTGACGCGGGCGGCCGGGGTGCGGGCGGCGCTCGACGACCTGGCGAAGCGGCGCGACGCCAGCGGGTACCTGGTCGCCGCCTGTCATCAGCTCACCCACGTCGTCGGCCGCACGGCCGGCGAGCTGCGCGGCGAGACGGCCTTCACCGAGGGCACCGACCTCTGCGCCTCGGGCTACTACCACGGCGTGACCGAGGCGGTGATGGGACGGATCGGTCCCGAGCGCATCGGCGCGGAGGCGAGGACCGTCTGCGACACGCACCGCCGCCGCGACAACCGCTCGTATCTTCACTACAACTGCGTGCACGGCATGGGCCACGGCTTCATGGCCGTCCACGGCTCCGACGTGTTCCGCTCGCTCCCCGGCTGCGACGCCCTGGCCGATGACTGGGAGCGCCACCACTGCTACGGCGGCGTGTTCATGGAGAACCTGACCGCCATGAACAGCCGCTCGCGCCCCTCGCGCGATCTGCGCCCTGACGCCCCCCTCTATCCGTGCACCGCCGTCGACGCGCGCTACAAGGACGAGTGCTACGTCAAGCAGACGGCCTACGCGCTCTACGTGCGCAACGACGACTTCGCCGCCGTCTTCGCCCTCTGCCGCGATGACGCCGATGCCGCGTTCCGGGGCGTCTGCTACCAGGGGCTCGGGGGCGATGCCGCCATCACCAGCAGCAAGTACGTCCGCGGCGACGCGGCCCGCGCCGCGACGATCCGGGCGCTGTGCCTGCAGGGTCCCGACGGCGAGGCCCGCTCGCACTGCGTGGCCGGTGCCGTCACCACGATCGTTCGCGATCTCGCCGGCAACGACGCGCCGGCCCGGACGCTGTGCGGCGCGCTCGCCGAGCGCGCGCTCACCGCGGCCTGCGAGACCGCGCGCCTGGTTGCCTCGCACGGCGTGCCGACACCGGACGCCACCCACACACACTGAGAGGAGAAGTCATGAGACGACTGTTTGCCGTCATCGCGCTGCCCCTGATCGCCCTGCTGCTCATCGGGGCCAGCACGACCAACCCCGGCCGGCACGAAGGCCAGCACGACGTCTACTTCGGATTCCTGCTCGGCACCGACCGGCTGGCCGGCGTCGCCATCGATCTCGGCGCGCCCGACAAGCAGGGCCTCCGGGCGCTGCGCGCGTACGTGTGTGACGGGTTCGGGCCTCCCCAGGGCATGGCGATCTGGTTCACCGCGGGGGTGACGACACCGCCCGGCGCCCAGCCGCTCGTCGTGTCCTCGGTCACGGGCCACGAGCGCCTGACGATGACCGCGGTGAACGAGCGCGGCGTCTACGGCACCTTCACGGACGCCGGCGGCGCCATCGCCCACTTCGTGGCCTACACCGCGATCGACGGCGCCGGCATCTACCAGGTGACGCTCGACGAGTCGCTGCGCTACACGGGCGTGTCCACCGACGGCGCGCGGCTGGATGCCCAGGCCTCGCCGGACGGCACCACCGTCGGCACGATCAAGGCGCCCGGCGGCAAGGCGATCAACTTCACCGTGAAGAGCCTGGCGCTCGCCTCGCCTGCCGATCTCCTGGCTCACGGCCTGTCGACGGACTACAACAGGTACGTGGCGAACAACCAGCTGCCCGGCGAGTACGTCGCCGTGATCGCCCCGGGCGGCAGTCACTGGTTCGGCCGCAGCGGCGCCGTGCGTGCGGGCGCGCCCGGCTCGGAAATCATCGGACTCGACAAGAAGATCCAGTAGCCGGTTGAACAAAGGAGACTGCATGCGACATCGCGTATCGCTCGTCATCCTGCTCGCCATCGTGCTGCTCACGGCGGTCACCGCCGGGGCGGCGCCGCCGCCCGATACGCTCGTCATCGGCCTGCACGTGACCCTGGCCACGCGCTGGCTCGACCCCGGCGAGACCGAGGCGCTCATCACGCCGTTCATGATGCTCTACGCCATCCACGACGCGATGACCAAGCCGATGCCCGGCAAGCTCATCACGCCGAGCCTGGCCGAGTCGTGGACGCAATCGAAAGACTTGCTGAGCTACGACTTCAAGATCCGCAAGGGCGTGAAGTTCCACAACGGCGACCCGGTCACCGCCGAGGACGTGAAGTTCACGTTCGAGCGCTACAAGGGCGCGTCGGCCAAGCTGCTCAAGGACAAGGTCAAGGAGATCCAGATCGTCGCGCCCGACCACGTGCGCTTCGTCCTCAAGGAGCCGTGGCCGGACTTCATGGCGTTCTACGGCACCTCGGCGACGGGCGCGGCGTGGATCGTGCCCAAGAAGTACATCGAGAAGGTCGGCGAGGATGCGTTCAAGAAAGCGCCGGTCGGAGCCGGGCCCTACAAGGTGGTGTCGGTGAGCCCCGGCAACGAGCTGAAGCTGGAGGCCTTCGAGGGGTACTGGCGCAAGAAGCCCGCGGTCAAGCACCTCATCATGCGCTCCATTCCCGACGAGGCCACGCGCGCGGTCGCCGTGAAGACCGGCGAGGTGGACCTCGCCTACCTCTTCGGCGGGCCGGTGGCGCAGGATCTCAAGCGCTCGCCGGGCGTTACCATCAAGGCCCCGCTGCTCTACGGCATGTACTGGCTCGACTTCCTGGACCAGTGGGACCCGAAGTCCCCGTGGCACGACAAGCGCGTGCGGCTGGCGGCCAGCCTGGCCATCGACCGCAACGCGATCAACGAGGCCGAGATGCTCGGGCTCGGCAAGGCCACCGGCGCGTTCGTGCCGCCGGAGTTCGACTTCGCGCTGAAGGTCGAGGCGCCGCGCTACGATCCCAAGCGCGCCAAGCAGCTGCTGGCCGAGGCCGGCTATCCCAACGGCTTCGAGGCCGGCGACCTCACGCCGCTGCCGCCCTACACCAACCTGGGCGAGGCGGTCGGTAACTTCCTGGGCGAGATCGGCATCCGCGCGCACGTGCGCAACATGGAGCGCGCCACGTTCATGAGCAGCTGGCACGACAAGAAGCTGAAGGGGCTGCTGATCGGCGCCACGGGCGCCGCCGGCAACGCGGCCGCGCGCCTCGAGCCGTTCATGACCAAGGGCGGCCTGTACGCGTACGGCTCACGGCCGGACGTCGACGAGCTCTTCCAGCGTCAGGCCAAGGAGCTCGACCAGAAGAAGCGCGAGGCGCTGCTGCACCAGATCCAGAAGATCGTGACCGACGAGGTGCTCGCGGCCCCGATCTTCCAGCAGGGCTTCGTGTGCGCCATCGGGCCGCGCGTCGCGGAATCCACGCTGGGCCTGATTCAGGGCTTTCCCTACGTCGGGCCCGCGGAGGACGCCAAGCTGAAGTAAAGGCAGGGGGCGGGGCGGAAGGACGACGGGCCGGCGCAAGCGACGCCGGCCCGTCAGACGTGGCGCAGGGGCGCGGTCTACTTCAGCGCGTCTTGACCGGCCTGGGCGGTCTGGGCGTCTTGCTGGGAGGTCACGCCGGAGACGCCGATCGAGCCGATGATCTTGCCGTCGTGAACGATCGGGATGCCGCCTTCGAGGACGCTGAAGCCGGTCGAGAGGAAGCGCAGGTTCACTCCGCCCTGGGCGATGCCGTCCTGGAGCACCTTGGTGGGCCGCCGGAGCGCGACCGCCGTGCGGGCCTTCTCCTTGGCGATGTCCACGCTGCCCCACTGCGTGTTGTCCAGGCGCTGCATCATCACCATCTGGCCACCGGAATCCAGGATGACGATGGCCACGGGCCAGCTGTTCTTCTTGGCCTCGGCCTCCGCGCCGGCCATGACCTTCTTGGCCTGCTCGAGGTTAATGGGCGAACCATACTGCATCGGGGCCGCGGGGGCGGCGGGCTGCTGGGCCGCGGCCATACCGGTCGGCAGCACGATCGCGAGAGCAACGACCAGGGAGAGCAATGGCTTCATGGGCTTCCTCCTTTGAGGGAGTGCGTTGGATGGGAGTGCCGGGCGCATAACCTAGCACATCCCACCGAAGTTCCCGGGACGCTGCTATAGTCCGTGCGTCGCGCACCTTGCCACAGGAGGCCAACCGTGAAGCTCCTCTACTTCGACGACTTCAAGCTGGGCGTGCTCAAGGGCGATCAGGTGGTCGACGTGACGGCGGCGGTCAAGGACGTCCCCCACACGGGGCCTCACGATCTCATCCAGGGCGTCATCGCGGGCTGGGCGCAGCAGAAGAGCCGCATCGAGGATGCGGCCGCCAAGGGGAAGGGCGTGCCGGTGGCCGGCGTGCGTGTGCGGCCGCCCCTGCCCCGCCCGATCAACATCGTGGCGATGGCCGTGAACTACATGGAGGACGGCACCCGCAGCGAGCCGGCGCCGATCAACGCCTTCATGAAGTCGCCGAGCGCGATCATCGGCGACAACGACACCATGGTGCTGCCCGACGTGCCGGCCACCATCTTCGAGGGCGAGGCGGAGATGGCCGTCATCATCGGCAAGCGCGCGTCGAACGTGCGCGCGGCCGACGCCATGAGCTACATCTTCGGTTACACCAACTTCATCGACGGCTCGGCGCGTGGCCTGCTGCCGACCGGCAACACGTTCTACCAGATGAAGTCGCGCGACACCTTCGCGCCGATCGGCCCGTACCTGGTCACCGCCGACGAGATCCGCGATCCGCACCACGTGCAGATCAAGCTGTGGGTCAACGGCGAGCTGAAGCAGAACTTCAACAGCGACGACATGGCGCACAAGATCCCGCGCTGCATCGAGTGGGTGACCTCGATCCATGCCCTCGAGCCCGGCGACATCCTCGCCACCGGCACCAACCACCGCGGCCTCAGCGGCTTCCAGAACGGCGACCGCATCGAGCTGGAGACGGAAGGGCTCGGCCGCCTGCGCTTCAGCGTGCGCGACGACCTCAAGCGCACGTGGGGACGCGAGACGCGTCTGGATCGCCAGAACAAGGGCCAGGAAGGGACGACGCCGCAGCTCAGCGGCAAGTACGCCAAGCAATAAGCCTACTTCGTCTTGAGGAACTCCAGGAGGTCGCGCTTGTCGGCGGCCGGCAGGTCGGTGCCGGCCGCGTGCCCGCCGTTGCCGTTCCCGGCGGCGCGCGTGTCGAATCTGTAGGCGCCCTCGTCGGCGTAACCGAGGGCGGCGGTGTCGTAGCGCCGCGAGCCGCGCTGCCAGGCGGCGGGGCGCTCGGCGGGCGGCGTGAGCAGCTCGGCCAGCGTGCGCACGGAGCCGTTGTGCAGGTACGGCGCGCGCGCCCAGACGCCGGCCAGCGTGGGCGACCAGTACTTGCCGGTGCTGCGCAGCCCGGGCGAGGCCGGCACCGCGAAGCCCTCGATCTGCACCTCGGCCAGGAACGTATTGAACCGCTGGGCCAGCGCCGGCGTGAAGAGGTTCGCGCGCGCCGGATCCGTGCCGACGTCCGTCGCCGCGTGCAGGCGCACGTCGCTCTCCCGGCCGTCGTGACAGCCGGCGCAGCGCGCCTGGTATGTGGCCCGCCCGCGCGCGGCGGCGGCCGCGTCCACCGCGAAGGGCCAGCGCGGCGCGCGGATGCCTTCGCTCAGGTCCGTCTGCTGCTGGACGAGCGCATAGTCGAGCGCGCCGCGCTTGCCGATCAGCGGCGCGCCGAGGCCGAGCGAGGCCAGCACGTTGCGTCCGATCGGCGACTGCGTGTTGCCGTCCCAGTGCACCCACTGGCGGCCGGCCAGGTTCCACACGATGCCGTACTTCACGGGCGAGTAGGGTTGCGGCAATCCGAAGAGACCCAGCGCGAGCAGCCCGAAGGCGTCGTTGCGCCCGGGCCCGGAGGGCGGCGGTAGCACGCTCGGGATCCGATCGGGGATGTGCAGGCCCGCACGCACGTTGTGCATGAGCCGCAGCGTCGCGCGCACCAGCGGCACGAGGTCGTCGGAGCGCTCGAGCCGCGCGCGATCGAGTGCCAGGTCCGCGGCCGTGAGCGCGTGCAGCCCGCCCGGGCCCGCCCCGGCGGCGCCGGCCGGATCGGCGGCGATCGCGGCGACGATCGCCGGCTCGTGGCGCCCCCACGCGGCCGTGAGCATCGTCTGCGCACCGGCGTCGTCACCGCCGGGCGCGGCCGCGAGGTAGGCGCGCAGGAAGGGCAGCATCGCCTTGGGGTCCGCCGTGCGGAAGGTCGCCACCGTGAGCGCGCCGAAGAAGGCCTCCGCGTCGAAGTGGGCGATGGCGCCGAGCACACGCACCGGCTCGCCACCGGCGACGGGCGTCAGCTCGGCGACGTGACACGAGGCGCAGTTGATGCCGAGCGACGGCAGGCCGCCGAGGTGCGCGACCGGGCGCCGGCTGATGCCGACGGGCCAGCCGAAGGCGGGATCGGCGATCAATCCAAAGCTCGTGAGATCGGCGCGCGGATAGAGATCCGGATAGGCTGCGACGAACGCGCGCAGCACGCGCTCCGGTACCATCTCGGCGCTCATGGAGCCGTGCAGGAAGGCATCGAGATCGCGTGGCGACCACGCCGGGACCTGACCGGCGGAGACGCCGACCGGCGGCGGCGCAGCCGTGGCCGGACGCTCGCCCGAGGTGGTGCAGGCGGCCGGAATCAGCGCCACGAAGAGGACGGCCATCCACCGCATGCCGTCGATTCTACGGGTGCCCCCCGGCCGCGGATTCCAACTAATCGTGCAGGGCGGGCAGCACCTCGCGGGTGAAACGCTCGAGCTGGGGCAGCTGGTCCTCGCCGACGAAGCGGACGCAGAGGTCGGTGACGCCGGCCTCGGCATAGCGGCGGAGCGATGCGATCACCTCGGGCGCGGGTCCCAGGCCCATCACGCCCCGCACGTGCACGCCGCCGCCGTAATACGCGGCCAGGAACGCGCGCGTGTCGCGCTCGGCCTTGCCCGGATCGTCGTCCATCCGCACGGTCGTGTAGACACAGAGCGGGAACGTGGTGGCGGGACGCCCGTACCGCGCCAGCGCTTCCTCGGCGCGCGCGCGCACCTGCCGGCACTCGTCGATGTCGAGATAGGTCGTGATGATGCCGTCGCCGAGCCGTGCGAAGCGCTCGAACTGTGCCGGCAGCAGCTCGCCGCGGTTGCCGGCGGTGATCAGCACCGGCGGGCCGGCCTCCGTCCACGGCAGCGGTCCGAGCGTGTGGCCATCGAGCGCCCAGTCTTCCCCGCTCCGCGTGAGCGGCTCGCCGCGCCAGAGCGCGCGCCAGATCTCCACGTGCTCTTCCAGCCGTCGCACGCGGCGCTTGTGGTCGGCGCCGCACGCGGCCCACTCGCGCTCGGCCGACGGCAGGCTCCAGCCCACGCCGAGTCCCAGCACCACGCGGCCGCGCGAGATCGAGTCCACGTTGGCGATCTGGTGCGCGAGCACGACGGGATGGCGCAGCGCCGGCAGCAGCACCGCGGTGCCCAGGCGCACGCGCGTGGTGATGCCGGCCAGGTAGGCCAGCGTGGTCAGCGGCTCCAGGCGCGGCTTGGCCACGATGCTGTCGCCGACCCACACCGCGTCGTAGCCCGCCGCGTCGGCGTGGCGGGCCATCGTCCAGCACGTCTCGGCGGATGGCCGCCGGGCCGATTCCATCACCACGCCGCGCGTCGGAATGAGCACGCCGATCCGCATGGCCTGCTAGTCTAAACCACCCATGAGCGCGCCGGTCTCCCCTCGCGGGCTCGCGCACCTGGTCGGCAGCGTCCCGCTGGCCTCGGCCGAGGACGTCTTCCGCACCGTCACCGGCGCGCTCGGCGACTGCCTGAGCCG
>Ga0075424_100001853_pt1 | contig 18865 bp, 15 predicted proteins | sample SoiMethybrSBSTD3_FD_75301 | JGI IMG/M metagenome (GOLD analysis project Ga0075424, IMG submission 75301) | Bulk soil microbial communities from a Populus tree surrounding site in Tennessee, USA - Soil MetaG P. TD hybrid SBSTD3 | ecosystem: Environmental > Terrestrial > Soil > Tree plantation... | reverse complement strand
GACATTCTGAACCTGCTCGCGCATCCGCTCGAGCTCCGCTTTCGCGTTGATGATGAGCTCTGACACGCCGAGACCGTCGGCCTTCGAGCCAATCGTGTTGATCTCGCGATTCATCTCCTGAAGCAGGAAATCCAGCTTGCGGCCGCACGGCTCGGCGCCTTCGACGAGCACCATCCAGTGCGCGAGATGCGCCCGGAACCGCGTGACCTCCTCGCTGATGTCCGAGCGGGCCGCCGCCCGGACGATCTCCTGGGCGATCATCGCCTGATCTATCGGCAGCTCGAGGCGCAACTCTTCGATCCGTTCGGTGAGCCGCGCTTCCATGCCGGCGCGCCCTTCATCCGCCGCCATGCGCAGCCGTTCGATCAACTCCGCCAGCGTCTGCCGACGGGCGTCGAGATCGGCCTGCAGGTGACCGCCCTCTCGAGCCCGCATCGCATCGAGCTCGCCCAGTGCCTGTTCAACGGCGGCGACGACGCTGGCCGACAGCCGGCCGTCGGCCGCCGGGTCGGATTCCGATGGCCGCTCGCGCACGGTGACCGCCTGCGGCAGTCTGAGCAGATCGCCTGGCGTCAACAGACCCGACACGAGTCCGCGCTCACGCGCCTGCTCGATGGCAGCGGCCAACGCGGCGGCGAATTCCTGATTGAGCTCCACCGTCGGCGTCGCCGCGTTGCGCACCTGCACCGAGATGCCAAGCTCCACGCGTCCGCGAGCCAACCATTTCTGCAGCAGCGCGCGCACGCGCGCTTCGACGTCGCCGATGGATTGTGGGATGCGAAGCTGCAGATCGAGAAAGCGATGGTTGACAGCGCGGACGGTCACCCCGATCGTCGCACGCTCGTCTTCGTGCGTGAGCGAGGCGAAGCCGGTCATCGATTTGATCATCTACATCTCGATTTCCGACGGCTCTTCTTCCAGCTGCAGCTCGTAGAGTCTCGCATAGGCGCCGCCGCGCGCCAGCAGCTCGTCGTGAGTACCGGTTTCAACGATGCGGCCGCGCTCGAGCACAACGATCACATCGGCCCGGCGAACGGTCGAGAGCCGGTGCGCGATGACAAACGATGTGCGATTCTGCAGCAGGGTCGAGAGCGCATCCTGCACGAGCGCTTCCGACTCGGCGTCGAGCGACGAGGTGGCCTCGTCCAGGATCAGGATTGGCGAGTCGCGAAGGATCGCACGCGCGATCGCCAACCGCTGTCGCTGTCCTCCGGATAGCCGCTGACCGCGTTCGCCGATCACCGTGTCGTAGCCCTGGTCGAGACGCTGGATGAATTCGTCGGCGTGTGCGGCCCGCGCCGCGGCTTCGATCTCGGCACGCGTAGCATCGGGACGTCCGAACGCGATGTTGACGGCAACGGTGTCGTCGAACAGCACCGTCTCTTGGGTCACGATGCCGATCTGCGAGCGCAGCGAGGCCAGCACGATCTGACGCACGTCGCGTCCGTCGACGGAAATGGCGCCGCCAGTCACGTCGTAGAAACGCGGAATGAGGTTGACCAGCGTCGTCTTGCCGGCGCCGCTGCGGCCGACGATCGCCAGCGTCTGACCGGCGCGGACGGTGAATGTGACGCCACGCAGCGTCGCATGATCGGCGTCGCCATAGGTGAACTCGACATCGCGGAACTCGATCGCGGTCGCGAACCGAGGCAGCGCCGCGGCGTTCGGCGCCTCCATGACCTCGCTGTGCGTATCGAGAATCTCGAACACCCGCTCGGCGGCCGACATCGCCTGATTGAGATCGGCGTTGACGCGACTCAGTTTCTTCGCTGGCCCGTACATCGAAAACAGCACGGTGATGAAGGTCACGAACCCGCCGGTGGTGAGCCGGCCAGCGCTGATCTCCTGGCTGCCGTACCACAACGCGATCACGAACGCGCCGCCGCCAATGAATTCCATCATCGGCGGAAGCACCGAGAGCGCGCTCGTGACTCGCATGCTCGTGCGATAGAAGCGCTGCGACGCCTTCGCAAACTTGTCCGCTTCACGGGCCTCGGCACCGAACGCCTTGACGATGCGATGTCCGGCGAACGCTTCCGCGCTCACGTGCGACATCTCCTCCAGGGCCTCCTGGCTGCGTCGGGTCGTGCGGCGCACGCGCTGGCCCAGGGCTGCGAGCGGATAGAGGATCAGCGGCGCGATGGTTCCGCACACGATCGCAAGTCGCGGCGCATTCCAGAAGAGCACGACTGTCAGCGCCACGAGCGAGAGCGATTCACGCGCCAGATCGCCAATCGTTTCCGAGACCGCCCGTTGCAGTTGGCCGACGTCGTTGGTGATGCGCGACATCAGCCGGCCGGTCGTCTGCAGCGAGAAGAACGCCGCCGACTGCCCCAGGATGTGCTTGAAGAGCGCGTTGCGCAGATCGCGGACCACGCGCTGCCCGACATCGGTCATGACGTACGAGGACAGGTACGATCCGAGTCCCTTGAGGAAGAACATCACCAGGATGGCGACGATGGTCGGCAGCAGTCGCTCCTGTTTCGGCAGCGCCTCGTCGAGGATCGGCTTGATGTACGCCATCGTTCCGGCGGTGCCGGCGCCGTACAGAAGCATGGCGAGCAGGGCGACCAGGAGCCGACCCCGGTGCGGCCGGGCGTACTCGAGGAGCCTGCGAAGCGGCGTCACATCGTCATCCTACGCGAATCACGAGCGAGGCGCCTCGGTCTCGCGTGGTCGGCCGCTGAAGCCATGCGGATGCGTCGAATGCCACCGCCAGGCGTCGGCGACGATGGTGTCGATGTCCGGGCGCGCCGGCATCCACCCGAAGTCCGCGCGTATGCGTTCGGCAGATGCATACAACACAGCAGGATCCCCGGGCCGACGCGACGCCGACCGGCGTGTCACCGTGCGTCCGGTGACCCGTTCCACCGCTGCAATCACGTCCTTCACAGATGTCGGACGTTCGGTACCGACGTTGTAGGTTCCCGACGCACCGCCGCGCCCGAGCCATGACAGCGCGCGAACATGCGCGTCGGCGAGGTCGGTGACGTGGATAAAGTCGCGCACGCACGTTCCGTCAGGCGTGGGATAGTCCTCACCGAAGATCTCGAACGGCTGGCCGCTGCGCGCTGCTTCGAGCGCGCGCGGGATGGCATGAATCTCCGGCGAGTGGTCCTCGCCCAACTCACCATCGGGATCGGCACCCGCGGCATTGAAATACCGTAGCGCAATCGACCTGATCCCGAACGCACGCTCGAAGTGCGGCAGCATCTGCTCCACCGCGAGCTTGGTCTGTCCATAGGGATTGATCGGTGCGGTGGGGTGCCGCTCTCGAATGGGGGTTTCGATCGGTTCGCCGTACGTTGCACACGAGGAAGAGAAGACGAACAGCGAGCACCGCTCCGCCGCCATCGCCTCGAGCGTGGCGAGCGTGCCCACGACGTTGTTGCGGTAATAGCCGACCGGGTCGCGCATCGAGTCGGCCACCGAGAGCCACGCGGCGAAATGCATCACGGCGGTGGCGCCGCTGTCGCGAATCGCGCGGCGAACGGCTGCACCGTCGCCGATGTCGCCGACGATCAGCGGTGCGCCACGCGCGGCCTCGCGATGGCCGGCAGACAGGTTGTCGTAGATGACTACCTGATGGCCAGCCGCGCGCAGCGCTTTGACGGCGTGGCTGCCGACGTAGCCGGCACCACCGGTCACCAGCACAGTGAGCGAATCAGCCACGGCCGATGGAGTAGTACGTGAACCCGCCCTGCTTCATCTGATCGGAGGTAAAGATGTTGCGGCCGTCGAAGATCACGGGCGACCGCATCAGCGCCCGCATGCGATTCAGATCGGGCCGGCGGAACTCGTTCCATTCGGTGACGATCGCCAGGCAGTCCGCTCCTTTGAGGGCCTCGTAGTTGCTGGCGGCATAGGTGACCTTGCTGCCGAAGATGCCGCGCGCCACCTTGGCGGCTTCGGGATCATAGGCCTGCACGGTCACGCCCGCACCCACCAGCGCCTCGATCAGCGGAATCGACGGCGCCTCCCGCATGTCGTCGGTGCGTGGTTTGAACGCCAGTCCCCAAATCGCAACGGTCTTGCCCTTCAGCGCGCCAAAGTGCTTCTTGATCTTGGCGAAGAGCCGCGTCTTCTGCGCCTTGTTCACCGCTTCGACCGCCTCGAGAATCTTGAACTGATAGCTCTTGTCGGAGGCGAAGCGAATCATCGCCTGCACATCTTTGGGGAAGCAGCTCCCGCCGTAGCCGACTCCCGGAAAGAGGAATGCGGTGCCGATGCGGCGATCGGCGCCCATCGACCGGCGCACGTGGTCGACGTCGGCCCCAACCAGTTCGCAGACGTTGGCGATCTCGTTCATGAAGGAGATGCGAGAGGCCAGCATCGCGTTGGCCGCGTACTTCGAGAGCTCGGCGCTGGCGCAGTCCATCACCATGATGGGCGCGCCAGTGCGCGTGAACGGCGAGTACAGCTCGAGCATGATTTCCTGCGCACGGGCGTCTTCGGCGCCGATGACGACACGATCGGGCTTCATGAAGTCGTCGATGGCGGCGCCCTGCTTCAAGAACTCGGGATTGCTGACCACGCTGAACGGGTGCGTCGTACCGCGGCGGATCACTTCTCGCACGCGCTCGCTCGTACCGACCGGCACCGTGCTTTTGTCGACGATCACTTTGTAGCCGTCCATCGCCTTGGCGATGTCGCCGGCCACGCCGAGAACGTGTTTCAGGTCGGCGGATCCGTCCTCGCCCTGCGGCGTTCCGACGGCGATAAAGACGATCGTGGCATCGCGCACGGCTTTGGCCAGCATCGTGGTGAACGTGAGACGGCCCTCTTGACGGTTGCGGCGGACCAGCTCTTCGAGTCCCGGCTCGTAGATCGGCATCTTGCCGCGCTTCAACGTTCGAATCTTGGCCTCGTCTTTGTCGACACATACGACGTCGTTGCCTGATTCGGCGAAGCATGCACCGGCCACCAATCCGACGTACCCGGTGCCCACGACCGCAACTTTCATCGACCCTCCACGACACGCGCGGCGCTCACGCGAAAAACAGCAGAGGCTATCATACCGTCGCGAAACCCATGCGGATTCTCGTCGACTATCGGCCAGCGCTGCGCGCACGTACAGGCGTCGGCGAGTACATCCGTCAACTCGTTGCCGCATACACCGCGGCGCATCGGGACGAGGTCGCGGTGTTCACGAGCTCATGGAAGGACCGGCCCGAGACGACGACCGCGGCCGAGCTTGGCGTGCGCGTGATCGATCGGCGAGTGCCGGTGAAGCTGCTCAATCTTCTCTGGCATCGTCTCGAATGGCCGCCGATCGAGTCGCTCGCGTCCGAAGCCGATATCGTGCATGCGGCGCACCCGCTGCTCATTCCGGCGCGCCGCGCGGCGCAGGTGGTGACGATTCACGACCTGTTCTTTCTCGATCACCCCGAACGCACACAGGCGGAGATCAAACGCGACTACGCGGCGCTCGTCCCCCAGCATGCGCGCCGCGCCGATGCCGTGATCACCTCCTCGCTTCATACGAGAACACTGATCAACCAGCGGCTCGGTGTCGAGCTCGATCGCATCTACTACTGCCCACCTGGTGCACCGGTGTGGACGATGCTCGGTCGCGCGCCAAATGTGCCGAACGACGGATACATCCTGTTCGTCGGCACGCTGGAGCCGCGAAAGAACGTTGGCTTCCTGCTCGATGTCTTCGAGCGTCTGATCGCCCGCGGCGCCGGGCCGAATGGCTCGACACCGCGGCTCCGCATTGCCGGAGGTGCATCGGCTGATGCGCGCGAGTGGATCGAGAGGATGTCGCGGTCACCGCTCGCCGCGCACGTCGACTATCTCGGCTACACCTCGCACGAGGATCGCGAGCAACTGTTTGCGGGCGCTCGCGCCCTGGTGCTCCCGTCGCTCGACGAAGGGTTCGGCCTCCCGGTGCTCGAAGCGATGTCCGCGGGAGTTCCGGTAATCGCGTCGAATCGTGGTTCGCTGCCGGAGATCGTCGGCAACGGCGGCACCGTGCTGGATCCACACGATCGCGAAGCATGGGTCGCCGCAATCGAACGTCTGATGGACGAGGACGCATGGGCGACGCAGCAGGGGTGCGCAGGCCTCGAGCGCGCCAAGGCGTTTACCTGGCCGGCCACGTCGGCACGATTGCGCGAGGCCTACGTCGATGCCGTCGCTCGACGAGGCGCGCGCTGATCGCATGCGCATTGCGATCGACGCCCGCGAGATTCTCGACCGGCCGACAGGCGTGGGCCGCTATCTGCTCGAGATCTTGCGGATATGGAGCGACGCTCGGGAAGCGGCCTCGCATGAATTCGTGCTGTGTGCGCCCAAACAGCCGGCCGCGCTGCCGCCTGCGTTCACCGCAATCACCGCGCCTGGAGGCGGGACGTTGTGGGAGCAACGGACGCTTCCCACGCTCGTGAAGCGCGCACGCGCAGACGTGCTGTTCGCACCGGGCTACACCTCACCACTCCGATGTCCGGTTCCGGTCGTCGTGACCATTCACGACGTGTCGTTTGCGGCGCATCCCGAATGGTTCTCATGGCGGGAGGGTTTCCGGCGCCGGACGCTCGCGCGCGCGAGCGCCAAGCGCGCCGCTCGGGTGATCGCCGATTCGGAGTTCTCGAAACGCGAGATCGCATCGCGCTTGGGTGTCGATGGATCGCGCATCGAGGTGATCTACCTCGGAGCACCGGCGCCGCCACCGGCGGCCGGACGCGAGCCGCTCGTGCTCTACGTGGGATCGATCTTCAATCGCCGTCATCTGCCAGCGCTCGTCGGCGGCTTTGCGCGTCTGGCGTCCAGGCATCCGACGGTGCGCCTCGAGATCGTCGGCGACAACCGCACGCACCCGTCGATCGACATCGATGCGGCAATCGCGAACAGCGGCGCCGCCGGTCGCATCAGGATTCGGCCGTACGTATCCGATGCCGAGCTGTCGTCTCTGTATTCGCGCGCATCGGCGTTCGCGTTCCTCTCGGAGTACGAAGGCTTCGGTCTGACGCCGCTCGAGGCGATGGCGGCCGGAGTCCCGATCGTCGTGCTCGACACCGACGTGGCACGCGAGATCTACGGACCGGCGGCCGAATACGTCGCGCGGCCGGAACCGGCGCTGGTTGAAGCGGCACTCGCGCGCGTCCTCACCGACACCACTGTGCGCTCACGACTCATCGACGCTGGCGCATCGCAGCGGCAGCGCTACTCATGGAGCGACTGTGCACACCGCACGCTGCAGGTGCTGCTCGACTCCGCCGCTCGATAGCCATGCCTCGCCTGTCCATCATCATCGTCACCTACAACTCGCGCGGCGAGATCGACGATGCCCTGCGCGCGCTGCGCGAGCCACGGCCCGGAATCGAGCACGAGATCGTCGTGGTCGACAACGCCTCCACCGACGGCACCGTGTCGCATCTGCGCGCGACGTGGCCGGCAGTCAGGGCGATCGATGCCGGCGCCAATCTCGGATTCGCTGCGGCAAACAACCTCGGCATTCGTCAGACCAGCAGCGAGCTCGTGCTGCTGCTCAATCCCGACACGCGAGCGCACGGACCGGCGATCGACACCCTCGTCGCCGCACTCGATTCGCGTCGCGACATCGCGATTGTCGGTCCCCGCATCGTCGATGCTCGTGGGCACGCGGAGCTCTCGTTCGGACGGATGATCTCGCCGGTCGCGGAACTGCGTCAGAAGATGCTTCAGCGGATGACCGTCATCGTCGACGACATGACACGCCGGACGCGCGAGGTCGACTGGGTCAGCGGGGCGTGCCTGATGATTCGCCGGGCCGACCTCGAGGCGTCAGGTCTGTTCGACGAGCGATTCTTCATGTACACCGAAGACGTCGACCTGTGCGCGTCCGTGCGCGCGCGCGGTCGCACAGTTCTCTTTCTCGCCGATGCGCAGATCGAGCACTTGCGTGGACGATCAGTGGCGAGCGCGCAGCAACCGACGTCGATGGCCTATCGCCGCAGCCAGATCGCGTTCTACGAAAAACACCATCCACGCTGGGTTCCTGCGCTCAGGGCTTACCTCAAGATCAGGGGACGACTGCCCGATAAGCGGTAGAACGGGCCACCTGTACGTGTCCCTCGTCTGCTATGGAGCCATCGGCCGGATCGTCGTTGTCGTGGACATGTCCTTCTTGTGGACGACGTGTGCCGCGGCGTGTGAATGAGTGCAGGTGCGGGTTCCAGCAGGTAGATGCCCCTGCTGACGGCGCCGCCTCGCCGGTGACAGATCCGCCGACCCGATCGGGATCGAGCCGGTGGTCGCTGATGATGTTCGGGCTGCTCGTGCTCACGGGCGCCGGGCTGTTCGTCGCGCAATCGCAGAAACCCGAGGCCGCTACTGGACCGTCTCCACGGCTTTCGACAGTGCCGCGGCCGGCATCATCGCCATCCGCGAACGACTCGTCGTCCACCGATAAGTCATCGAACGATCTCACACCAGCCGTCGTCGTCCTTTCACCCACGACGATCGCAACGCCGGCGACGAGTGAAACCGCGCCGGCACCGGCCGCATCACTCGAAGACGTCGTCAGCCGCGTGCTGCCGGCGGTCGCCTCGATCAGTGCTGGCCAATCGCGCGGCACCGGCTTCTTCGTGCGCGCGGATCAGGTGTTGACCAACGCCCACGTCGTTCAGGGCCAGAGCTCGGTCACGCTGCAGGTCGGCAACGCGACGTATACGGCGCGCGTGGAACGCGTCTCACAGAGCACGGATCTGGCGTTGCTGGTGGTCTATCACGCCAACCCCGCGCAAGCGACGCTGCGACTCGGCTCGGTCTCGAGCGCGCGGGTCGGCGAGGAGGTGATCGCGGTCGGCTCCGCCCTGGGCGTGCTGTCGAACACCGTGACGCGCGGCATCGTGAGCGCGCTGCGGCAGGTCGGCCAGGTGACACTGATTCAGACCGACGCCGCGATCAATCCCGGCAACAGCGGCGGACCGCTGGTGGATCGATCGGGCCTCGTGATCGGCATCAATTCGATGGGCATTCAGGCGCAGGCGGGTCAAGGTCTCGCGTTTGCCGTGGCCATCGACCACGCGACCACCCTGCTGAGCGGCGGCGCGATGTCGGCGACGTCGCAGACGCCGTTGACCGCGTTGACGCGCGCAATGGGCGGCCCAAGCGAGACCGATCAAGTGCGGGCGCGGGGTGAGCAGGCCTATGCGCAGGTACTCGAATGGGCCGCGCGCAACGGACAGCAGCTCGACGCCTATTGGGACAAGTACGCGTCGTCCTGCGTGGCATCGTCATCGCGAACCGGCGATCACCCATGGTTTGCCGCCTTCGAGCCCAACGGCATCCGTCTCAACGGCACCTCGGCCTACAACTGCCAAAGCTGGCTCGACACCATTCAGAACAACGCCGCCGCGATCAAAGCCGAAGTCGACAAGGCCGGCGAAGTCGCGCGGAAGAGCGGCGTCTACCCCGGTGTGCTCCGCGACGTCCGACGGCGGTATCACATGGACTGGAGTGGGTGGGATCTCTGAAGATCCTGCCGTTCAGGGTTCGAAGTTCAAATGTTCCGGTTCTGAGTTCCAGTTCAAGGTTCGGAGTTCTAGGTTCAGCGTCGAGCTATCTCGCTGCCGAACGTCGAACATCGAACGCCGAACCTGAACTCGGAACTGGAACTCGTGAACTCCTGAACTCCCTGAACTAGTAGAATTCATCGATGCGAGTCGCGATCGACGCGCGGAAGCTGCACGATTTCGGGATCGGCACCTACATCCGCAACCTGCTGCGTCATCTCGCGCGTACCGATCACAGCACCGAGTACGTCCTGCTCTGCGGTGAGGCCGACCTGGGTGTGGCCGCCCAACTGGGGCCGAACTTCAGGGCGGTACTCGAGCCCTCGCCCAACTACTCGCTGCGCGAGCAGGTGCACGTGCCGTGGGTGCTTCGGCGCGAGCGGCCGGACGTCTATCACGCGCCGCACTACGTGCTGCCAGCTGGCGTGCGCTGCCCGTCGGTGGTGACGATTCACGACTGCATTCATCTGATGTTTCCGCAGTACCTCCCGAACCGCCTGGCGTACGCCTATGCGCGCGCGCAGATGTGGTCGGCGGCGCGCCGATCGGATTGCATTCTGACCGTCTCGGAGGCGTCGAAGCGCGACATCCTCCATCTGTTCAACGTTCCGCCCGAGAAGATCGTGGTCGTCTACAACGCCATCGATAACCATTTCTCGGTGACGCCCTCGGAAGACGCCGTGGCGCGGGTGCGGGAGCGGTATCAGCTCGACCACAAGTTCGTGCTGTACGTGGGGAACATCAAGCCCCACAAGAACCTCGTGCGGCTGATCGAAGCGTTCCACGAGCTCCGCCAAGGCGAGCTCGAGGACCTCAAGCTGCTCATCATTGGCGACCAGATCTCGAAAGTGCCGGCGCTGCGGCGCGCGGTCCATCGGCACAAGCTGCACAAGCAGGTGCGGTTTCTCGGATACGTCGCCGACGATCAACTCGCGATCCTCTATCGGCTCGCGTCGGTGTTCGCGTTTCCGTCGCTCTATGAGGGTTTCGGGCTCCCACCCCTCGAGGCGATGGCGAGCGGCACGCCAGTCGTGACCTCGAACGTGTCGTCGCTGCCTGAAGTCGTCGGCGATGCCGCGGTGCTCGTCAACCCGTACGACGTCGACGCCATTGTCGACGGGCTGCGGCGAGTGCTGACCGATCCCGTGCTGGCCGCCGACATGAGCCGCAAGGGGATCGAGCGGGCGCGCGAATTCTCATGGGAGCGTTCGGTCGCCAAGACGTGGGCGGTGTATCAGACGATCGCGGGCAAAGCGTCGACCGCCGCCGAGACCGAGCGCGTGCGCGAGACCGTTGGCCGATGAGGGTGGCCCTCGTTCACGACTGGCTCACCGGGATGCGCGGCGGCGAACGGGTCCTCGAAGTCCTGTGCACGCTGTTCCCCGACGCCGACATCCACACGCTGTTCCATCATCGCGGCTCAGTGTCACCGACCATCGAGCGTCATCGCGTGCGCACCTCATTCCTGCAGCATCTGCCACTGGCGAGCGCGCACTATCGCAGTCTTCTGCCGCTGTATCCGTTCGCGATCGAGCGGTTCGATCTCGACGGCTACGACCTGGTGATCAGCTCCAGTCACTGCGCGGCGAAAGCGGTGATTCCCTCGGGGCGCGCCAAACATCTGTGCTACTGCCATTCGCCGATGCGCTATGGGTGGGATCAGTTCGACGCGTACTTCGGACCCGCGCGTGTGGGCGCGGTGGCAAGCCGATGGTTCTATCGTCCGATGCTGTCGTGGCTGGCGCGATGGGACGCATCGACCGCGGGACGCGTGCACCGGTTCGTCGCGAACTCTCGCCACGTTGCCGGCCGAATCGGCCGATACTATAATCGACAAGCGACGATCGTGTATCCGCCCGTTGACACGGTCTTCTTTCATCCCTCACCGTCCCCCCGAGAGCGCCACTTTCTGATCGTGTCGGCCTTCGTGCCTTACAAACGGATCGACGTCGCAATCGAGGCCTGTCGACGTGTCGGCGCGCCGCTACGCCTCATCGGCGACGGCCCAGATCGCGCCAGGCTCGAACGCGCGGCAGGACCACACGTGCAGTTTCTCGGACGTCTCTCCGACGAGCAGGTGCGTGAGGAGTATCGGCGCGCGGCCGCGGTGATCCTGCCCGGAGAAGAGGATTTCGGCATCGTGCCAGTCGAAGCTCAGGCGTGTGGCTGTCCGGTGGTGGCGCTCGCGCGCGGGGGCGCGCTCGAGACCGTGACCGATCACGAGACCGGCATCCTGTTTCCCGAACTGACGGCCGAGTCGCTGGCCGCGGCGCTCGAACGCGCAGCGGCAACCTCGTTCGATGGCGATCGGCTGCGACAGCACGCCCAGCGGTTCTCCACCGATCGTCACGTCGAAGGCATGCACGCGGTCATCGACGAGATGACCGCCGCGCCAGCAGGTGCGCGATGGTGAGACGCTACAACCGGCTGCTCGCCGCGCTCTACGTGATCTCGGATGCGCTGCTCGCGTCGTGGGCATTCATCCTCGCCTACGGCATCCGCTTCGAGAGCGGTCTGATTCCGGTGTATCGCGGCTATCCGCCGCTCACCCAGTACCTGAATCTGCTGCCCTTCGTCGCGCTGCTCACGCCGTTCGCGTTCTGGATCCAGGGCGTGTACCGACTGCGTCGCGGCCGCTCGCGCGTGGACGACTTCTTCGGCGTGCTCATCGGCAGCATCCTGTCGGTGGTGTTCGGCGTCGTCTCGACGTTGTACGTCGGTGCCTACTACGCCTCGCAGACCTCGCGCGATCAGGGCGCGTATCAGGTGTCGCAGCTGGTGTGGGGGTTGTTCCTCGCGCTCAACGTGCTGTTCACCTACGTCTCGCGCGAGGCGGTGCGCGAGCTGCTCGAACGCCGCTGGCGCGCGGGCATCGGCTTGAAGCGCATCCTGATCGCCGGCGCAGGCGATCTGGGACGTCTCGTCGCCGATCGCATGCTGCAGCATCGTGAGCTGGGCTTTCAGGTGATCGGCTTCCTCGACGATCGTGCCGGCGGCGATCACATCGGCTACCGCGGGCTGCCGCTGCTCGGCACGCTGGCTGAAGTCGGCGAGATCGCCAAGCGCGAGCGCGTCGACCATCTCTACGTCACGCTGCCGCTCGAGGAGCATGCCAAGCTGCTCGATCTGATGGACATCGCCAGCCGCGAGTTCATCGATGTCAAAGTCGTCCCCGATCTCCTGCAGTTCATCGCGCTGCGTGCGCGCCTCGAGGATCTCGACGGCCTGCCGGTGATCAACCTGAACGAAGTGCCGCTGCAAGGGTTCAACAGCTGGGTGAAGCGCGGTCTCGATATCGCGCTCTCCACGGCGGCGATGGTCGTGCTGGCCATTCCCTTCGGCATCATCGCCGCGCTCGTGAAATGGACCTCGCCTGGCTCGGTGTTCTACCGGCAGGAACGCATGGGGCTGGATGGCAAGCAGTTCACCGTGTACAAATTTCGCTCGATGGAAAAGGGCGCCGAGGACAGCACCGGTCCGGTGTGGGCGCGCGAGGACGATCCGCGCGCGACGAAGGTGGGACGATGGCTGCGGCGTCTGGATCTCGACGAGCTGCCGCAGTTCTGGAACGTGCTGAAGGGCGACATGTCGATCGTCGGCCCGCGGCCCGAGCGTCCATTCTTCGTCGAGCAGTTCAAGCATCGCATCCCGCAGTACATGCTGCGCCACAAGGTGAAAGCGGGGATCACCGGCTGGGCGCAGGTGAACGGCTGGCGCGGCAACACGTCGCTGGAGAAACGCATCGAGTACGACCTGTATTACATCGAGAACTGGTCGGTGACGCTCGATCTGAAGATCATGTGGCTCACTCTCGTGCGCGGGCTGTTCACGCGCGGCGTCGCAGTGTGACTCCCCTCAAGCCCGCCGCGCGCGTCGTCGTCACCGGTGCCGCGGGATTCATCGGCTCCCATCTCTCTGAAGCGCTGCTCGATCGCGGCCACTCGGTGGTCGGCATCGACAACCTGATCACCGGCGACATGGCCAATGTCGCTCATCTGCGCGCGCGCGACTTCGAATTCATTCGCCACGATGTCACGCAGTACATCGATGTCGACGGTCCCGTGGACGCGGTGCTCCATTGGGCCAGTCCCGCCAGCCCCATCGACTATCTGGAGCTGCCGATTCAAACGCTGAAAGTCGGCTCGCTGGGGACCCACAACGCCCTCGGCCTGGCCAAGGCCAAAGGTGCGCGGTTCGTGATCGCGTCGACGTCCGAGATCTACGGCGATCCGCTCGAGCATCCGCAGAAGGAAACCTACTGGGGCAACGTCAATCCAATCGGCCCTCGCGGTGTCTACGACGAAGCCAAACGCTTCGCCGAGGCCATCACCCTCGCCTATCACCGCGCGCACGGCGTCGATACCAAGATCGTCCGCATCTTCAACACCTACGGCCCTCGCATGCGGCTGCGCGACGGCCGCGCCGTGCCGGCGTTCATGTCGCAGGCGCTGCGCAACGAGGACGTCACGATCTTCGGCGACGGCAAGCAGACGCGAAGCTTCTGCTACGTCAGCGATCTGGTGGAGGGCATCCTGCGATTGCTCGATTCATCGACCAACGAGCCGGTGAACATCGGCAACCCGCACGAGATCACGATCGAGGAGATCGCGCGCACGATCATCAAGCTGGTGGGATCGACGAGTCGGCTCGTCTACCGCCCGCTCCCCATCGACGATCCGAAGCAGCGCCGCCCCGACATCACCCGCGCACGGACGCTGCTGTCGTGGGAACCCAAGGTGGCGCTCGAAGAGGGACTGTTGAAGACGGTCGAGTATTTCAAACAGAAACTTTAGTAAGTGGAAAAGTGGAAAAAGTGGAAGAAGTGGAAAAAGTCGAAGTGACGAAAGTGTCACAGTGGCGAAGTGCAACGGGCTAGCTGGTTCCACTTCGTCAACTTAGTGACTTCTACACTTCCACTTCTTCCACTTCTTCCACTTCTTCCACTTCTTCCACTTCTTCCACTTCTTCCACTTCTTCCACTTCTTCCACTTATCTAGGCCTCGTTAATCAACCGCCGCAGTCTGAAGAAGTAGTCCGCGCTCGAGACCAGTGTCAGCGCCAGGCACAACCAGATGCCGGCGTCGACGATGATCGACGTCTCGCGTCGGTAGTTGAAGTACATCACCACCACGCTGGTGACGATGAATGCGGCGGTGGTGGCTTTGCCGAGCATCGACGGCCTGAACGTCCGCGGACCGACGGCGAGGTTCACGATCGCCACCACCCCGATGATCGCGACGTCGCGGCTGATCACGACAACCGTCAGCCACAACGGAAGATGGTTGGTGAGCGGCACGGTCGGCAGGGTCAGGACGATGAACGTCGACACCAGCAGCAGCTTGTCGGCCATCGGATCGAGCCAGGCGCCGAGGCTGGTGCGCTGTCCGGCGAGCCGTGCAATCAACCCGTCGAGCGCATCGGTGATCCCGGCGACGAGGAACGTCACCAGCGCCGCGCCCAGGTGCTCGTACAACACCAGCAGCACAAATGCCGGGATCAGCATGATCCGCAGCAGGGTCAGCTGATTCGCGAGCGTGAGGTTGCGCACAGTGAATCGTCAGGGCTAGAACGCTGATGTCGGCTGCGTGCGCGCCGCCAGCGCCCGCACGCGATCGATCGCCTCGACTGCCTCGGCGCCGGTCACCTGCTGAGAGACCAGGAACCGATCGCCCTGGAGCAGCGGCATCACACCTGATGCCACCGCGGCCTCGACGGCGTTGTACTGCACGTGCCGCGGCGTCATGTCCGCGATCGCCGGCCGCGTCGCCAAACGCGTGCGGAGCTCGGGATCGCGCGCGGCGACGAGCGACAGCAGCCGGCTGACCGCAGCCGCCAGATCGCCGCGACGGACGCGGGCGCGCGGTTGGAACGTGTGGTTCTCGAACGGATCCATCACACCGGCGCTGGCCACCGGCCCAATCCAGTCGGCAGCCCAATGACCGCGCGTATCGGTGATGACGACCTGTCGCACCGGCGCTTCGCGAATCACGTCCTCGAGACGGACACCGATGATCGCCGCCAACTCGCCGCGTGTGAGTTGCGGCGCGATCAACGCGGCGGCGAACTCGGAAGGCAATCGTGCCTCGCGCGCCTTTTTCGCCGTGGCCGCGATTCGCGTCGACAGCTCCGGCGTGAGCTCGACGTCGGAGGCCTTGCGATAGGCGGCTTCGGCGCCGGCAAAATCGTTCCGCTCTTCGAGCAGCTCGCCGATCTGGACCAGCGACGCGGTGTCCGATGGATCGAGTTCGACGGCGCGATTCAACTCCTGCAGCGCCTGTTCGGCGCGGCCGGCCTTGCGTTCGAGCAGTCCGAGCTCGCGATGGAGAAAGGCGCTCTCGGGTGACGCCGAGAGCGCGCGCCCGTACGCGGCACGCGCCTCGTCGTCGCGGCCCTTGCGGGCTGCGTCGCGCGCGCTCTCGATGATGTCCTGCAGTCCCCGGAAGCGCAGCACCTCGACGCGACGACGGACATCGGTCAGCGACGCGTCGGCGGCCAGCGCCGCCTCGAGGGCCGTCAGCGCCTCGCGCTCACGTCCAAGCGCCAGCAGCGTCTGGCCTCGTCCGACAAGAGCGGACGCGTACGACGGATTCGCTTTGAGCGCCGAATCGAACGCCGCCAGCGAGCGCGTGAAATCGCGTCGAGCGAGCGCCACATATCCCTCGCCGGCGCGGGCGGGATACAGCGTCGCATTGCGGCGCAGTGCTTGCGAGAACGTCCGCTCGGCAGCGAAGGCATCGTCGTTCTGCAGGTAGCGCCAGCCGATGTCCACCAGATCGGCTCCCGGCTTTCCCTGCAGCGCCGGCGGAACGGCTGGATAGACGAATTCCCCGTGAGCGATCGCCACCGCCGCCGGTGGCAACGTTCGCTTCGGCGCGCAAGCGGGGCCAATCGACGCCGCCAGCACGAGCGCCGCAACCGGCCAGCTACGACGAGCGTTCGACATGCGCCTCCGCATCGGGCACAGAACTGGTCAACCGTTCGATGAACCGCCGTGGCACATCCGCTTCGATGACGACGCGGCCGTTGTGTGCGACATGGCTGACGATGCGCGCCACACGGTACATCCGGGCAATCTGCTGGCGATCGAACTCGTTGGTGTTGTCGAACGTGATCGTCATGCGACGCGTGTCGAGCGCGAGACGGGCGGCGACGATCTGCAGCAGTTCGTCTACGCCATCGCCGTCCCGCGCCGAAATCAGCACCGCGCCCGGATCGGCATCGCGCAGCCGCTGGCGCGCGTTGGCGTCGAGGGCGTCGATCTTGTTGTAGACATCGAGTCGCGACACCTCATGGGCGCCGACGTCTTCGAGCACACGCCGCACCGCCGCCATCTGACGCTCGCGTTCGTCGCTCGAGGCGTCGATCACGTGCAGCACCAGATCGGCCTCGGCCACTTCTTCCAGCGTCGCGCGGAACGCCGCGACGAGCGCGTGCGGAAGGCGATCGATGAAGCCGACCGTGTCCGAGACCAGCAGCTCGCGGGCATCGGGCAGCCGCGCACGACGAATCAGCGGGTCGAGCGTCACGAACAGCGCATCGGAGGCCACCGCCTGCTCGTTCGTCAGACGATTGAACAGCGTGGTCTTGCCGGCGTTGGTGTAGCCGACGAGGGCGACCGTCGGCACTGATTGCTTATGGCGCCGTTCGCGCAGCTGCGATCGGCGCTGCCGCACCTGATCGATCTCGCGTTGAACGGCCTGGATTCTCACGCGGATGCGTCGCCGATCGGTTTCGAGCTTGGTCTCGCCGGGCCCTCTCGTTCCGATCCCGCCGCCGAGACGCGACAGCGCATCACTGGATCCCACCAGCCTGGGCAGCAGATATTTCAACTGCGCGAGCTCGACCTGCCATTTGCCTTCGCGCGTCCGCGCCCGCCGCGCGAAGATGTCGAGAATCAGCTGCGTGCGATCGACAACCTTGCGTTCGAGCTTTTCCTCGAGCTGACGCAGTTGGCCGGGCGTGAGCTCGTTATCGACGATGACGACGTCGATGTCCAACTCGGAGCAGGCAGCCGCGAGGCTGGTGACCTTGCCCGGACCGATGAACGTCGCCGCGTCCGGCTTCGGCCGCTCCTGCATCATCCGCAGCACGACCGAGGCTCCGGCCGCATCGGCAAGTCCCGCGAGCTCGTCGAGCGACTGCTCGGCGCTCACACGTCGAGCGGAGCTCGTGACCAGACCAACCAGCGCGGCACGCTCGAGACGCACAGCTCTATCGTACAATTTTCACGCGTGGCGAAGCAGCGATCAGGTAAATCCTCGAAGCGGCCCGCACGACCCCGCGTGCCGCTGCCGCGACAGACCGGCGGCGTACACGAAGACAAGACCAAGCGGCCGTGGCGGCTGCGGAAACACAAGAAGCAGGACGAGGTTTAGTGGACGAGCCGCTTGAGTTACGGTGAAGCGACATGAACAAAACAGTCTCCATCTGTTTGTGTCTGGCCCTGATCGTCACGATTCCCGATCTTTCCCCCACACACGCGCAATCGTCGACATCGACGCTTCCGCGAAAGGTCTTGTTCATCGGGGACAGCTTCACCTATAGCCAAGGGGGCATTTACACGCATCTCGAGAAGTTGGCTGCCGCCACCGATCCGCCAATCCTCGTGACCACCGACAAAGCCGTTGCGGGCGGCGCCTTCCTCAAGCGTTTGTGGGAATTACAGCAACCGGTCAAAGCCATCAACACCGGCGGATTCGATGTCGTGGTCTTGCAAGACGACATCCCAGAAACCACGGTGGACTCGTTTCGCCAGTATGCCCGGATGTTTGTCGACGAGGTCCGTAAGAACAAGGCGAGACCAGTGCTGTTCATGGCGTGGGCCTATCAGCGCTTGAACTGGATTTCGATGGCAGACATCGCGCGTGCGCACCGCGACCTCGCACGAGAACTGAACGTGGACGTCGCGCCGGTGGGGTTGGCCTGGCAGCTTGCGGCCAAAGAGCAGCCCAGCCTCGACATGTATGCCGCGGATCGCGAGCATCCAAGTGTCTACGGAATGTATCTCGCTGCTTGCGTGGTCTACGCGACCGTATACGGAAAGAATCCGAGTGGATTGAAGTACGCCCCGTCAGGAGTGACACCGGAGCAGGTCGCGTTCCTTCAACGGATCGCGTGGCAAACGGTCAGTGACTACCGCGCAGGGCGTCTGTAATGCTCGTCACCCCTCATCGACGGCCGGCGCTTCGATCGGCAGATAGCGGCATTACAACAAAGGCCTGTGTGTAGACCCGGCCTGGTTGCTGATAACTCGCCTGGACTTTCAGCGTTTTTCAACGTCGAGATCAGGACACCGCTGCATCCAGCGTCACAAGATCACTGCGTTGGAGGTGTCAGATGCGCAACGCAGCATGTGCTCTGGTTCTTGT
>Ga0075424_100001852_pt1 | contig 18880 bp, 16 predicted proteins | sample SoiMethybrSBSTD3_FD_75301 | JGI IMG/M metagenome (GOLD analysis project Ga0075424, IMG submission 75301) | Bulk soil microbial communities from a Populus tree surrounding site in Tennessee, USA - Soil MetaG P. TD hybrid SBSTD3 | ecosystem: Environmental > Terrestrial > Soil > Tree plantation... | reverse complement strand
CCAGGGTCTGAAGGAAAAGGACAAAGTCATCCTTCCGGGAGCCGCGACCCTTTCCGACGGCCTCCGCGTCCAGGCCGACCGCGGCTGACGCCGAAAGCGAGATCCGGAGCCAGGCGCCATGTTCAACCGCGAAGTCTTCGGCATGGCGGTCGACCGGTTCCGGAAGCATCCGTTCCAGACGTCACTGACCCTGGCGGGCATGGTCGTCGGGACCGCGGCGATCATCCTGGTCGTCACGCTCGGCTTGACCGGCCGCAAATACGTCCTGAAGCAGATCGAGGGCGTGGGCTCGCGCCTGGTCTGGTCCAACTACCGCGGCACCGTGACCTCCGGCGTCTCGCGCTCCGCCGACGATTTCCAGACCGACGGCGACGTCAAGGCCATCGCGGCGCGAAGCGACCTCTTCTCGGGCGTGACCGGCATCCTGACGCTGCGCGGCACGCTGACGGTGCAGTCGCAGGCCAAGACGCTCACGGTCCTCGGCGTGATGCCGAATTACGGCGAGGTCCGCAAGAACATGCAGATCCTCCAGGGCCGGTTCATCGACGAGGACGACTACCTCGAGCGCGCGCGCGTCGCCGTCGTCAACCGTCCCCTCTACGAGCAGCTGTTCGGGAACGACTCCTCGCCGAACAAGACGCTGCGCACGCTCGGCACGACGTTCCAGGTCATCGGCGTCTTCGAGGAGCCGGTGGACACGCTCGGGCGGGGCGAAGTCGTGCCCGAGACGATCCTGATCCCGGCGACCGTGGCCTGGTACTACACGCCGACGCATCAGTTGAAGACGCTCTTCGCCGAGGCCCGGGAGTTCGACGCGCTGCCGGCGGCGGTGAAGGCCGTCGAAGAGATCCTCCGCGAGCGCCACCGCTCCGGTTCCGTATACGAGGTCGAGAGCATGACGACCGTCGTGCGCCTGGCGCGCGCGATCTCCGTCGGGCTCATCGTCGTTTTCATCCTCGCCGCGGCGGTCTCGGTCGTCGTCGGGGGCGTGGGCATCATGAACATCCTTCTCGCCTCGGTTGAGCAACGCACTCGCGAGATCGGGGTGCGCATGTCCGTCGGCGCGCGCCGGCGGGACATCCTCGGACAGTTCCTCTTCGAGGCGCTCTCGCTGGGCGTGGTCGGGTCAGGGATTGGCGTGGCGCTCGGGCTGGGACTGCCGTATCTCTCGCGTCTGTTCCTGCGCAGCGTCGAAATCAACGTCTCGTGGGTCGCCGCCGTCCTGGCGTTCTTCTTCTCCTGTGCCGTGGCAGTGATCTTCGGCGCGGTACCGGCGTACCGCGCTTCGAGTCTGAATCCGTCGGAGGCGCTTCACCATGAATAGTCGCTGTCTCTCGAGAGTCGGAATCCTGTTGCTCCTCGCGTCCGGAACCGCGCTCGGCCAGACGGCCGGCCCCGAGCCCCTGACGCTCCGCAAAGCCGCGGAGCTCGCGCTGGAAAGGGCGCCCGATCTCGCCGCGGCGCGGGCCGCGAGCGAGGTTGGCCGGTCATCGGCGAATCTGGCCCGCGACATCTTCCATCCCAATGCGTGGATCACGACCACGCCGGGGTACACGCACGGCCTGCCCGGGGTGGTGGCCGGCCGTGTTCCCTCCGTGATCGGGGTGGAGGTACGGCAGCTCATCTACGACAAGGATCGAAAGGCGGACGCGCTTTCGGCCGAGGCCGAGGCGTCGAGCATCGACGCCGAGCTCGGCCAGGCCTGCCGGGCGACTCTCGAACGAGTGGTGACTGTCTACGCGCGCGCCTTCATGGACGAAGGCGTCATCGCGGCGGCGCAACGGCGCCTCGACGCCGCCGAGGCGATCGCCCGGCGAGAAGCCGCGCTGCTCGCGGAAGGCCGCGTGACGGAGCTCGACGCCGAGCGGTCGCGGCTCCAGGCCGCCCGCGCGCGCCAGAAAGTCTTGAATGCCGAGTCGGACCGGGATCTCGACATGCTCGAGTTGAAGCGTCTGATCGGCTGGCCGGGAAGCTCTCCGCTGCGCCTCGCGGGGGATCCCGATGCGATCCTGCCCGAGCTCACCGCCACCGAGAATCTCGCCGCCGCGAAGGCGGCCGACCCCGTCCTGACCTCGCTGACGCGAGAGATCCAGCTCCTGGGACAGTCCGCGCGGATCGAGTCCAAGCGCTGGATGCCGATCCTGGAGGCATCCGCGACGTACCAGCGCCTGGGCAAGTTCAACAACTACGACCAGTACTACCTGACGTTCACTCCGGATTCGGTGGCGATCGGTGTCTCGATTCTGTTTCCGCTCTGGACGGGCGGCCGCTTCGAAGACGGCCGCGATCGCGCACGGGCCCGTCTCGAGCGCGCCGAAGCGCAACTTCAGTCCCGGGAAAACGAAGTCGAGCTGGCCGTGCGTCGCGCCGAGTCAATGGTCGCCCGCTCGCTCGCCGAGAAGAGCCTGTCGCTGCGCTCCCAGGGCCTCGCCTCGCAGGATCGCGACGCACTGGAGCAGCTCGCCCGCGAGGGGCGGTCCGAACTTTCCGACGTGGACGAGCGAGAGATGGCTCTGGCCGACGCCGACACGGAAGCCGCGCAGTCGAACCTCAGCTCTCTGCTCGAACGCGTGCGGCTGCTCTCGCTGCGGGGCGAGCTGGCAACGGCGCTCCTCGGCGCCGAGCCTCCCTGCGCGGTGGCCCTCGCCAAGTGAGCAGAATTCGAGATATGGATCTACGAGGCGAGTCAAAAGGAGGCAGAAGATGCAGATGCAAGAGCTTCTTCGAGTCGCTCTTTGTGGTCTTGTCGCTGGCGTCCTGGCAGCACCAAGTACTGACGCAACTTCTTACGCCGCTTAACACGAATTGTCCTACTGGGATCAGATCGAAAGGCATACGAGTTGGGACGAAATATGGATGAACCATCCACTCGTCCGTGCGCGGATCAACCAGCGTGTCACCGGAGATCCCAATCTTTGGCCCCTGCTGTGGTTTCGGGACGCAATGGGGGATCGCGTGCCCTTCCGTCGAACGTTGAGCATTGGCTGTGGCGTTGGGAATCTGGAGAGAAGCTTGGTCCAACACGGAATCGTTTCGTCTGTCACTGGCGTTGATGTCAGCGCCGATGCGATCAGGGAGGCGCGCCGCCTTGCGGCGGAAGCGGGCTTCGAGCAACAGATTCAATACGAAGCCGCTGATTCGAAGGAGTTTCTGGTTCTACAGGAGGGCGCCGATGCCATTTTCTTTCATGCTTCGCTCCACCATTTTTCGGGTTTGGGGGCTTTTCTCGGCTTGGTGCGATCCGCGCTGAAGCCAAGCGGCATTCTGTATGCAGATGAATACGTCGGCCCAGCCAGATCAGAATGGTCGTTAGCGAGAATGGCAGTACTCAATTTCATCTATCGCTCTCTTCCGAGCGACATCAGACGAGTCGGGATAATCCGTCGTCCAATAAATTATGAGGATCCCACTGAGGCTATCGAGTCGTCCGGGATCCTTCGCGCGATCGAAAACAGCTTTCGAATCCTCTATCGGCGTGACTACGGAGGTAATCTGTTGTCGGTGATCTATCCGGCGCTTCGACGTCCTTCGAACATTCAAGACCCGTTGGGACCACCCTTTCACAAGGCCGTCGAGCGTCTCCTTGATCTAGAGGACACACTTACTAGGCAGGACGGATTCTTCAAGGCAACGAGCTTTAACTCTCTGGTTGTCGCCGAACGGGCTTAGATATCAACGCGAGCGTTCTCAGCCGCGCTCGGCGAGGACGCGGAGGGCGAAGGCTCGCGGCTCTTCGGCGAAGAGCTCCGCTCCGCGGGTGAGGAGCTCGTCGGAGCGCTGCCGGACGAGCTGACGACCTCTTTCCAGAAGCTTCGCTCCGTGGCCGTCCGGCGCCGGCTGGGCCAGCGCCTCGAGCTCCCGGCACAGGACGGATATGTCGGTGACGCTGCCGAGCTCGCGGGCGAGCTCGCCGAGCGCTTTCTCCCGGCGTTTCAACATCCGGCTACCGGAAGACGCCAGCAGCTCGACCTGGTAGCGCAGCTCCTTGACGCGCTTTCGCCACTCGTGAAAGTCGGCGTCCGCCCGCGTCTCGACGGCGCGCGCGAGGGCTTGCCGCGTGCGGCGGAAGCTTCGGGTCAGTCCCCGCTCCAGATCCGGCGTCGAGTATTCGCGCGGCATCGTGACTTCCAGGGCGGCCGGAAGCGGCTTCACGATCGGCGCGGCGCCCTTGAGGACCTTCGCAGGGGCCGGCCGGTCCGGTCCCTCGCTCAGGCGGGCCGCAAACTCCGCGGCCTCGACGAACAGCACCGGGTCGTCACCGGCCAAGCCGCTGAGCGTCCGGACCAGCACGTCGCGGTCGCGAAGGAGGCCGGTATCGCGGAACGCTCGCCGGAGCTCTTCGGTCATTCCGCGCGTGGCGGTGCGTCCGAGCGAGGGACGAAGAAGCGCGAGCACGCTGCGAGCCCGGCGGATGGACTTGCGGTACTCGTGAACCGCCTGCTCGGGATTCTCCTCGGCCGCTCGGGCGTGGCGCCTCGCGGAGAGGACGATGCCGCGGAAGGCCGACAGGATCGCGTCGCGGAGGGGAACGCCGCGGCGAAGCTTCAACTTCGCCCCCCGAGTCGAACGGCGCGGCGGCGCCGCCGGCACCCCCGCGATCGCGACGGGATCGCTCGCCAAGGCGCCGGATTGTAGCAAGTCGGCCGCCTACGGCGAAGGCCGGGCAGCGGGAGTCGGGGTAGGCGTAGCCGCCGCGCTGCGATTGGCGGCCAAGAGCTTGGCAAGCACCTCGTCGTAGTACGGCTTCTCGCGTAAGCCGGCGTACTTACCCGGGAAGTCGACCAGGGTCACGTCGGCGATCCCACGCGCCGGGTCGAAGTTGTTCATCACGACGGCGAGTCGCTGGTCGTGGGGCAAGCGGATGTTGTCGATCATCGGAAAGTCGAAGTCGCCCGTCCAGAACTCGGCGGAAGTCGTATCCACGGTACCGCCCTCGTCGGTGCGCACCGTGACGCGCAGCTGCACCTGCTCGGCGCCATTATCGACGTCGAGCGCCTCGAGCTTGAAGTTGCGCCGGATGCCGTCGACGACCAGGTTGCGTTCGACGGCCGGGATCTCGCCGCTTCCGTCGGACGCGATGAAGTTGAGGGTCTTGGTATTGATCGTGGCGTCGAACTTCTGCCCGCCCTCCTCGACGATGAGCATCTGCTTCTTGGTGACCTCTTCGGCGACGCGCTGGAGACGCGCAAGGTAGCTCTGCCGGTTCGGGGTCTCCTTGATCTGGCGCTCGATGTGGGAGAAGAGGGGTTTCAAGTTCAGCGACTCGTGAAAGTTGTAGACGAGAAGCTCCAGATTCAGGAGCTTCTGCTCGAGTGTCTGCGGTCCGGGACCCAGGAACGAGTTGATGATGGACGTGAACATGTCCTTGCGCAGGGCGCTGTCGGACTCCTCCCGCTTGCTGGTGAGCTCCGAGTAGAGGCGCGCGTTGGTGTCGCTCTGCTGCATACGCTCGCTCCGCTCGGAGTCCCGGCGCTCGCGCTCGCGCAGATAGCTGGACGTCCAGAAGCCCAGGATCGCCACGGCCAGGGCGGTGAGGAGCCCTCCGACCGGCTGAAGGATGATCTGGGCCTTGTCCCAGCGATCGCGCTGCGTATCGGCCATTACTTGCGCGAGAGCGCGAGCTTGCCGGACTCCTGCTTGACGGCGATGTCGTAGCGACTCGGCTTGTCGTAGACGGCGACCTTCAGGGAGCCGCTGGCGCCCTTGTAGTCGATCGACAGCGTGCAGTCCCCGGTCGCGGTGACTTTCAGGCTGTAGCCGCCGAATTCATCGGTCGTGCCGGAGGCCGTCGTGCCGCCGCAGTCGAGCTTCAGGCCGACGCCCTTGGGGACCGGCTTGCCGTCTTCGCTGACGGTGCCGTGGATCTCGGCCGCAGCTGCGGCGAGAGGGAGCGTGAGGGCCATCGCGAGCGCGGCCAGGATCGTCTTGGTCATGCGTGTTCCTCCTGCGGACAGCCTAACGGAGGTTGTGCGCCGCGGAATTCCCCGCGGAGGCGGCGTCCCGGTAGATCTCGAGGGTCGCCCGGACGGTTTTCGTCCAGTCGAACGCCTCGAGCCTCTGGCGGCCGGCCGCGATCAGTTTCTCTCGCAGGATTTCGTCCCGGTCGAGCCGCGTGAGGGCCCCGGCGATCGCGTCGTCGTCGCTCGGATCGATCAGCAGCGCCGCCGGCCCGACGACCTCGGGCATCGCGCTCAAGTTCGAGGTGACGATGGGCACGCCGGCCATCATCGCTTCGACCAGAGGCAGCCCGAATCCCTCGTAATACGACGGGTGGAGGAGGATCCGCGCGCGGTTGTAGAGGGCGTTGAGTACGTCCGGGGTCACGTACGGCAGGACGATCACCTGGGCCTTCGCCTGCGGGGTCCGAAGCGCACGATCGAGCTCCCTGTCCCCGCCGGCGAAGCGACGAACCAGAACCATCCGATAGCCGGGCCGATCTCGAAACGCCTGCAGGAATCCGCGCACGGCATGAAAGTGATTCTTGTATGGCGAGCCCTGGCCGACCGTGAGGACGAAGGGCGTGCCCGGATCGATCACGTTGTGCAGTGTCCTCGACGCCGTCGCTTCGTCGATGGGAAAGATCCGCTCGCGGCCGGACCCGTTGTGAACTACGCGGATCTTCGATTCGTGCTCGGGAAAAAGCTCGAGGATCGCGTTTCGCGTGGCGTAAGAGATCGCGATGATCCTCGTGGCATGGCGCATGGACGCGATGATGGAGTTGCGGTAGAAGAAGCCCCCCGCTCGCCGCATGAACCAGTTGTTCGAGTTGTAGGCCGGATCGACGACCCAGTTGATGTCGTGCACCGTCACGACCATCGGCCGCGAAAGGCCCAGGGGCGCGATCTCATACGGCGAGTGAAAGACGTCGAACCCGCCGCCGCGCAGGAAGTGCTTGAGCGTCAGAGGCGTCAGAGGAGAGTCGTGCGGAAACGGCACGGCAATCCGCTCGACGGCGAGTCCTTCGATATCCGGGCTCGGACGCCGCCCGTTCTGGACCAGTGTGAGCTCCAGGCTGGGGTCTTCGGCCCGCAGACCGCGGACGAGATTCGCCGTGTAGTTGCCGACGCCGCTCTCGGCGTTCGTCAGCTTGCGCGCGTCGATGGCGACCCGGAGCGCGCGCCCTCTATGGTTCCTCGACACGGCCGGTTCGCCTTCGGGTCGATGCGGAGGCTACTTCTTGCCTCCTTTGCGCGGGTCGTCCTTCGGATTGACGTACGTGATCGCGAACGGCCCGACCCCGTGGATCTGGACCTCGGTGTCGCCCTTGAACCACGCGTAGTGGTGCATCTGCGCGGGCATCGAACTGAACCCGCCGGCGGCGATGGCGGTCCCTTTGGCCTCGTCGAGCTTGTCGCCCATGCCAATGTTGAAGGTCCCCGAGATCACCGTGATGTTTTCCCGCGTGGGGTGAAAGTGCGCCGGGATCTTGTAGCCGTCCTTGGCCTTCAACCGCACCGTGTAGACGCCGCCCTTGCTCGGGTCGCCCTGGAGCACGGCCATCTTTGCCCCCGGGGGAAGAGCCGGAGGCGCGTCGCCCCACTGGATTTCGGACTCGTTCAGGATGACATGCGAGGGGGCTTTGGGGGTCGGCTCCTGGGCCAGAGCGAGCGTGACGGCCAGGAAAGCGAGTGCCGCGAGGCCCGTTGTCTTGCGCATGGCGGTCCCTCCTGCCGCGGATGCTATCCGTTCCCCTCCTGTCACGCAGGAAGCGGCAGCGACTCTGTAGGGAAGGAGGGTCCGGAACAGCCCTCCGAGCGGGGTCAAGGGCCCGGAAAAGGCACCCGTCTTGCACTCATGACCTGTGGGGTGGTGTTCCGTTCCGACGAAGGAGCAAAAAGGGGGAACCAAATGGAGAACGGATCGCATCAAGCCTTCCAGATATTGCGGCTCGGCTTCACCGTCGCGCCCATCATCGCCGGTCTCGACAAGTTCCTGGGTCTTTTGACCAACTGGGACAAGTACCTCGCGCCCCAGGTCTCGAGCACGCTGGGAATTCACCCGCACACCTTCATGATGATCGTGGGCGTGATCGAGATCGTGGCCGGATTGGCCGTGGCCGTTGCACCGCGTTTCGGCGGATACCTCGTCGCGGCGTGGCTCGCCGGCATCATCGTCAATCTGCTTCTCGTGGGCGGGTTCCTCGACGTCGCGCTGCGCGACCTGGGCCTCATGTTGGGCGCCCTCGCCCTGGCGCGCCTGGCCGAGGCCGAAGCGCGCGTGAGGGTCGCGGCTCCCGCACGAGCCTGAAGACGAGCTCCGGCTGTTTCTAGGATGCTCGCGGCGCGAGGCCCGGAAGGTCTTCGCGCTGCGAGCAATGCTATGTTCGATCCGTGGACGACGCCGCGGTTTCCCGGGCAAGTACGGCCACGACCGCTCTGGGTCGGGCCGTCGGGCGATCGGGGAGCCACGCTCCCGAGCACCACGCCGCCACAAATTCGCTGCGCGACCTGATCCTCGGCGGTCAGGACGGCCTCGTCAACATGCTCGGGATCGTGCTCGGCGTCGTCGCCGCAAACGGAACGACCCACGTTCTGATCGCCGCCGGGCTCGCCGCCGCGATCACCGAGTCCATCTCGATGGGAGCCGTGGCGTACACCTCCTTCGGCTCCGACCGCGACTTCTACCTGGCCGCGCGGCGCCGGGAGAAGGAAGAGGTCGAGACCGAGCCGGAGGTCGAGCGCGAGGAGGTCCGGCGGATCTACGCGGCCAAGGGATTCGAGGGGCGGCTCCTCGACGAGGTCGTCCAGACGATCACGTCGAATCGTGACGCCTGGGTCGACACCATGATGGACGAGGAGCTGCACCTCCAGCCCGTCGAGAAGAAGAGCCTGTTCAAGAGCGCGTTCGTCGTGACGCTCGCAACGCTGGTGGGGCACATGATTCCCATCGTCCCCTTCATGGTCTTCGATCGGGTCACGGCGGTGATCCTCGCCATCGCGCTCTCCGCGGTGGCCCTCTTCGCCGTCGGCGTCTATTCGGCAAAAACCTTGATCGGAGACTGGCGCAAGAGCGGCTTCCAGATGGTCGCGATCGGGCTCGGTGCCGCTGCGCTGGGCTTCCTGATCGCGCGCCTGTTCCACACGACGGGGACGTAGCGCCGGGCGTCAATTCGAAGAGTTCAGTCCGGGACCGCCTCGCCGGCTGCCGAATCCGGCCCTAAATTCCTGGGGCTGCGGAGCACTACCGAGAAGAGCCGATCCGACCTCTCAGCTTGCTTCCTTCGGCGGTGGGAAGAGGCTGTCGAACTCCGGGTCGCCGTGGAGGCTTGCGAGGTCGGGGTCACGGCGCGTCCACTCAGCGTCTCTGTAGCCGGCCTCCCACGCCTTGCGCAGCGCGTCGATCGCTTCGACTCGCCTTTCGAGGTTCGAGAACGTGCAGGCCGCGTTGTAGAGCACCGTGGCCTCGTTCGGCCTCAAGGTCATCGCAAGATTTGTTTCGCGGATCGCGTCGTCAACGCGGCCCTCCTGCGAATACATGCCGCCGAGGAGGATCCGAGCCCGCGCGTCTTCCGGCACCTCACGCAGATGGTTCTCGAGCGTTTGAGTGAGGCGCAGTCGGACGTCTCGCGCGGCGTCCTTCTTTCCCAGCGCACCCAGCGCGTTCATGATCGGGACGTAGACGTTGTAGTCCGTGCCGGCGGCTTCGATCGCCTCTTCCTTGAGCGCGGCCACTTCCGCGTGCTTACCTCCGGCGAATAGGGACCGAAGCAGGAGGTAGTAGGCCCCTTCGCAGTCCCGTTTGCGCGAGATCGCGGCGCGCGTCAAGCGGACGGCGTCGTCATAGCGGCTCGCGGCGTAGAGGATCCAGCCCTGAGAAACCAGGACTTCCGGGATGTCGGGAGCGAGCGCGACCGCGCGCAGCGAGGCCGACTGGGCGCGCTCCATGTACGTGCCGCCGGGCCCGGACCAGTACTGGGCGTGCGCGCAGCCGTTGGCGATCGCGGCCCACGCGAGCGCGAAGTTGGGGTCGAGCGTCACCGCGTTTTCGAACATTTGGAGCGCGAACTCCATGTCCCGAGTCGTCCGCCTGCGGGCATAGCTGCGGCCCCGCAGATAGAGGTCGTACGCCTGGAGGTTCTCCGTCGGTTTGGCGGCGAGCTGCGCCTGTTCCTGCGGTGTGAGCTTGATCCGGAGGGCCTCGGCGATCTTGTGGGCGATCTCGTCCTGGACCTCGAAGATGTCCGACATCTCGCGGTCGTAGCGCTCCGACCAGACGGGGAAACCGGTCGCCGCGTCCACCAGCTGAGCACTGATCCGCAACCGGTTTCCGGCGCGGCGGAGGCTCCCCTCGAGCGCGAAATCGGCGCGCAACTGCCGGCTGGCGTCGGCGGCGGTCGTTTTCTGGTCGCGGAACGCCAGCATGGTGGTGCGCGGAAAGACGCTCAGGCCCGCGATCTTCGAGAGGTCCGTCAGGATGTCTTCGGTGATGCCGTCGCGGAGGTATTCGTCTTCCTTCACGCCGGAGAGATTCTCGAAGTAGAGCACGGCGATGGAGCGGGCGGCGCGCTTCGTCGGTGGCTTCGAATCGGCGGCCGCGGACGGCCCGGAACTCCTCCCGTCGAGCTTCCTCCGCAAACGCAGGAGGTCGGTTTTCAGCTCCGTGGCGGTCTGGTACCGGAAGCTGCGGTCTTTTTCGAGAGCCTTCTCGATGATCGGCCCGAGCGCCTCCGGCATCGCCGGATTCGCCTCCGCGAGCGGCCGCGGGTCGCGGTTCAGGATGGCGTCGAAGACCACGGCCTGGGTCTCGCCCTCGAAGGGCCGGTCACCCGACGCCATCTGATAGAGGATCGCGCCCAGCGAGAAGAGGTCGGTGCGCGTGTCTGTCGCCAGGCCGCGCGCCTGCTCCGGAGACATGTAGTGGACCGTGCCGAACACGGTCCCGGCCGCCGTCAGCGCCTCCCGTGGGGGAGCCGTGGGAGACGTCGTCTGGGCGCCCGCCGCGCCGGGGCCTTCGAACTTCGCCAGGCCGAAATCGAGAATCTTTAACTGGCCGCGGGCGGTCACCATCATGTTCATCGGCTTCAGGTCACGATGAACGATCCCTTTTGCGTGCGCCGACTCGAGCGCGTCCGCCATCTGGATCGCGAGGTCGAGAACCTGCCCGATTTCCATCGGATGTCCCGCAAGCCGCGTCGATAGCGGCTCGCCGTCGACGAGCTCCATCACGATGAACGACTGCCCATCGGCCTGCTCGATCGCATGCACGGTGCAGATGCCGGGATGGTTCAGGGCCGACGCCGCGCGTGCCTCGCGCTCGAACCGCTCCAGCATGGGGGCATCCTTCGCCAGCTCCGACGAGAGGAACTTCACGGCGACGCTGCGCCCCAGCCGCGTGTCTTCCGCTTCGTACACGACACCCATGCCGCCGGCGCCGAGCTGGCGCACGATCCGATAGTGCGAAATCGTCTTTCCGATCAACGGTTTTTCTCCGCTCCGATGTGGTCCGCAGGCGAAATCTACCGCACCTGAGTCGCAGGCGGGTCGCGGCTTTCCGCAGCGGCTGCTCCGCGGGCGCCGAGTTCGACGACCAGACTTCAAACCCGGACGACGTGGTGGAGCTGACGGGACCTGACGACAGCTCAGAGTAGACAGATCAAGGAGTTGGACTCAGGCATCTGGCGTGGACTCCCGGAACGTTCGGCAACACACGGAGAAAGCAATAACGTTTCGGATCACGCGAGGAGGGTTCACGATCCCGGGCGACGCTCAAGCTCGAGGGCAGGGTCGTTGCGGAGTGGGCCTCCCTGCTGGAGCGGGAATGCTCCGACCTTCTTCGTTCCTCTACTTCGGTAAGCCTCGATCTGGCGGGCGTTGGCTTCGTGGATCGGGCTGGCGTCGAAGCCATCCAGCGTTTGAGCCGTGCGGGAGTCGAGATTCGATGCCCTTCCGGGGCCGTCGCGAGCGTGCTCTTGGGGGAAGGGATCCGCGTCACGCACGACGCGGATAATGCTTTCGTACCACGCGGGCCAGGCCCGCGATGAGCCTGGCCCGTTCAATGCGAAAGGTCACTTCGATCGCCGACAGTATCAGGCGACGCCGAGCTTCCCGCGCTCCCCTTCGCGAGGCGTCGAGAGCTCCTCGGGCGTCACAAACTCGGCCAGATCCGCCGCCTCGAAGAACGGCCGGATTTCGATCTCGCTCTTGCCCGGCATGAAATTGGGCGAGCGCTTGGCCCAGGCCAACGCCTCATCGATGTCCTTGACCTGCCAGATCTGGAAGCCGGCGACCAGCTCACGGGTCTCAGCGAACGGCCCGTCGATGACGGTGCGGCCGGGACCGTCGAAAACGACGCGCTTGGCCTGGGCGTTGTTCTGGAGACCGGCGGCGGCCACAAAGACGCCGGCCTTGACCAACTCCTCGATGAACCGGTCCATCGCCGCGAACGCCTCAGGCGTGGGGGGCGCGGCCTTTTCGCTGCTCTCCGTGGCTTTCCCGAACACCATGACCCGCATCGTCTGCCTCCTTGTTTGAGCCGGCCCCTTTTGGCGTCTCATAGGGACGACGAACGAGCTTGCCGGAAATCGACATCGTTCTGCAAATTATTCTCGACGTTCGAAGCGCGCAGCAGGAACGGCCGCTTTCGGGTCAGGGATCCCGACGGCCCGATGGCCCCCATGGGCGCGAACCTGGCGTGAAGCAGGGTTAGATGGCGAAGATGGTGCGCCCGGCGCGATTCGAACGCGCGACCTTCAGCTCCGGAGGGGAGAACGGGGAGGAGCCGACGACGCCTGACGACAGCTCAGGTTAGACAGATCAACGCGTTGGCTCGAGGCGTCTGTCGTGGGTTTCGGTCGGTTGTCGGCAAGATACGGAGAAAACACGGAGAATCGGGCGAGCCCGGGCCGACCGCCGAAGTTGTCTTTGAGGCTGGTCCAGAGCCGAGGTGAGGCAGTACTTCTGTCGCCTTTGGCCGTCGCTGAATTCCAAGTGAAAAGCATTCCATCCGCCGCGGGACGGACGCGGGGCTCCGTCCTCACTCCGATCGCAGCGCTTGGATGACGTCCACGCGCGACGCACGGACGGCGGGCAAGAGCGACGCGAGGATCGCCGCGGCCGCCAGAAGCGCAGCCGCTCCGGCGATCGGCAGCGCGCCCGGCATCTGAGCCACGCCGAACAGCCGGCTCGCGACCCAGGCCAGCGCGATTCCGCCGAGGCCGCCGACCAGGATTCCCGCAGCCGCGATCACGGCGCCCTCGCGGAGGACGCGGGCCTTCAGCTGGCGCGGCTCGCATCCGACCGCGAGCCGGATGCCGAACTCACGCGTCCGAGCGCCCACCGAGAACGCCAGCACGCCCGCGACGCCGACGACCGCGATGAGCAGCGCGATGCCGCCGAAGGCCGAGAACACGAAGGCGTTCAACCGCTGCGGCGTCAGCACCTGGGTGCGCACGTCCTCGAGCGTCGCTGGCCGCTCGACCGCCTGGTCGGCGGAGATGTCGTGGAGGGTGCGCGTCACGGCCGGGACGAGCGCGTAGGGATCTCCCGCGGCGCGGACGAACAGGCGGCTCGGCTCGCCGAGCTGCCGCCACGGGAGGTACACGGTCATCGTCGGCACCTGCACGACGTTCTCGTCGTCCGCGTCGGCGACGACGCCGACGATGCGGCGCGGCTTCTGCTCGAGGCCGCTGCGGGCGTCGAACCACAGGTGCCGGTTGACCGCTTCTCCGTTCGGGAAGAGCCGCTGCGCCACGCTCTGGCTGACGATGGCGACGGACTCGGCGTCGGGACCGTCGCGGTCGGTGAAGTCGCGGCCGGCGGCGAGCGGGACGCCGAGCACGGCGAAGAATCGAGGCGAGACGGGCCGGAACTTGCAGGCCGGGTTGTCCTCGCCGTTGGCGGGCCGGTACCCCTCGAACCCGAACTGGACCTTCAGGACGGTCCAATCCGCGTCGCGCCAGGGCACGACCATCCCGGACGCGACGCCCTCCACGCCCGGCAGCTCGCCGATCCGCCGCGTGGCTTCCTGGAAGAAGCGATCGGTCGCTTCGCCGCCGGCGCCGCCCGCCGGCGGCGGGACGTCGACCGCCAGGACCTGCCGCATGTCGTAGCCGGTGTTCGCCGTCGACATCGCGTTCAACGTCGCGACCAACATTCCGGCGCCCACGAGCAGCAGGAAGGAGCACGCGATCTGCGTCGTCGCGAAGATCTTGAGCCGGCGATTCGTGCCCGGCGTGATCCGGACGCCGCCGACGGCGGGGTTCATGGCGTTCGACCGTTCGAAGGAGGGGAGCCGCGGCACGTACGCCAGCAGCACCGCCGCCACCATGGCCAGCCCCGCGCCGAGCCAGAGCACGCTGCCGTCCACCCTGGCCTCCAGCGCGCGGACGGAGAAGCGCGCGGCATAGCGGGCCGCCACGGCCACGAGCGGCCTCGCGAGCACCAGGCCGAGGGCGGCGCCCGCGACGCAGAGGACGAGGCTCTCCGCGAGCAGGGTGCGCCGGAGCGCGCCCCGGCTGGCGCCCAGGGCGGCGCGCACGGCGAGCTCGGATTCGCGGCGGACCGACCGGGCCAGAATCAGGTTGGCGACGTTCGAACACGCGATCACGAAGACGACCGCCGCCGCCGCCAGGAGCAGCAGAAGGATCGTCCGCGCGGGCGACGCGAGCTGGTCGCGGAGCGTCTTCACTTCGAGCCCGACCCGGGCGCCCGGGGAGTACGACTCCGGGTGGGCGTGCACCATCGACGCGTGGACCGCTTTCAGCTCGGCGCGGGCCCCTTCCAGCGTGGCGCCCGGCGCGAGCCGCCCGAAGAGCTCGGTCATGCGGTGCCAGCGTTCTTCCTGCATCGTCGCCCCGAGGTGGTGCGGGCTCGTCACGACGTTCGCGATGACCTGCGTCTCGGCCGGGTAGGGCACCGAGGGCTCGAGGACGCCGACGACGGTCGCGTTGCCCGGACCCAGACGGATGACCTTGCCGACGACCGTCGGATCGGAGTGGAGCACCGTCGTCCAGTAGCGGTGCGTCAGGACCGCGACCGGCGCCGCCTTCGGGCCGTCATCGCCGGCGTCGATCAGGCGGCCGAGCGCCGGGCGGAGCCCCATGACCTCGAAGAACGATCCGTTGACCACGCCGGCCGTCACGACGCGAGGCTCCCCGCCGAAACCGATCAGCGTGAAATCGACGGTGGAGAAATCGCCGAATGCGGACACCGTCGTGGCCCGGGACTTCATGTCGCGGATCTCCGGCATCGAGAAGAGGAAGTTCTTGGTCCCGATGCCCGGCGCGGTCTGGCGGATGTAGAGGAGCCGATCCGCATCCCGATTGACGAGCGGCGCCAGAAGCACGCTCCGAACGACGCTGAAGATCGCCGCGTTGGCGCCGATCCCGAGCGCGAGCGTCACGATCACGGTGAGGGCCAGCCCTCGGGCGCGTAGAAGAGAACGAAGGCCGACTCGCATTTCCTGGAAGAACGACATCATGCCCTCGGACCAGCGGCTGTACCAGACCCGGTGCATCGCGTCGCGTGTGGACTGAAGGGATCCGAATTCCTCGAGCGCGGCGCGCCGGGCGGATTGCGGATCCTCGCCACGCTCGATCCGCTCCCGGATGCTCAGCTCGAGGGCGGTGCGGATTTCGTCCTCGAGGTCGCGGTCGTCGGGTCGCATAGGCTCCTCGGCTATTCCTCGTTGGCCGGTGCGGGGTTCATGATCCGGCCGATCGCGCTCACGAGCTGTGACCAGCGGTCCTGCTCGCGGATCAGCTGTGCCCTGCCGGAGGGCGTGAGACGGTAGAACTTCGCCCGCTGATTCGCCTCGCTCACTCCCCACTCGGACTTCAGCCATCCCCGCTTCACGAGCCGGTGCAGGGCAGGGTAGAGCGAGCCGGTCTCGACCCTGAGCAACTCCTCCGACTGCCGGCGGATGGCCTGGCCGATCCCGTGGCCGTGCTGAGGTCCCCACCGGAGGGTCCGCAGGATGAGCATGTCGAGGGTGCCCTGGAGGAGCTCGAGGCGCGGATCGGCGGGGGTCCTGGTCATTGTCGTAGATCGTCTACTACCGTGTACGTAGAACGTCTACGGCTTGTTTCAGGGTCTCGGCGGGCCGACCCTGCTTCCCCGCTCCCGGCGCTCACGGGGGCGGAGTGACCCTGCGGAAGGTCGAGGCGCCCCACTCGCGGCGGAGGCACGGAAGCCGTCCAACGGTTTCTCGATCCGCAAACACGGACCAAATACGGACACGCGGCGTCAGAGGTGGGGGAGCGGTCCAGTCAAGTCGTTGGAAAAGATGGTGCGCCCGGCGCGATTCGAACGCGCGACCTTTAGCTCCGGAGGCTAACGCTCTATCCGGGCTGAGCTACGGGCGCAAAGAACGACGCAAAACTCGTTGGGGTGAGTGGAGGGATTCGAACCCTCGACATCCAGATCCACAGTCTGGCGCTCTAACCAGCTGAGCTACACCCACCGCGGGCCGCGCAGTTTAACCCCCCGGGGCAGGGGGGTCAAACCCCGGCTGTGGTGCGCCGGATGCGGGCGCACCGAGCGATTCCCTTCTTCATGGCTGCCGCTGCGGTCTCCGCCGCTGCGTGCCGATCCGAGAAGGCGCAGCCTGCGGTGGAGGCGGCTCCGGCCCAGGCCGTCCGCCCAATGGATCCTGGCTAAGGAATAGATGAGAACGAGACAGGCCCGTGAGAACAGATATTGCATAGGAAACTCGACGTCTGGACCCACGGTGAGGTCGTTGATGTTGCAGTGGAGGTCGGCGCCTGCGCGCGCGCCACCGCGTCGCTCAAATGCGAGGCAATCTGCGCCTCGCTCATGTTTCGAGTACCAAACGGAGGAGAACCATGAAACCCCGGCTTCTCGCCACGCTCACGGCTCGCGCGCTTCTCCACGCCCAAGCGCCTCGGTCGGCAACCTCGCACTCCGAGTGCAACCGGTTGCATTTCGATTGATCAGGAGCTCCTGATCGGGCCTACACGCGGAGTTCGCGGGAGGGTGATGCCGACGGGCTGACAAGGAATGCGGCAATGTCTCGTGTTGCCCAACCACAGCCCCAAGCGAGAGTTTTTCCCTGCAGGAGGTCTAATCCATGAAACGCATCCTATTCGGCGGTGGGTTGATTCTCACTTGCCTTCTGGCCATCTCGGTCGTCGGATTTGCTCAAAGCCTGACGACAGATCCAGATATCAGCGCGATCGTCAGCAGCGTGGACTCGAGCCACATTCTGAATACAGCCCAGGCACTCCAGAATTTCAGAACCCGTCAATCTTGCTCGGACCAACCCGAACCCGGGCATGGCGTGACTTCCGCGCGCGACTATCTTTTCAACCAGTACAGCTCCATTCCCGGCCTTCAGGTCAGGCTCGACCCCTTCGTTCATGGCCGGTGCCCGAACGCGCCGACGTTCAACGTAATCGCGTGGCTGCCCGGCGACGAACCCGAACAACTGGTGATCATCGGCGGTCACTATGATTCGCGCACCACCGACGTCAACGACGCCGTGTCCGATGCGCCCGGCGGCAACGATGCCGGCGCACAGACAGGGGTCGTGTTGGAGCTTGCGCGGGTGCTCGCGGGCCATCACTTCAGATCCACGATCGTATTCATGTCGTTCTCCGGCGAAGAGCAAGGACTCTTCGGCTCCAGCTCCATAGCCGCCAACCTCAACCGCTACTTCACCGAGCCGAGGGTGATCGCGATGTTGAACACGGACATCCCGGGCGGCGACAACACCGCGAATACTCCCGCCGACCTTCAATTCTTCCGGTTGTATTCGCCGGGAATTCCACGCGAACGGCTGAGCACCGCCCCCGACGGCACAACCGACAACACCTCTCCTTCTCGCGGTGTGATGCGCTACATCGGGACATGGGGTGGAGCTTATGTTTCCACGATCACGATGGCCCCGAAGTTGCGCGAAGATCGCCCGGGCCGCGCCAGCGATCACGCATCGTTCATCAACAATGGCTTTCCCGCTGTCCGCTTCATGGAGACCTTCGAGTGCTCGCCCTCCCCGGTGGACAATAGTTGCGGCGCGCCGCTGCCCTGTCCTCCTCCCGCGAACATACCGGCAGGTTGCAAGGACGCGACCTTCATCACCACGCATCAGCATTCGCCAAATGACCTCGTCCAATTCTTGACTCCCGGCTACTCGGCAAAGATCGCGCAGGTGATGGCATCCGTGGCAGCCAGCCTGGCGCGCGCTCCGCTAGCGCCGCGGGACTTCACGGCGACCGGCAATTCGGTGCAAGGCGTGAAGGTCGACTTCAAGTCGCCCGAAGGCGGACAGGTAGACCACTTCGTCGTCGCCGCGCGCTCGGTCAGCGAGAACTTCTATCGCCAGCGGGTCAATGTTTCGAAAGGGGATCAGGTCTCTGCCCAGACGCTCGGACTCAACCCGGGAGACAGCTTCTTCATCTCGGTCGCCGCAGTGGACAAACAGGGACACGAATCTCTGTTCGCGTATCCGGAGGTGCGCTGCGACTCCAGCAGTTGCGCCAGTCCTGCGAACGCATTCAACGTGACCGCACCCCTGCCTCCGGCACCTCCTGCCAAGGACGACGCCGACGAAGAAAACTAGAGCACTGCGTCACGCAGAGTAACGATCATGGAGGCACGGCGAGCTAGCCCAACTGTCCTGGTTTAGGGCATGGTTGCCCCACCCTTGTCGCTCCGGTGTTTGGAGCGACAGGGTGGGGTTATCGTTGGATGCAGCGGCTCGACTCCACGGCCGCGCGGAACCTTCGAGCTTGAATTTGATGCGGCTACGATGCTGAACCCTCGACATCCAGATCCACAGTCTGGCGCTCTAACCAGCTGAGCTACACCCACCGCGGGCCGCGCAGTGTAACCCCCCGGGGCAGGGGGGTCAAACCCCTGCTATGGTGCGCCGGATGCGGGCGCGCCGGGCAGCTTCATTCATGTTCGCCATCGCAGGTCTTGCG
>Ga0075424_100001848_pt1 | contig 18886 bp, 15 predicted proteins | sample SoiMethybrSBSTD3_FD_75301 | JGI IMG/M metagenome (GOLD analysis project Ga0075424, IMG submission 75301) | Bulk soil microbial communities from a Populus tree surrounding site in Tennessee, USA - Soil MetaG P. TD hybrid SBSTD3 | ecosystem: Environmental > Terrestrial > Soil > Tree plantation... | reverse complement strand
TTTGAATCTTTGCCAGCTCTTCGGGTGAGGTGCCGGTAGCGTAGAGCCCGAGGACTAAAAGGCGCTCCTGAACCTCGCCTCGACGCAGTGCGTCCACAATAACCTTGTTGAGCCGCGTGACGATCTCCGCTGGGGTCCCTGCAGGAGCGTACATGGCATACCAGGAGGTGCCTTGGATGTCGTAGCCTTCCTCCTTGAAGGTGGGAATGTCAGGGACAAGGGGGGACCGTTGCAGGTCCGAGGTCGCCAGGATTTGAATGCGCCCGGCTTTGTGCATTTCCAGCAGGTCGGAGGTGGTCGTGAACAGCATCGAAATCTGACCGGCGACGAGGTCGGTTAGGGCGTTGGCCGAGCCGCGGTAGCCGACGTGCCGCAGATCGAGGCCGCTGGCGCGGCCGAACGAGACCGCGAAGAAATGCGGCAACGTACCGGCTGCCGGGGTCCCGTAGTTTGCGGCGCCGGGATTGGCGCTGAGCCAGGCGACGAGCTCGCGCAGCGTCTTGGCCGGAACCTGCGGGCCCACAGCCAGGGCGAATTCAAAGGTTGCCACCTGCGCCAAGGGCTGCAAATCGGCAACCGGGTCATAGCCGAGCGGGTCGTAGACGTGCTGGTAGATCGCCACGGGAGCGATTGGCGTCAGCAGGATGGTCTGGCCATCAGGGGGCGCGTTCTTGACCGCCTGCACGCCGATGCGACCGCCGGCCCCGGTCTTGTTTTCAACGATCACCGGGCGATCGAGGCCGAGGCGCATGTGCTCGGCCAACAGCCGTGCCAGCGCGTCACCGGAGCCCCCCGCCGCAAAGGGAAAGATGATGCGCATGGGTGGCTCGCCACGCTGAGAGCGCGCCGCAGGGGAGACGAGCGCCGCGCCCGGCAGGCTCGCGCCCACGAGCGCGGTCAGGAAGGTTCTGCGCTCCATCTTTCCCATGCGTTATCTTCCTCCCTGGCGGGATGTGCGCGGTTCGCCTAGCTGCCGGGACTTCGCACCCTGCCTCCGGTCCAGCCTACCCTCTCACCCGAGCCGGAAATGGTCGGGCCGCCCGGTCGGCCAGGGATCTCCCCAGCACTGCTGGCCGCCGTCGACGGTCAGGACCTCGCCGGTGATGAATTTGCTCGAGGGGGCCGCGAGATAGACGGACGCTTCCGCCACATCCCAGACATCGCCCGGTCGGCGCATCGGGTTGGCTTGCGTGTATGTTTTCAGCCCTTCCGGTGGATAGTGGGCGAAGCCCGAGGTCTCGAGCACCCCCGGTGCGATGCAGTTGACGCGAATACCGAGGGGTGCCCACTCCACCGCTACGCTCTTCGAGAGGTAGGCGACCCCGGCGCGCGCAGCCGCCGTGTGTGCGATACCCGGCATCCCCCGCCAGAAGTCGGCGACAATGTTGACGATCGCGCCGGGTACCTTGTGCTCGACCCACGACTTGGCAGCGGCTTGCATCATGTACCAGGTGCCATTGAGGTTGTTGTCGATGACGGCTGTCCAACCCTTGGGTTTGAAGTCGAGCGCGGCTTGAGGGAATTGGCCGCCAGCATTGTTGATGAGGACGTCGAGACGACCGCACTGGCGCCAGACGTTGGCGACATAGGCTGCACAGCGCTCATGGTCACGGATGTTGAAGGCCTCCGTGTAGACCGCTGCCCCCAAATTTTGCAAAAAGGCTTTGGCTCTGGCCAAACGTGCCTCATTGCGGCCGAGAATCGCCAGATCAGCCCCGAGGCGAGCAAACAGCGTGGCAATCGCAAAGCCAAAGCCGCTGCCGGCGCCGGTAACGACCGCGAGCTTGCCCTTGAAGAGGTCGGACCGATAGACGGTTGGGATGGTGCGGAGCTCCTCGTCGCTCAAGCCGTAGTGCGGTGCGCCTGCTAGGGCCATGGATTGCTCTTCCTTTTCGCGCCTCGACGCGCGGGTGGCCTCACCATAGCCCCCTCGCAATGCGTTGCCCATGCGCCAAGCGGCCTGACCCCTCCGCAAGGCGCGGCGTGCCAGGTGACCCGGCGGCCGCCGCACTGGCTGACGCCTGCCTGTGGGACAAGGCGCGCAGCCTGGCATTCATGGCCTGCGCCGGCCCGCGGCTTGCGGTCGGTGTTGGTCGAGGAGGCTTTTGGCGGCACGCGCAGCCGCCGCCGCATAAAGACGATCGCCATGTACGAGCATGAGGGAGATTGCACCCTCCGACAGCAGCCAAATTTCGCGGGCGAGCTCGCGCGGGGCGGCGACACCGACTTGGGCCAGCCGATCGGCCAAATGCGCCTCGAGCATCGACTTGTGGCGACGCGCGATGAGGCGGGCCGGGTGGCCCGGTAGATCGGCGAGCTCGATTACCAGGCGGGTGAAACCGGAGCCTGCCCAGCGGGGTTTGTCGGCCCAAACCGCAAGCTCGCGGAAGAGACCATCGATAATGCCTTCCACCGAGCCGGAAAGGCGTTCGCCGAACGTCTTGAAGGCGTCGAGCGCCAAGCGGTGTTGTGCCTCGAGCACGGCGGTCAGGAGCGCATCCTTGCTGGCAAAATGATAGTAGAGGCTACGTTTCGTCAGGCGCGCAGCGCTGGCGATTTGGTCCATGCTCACACGACTGTAACCGCGCCGCCGAAACTCAGCGTAGGCAGCATCGAGAATATGCTTTCGCGTCTTTGCCGCATCGCGTGGCATTGCAAACACCCGCCAATGTATACCGCTTAGTGAATTTACAATGCCGCTCGTGCGCGTGAAATAAGCCTGCTTGAGGCAGTGTCAGCGAGATCGGGCATGTCCATTCCATCTTTGACCTTGCGTGGGATCACCGCGCGTCCCCTCGTGCTTGCGCTGAAGCGTCCCGTCGTCGCCCGCATTGCCACCATCACGCAATGGCCGGTGATCCTAATCGACTTGATGACCGAGGAAGGCGTCGTCGGCCGTGCCTACCTCGAGCCCTATATCGTCAAGGCGATGCGCTATCTGGTTCCGGCGCTGCAGGATTTGGGCGAGGCGCTGAAGGGGCGGCGGGTCGCGCCGTTTGAGCTCTACGACGCCGCGCGCCGGTCTTTGCATTTTGTCGGATATGAGGGATTGGCGGCGATTGCCGTCGCCGGCCTCGATATGGCCGCCTGGGATGCGCTGGCGCGGGCAGCGAACCTACCGCTTTGTGTGCTGCTCGGGGGTTCGGTCGGTGCTGTCAGGTCCTACAACAGCAACGGCTTGTGGCTTGAGGCGCCGCAGGCCGTCGCCGAGGAAGCGATCCAATTGCGCGAGGAGGGCGGGTTCGCCGGCCTCAAACTTCGCCTTGGACGCGACAGCCTGGCCGAGGATTTGGCCACCATCGCCGCGGTCAGACGAGCCGTCGGCACGGAGATGAACCTGATGGTCGACTTCAATCAGGGGCTCGACTTCGCCGAAGCTTTGCAGCGCTGTCATGCCATCGACGACCTCGGTCTCGCCTGGATCGAGGAGCCGATCGTGTACGACAACCTCGATGGCTACGCCAGGCTTGCCGCCGAGCTCAAGACACCGATCCAGATCGGCGAGAATTTTTATGGTCCCCGAGAACTGCACAAGGCGCTGCAGCGTCAGGCCTGCGATTTTGTGATGCCGGACTTCATGCGCATCGGCGGCGTCAGCGGCTGGTTGCGTGCGGCGGCCCTTTGCGGTGCGGCGGGCGTGCCCATGTCCACGCATCTCTACCCCGAGGTGGCGGCTCACGTGATGCGAGTGACGGAAACGGCGCATTGGCTCGAATGGCAGGATTGGGCCGATCCAATCCTTGCAACCCCCTACGAGGTCAAGGCTGGCCAGATCCACATTCCCGACCGTGCGGGCATCGGCTTGGAGTGGAACGAAGATGCCGTCGCGGCGCACCGCGTTGACCTGTAAAAAAAGGGGGCAACCTCTTGGGGCAGGGTGAGCGGCGCCGCGGCCGTTGCAGGGTGGCGTCTTACCCCCGATAGCGCAACCTCGAACGGTCTGGACCATCAAGACCAGAGCAGGCCGGGCGCGCGCCCCGCGGCGCCTGATAGGATCATCGCGCGCGCCCGGCTTGGTCCCCGAGCATTTTGCTCAATGCACGCACAAGCGCGCAAAATGCGTGACAGGGGTGGGGGATCTGGCGCATTTGGTCATGGCAAGGGCCGCACGCGTGATCGGATGAGGTGCCATGAGCCGACGTCCGCAAGACCTAGCTCAGGACTTTTTTGCCCAGAACGGCGCGAGCTACGATCATATCGCTCGCATCTCCACGCTTGGCCTCGATGCCTGGTGGAAGCGCAAAATTCTCAAAAAAATTCCGCGGGCGCCGAAGCGGATTCTCGAGCAGGCCAGTGGCACGGGGATCCTCACCTGCAAAATCGCCCGACGTTTTCCCGCCTGCCGGGTGGTCGGTGTGGAACCGCAGGAGGACTATCTGCGGATCGCCAGGAAAAAGGTGCGGGCTCTCGGGTTAACCAACGTGGAACTCATTCACGGCCGAGCCGAAGACGTGGTGCTGGACGGGGAATTCGACTGCATCGTTTCTGACTATCTTGCCAAGTATGTCGACCTCGAGCCTCTGGTGGCGCAGGCGTCGAGGATGCTGCGCCAAGGCGGCGTGCTCATAATGCACGAACTGACGCGCCCGACCCGTCCGCTGTTTCTGGCGCTGTGGAACACGCATTTCAAGGTGTTGCAAGCTTACGGCAGCTGGCGACATCCCGAGTGGAGCCTGGCCTTCGAGGATGTGCCGGATTTGCTGGCGCGAACGCGCTGGGTCGATGAGCTGAGCCAAGCCTTGCGAACCCATCGGTTTGCCGATATCGCGATCGAACCTCAACTCTTTGGCGCGTCCGTTCTGGTCTCGGCCAGAAGATAGAGCGCACGACAACGGCGGCCCGGGCGCCTGCAGTATCGGTCGCAATCGTGCTGCCGCGCTCGATCCGGAAAACTGCCAGCACGATCAGGCTTGGCGACGCGCACCACGGTCCGGCTTAGGCATGGGATGCCTAGCCGGGGCGGGGGCGCTCATCGCCACGACCCACGAGCATCCGCCTGTGCGGCCGATGGACCCCGAGACCGCGCAACAAGATCAGGTTTCCACTTCATACCGACTCGGCGATTGCCACGAGGACCGTGGCTGCAACTCAAGCCCCTGACGCAACGGCAGATTTGCTCTTCTGCTAAGCGGTTCTCGGGCAGAGGAGGCGAAGCCTTAGTTGTCGGATGCGAGCGGGAAAGCGCGACGCCTCCCCGGCGGACGTCGTTCGCCTCGAGGGAACTCAAGCGCCAACCGAGCAGTTTGCTAAGCGCTCACGAACGTGAGCGCTGCCGTAAAGGGGAGTGCACGACGGCAGCTTGCTGGGAAGCATCGCTCCGAGAAAGGATATTTCATGTCACAGAGAGGCAAGACGTTAGTGCTCGCGCTTGCGGGCTGCATGTGGTTGCTGCCAGCGCAGGCGGCCGAGCGTGAACAAGTCCGAATGGTGATCAATCTTGTCGCCGGTGTGAAAATGCCGTTCCCCGGCAATTTGCGCAACATTGTCGCGCGCACCGAACGCGTTCAGCTTGACACCAATGGCGCCACCGTCGCCTGCCTGCGCCTCGATGATAAGCAGAGGTGGTGTTACGAGCACATCGCACCTCTCGGTGCGCGCGCCGAGATGCTGCGCGTGCGCAGTGAACCTGCGGATGGCCCGCTGGTTGGTCAACTCTATCAGTATGTTGATGATTATGACCTTGACGGTGCGGTCGACGTGGGCAGCACCACAAAGCTCGAAGGGCAGCCCTATGCCCCCATCGGGGTGGTGAGCCAATTTTTTCATCGCGGGACCAACCGTGGTGACCAATTCCGCGGCGACTATCAAAAGCTCTACGACGACGGCATCCAGATTGCGTTGAAGTATCTTGGCGAATAATGCCAGTGCGCCCGTGGGTTGCGCGCATGGCCTGCCGCGTCATGCGCGCCACCCTCCCTACTGCCTTGTGCACAAACGGACGCGGCCGCCTGAGCGGCGCAAGGCCGGTCATGAGCAGCTGCGGCCGCCAAGAAACACGCTGCGATTATTTGTGCACGCACAGAACCCGCGCCGCAGTTCGGCGTTGCACCGTGGGCTTCGCCTCACAACCAGAAAGGATCTCGACGGACGAAACTTGGCCATGTCGCTGACGGACTGCGGCTCATTGGGAAGGGATTTGTCAAATGCTTCAGCACGCTAAGTGTCTTCTTTTCGCAACTTGCCTGCTCGCCATCCCCTATACAACCGCGATGGGTGCCGAGCGCGAGGACGTTCGTAAGGTCATCAATTTGGTCACAGCGGTGAAAATGCCCTTTCCGGAAGGGTTGGCACGAAATCGTGCGAAGACGGAGCGCGTCTGGCTCGAGCGCGACACGACCACAACGGGATGCATCCGCCTTGAAGAGCGACGCTGGTGCTATGAGCATATCCCGCCGCAGGGCAATCGCGCCGAAATGCTGAGGATCCGCAACGAGCCGTCGCGGGGTGTCAGCATCGGCGCACTATACTACTACATCGTAGATTTGGATCTTGACGGTCTGGTCGACGTTGGTTCGACGACGCGCATCGAGGAACTCGATCAAAGGCGTCCGGTGACGCCGATTGGACACGTCATCCAGTTTTTCCACCGCAGTACGAAGCGAGCAGAGCAGTCGGTCGGCGATTACCAGAAGATGTACGACGAGGGACTCCAGATCGCCTTGAAATATTTTGGCGAATAGCCAGCGAGGGGGCTGCGCCGTCAGCCGACGCCATGGCCTGCGGCTGCGGCCGGTCGCAGACCCGGGCGGATCGCGCGCTAAGCGGGATGGTCGGTACGGCGTGTTAGGATGCCGCGCGCACCCCCTTGCGACTTGGCCAGGGTTTGCTCGGCGCTAGGACTTTCGCTTGTAGTTTTGCTTGGCCTGCTCGCTTGGGTGCGGGCACTACCCGGCTGACCAACGCCGGCACTTGGAATTTGCGCCGGTAGTCGCCGGGCGCCATGCCTGCGAGACGTCGGAACAGGCGCCGGAACGAGGCCATGTCTTCGTATCCGACCTCTTGCGCCACGGCCTCAATGGTGGTGGAGCTCCTTTCCAGGAGCTGCTTGGCTTCCTCGATGCGTAGGGCTTGCACGTAGGCCAGCGGCGAATAGCCGGTGGCGGCTCGGAAGCGCCGGTCGAAGGTGCGCTTCGGTAAACCCGATCGACGCACGAGTTCAGCAACGATGTCGGCGCGCTCGTAATTCTCCGCCAACCACGTCTGGCAATTAAGGATGGCCGTATCACCGTGATCGACATTGGCGATCATCGATGCGTAGGGCAGCTGGCCCATGCACGCGCTGAGGGTGGCGATCTTGCCAATCAGGTGTGGCATTGCCTGCTAGTCCCTGGGGCGAATATTGCCACTGCGACCGGTCGCGGTTTGAGACGCATTGACGGCGCGGCAGTCCAAGGCGTAAGGAAGCGGGTGCGATGGGGATGGAGTTCCCCGATAACCGCCGCCAGGCTGATAACTCCTACCGGGCGCTCGGTCGCGGGTAGGGGTTTTTTGTTGCCTGGCTCGATCGCGAGTGCCCTCGTGCCGCGTGATCGAAAGGACTGCCATGCGCGCCTCATTGATTATCTTCGTCGGCGCCGGCGTCGGCGGCGTTCTTCGTCACCTGCTCAACGCCTGGATCATGCGCTTGGCCGGGCTTGAGTTTCCACTCGGCATCCTCACCATCAATGTCATCGGATCGACGGCCATGGGCTTGGTTGCCGGCTGGTTCGCCTTCAAAGGCCAGGCGCCGCAGGACGTTCGGCTCTTTCTGACCACGGGTATCCTCGGCGGCTTTACCACGTTCTCGGCGTTTTCGCTCGACGCCGCCATCCTGTATGAACGGGGACAGCTCGGGCTGGCGGTCGTCTACGTCGTTGCCTCCGTTGCCCTGTCCGTTGGCGGCCTATTTGCCGGCATGTGGACGATGCGAAGCCTCACCTAGGGAGTGCCGGTCATGCCTGAGCTTTATCTGCCGGCCTGGATCCTTTGGGCTTTATTGTCGGCGGCTTTTGCGGCACTGACGGCGGTCTTCGCCAAAATTGGCGTCGCGAGCATCGATGCCGACCTCGCCACTTTGATTCGCACCGTCGTGATTGTTGTGGTGTTGGGCGCCATTCTCGTCGCGCGAGGACGCGTGCAACCGCTCGCCGGCATCTCGGCTCGAACGTATCTGTTTTTAATCCTCTCGGGGCTGGCAACCGGGGCCTCCTGGGTTTGCTACTTCCGAGCCCTGAAACTCGGAGATGCCGCCCGGGTGGCGCCAGTGGATAAGCTGAGTGTTGTTCTCGTTGCGATCTTTGGCGTGCTCTTTCTCAGTGAACATCTTGCGCTCTACAACTGGCTGGGCGTGCTCCTGATTACCGCAGGTGTGATTTGCGTCGCCCTTCCCTAAATGCCCAGCACCCGGGTTGTCGTCCTGGCCGCGCACGCCGGTCCATCCCGGCCGGTCACAGTGCACGGGTCTTAGCAAGGCTGGATGCAGGGGCGAAGAATGAGTGAGAACCCGTTTTTCCCGCGTCTCTTTAGCCCCCTAACGCTTGGCCAACGTCGCCTGCGCAACCGGGTCGCCCTGTCGGCAACGCTCACGAACTATGGGAGGGGCCATCGCGTCACCGAGCGCTGGACCAACTTTCTCGCCGAGCGTGCCAAGGGTGGTGCCGGCGCAATTGTGACCGAGGTGATCGCCGTCGATCCGGCGGCACTGGCCCACGCTGCCATTGTCACCGGCTTTGAGAGAGAAAACGACGACGGGTTCAAGCGCACCGCGGAGGCCGTTGAGGGCGCGGGCGCCTGCCTGATTGGCCAACTTTGGCACCCGGGGCGTCAGCAGCTCTGGAGTCCAGTGTGGTTCCCGCAGGGTATTTCGAGCGAACCGGATGCCTACAGCTGGACCGTCCCCCACGTCATGAGCGCGGACGAACTGCGCGGGGTCGCGGACGCCTTTGTCTCGGTTGCCGACCGCCTCAAACACTGTGGTTTCGGCGGCGTGGAGCTGCACGGCGCGCACGGCTACTTGATCGCGCAGATCCTGTCGCCCTGGTCGAACCAGCGGACCGATCGCTATGGCGGCGCGTTGGAAAATCGCCTGCGCTTTGTGGCGGAGCTGTGCGAGGCGATCCGGGCAACGTGCGGCAAGGACTTTCTGCTCGGCTTGAAGCTGCCGGGCGACGAGGGCGTCGATGGTGGCATCGATGCCGGCGAGGCCGCGCGCATCACGGCGGCGCTTGCGGGCCCGGGCACGATCGACTATTTCGCCTACAGCCAGGGAAACTTCAGCAACAGCCTGGAAAACCATGTGCCGGATATGCACTTCCGGCGCGCACCCTTTCTCGACATTGCCAAGAGCGTGCGCCCCGCCGCCGGCGGCGCACCCGTGATGGCGATCGGGCGCATCGCTGAACCGGCGGAAGCGGAAGCCGCGATCCTCGAGGGCGCCGGCGACTTCGTCGGGTTGACGCGCGCACTGATCGCCGACGCCGATTGGCCCAATAAGGCTCGTGAGGGGCGAGCGCGCGAGATTAGACCATCGAGCTACGATAATTTCGCTTGGGGGGAGGTCCATCTCGGCAAACCACTGGCCGAAATCCACAATCCGCAGCTTGGCGCAAAGGGCGAGTCCAACTGGCGACCCGCCGCTGCCCGTCGCAAGAGGCGTGTGACCGTGCTGGGTGCGGGCCCGGCCGGCTTGCAGGCCGCGCGCGTGGCGGCCGAGCGCGGGCACGAGGTCACACTCTTCAGTGCCTCACACGCCTTAGGGGGTAAGCTCAAGTGGGAAGCCCAACTGCCGGGCCGTGGCGAATATGGCAACCTTCTCGCCTGGATGGAGCAGGAGCTCCGCGCGACATCGGCAAAGGTCGAACGTGGCGGGGTGGCGACGCTCGCCGATGTGCTGGCCCTCAAGCCCGAGGCGGTGATCCTGGCGACGGGATCGGACTTGCGCCCACTCAAATCGATCGAGGGCGGCGTCGGCGCACGGGATTGGCACGGATATCGCGGGACTGACCGTGCCGCGGGTACGGCCGTACTTTTCGACATGGACCACAGCGCCGCCACCTACGCCGTGGCTGACGCCCTGGCCAACCGCTACGAAAAATTGGTGCTCCTCACCCCGCGCACCGATATCGCCCGGCAGGTGAACTACTGTAGTCGCATCGGCATCCATCGCCGGCTCTATCAAGCCGAGGCCGAAATCCTCGTGGCGGCCGAACCGATCGCGTTCAAGAACGGCGCCCTGACCTGGCGCAACGTTTTTAGCGGACGGGTGCGCGAGATTTCAGGTGTTGCCCTGTTTCTTTGGTCGACGCCGCGCCTTGCCAACGACGCGTTGGCCGAGCCGCTGCGGCGCGCCGGCCTCGATATACGTTTGATCGGCGACTGTCTGGCGCCGCGCAATCTGATCTGCGCCATTCACGAGGGCGAAGCGGCGGCCTTGGCAATTTGAGGCCAACGCCTGCGGCCCTGGCCCCAGCGCGCTCGACGACCGAATTTCCTGGGAGCGGCTGCCTCGCGGCGAGCCCTCACCTCGGCGGCACTTGTCCTTGGGCGACGGCGCGCCGCAGCGCGCGTTCCAGGGTCTCTTGTTCGAAGGGCTTCTGCAGCATCGGGCCTCCCTGCAGGGAGTGCGGCAAGATGCCTTCGCCGTAGCCGGTAGCAAAAATAAAGCGGATGCCGCGCGCCGCCAACGCTTCGGCAATGGGAAAGGTCTGTTTGCCATTCAAATTGACGTCGAGCAGGGCCACATCGAAGGCGGGGCCGTCCGTTGCCTGCTTCAGGGCATCGTCGAACCGTGCCACCATGCCAACAACCGTGCAGCCGAGTTCGTGCAGCATGTCCTCCATGAGCATGGCCACCATGGATTCGTCTTCGATGATAAGGACGCGGACCCCCTTCAGCTCGATGTCACTCGGCGGCTGCGCCGGTATTTCCTGCTGGCCCATTATCTTCCACCGATTTCTGCCAAGGGTGCACGAATTGAGCACACGACGCCCGAACTCGGGAAGTCGAGGCTGACCAGGCCGCCGAGATCTTGGCTCAAGCCCTGCTCAATCAGCCGACTACCAAACCCCCGTTTGCTGGGCACGGATACGACGGGGCCGCCCTTTTCGCTCCAGCGCAAGGCAAAATGTCCATCATCCTCGATATTCCAGCCCACCTCGACCATGCCCTGGGTGTTGGAAAAAGCGCCATACTTGATGGCGTTGGTGGCCAACTCGTGCAAGGCCATTGATAAGGCAAGTGCGGCCTTCGGCCGGAGCCTGATTTCGGGGCCACTAAACCGCAGGCGGCGCTCGCTACCATCGCCGGCATGCGGAGCGAGCGATTCGGCAACGATCTTGCGCAAACTCGCGCCCTCCCAATGCTCGCGTGTCAGGATGTCGTGGGCGTTTGAGAGCGCGACAATCCTGGAATCGAACACCTTCTGGCCTTCGAGCAAATTCGGGGCGCTGCGCAAGGATTGGCGGGCCACCGACTGGATGGTGGCCAGCGTATTCTTGACGCGGTGGTTGAGCTCATTCACGAGCAGCGTCAGGCGTTCGCGAGTGGCCACCTGATTGGAGATGTCACGGAAATAGCAGACGACGCCGAAGCGCCCATCGGGTTGCAGGATACGATGCGCCTGCCACTCATAGACTTCCATCACACCACGGTCGCGACGCTGTTCCACCCGCTCCGGCATAAAGTGCGGTTCACCTGTCGCGAGCGTGTGCCGGAAGATGCGCACCAGCTCCTGGGCGTAGGTCTTCGGCCAAAGGATGGCGATGATTTCAGCAAAGTCTCGCCCCACCAGGCTTGGAATATCGCCAAAGACTTTTGCCGCTGTGGGGTTCACCTCCCGGATTTTGAAATCAGCGTCGATCAGGTAAACGCCGAGCGGCGCCTGGTTTAGCAAGGTGGCAAACTGCGCGGTGCGGTGTTGGAGCGCGACTTCCTGCTCTTTGCGATCGGTAATGTCGCGCGCCGCACCGGCAACCGCCTCCACTTCGCCACCCGGACCCAAGACGGGTACGAAGATGTAATCGTAGGTACGTCGTCCCAGCGTACCCGTAAACGGCACCTCGCCGCGGATGGGCTTCTTGGTCGCAACAACCTTATCGATCTCGAGATTGTGCATTTCTGCATGCCAGGGTTCGTAGCCAAGCTCGAGGCAGGTCTTGCCGATGGCTTGGATCCAGCTTTTGCCCCACACGGCAAGCAAGGCGTCATTGGCATAAATGAATTGATGGCCGAGGTTGAACACGTACACAAGATCCGGTGTATTCGAGAGCACCGTCTGGTAGAGGCGGCGCTGCTGGTCCGAGCGAGCAGCTAATGCCAGAACCTCTTCTTCTGCGCGCTTGCGCTCGGTTACATCCATGGCGGCGCCGAACCACTCGACGATCTCACCGTCGGCATTGAGCCGCGGTATGGCACGCGACACGGTCCAGCCGGCAGTGCCGTCGACCCGCCGCACGCGGTGCTCGAGCTGAAACAGGCTCTTGCAGCGGATGGCCGCATTAATGGCCTGCAGCACGGAAGGCTGGTCCTCGGGAAAAATGTAGGTCTCGAGCCAGGACGAGCTTGGGTTGCTGGTATCGGGAATGAAATCGTGGCCGAGGAGATAGAGCATCCTGGTCCAGTCCGGGCTCATGCGGTAGACGATGGTGGAGCTTGCGGTCACCAGGGCCCGAAACCGTTCTTCGCTTTCGCGGAGCGCAGCGGTTGATTCCTTGCGCACGCGTGCAAGTTCAAGGGCTGCGCTTACCCGTGCGATCAGTTCGCGAGCAGAGAAAGGCTTGATCAGGTAGTCGCTGGCACCGGCTGCAAGCCCCTCCACCCGGCTTTCCTCTCCGGCGCGCGCGGAGAGGAGAATGACGGGTATGTCCTGCAAGGTCCGGTCGGCGCGGATGGCGGCAATCAGTTGAAAGCCATCCATTTTGGGCATCATGACGTCGGTCAGAACAAGGTTTGGCTGGCGCTTGCGCATTTCTGTGAGAGCGGCCTCGCCGTTCGCGACCGTATGCACCTCGCATCCACCTTGCAGAAGTCGCCGGATATAGTCCCGCATATCCCTATTGTCGTCGGCAACGAGGACATAGGTGTGCGACCCCAGCGAGGATGGCAGACCTTCAACGTCGTCGTCGACGACCTCGCCGCTGAGGTCTGCCGCGTCTGGCAACCAGCGCAGTGCCTCCTGCACGAACGCTTCTGCTCCAACCGAGGTTGAGGGCAGACCTGCTCGTGCCGCTAGGCGATCGCGGGGCAGGTGCTGCGTGCCGAGCGGTACGGAGACACTGAATGTCGTACCGTGGTCGATTTCGCTCTCGACGCTGATGCTGCCGCCGTGGAGCTTGACGAGTTCCTGCACGAGAGCGAGGCCTATGCCGCTGCCCTCATGCGTTCGGCTCCTCTGCCCCTCGATGCGGTGGAAGCGCTCAAACAGCAACGGCAGTTCGTGCGCAGGAATGCCGACACCGGTATCACTGACGGTCAGGAGGGCTGTGCCGTCCACCTCCCGCACGGCCACAGTGATCGCCCCCGCAAATGTAAACTTGAAAGCGTTGGCGAGAAGATTGAGGACGACTTTCTCCCACATGTCACGATCGACAAAAACCGGTGCGGATAAGGGATGACAATCCACGGTCAGTCCCAGACCGGCACGCGCGCAGGCTGAGCTAAAATTGCTGGCGAGTTCGGCGGTGAAGGTTGCCAAATCCGTGGCGCTGTAGGAGGCCTGCGCCCGGCCCGCTTCAATGCGTGAAAAATCGAGCAACGAATTGACGAGCTTCAACAGTCGAAGCGAGTTGCGGTGTACGAGGTCGAGTTGCTCACCCTCCAATCCCCTTTTTTGGTTCTGGGCATCGCTGAGCGGGCCAATGATCAAGCTCAGGGGTGTGCGGAACTCATGGCTGACATTGGAAAAGAAGACCGTCTTGGCCCGATCGAGTTCGGCTAACGCCTCGGCGCGCTTGCGCTCTTCCTCATAGGCCTGGGCCGTGGTAATCCCGGCGGCGATCTGCGCGGCAACAAGATCGAGAAAAGCACGGTATTGATCATCGAGCCGCAGCCTCGGACTGACGCCTGCAACCAGGAAGCCGGCGAGCTGGCTCGGAATACTCGACCTAATCGGCAGCACCACGGCCTTTTCCGGTGGTTCAAACCAAGGACCTGGAGGTACGTCCGTCATTGCTCCGGAAAGCGTGGGAATGACGGTCGGCGCCTTTGTCTCGCGCACCCGAGCGAACTGCCATGCGTCGTGCCCACCGTCAGCCTTAACCACGCGAACCACTCCGGCGCGGACATTATCAATACCCGCGCTGGCGGCGAGCTGCGCATCCCCGCTTGCCGGGTCGAGCAGGTAGAGAAGGGCAAAAGGAATGTCTTTGGCGTGGGGCTCTAAGGCGTGTGCAGCAATAACGCATGCCGTTTCTGGCGTCCTCGCCTCACCCGCGCGTGCCCCCAAATCCCTGAGCACGCCAATCCGCCGCTCCCCCACGATCTTTTCGGTGGTCTCGTGTACCGTTGCGAGGACACCCCCAATGCCGCGAGGCGCGGTGTCATCCGGTACGGGGCTGTAGGCGATGGTGAAGTGTGTTTCTTCCGTGAAGCCGTGCCGCTTCAGCTCCAGCAGAATGTCCTCCATCCAGGTGGCTGGGCCGCCACTGAATGGTGCATCGATAAGCGGCCGCAAGACATGCTCGATTTCCGTCCACACCTCCCGGAACGGTTTGCCGAGCGCGTCGGGATGCTTCGTTCCGAGAATGGGCCGGTAGGCGTCGTTGTAAATCGAGACGTACTCGGGTCCCCACCACAGCAGGAGGGGGAAACGGTTCACGATCAGAAAATCAACAACCGTCTTGAGGGTCGGTGACCATTCCGCCCGCGGACCGATGGGCGTTGTTGACCAATCCTTGTTGCGGATCAGCCGAGCGAGCTCGCTGTCCCGCTCAAGTGGATTTACGCTTTCCCCCGGCGGGATTGCCGCTGGCTTTTGTGCAGTTTTTAGCGAGGTGTGGTCGCTCACCGATACCCTTTGGATTGGCGGGTTGTCTAACTCTCTCCCTGATCGAGGCCTAGCAACAAGACGTCATGGGGCACTCCCGGGTCAGCTGGCCGAGACGCTACCAACACGACGAAATCCCCCGGGGCGGCCCGAACCGATCTAAAGGGCAACAACGCCGGACCTGCTGCAAAGTTCCTGCCGCAATTGCGCCCCGCTATCGGCCGAGGTTGCGCTTAGGGCTCCGTCGGCGAAAGTGGCCCGTGCGGCTGCGGTCGGGTCCGGTCTAAAGCCTGGGTGACCTGCAAGGTCGGGCCGCAGGCGACGGCTGAAAACGGTTCGGCAGCCCCTGGGGAGCGCACGAGCACCCTAAGGAGGAGCGATGATCATGACGAAACAGGCCTCCAGCCCGCAGGTCTATCGAATTGTCGTCAGGGCCAGCGCTGCGGCGCTCTGGGACGCGATCACATCACCCACGTGGACCGAGCGATATGGCTACGGCGGCCGCGTCGACTACGGCTTGCGGCCCGGCGGCCCGTTTCGCCACAAGGCCAGCGCCGAGATGGCGGCGCTGGGAATGCCCGAGGACATGATCGTCGGGGAGGTTATCGAATGTGACCCGCCCCACAGATTGGTGCAAACCTGGCATCCCCTCTTTAACGCGGCAATGGCGGCGGAGGCGCCCACGCGCCTAACCTACGAGATCGCGCAAAGTCGGGCCGGCGTCTGCACGCTGAGTATCACCCACGATGTCGCGGGTGCACCGATCGTCGCCGGCATGGTCCCCGGCGGCGGGGATCCGGCGCAGGGTGGCGGCGGCTGGCCATGGGTCCTCAGCGATCTGAAGTCGCTGTTGGAGACAGGGGAGCGCATGCCGAGCTAGCCCAGGGTGCACCTTATTGGTTTGTTGTGGCACACGTGCCTCGCTGTGGATCTGTGGGCGCCGGTGCCGGGTGCTTTGGCGACGTGACATTGAGGACGTGTGAGCACGCCATTGCCAGCGGCGAGGTCGTGCGGCGCGACCGCACCGCGGGAGGCAGACGTGGTATCCTGCTTACCCAACTGAGGGAGGCCTTCTGTGCTCACCGTCACGCGCGACATGATCCTGCCCACCACCATCACCGGCTCCTACCCGCGCCCGCTCTGGTTCGACCGCAGCCTGGCCGGACGATCCTTCAAATCGGCCTTGGGTGATTCCCTTTTTCGCGAGCAATATCTCGACGCCGTCGCCAGCATTATCGCCGAGCAGGAAGCCGCAGGGCTCGATATTGTGACTGATGGCGACAGTCGCTTCGACCTGACGGTCGGCGGCAAATCCTGGTTCTTCTATCCGATCGAGCGCCTTGGTGGTGTCTGCGGTCATCGCGACACGTCGCGGGGATGGATGTCACGGCACGGCCTGCGCCCCGGCAAGATCTTGTGGGAAGTGCAGGAGGCGTATCAGCCCGGCGTGGTGCGCGAAAAACTGACACGCGGGCCACTGGAATACGCCGCATTGTGGCAAGTCGCGCAACGCGCAACCGACCGTCCCGTGAAATTCGGTGCGATCTGCGCGCCCGCGCTGGCATCGATGCTGTGGAATGAATTCTATGACAACGACAAGGACATGGTCCTCGACCTCTGCGACATCATGAACGCCGAACTCCACGATATGGCCGCCGCCGGCTGTCCATTGATCCAGGTTGAGGAGCCGCCCCACCATATGCGCGCCCAGCAACCGGAGTGCACGGATGCCGATCTCGAGTTCCTCACCGCCGCCTTTAATCGGCAGCTCACCGGCGTCAACGCCGAAATCTGGGTGCACACCTGCTGGGGCAATCCCAATCAGCAGCGCGTGCATTGGCAGGTGCCGAGTTATGAACGCGCCCTGCCCCATCTCTTGCAGCTGAACTGTGACGTGTTGACGCTCGAATGCGCAAGTTCGGATGGTCAGGATCTCAAGCTCTTCAAGCACATCAAGACCGACAAGAAGATCGGCATCGGCGTCGTCAACCATTGCAATACGGTGGTTGAACCGGCAGAGCATGTGGCCGCCTTGATCCGCAAGGCGCTCGAGTATATCCCCAGGGAACAGCTGGTGATCAGCACGGACTGCGGCTTTGGGCGCGAGGGCTTGTCGCGACGGATTGCGTTTTATAAGTGCGTGGCGCTGGTGCAAGGCACCAATATCGTGCGCCGGGAGCTTGGCCTGCCGGAAGCACGCGTGCGTGCGGCCGATCCCACGTTATGGTTCGCCGGACGGGACCTTGCCCAATGACGGCCGCGGGTAGGTTAATACGCACGCCCGAGCGGTTGACCGAAGCCCCACCCAGTAAATTCAGCTCGAGCGTCAGGCGCGACTTGCCTCACCGGGCTCGCCGTTGGCAGCTCTCTAGAAGAGCGCTTCTGCTATCCGCTCCAGTTGTGCGCCCATCTCGGCCTCCGTCGCAACATGCGTCGCACGCACAACGATCCGATCAGCACCCGCGTCGAGCAGCGGCCCCACAACATCCTTCGTCGGCTCCTGCCCATAGACCGTGATGGAGATCGATTTTGGATCGCGGCCGGCGTCCGCTGACAGCCGATTGAGCTCGTTGCGAGCTTTTTCCAGCTCAGCAGGAGTGATGCGATTGGGCAGCCAACCATCCGCGTGATCGACGACGCGTTTGAGCACGTTTTTTGCCGCCCCGCCTAGAAAGATGGGCGGATGCGGCTTCTGGACGGGCTTTGGATATGAGCGCACAGGCGGGAAATTGAAGAATTCGCCATGAAACTCGGCGGCGTCTTGGGACCAGAGCGCCTTCATCACGTCAAGTGCTTCCCGTGTCTGCGTCCACCGGCGCGCGAAATTGCCGCCAAATATCTCGACTTCTTCTCTCAGCCAGCCCGTGCCCACGCCAAGGATGAAGCGGCCTGCGCTATGGTGATCCAGGGCGGCAATCTCCTTAGCCAAAAGCAAAGGATTACGTTGGGGCACCAGAGTGATGCCGGTTGCCAGCTTCAGTGTCGTCGTTACCCCCGACGCGCGTGCGAGGGCGATGTAGGGGTCCGTGAAATGCGAATAAGTCCAGGGGATCGCGCCGCCCGTAGCTGGGAAAGGGCTCGCGCTCTCGACCGGCACGGCGGGATGCTCGGCATACCAGATCGAATCGAAGCCCAGACGTTCTGCCGTTCGTCCCATAAAGGCTGGGTCGACGGTATAGGCGGGCAATGGCATGGACAGTCCAATACGCATGGCGGTGACTTTCACATGTTGTTGCTCGTCTAACCGTAGCGGCGACGCAACTGCGCGGCAATCGCCACCGGGCCCGCCGACAGAACTCCAGGCGCGCGTGGGTGACCGACGCGCAAGGCACGTGCCGCTGGACAAACGTGTTTGGACCGGGGACCCTTGCCAGCGATGGCAGTGGAGGAGGAAACATAGATGACCGCCAAAAAGATTGCAGTGATCGTAACGGGTGCTGCGAGCGGTATCGGTTTGGCGATGACATTGGGCCTGATGGAGGCTGGTCATAACGTTATCGCTGTAGACCGCAACGCTGACGGTTTGGCACGGCTTGCCAAGCAAGCGGAAGGATTGAAGGGAAGCGTGCACGGGGTCACGGCCGACCTGGCACAGCCGGATAGTTTCGCCTACGTCGCGGGCGCTGCTTTGATCAAATTCGGGCGGATTGATGCGTTAGTGAATAATGCGGGAATCGGCCAGGCCTCGGTACGGAACGATCGTCAGCCCATTCGCTTCTGGGAGACCACGGCCGAGCAATGGGGCCGCTTTATAGCGATCAATGCCGCTGCACCGATCAATATGGCGCGCGCGGTGCTGCCCCACATGCTGGCGGCGAAGCATGGTCGCATCATTACGGTCACCACCAGTCTCGGAACAATGGTGCGAGAAGGATTCCTGCTCTACGGTTCGTCCAAGGCGGCGGCGGAGTCGGCGATGGCGGTGCT
>Ga0075424_100001847_pt1 | contig 18889 bp, 17 predicted proteins | sample SoiMethybrSBSTD3_FD_75301 | JGI IMG/M metagenome (GOLD analysis project Ga0075424, IMG submission 75301) | Bulk soil microbial communities from a Populus tree surrounding site in Tennessee, USA - Soil MetaG P. TD hybrid SBSTD3 | ecosystem: Environmental > Terrestrial > Soil > Tree plantation... | reverse complement strand
CAGTGGTACCGCGACACCAGCTGCGCGCCAAGACCGATCATCGTCCCGCGCATTGCCAGCGCGCCGAGTATCCCCCAGAACAGCACGCGGTGCTGATACTTCGCCGGCACGCGCAGATGTTCGAAGATCATTGCGATCACGAACACGTTATCGGCGCTAAGGGACACTTCGATGATGTAACCGGTGAAGAATTTCACCGCTGCCAGCCGACCGTCGTTGACGACACCATCCACCCGATCGACGTGCTGGCCGAGCCCGAGCCAGTGATTCTGGTAGGCGAAATACACGAACACGTCGAACAACGTTGCTAGCGCGAGCACACCAAGGGTGAAGGTCAGCGCTTCCTTCACCGAAACGACATGAGCCTTGCGGTTCAGAACGCCCAGGTCGAGCGCGAGCACGAGCAGGATGAGGAGGAGAAACCCTCCCCAGATCCAGATCACCGAGTCGATCGGCCACCTCCTATCGAGAGCGATTCGGCACGCTCGGTGGCAGTTGTCCAACGTTCGATCGCGCGTTCAAGGTCGGCCTTCGCACGATCGAGCTCGCTGCCAAGACGGGTTGCAGATGCCGCACCGCCAGTCTTCGTGTACAGCTCCGGATCGGAAAGCGTCCGCGTCAACTCCGAAACCGTGTACTCGAGCCGCGTAACTTCTTCCTCCGCGACTTCGACCTCGCGCTGTGCCTTACGGATCGCGTCGCGCTGATGCCGCGAGCTTGTGTCTCGCCGCGCAACGGTTTGTCGCTCGCGCATCCGATGGATCGCGGATTCCTCCGCGGCTTTGACCTGGGCTGCATGCGCGCGCTCGGCGCTGATGACCTCCCATTCGGCAAAGCTGCCGTCGAACACCGAGATGTGGCGATCGTGAAGCACCCACACGCGGCTGGCGAGTGCCCGGAGCAGCGCACGGTCGTGACTTACGATCATTACGGTGCCGTCGTACCGCTCGATGGCATCCTCCAATGCCTCGATCGACTCGACATCCAGATGGTTTGTCGGCTCGTCGAGAATGAGCAGGTTCGCGCGAGCGAGCATCATCATTGCCAGCGCGACTCTTGCCTGCTCTCCACCGGACAGTGAATCCGCGCGCCGTTGGACTTCGTCACCGGAGAATCCGAAGCGGCCGAGATGCCCCTGAACCTGCCCACGCTCCCACATCGGCCGCAGATCCGCTATCACGTCGTAGAGCGTGCGATCAGTCGGCACCTGAGCCAAGTCCTGGCGATAGTAGGCCACTCTGATTGAGCCGCCAACTCGTACTGTTCCGGCAGCTGGTGCCAACTCACCGACCAATGTCCGCAGGAGCGTCGACTTCCCGGCCCCGTTAGGCCCAATCAACCCGAGTCGGTCACCCCGGTTGACCTGAGCCGTGAATCGCTCGATGAGTGCACGGTTCCCGATCTCGATTCGCGCGCCCTCGGCCACCGCCACGAGGTCCCCGCCACGCTCGGCGATATCGAAGCGAATCGCCATCGTGCCACCGCCTGACTCGTCAGGCGGCGGACTGAGACGAGGAAGTCGTTCGAGTCGCTTGCGTCGGCCCTTGGCCTGCTTGCTGTTTTGCCCGGCGATGTTCCGCCGAATGTAGTCGGCCTCGCTCGCGATCTGGCGCTGCTGTTTGTCGAACGCGCGCTGCTGCGTTAGCCGGCGTTCGACTCGCTGGCTCACGAACGACTCGTAGCCGCCGACGTACGCCGCGGTCGTACCGTTCTCGAGATGAAGCGTGTGGTCGATCACGGCGGCCAGAAACGCACGATCGTGACTGATCAACAGAACAGTGGCACTCGTACCCCGTAGATACTCTTCGAGCCACTCTGTCGTCTCGAGGTCGAGGTGATTCGTCGGTTCGTCGAGCAACAGCACGTCGGCCGGTGCCACGAGTTGCCGCGCGAGGCCGACCCGGCCTCGTTCGCCTCCGCTCAACGTATCGAGGCCTTTCGACCGTGCGTCTATCGGGTCGAACCCCAGTCCATGCAGCACCGCATCGACGCGGGCCGTGACCTCGTAGCCTCCCTCGCGCTCGAACCGCTCCAGGTCATGCGCGTATCGATCGAGCATCGCGGGTGTTGCCGCTTCGCCCAGCTCGCCGATGCGGATCGACTGCTCACTCAGTGAGCGCTCGAGATCGAGCAGGTGCTCGAACGCGCCGGCAACGGCTTGCCACACGGTCGTTGCATCGCCGAAATCACGGTGCTGCTCGAGCAGCGTCACTCGAAGGCCGGGCGCTCGCATGACCACGCCCCGAGTCGGTTCGAGCGCTCCCCTAATGAGGTTGAAGAGCGTTGTCTTTCCCGTCCCGTTGCGGCCGATGATGCCCCACCTTTCACCGGCAGTGATGGTGAAGGTGACATCTCGCAGGATGACCGTATCGCCGAACTCCACGGCGATACCGGACACGGCGATCTGCGTCATTGGCCCATCACTTGGCGAGCCATGACTGCCACTCGGTTTCGGCTAGCCCGATGGTCAGATGGTTTACCGAACGCGCGAGTGGCATCTTCAGGAGCAACGGTTCTTCGCTGAGCTTCTCCAGCCACCGGTCATCGTTGTAGTGCGAATGAGCCAACCCGAGCTCCTGATACCGTTTCGATTCACGATCGATCAGAGCACTCACACCAAACCGCTGCGCGAATCGTTTGAGCTCGCCGAGCGATGCTGCGCGCTCGGCAAAGTCAACGAAGTGAGTCTTCACGCGGCGCTCGGCGAAGAAGCGGAGTGCCTGACGAGTGGCAGCGTCTTTCTTGATCCCGAAGATCTGTACTTCCACGATGCGAACGAAGCGAGAGAGATGATCAACGCGAGGAGAACCTTCGCCCATCGACGCGCGCAGGGAAATCTACGCCTGTGATAATGCGCGCCTATTCACCCGCTTGGTGGCTCCCCGGACCGCATGCCCGAACGATCTGGGGTCGCTTCTTTCGTCGGACCCCACCGCTCGAGACGCGAATCGAACGTTGGGACACCGATGATGGGGACTTCATCGATCTGGTTCGCATGGATGCCCCACGAGGGCGGCCGCATCTTGTCATTCTGCATGGCCTCGAGGGAACCGCGCGCTCGCATTACGCGCGCGGGTTGTTTTTCGAAGCCAATCGGCGTGGGTGGGCCGCTGACCTGCTGCTTTTCCGTGGCTGCAGTGGCGAGCCCAATCGTGGCCCCAGATTCTATCATTCCGGCGATACGGGCGACATCGACGCGGTCGCTCGCAGGCTGTTGGCAGCTGACGTCGAGGCGCCGTTCCTGTTTGCGGGCGTTTCGCTTGGCGGAAACGTGCTGCTCAAGTGGCTCGGTGAGTCTGGCGAGTCTCTTGATCGCCGCGTGGTCGGTGCGGCCGCCGTGTCGGTGCCTTTCGACCTGGCTCGAGCTTCGCGCCATATCGACCGCGGGGTTTCCCGTGTGTATCAGCGACACTTCCTCCAGTCGCTTCGAAAGAAGGCGCTCGCGAAGCTGGAGCGGTATCCGAACCTCGTCCCACATGAGTGCATCCGCTCGGCACGTACACTGTTCGAGTTTGATGATGTCGTCACAGCTCCGGTCCATGGATTTGCCGACGCAAATGACTACTACGCGCGTTCGAGCTCGATTCGGTTTCTCTCGAGAATTCGCGTCGCGACGCTTCTGCTCAGCGCTTGCGACGACCCGTTTCTCCCGAGCGATGTCCTCGAGCAAGTTCGAGGCATCGCCCGCGGGAATCCGTGGATAGAGGTCGAGTTCCTTGCGAAAGGCGGACACGTCGGATTCGTGTCTGGGCAGAATCCATTTCGGCCCTTCTATTACGCCGAGTGGCGTGTCGGCCAGTTCTTCGAGCGCGCCATTCCCGTGTCTTACCGTGGCTCGAACGCGGCATTACGATCAGGTGTCATCTGAGCTTGTGCGAGATCGCTCTGTCCGTCGCCCTCTTGCCCGCGACGTTCTTCACTTATCCTGATGCAACTCTTCTACCTCGCAGCATTTCTGACCGGACTCGTGCTCGGCGTATACGCCATGATTCGGGGGGTCGAACGGATTGGCTCCGGGCGTTCGCCTGAGCTTGATGCGTTGGGCCGCCCCATCGGTGCCGCGCGAATGGTGCTCACGGCACCGACGGTTGGTGCCTTCGCAACGCTGTTCGGAATCACTGGATATCTGCTTTGGCGTTACAGTCACCTTGTCGTTTCGGCGCAGCTCGCAGTTGCAGTAGTGGTCGCGCTGTTCGGTACGATCGTAGCGACACGTGCTGTTGCCCGCTGGGCCACACAGGCTGCGGAGCAGGACGTCGTCGACGAACGGTATCTACTCCAGGGCCACCCTGCTGAAGTAGTCGCGGCGATTACGTCGAGTGGCATTGGCCAGATCGCCTACGTACTGGGAGGGACGCGGCATGCCGTCTCCGCTCAGAGTCTTGACGGCACGCCAGTCGCGGTGGGAACTGAGGTAGTCATCGACCGGGTCGAAAACGGTGTAGCCTACGTTGAGCCGTGGGTGGAGGTTGAGCAGAGGCTATGAGGCCTCGCCACGCTCCGGCGGCACCTGGCGCGAAGGTTCAGTCGGCACACAACCGCTGACTGGCGTGTTGAGGAGGTGGCGTCATGTCCGATGCAGCGATTTTCGCGACGGTCTTTGTGTCGATCTTCGTGTTGCGAATCGTGGCAGCCACTCTCGTGTTCTACTGGATCCTCCCGCAGAGCGACCGGTGCCCAAACTGCAATGCAGTCACTCTCAGGATGCAATCCCGCGGACTGGGCAAATGGATGCGATGGCTTCGACCTTCCTGGTGCATCAGCTGCGGTTGGAGTGGAATGCTGCGTTCGGGACCGGTGAGTGAGACGCCGGTCACTTCCGATAAGGCACTGACACGCCAGCGCTAGGCTCGAGCAAGACACAAGCGACGCGTATGCGCCGTCTTGGCCGAGGTTCCTATCGCTCGGCCACGTAGAGCCGAATCCACCGCGGCCAGTTTCCGCTGAATTCGAAATAGTCGTCGAAATACGCGAGGCCAGCCTCTTCAAGGTCATCGAGGATTCCGCGAATGCCCGCGTCGTCAGGAATTGGCCCGATCATAACGAGCCGACCGTCCACACGAAATTCTTCGGGCGTGAGGTTGAGACGATCATCGATCGATTGTCGCGTTAAACCGGCGCGTTCGTACGCCTCGCGTCTGATAATCAACATCGACTGTCCTGATGGGATCTCTTGCGCCATGGGGTTACTCACTCAGTGATGGTAGCTTTTCGACATGTCTCAACACGCCTCGCGATCGGCTGAAGATGACTTCGACGTGATCATCGTCGGAGGTGGCCACGCAGGGACGGAAGCAGCCGTGGCGGCCGCCCGTCTCGGAGCGCGGGTGGGGCTCATCACCAGCGCGCTCGAGAGCATCGGGCAGATGTCGTGCAATCCGGCCATCGGCGGAGTGGCCAAAGGCACAGTAGTCCGCGAAGTGGACGCCTTGGGCGGGATAATGGGTCGCGCCACTGACATGGCGACGCTCCAGTTCCGGATGTTGAATCGCGGAAAGGGCGCTGCGGTTTGGGCTCCGCGGGCACAGTGCGACCGCGGCATGTACCGTCGTGCGGTTCGGAGCCTCCTCGAGCGGCAGGCGTCGCTGTTCTGCATCCAGGGTACTGTCGCCCGTCTCATTCTCGATCAATCCGCGATGAGCGTTCATGGTGTTGAAACGCTCGAAGGGCGACGGTTTACCGCTCGCACGGTTGTGATCACAACGGGGACGTTTCTGCGCGGTCGTATTCACATTGGCACCGGAACGCGCATTTCGGGTGGCAGGGCTGGTGAGGCATCATCAACGCACCTGGCTGAGCAACTGGAGAACGCCGGGTTGACCGTTGCCCGGTTCAAGACCGGAACGCCGCCTCGCGTTGACGGCCGGTCGGTCAATTTCAGAGGACTGGAGCGACAGGAGAGCGAGCTTGAACAGTTCGGATATTCCTGGTCACACTTCTGGAGCCGGAATCGTAGCGAGTTATCGACGGTCGCCATGAGAGCTGACGGGTCCCTTCCTCTCCGCCCACAGTCACTGGAGCAGCGACCCTGCTGGATAACGTTTCTTGACGACCGAGGGAAAAAGCTCATCGCAGACAATCTGTCGGCATCAGCGATGTATGGTGGCGCGATTGAGTCGCGTGGTCCGCGGTATTGCCCGTCTGTTGAGGATAAAGTCGTCAAGTTTCGGGAAGCGGAACGGCATCAGATTTTTCTCGAACCTGAAGGATTGGACACAAGCGAGCTGTACGTGAACGGGCTGTCCACCTCGCTCCCGGCATCGGTGCAACTCGACGTACTTCGGTCCGTTCCCGGTCTTGAAAACGCCCGGATGACTCGAGCGGGCTACGCGATCGAATACGACTACTTCCCGCCGACGCAGCTCGACCCTTCGTTCCAGGTCAAAGCGCTCTCGGGGCTATTCTTCGCCGGCCAGATTAACGGAACTACAGGCTACGAGGAGGCAGGAGGGCAGGGAATCATTGCAGGTCTGAACGCGGGGCTGGCGGCTATGCGACGGCCGCCCATCTACCTTGGTCGCCATACCTCGTACATCGGAGTCCTGGCCGACGACCTCGTTACGAGGGGCGTCGATGAGCCGTATCGGCTTTTCACATCGCGGTCCGAGTTCCGACTCACGGTACGGCAGGACAATGCGCTTCGGCGCCTTGCTCCGATCGGGCTCGACTTGGGCCTCTACAATAGCGCGGAAGAATCGAGAATAAGCGAACGGTTCGCCGCAGAAGACGACGCGATGGCAATCGCCAGGTCGACGAGTATCCGGCCGGATGCGGCCGCGCCCCTCCTCGCTGCTACCGGCAGTACTCCCCTTCCGCACGCGATGCGAATCGCCGAGGTGGTCAAGCGACAGGGTATCACCCTGAACGACCTATTCGCGGCTGTCGGCGTCGGCGGCGAGATAGGGTCAGATGCGCTAACCACGACCGAGCTCGAATTGAAGTACGACGGGTATTTCGAGCGCGAGCGGTCGCAGGCTGACAAAATGAAGCGGATGGGCGAGTTCGCGCTGGAAGAGAACCTGCCGTACTCCCAGATGCGCTCGCTCTCCACTGAGGCCCGCCAGAAGCTGACGATCATCAGGCCTCGCACTCTCGCACAGGCATCGCGGATCTCGGGAATCAGCGCCAGCGACCTACAGAACCTCGTGATCGAAGTAGAGCGCTATCGCCGAGTTGCGGGCCAAAACGCAGGGGCGTCCTAAGCGGAGTATCTCCTGCGGCAGTTGCCGATCGCACGGTGACGACCCGCCTTTGTGTAGCACGCCCTTTGGACAGGTCAGTGTTCGTGGCCAGCTCGCCCCTAACGACGCGTTCCGGTTCGCGCTGGTTCGCGTTCGCGTTCGCTCTTGTTGGCACCGCCCTGGGCTTCCTGCCTGTGGTGAACTGGGTGCAGACGAGTTACTCGGCGCAGTGGTTCGCCACCGAGCTCTCAGAGTGGGTTAGCGGATCGGCAATTGTGATCGGCGTTGCGGTTGTTCTCGCAATACTTTCGCGGCGCATTCACGGTCTCTGGCGGGACGACGCATTCGGACCACTTTCGTCCTGGTCCCCGCACCAGGACCGAATGTTCGGTCTCGCAGCTGCGTTTGCCTCGCTCGTGCTGTACGCGATCGTTGCCACGATGGTGTTTTCGCGCGTTCCCATTTCGGTCGACGAGTTGGTGCAACTCGTTCAGGCGCGGATATTCGCAACAGGTCGGTTATGGCAACCGGCGTCGGCCGAGCCGGAGTTCTACAGCGTCCTGAACATGGTGGACGCGAACGGTCGGTATTACAGTCAGTTCCCGCCGGGTGGACCTGCCATGCTCGCCATCGGCGTTCTCCTGCGAGCTCCGTGGCTCGTTGGACCGGTTTGTGGTGCGGTGTCCGTGGCGGCCTTCTGGGCCTACGTGCGTGTCGTGGAGCCGCGACGGCAAGTTGCCGTCGGTGCGTTGTTGCTTTTCGCCTTCGCACCGTTCGCTGCGTTCATGTCCGGCTCTCACATGAACCACGTGCCAACGCTCATGTGGCTGCTCATCGGCATGGCGGCGATGGCCCGCGTGATGACGTCCCCGAAACCCGCACCTGGCTACGCCCTCGTGAACGGGTTGGCGCTTGGTTGTGCGGCGACAATCCGTCCGGTTGATGCGTTGGCGTTCGCACTCCCAGCGGGCGTCTGGTACCTTGTCAATTCGTTAGGCGACCGAGCTCGATGGCGCGACGCCATTGCCTCGGCAGCAGGCGTTGCGATCCCGCTTTGCGCCATGATGTGGGTCAACACGCAGACCACGGGCAGGCCGTTGCTCTTCGGCTATCAGGTGTTGTGGGGCCACAGTCACGACCTGGGATTCCATCGCGCACCGTGGGGCGTGGCTCATACGCCGGGTCGTGGGCTGGCGCTGGTCAACCTCTATTTTCTGCGGCTGCAGACCTACCTCTACGAATCACCGATTCCGTCATTGGTGCCGTTCCTCGGTGCGCTTTACCTAACGCGCCGAGTGGATCGATTCGACCGCTATCTGCTCGCCTGCGGCGTGCTGTTGTTGGGTCTCTACTTCGCGTACTGGCACGACGGGTTTCTGTTCGGCCCGCGCTTTGTCTTCCCACTGCTTCCCCTGCTGACACTCTGGACCGCACGATTCCCGGCACTGGTTCGCGAACGCATTGGCTCGGGTATCGGCTATCGAACGACCTGCTATGGGATCGCCGTCGGCGGCGTTATGGCGGTGCTCGTTTCGATACCAGTACGTGTACGAGAATACGCGCATTCCTTTGTGCCGATGCGGCTGGACTACCTCGCCGCTGCACGTCGAGCGCATGTGGACAACGCGCTGATTTTTGTGCGGGAGAGTTGGGGCACGCAACTGATGGCGCGCATGTGGTCGCTCGGTGTTCCTCGTAGCGAGACAGAATTGCTGTACGGCAAGGTCGACGCCTGCTTGCTGGAACAGCGTCTCACCGCCCTCGAGACTGCGGGCACGCGTGACACTGTAGCGTTGGCGGTATTGCTTCCGTTGCTCGCCGACTCCGCACGCACGGTGAAGTCGCCTTTCTCGCTCGACGTCACGGAACGTTATCTGCCCGGAACGGCATACACTCCCACGTGCGTCCAGCGTCTTGCCGAGGATCGGATCGGCTTTACGCTGCTCGCACCGCTCTTGGCGGTGGACTGGGGGACGAATGTGTACGCCCGGGATATGCACCAGCGGAATCTCGCCCTCGTGCGGCAGTACCCGAATCGCCCACTTTACCTGCTCCGTCCGCCGACCAATGCAACCGGTGCGCTGCCGCAGCTTTACCCGTTGCGGCGCGATTCGCTCCAGGTGGCATGGGGGATGACCGAGTAGGCTCGCGTTAGGCGCGGGTCACTTGGGCGGTTCGTAGGACGGGGCACGGAGGAATGCAACCGCATTCCTTCGCCGGATTCGAGGGACGGTACCGGATCGTCCCTAGGCTGTGCGAAACGGGACCCGTTAGGCACCAACCACTAGCTGGCGCGAGCGGAACCGGAAAGGGGCAGACGACCTGGCAGCGAAATTAGTATTTAGTAGTGACTAGATACTATATCTGGTTGCTCGATAAACGGGACCCAAGCAGAACAGCTTCGCGTTCCGCGATTTAGCCTCCCGCCGCATTCAGCGCGATTCAGCGGAGCCTGATGCGCTGGTTATTTGCAACGCATACGGCGTCTTGCGTTCGCGCAGCGTAGCCGCAATCCGATAGAGCTGGCGGTGGGGGTCCGTGAACTCGGATCAACGCTTACTCGGTGTTTTTGTTGAAGCCGGCACTACCCGCGCGTCTGAGTTGTCGTTGATCGCACGAGGGAACCACCAACCTGAAAATGCGGGCGACGCTACGCGCCCGCGCTGAGGACGCCAAGCGGCGCTCGAGCCCCCCAATGCGCCGGCCACTGGAGGTTCGGTACCTGTGCCGCATGTTCGCGGCACTCATACACATCACAAAGAACTCAGCGGCTTCAGCGGCGGCGTAGCCGTCAGCGTATCCAGCGGTCCCGGGTGCAGAGAACCTGAACCCGTCTTGAACTCGGTCCACGAGTAGCGAATACCCACGGATGCCGCGACGCGGGCGACGATCGCCATAAAGGACGGCGACCATGCGCGTTTCACGTGAAACGGCAGGCCGTTGTTTCACGTGAAACATTCTTTCTGGCCGCGAACCTCCGTGGTTCCTATATTTCCGCCCCACCAGAAACCGCCGACTCAACTTCGCAGCAGTGCCTAAAGTCGTAGCAATCGCCAATCAGAAGGGCGGCGTAGGAAAGACCACCACGGCAGTCAACCTCGCGGCAAGCCTGGCCGTCGCAGAACAGCGAACCCTGCTGATAGATGGCGATCCCCAGGGGAACGCCTCGAGCGGTATCGGCCTGCCGCGCGACGTGGTATCGAAGACGGTCTATGACGTCCTTATCGGGAGCGCCTCGCTCGCCGAAATAATCCATCGAGCGGTCCAGTTTCGCCATCTCGACGTCGCGCCGGCAACGGCCGACCTAGCTGCCGCTGAAATCGAGATGGTCGACCAGCCCGACCGCGACCGCGCCATGCGGACCGCCCTGGAGCCTGTCCGAGATCAATACGACTATGTGTTGATCGACTGCCCGCCATCCCTCGGCTTGATAACCGTCAATATGCTCGCGGCCGCGGACTCCATTCTAATCCCCGTTCAGTGCGAGTACTACGCGCTCGAAGGCCTCTCGCAGCTCCTCAACACCGTCCACCTCGTTCAGAGAAACTTGAACCCGAAGCTGGAGATCGAAGGCGTCCTCCTCACCATGTTCGACGCGAGGCTGAACCTTTCGCGTCAGGTGGCGGCGGACGCTCGCGAGTACTTCGGGCGTCAGGTTTACGATACGGTAGTACCCAGAAACATCCGGCTAGCAGAAGCCCCGAGCTTCGGCAAGCCGATTGTCGTATACGACGTAGCCTCCGTCGGAGCTCAATCGTACATGAGCGTTGCGAAAGAGTTGATGACGAGAAACGGACACCCAGGAGAACACGTCGCTGGAGAGGCAACCGCGGAACCCACACCGCCAGTGACGTCGACGAACGAATCGACCGCCCCGCGAGAAATACCGTCTGAGCTTGCAAATCAAGCCACCATCTCCTAGGGACGCACCTCCTAGGGACGCAAGATTGTTCAGAACCGACCACGCTCACCGGTCCGCCGTCATCGGTGTGACTAGTGCGCGATCAAAGTCTTACCGGTTAGCCGCCTATGTCAGACAAGCCTCGGCGCCTCGGCCGCGGACTCGAGGCGCTCCTTGGGTCTGCAACAATCCCATCGCCCGCGACCGCGCCGGCTGCTAGTACGAAAGACGCGGCGGATCTCCCGTATCGATCGATACCGATCCAACAGATCCGACCGAATCCGTTCCAGCCACGCAAGGAATTCAGAGACGATGAGCTCGCTCAATTGCAGGCGAGCCTCACCGCAAACGGCCTCCTTCAACCGATCACAGTTCGTCGCGCGGGTAGCCAATTCGAACTGATCGCCGGTGAGCGCCGGCTTCGGGCCGCAACCGGGCTTGGATGGACCGAGATCCCAGCAATCATCAAGGACTATGACGACAAGGCACTACTGACCCTGGCGCTTGTCGAGAACCTTCAGCGAACCGACCTCAACCCAATCGAAGAAGCGGAAGGATACAGTCGCCTCAGCAGCGATTTTGCCCTTACCCAGCAGGAAATCGCGACTGTTGTGGGCAAAGATCGCTCGACGGTCGCTAACGCATTGCGACTATTGAACTTACCTGCAGTGGTTCGCCGGATGTTGCAGGACGGCCAGCTTTCCGTTGGCCACGCTCGCGCCTTGCTGGCAATGCCCTCGGAGCGTGTGATGATCGACCTCGCGCGGGAAGCGATAGCGAAGAACTATTCCGTTCGCGACGTGGAACGCAGGGTGAAACAGTCGACCACGTCAGCGCGTCCACCAAATGCGGCGACTCAGAAGAATGGAGGAGCCCGAAATGCCGAGCTTCGCCGGCTGACTGACAGGCTTCGTGGTCGACTGCAGACTGATGTGACGGTCGACATCAACGAAAAGGACCGCGGTCAGTTGCGAATCAGTTTTTATTCGGCAGACGACCTCAACCGATTGATTGAATTGATCATCGGCCACACGACAGAGGACAGCTGATGCGTCTCGGATTCATGAATCGGCTCCGGAACGGATACGGTAACATCTACACCCCGCATGCCGGTTCCATGATCATCCAGGTTCAGCGCGAGACTGGCCTCGCGAACCGAACAATCATCCTGAGCCAGCGGCAAGTCGCGTTTCTTCGGATTGTCGGCTCTCGCATTGGACTCGCGATTGGTGCAGTGTTCATTGCAACGTGGCTGTTGTTCGCAGCACAGAGCGTGCGCGTGCCGGTGCTTTCCGTCCGCATTGCGCAGTTGGAGCGCGACAATCGCCGCATCGATTCGCTCCAAGTGGCGCTGTCACGGATGCATGGCCGTTATGAGCAGGTTCGCCAGATGCTTGCGGTTGGTGGAAGCACCGCCGCACAGCAAGACGCACCACCGGCTGCCGCGACCAAATCGTTGCCTAACGCCAAACGCACAGAAGGCGTCAACGACACTTCCGCTTCTCCCCCGGACACCACCAGCGTTACTCGTTAGGTTCACACGCTCGCACGATCTTTTCATCGACCGCCCGCAACCGCTGTAGGTATCAATGTCGATCTTCACAAAGCCGACCACAGAGAAGGTTCTGATGCGAAACGACGCGCCCCTCCCCGAAACCGGATTGTCCGTGATCGCATCAGGAATGAAGGTCGTCGGCGATATCGAGAGCTCCGGGGTAGTCAAGATCGAAGGCACCGTAGAAGGCGCCGTACGCGGCGCGCGTCAACTTTTGCTCGGCCGTCAGGGGACGATACACGGGGACATCCGTGCCCATGAAGTCGTAATCGGCGGAACGGTGGTGGGGACAATTGTCGCGGACGAGCGCGTCGAGATCCAAGGCACTTCGAGCGTCAAGGGCGACATCCACACGAAATCCATCGTGGTGCTGGAAGGCGGCGTTATCAACGGAACAGTGCGGATGGGCGAAACCGCTGTCCGAGACGCGCGGGAACTCCGCGATGCCACCGACAATCCCGTCCGACCCGGTCTGGCACTAAGCCAGTAAGCAAAGGCTGTAAGACTTCCGAAAAGTCGGTTCGGGTCGTCAGCGACCGTTTGTCGCCGACGGCCACCATCTGGTTCTGCCACCCGCCGAACGATGCGGCGCAAGCAATAGTCATGACGAGGCACGTCCCCCGGGCCACCACGACGTTGCTGCTTGCAACAGTCGCCGCAGCGGTTGTGCTGTCGTGCAGCCGTTCCGCTCCTGCAAGTTCGAGATCGGTCGACACAGCGTCGTCGACGCAACCTGTTTTCCGAGTGGCCCTGTTGACACCGGGACCCATTTCGGATCGCTCGTGGAATGGCGGCGCGTATGACGGCCTCGTAGCGATCAGAGATTCTCTCGGGGCTCAGATCAGCCACGTCCAAACGAAGACGCCAGCGGAGTTCGAGGAAAACTTCCGACAGTATGGAGCGCAGGGTTACGATCTCGTGATCGGCCACGGGTTTGAATTCCAGGACGCGGCTATACGCGTCGCACCCGAGTTCCCGAAAACTCTATACGTCACCACTTCCGGAAATACCGTCCGCGCGAATGTCGCGGGGATTCAGTTTGCATTCGAAGAGGCGTCCTACCTTGCTGGCGTGCTCGCGGCGAGCATGACCAAGACAGGCGTCATCGGAGCAGTCGGTGGGACGGAGTTACCACCCGTGAAGCGGAGCTTCGTAGCGTACACCGCGGGAGCTCGTTCGGTGAAGCCCAGCCTCAACGTCATCATTTCATACGTCGGGAATTGGGAGGATGTCAGCGCGGGGAAAGAACAGGCGCTTGCACAGGTCGGTCGGAGGTCCGATGTGATCTTCCAGAATGCGGATGCCGCCGGCCTTGGAGTGTTCCGCGCAGCACGCGAGTCGCGCTCTACCTATGTGATCGGAGCGAACGCCGACCAGAATTCGGTCGCGCCAGAGGTCACGCTCGGAAGCGTCGTCATCGACCTGCGCCACGCGTTTCTGCTCGTGGCGCAACAGGTCAAGGCTCATCGCTTCGTACCCCGAGTAGTGTCGCTGGGGATTCGCGAGAACGTCGTTAGGCTCGTTTTGAACCCGACCATGCAATCGAGCATTCCGCCATCGACACGAGCTGTCCTTGATTCAGTCCAGCGCCGGCTTCTCGATGGATCCCTGCGGTTGACCGATTCCACCGGAATGCCAGTGAGCCAATGACCGACCTGGCGGCCATCGCCAGCCATCTTGATACGGTGCTGGGAACGGAGACCATTCCCGACTACCCAGGTGCCTTCAATGGGGTTCAGCTGGCGAATGACGGGCCGATCACGCACATCGCGGCGTCAGTCGACGTTTCGCGACGCGTCATCGATGCGGCCATCCGCAGCGGGGCGAATTTGCTGCTAGTTCACCATGGAATGATGTGGGGCGGAGCTCAGCGGATCACTGGCGCGACGTACGACCGGCTGCGGTTGCTCCTCGCCCACAACATCGCTGTGTACTCCTCCCATTTGCCGCTGGACGCGCATCCGACGTTCGGCAACAACGTCCTCCTTGCTGGCACGCTCGGGCTGGAGCCCTCCGGCGGATTCGCGCGATACCGCACGATTGACGTCGGTGTGCGCGGCGAGTGTGATTGCGCAACCACCAGCCTGTTTTCACGCGCCGATGCATTCGCGCGAATGCATGGTGGCGTCGCACGCTCTACCGAGATCGCGCCGGCACGGCGTACGCGACGATGGGGGATCTGTACAGGAGCCGGTGCGTCATCCGAGACACTGCTCGAAGCCGAGGCACTCGACCTCGACACGATTGTCGTCGGAGAAGGTCCGCACCACACAGCCGTGGCGGCTGACGACGCTGGCCTCGTGGTGATCTATGCGGGCCATTATGCCACCGAAACACTGGGTGTTCACGCACTCGCCGAACACCTGACGTCTACGTTCGACATCCCGTCCACCTTCATCGCTGCGCCTACGGGCTTGTGACCGACAATCCGCCGGTGCTCGCGTTGGAGCACATCGACAAGCGGTTCGGGACAGTTCAGGCCTTGAGCGATGCGAACCTGGTTGTTCGCCGTGGAACAATCCACGCGGTGCTGGGCGAGAACGGAGCCGGGAAAACAACGCTGATGAGGGTCGCCTACGGGATGGCGACGCCGGACCGTGGCGTCATCCGCGTTCGTGGACAAGCAGTCCGACTTCGATCACCCGCCGATGCCATCGAGCGCGGAATCGGTATGGTGCATCAACACTTCACGTTGGTGCCCGCGATGACCGTCGCGGAGAATCTCGCGCTCGGCCGGGGCGGGATTGCCTACTCGGATGACACAAGCCCACCGCTGCAAGATCTGACGACAATAACCGGATCTTCCATCGACGTCCACGCACGCGTCAGCGATCTGTCGGTGACTGCCCAGCAGCGACTTGAGCTGCTGAAGGTCCTGGCCCGGAACGCAGAGATCCTCATTCTCGACGAGCCAACCGCGGTGCTCGCACCTGCGGAGGTAGATGACCTGCTGCGGCGACTGCGCGGGCTCGCCAACGCTGGCCGGACAGTCGTGTTGGTTACTCACAAGCTCCGCGAGGCGTTGAGTATCGCGGATGACGTAACTGTGTTGCGACAGGGGACCATTAGTCGCGCGAGCACGCGCGCCGAGGTGGGCGAAGACCAACTCATTGAGGCAATGTTGGGCCGGCGTCCAACTGGGCCAAATGTGACGGCTCGGGCTTTTTCCCCAGGCCAGACGCTAATCGCCGCGCACGATGTCTCGATCGTTGATTCCCGTGGATTGCCACGCGTGCGAAACGCAACATTTGAGATTCGTGGCGGGGAAATTGTGGGTGTTGCGGCAGTAGATGGGTCAGGCCATCGAGAACTTCTTCGCGCAATTGCTGGACGGCTCGCGATCACCAGCGGAACGCTCAGCCTACCGGCCTCGGTAGGCTTCGTACCGGACGACCGCCATCGTGATGGACTGGTGCTGGAAATGTCGCTTGTCGAGAACTACGCGCTGAAAGGCGCTGGAGCTGGACGAGGAGTCATAAAGTGGCGTGAAGCAGCATCGGCAGCGCGACAAATTGTCGAGGATTTCGATGTTCGTGCCGAGAGTGTTGATGTCCCCGCGATGACACTGTCCGGAGGTAATCAGCAGCGGTTCATTCTCGGAAGAGAGCTTCAAGGAATGCCGACCGTCGTTATTCTAGAGAATCCGACGCGTGGACTCGACATTCAAGCGTCGCTGGACGTGCGAGCCAGACTGGTGGCTACCTGCTCGAAGGGTGTCGCGATTGTGTTCCACTCGACGGACCTGGATGAGATCCTCGCGATATCCCATCGCGTACTTGTTGTTTACGCAGGAGTCGTCCGCGAGGTAAAGCCCGAGATCGATCTCGTTGGCCGAGCCATGTTGGGCGCGGCGTGACCAAGCCTGACATCGTCCCCGGAGCGTCTCGACAGCTTACCCTGCTCGCCGCGGCGATGGTCCTCGCAATGACGCCGTGGTTCAGCGCCACCGTCGCAGCTCCCGGCATGATTGCCGAATGGGATACGACGCCAAGCGTCAGCGCCTGGTTGACTATCGCGGTCCAGCTCGGATTTGTTGTCGGGACATTCGCGAGCGCCGTTCTACTGCTCAGCGATCGATTCAGTGCGCGACGCCTGGCAGCGGCTTCATCGGGTTTAGTCACTGTTGCGACTGCAGCGCTCGCCTGGCGCCATACTGATCCAGCAACGGCGATTGCCCTACGCGGCATAACAGGCGTTGCGCTTGCCGGCGTGTATCCGCCAGGGATCAAGATCGCGGCAGGCTGGTGGCGAGCAAAACGGGGCACGGCGATTGGGATCCTGGTCGGCGCTCTTACGATTGGGTCGGCGATGCCAAACCTGGTTCGTGCCGTCGCGCCACCAGAGAAGTGGCGAACGATCATTCTCGCAGCCGCGGCATGCGCGTTTGTCTCCGCTATCCTGTTCGATCGGGCGGTTCGCGACGGGCCGTTCCAGTCAGCATCGACGCCATTCGATCCCGGTGCGCTTTCGACGGTCGTCCGCAACCGCTGGGTGGCCCTCGCAACCGCAGGCTATTTGGGACACATGTGGGAGCTCTACGCGATGTGGAGCTCGATCGGGGCGTTTTGGGCGTACGTGATAGCCTCGCGCTCGATGGCGCCGGCTGCGGCACCATTGTTCGCCTTTGTGACGATTGCTTCGGGATCGGTCGGTTGCATACTCGCAGGACTGGCAGCAGACCGAGTCGGCAGGCCTATCGTCACCATAGTGGCGATGGCTATCAGCGCAACGTGCGCTGTCGCGATCGGTCCCCTTGCGTCGGCGCCGTTATCCGTCGTGACTGTCGTCTCCATCGTTTGGGGTATTTCCATCGTGGCCGATTCAGCACAGTTCTCTGCCGCCGTCACCGAGTTCGCTCCAAGTCAGTATGTGGGAACAGCTATCACGCTCCAGACCTGTCTTGGATTTCTGCTGACCATCGTGACGATTCGACTGGTGCCGGTCTGGGTTGATTTGTGGGGTTGGGAGCTCGCGTACATTCCGCTTGCCATTGGTCCAGGGATTGGAATTCTTGCAATGTGGCCATTGTGGCGAGCACGGTCTCGGGGCCGTACGTGACTGTTCCGTCACGTCACCGCATTGGGCTTTGCCGGTAATCGGCACGACCGTTTATTACATCGCCATGCGTCGTCCCACGGGTTCTCGCGCCATGCGCGGCAACGGGTCAAGCCGCTCTCGATGGCGTCCGTGGCTGTTGCTGCTCGGCGTTAGTGCCGGATGGAAGCTCGTGGTGTTTACGCTGGGTGCTGCCGTCCCGCACTGGCTGATCAACGACGGCGTCGAACACCTCCCCGCCGCGATGCAACCTTATGCAAGCGAGGCACGGGTGACCGCCTTGGCGCTGTGGGACAGCCCCATCGAGCGCACTGGCATAGTACGGCTGGTGCGAGTGGTCAGTGTTGACACCGTGCGGAGTGCGGACGCCAGCGATTGCGGTGGGAAGACGGCACGAGTTCGTGCGTATACGTTCTTTGCGATCCCGTATTCAGAAGTTCGAACCGTCTGTGACCGCGGAATCGTGGAGTACCGAGTATTCCGCCGTCATCGTTAGATGCGTGAGGCTCTGCGGCGCGGTGCGCTGCGCGTCGGCGGTACTCTCATCGCAACTCTCGTATTCGTAACCGCGGTCGCAGTGTTGGCGGGAGTAATGACCGCCATCGGCGGCTACGACCCGCGGGCCGCACTTGGGGCGCTCTGGCGTGGATCGTTAGGCACGGAATACGCCGTATTCTCGGCCACGCTTATCCGGGCGACGCCTCTCATACTCACCGGGCTCGCGGTTACACTCGCGTTCACCGCCGGCGTGATGAACATCGGCGCGGAAGGGCAGTTGCTTGCCGGTGCCACTGGGGCCATCGGTGTTGGGTTGGTAGCTGGCCAATCGGCTTCGCGTTGGTTGACACTCCCGCTGGAGCTCGTGTTTGGTAGCTTGGCGGGTGCCGCGTGGGCATTCATCCCCGCCTGGTGGCGCCGGCAATTTGGCGTGCTCGAGGTCATCAGCACAATCATGATGAACTTCGTCGCACTCTACATGGTGGGCTACCTCGTTCGCGGACCTTTGCAGGAGCCTCTTCGCATTTACCCACAGAGCGACACGTTACCGGTGGCAGCACGCCTCCCCATACTCGCAAGTGGCATGCGGCTCCATTGGGGGTTCCCTCTCGCTTGTGTGTGTTCGCTTGGGCTTTGGTGGAGCCTCCGGTATACGGCGGCGGGTTTCCGGGTCCGGGTGTTAGGCAGCAATCCCGACGC
>Ga0075424_100001844_pt1 | contig 18897 bp, 19 predicted proteins | sample SoiMethybrSBSTD3_FD_75301 | JGI IMG/M metagenome (GOLD analysis project Ga0075424, IMG submission 75301) | Bulk soil microbial communities from a Populus tree surrounding site in Tennessee, USA - Soil MetaG P. TD hybrid SBSTD3 | ecosystem: Environmental > Terrestrial > Soil > Tree plantation... | reverse complement strand
AGCTTTCGGAACGGCCGCGCCTCGTCGACGGCGCGCGCGACCGACGGACGAGCGAGAAGCCGGGAGCGATAGGCGCGCAGATGCGGGAACGCCGGCGCGATCTCGTGAACCCAGTCGGCATAGAAGAGCGACGGGGCCGCGGCGCAGTCGGCCATGCTGAAGCCCTCGCCCGCCGCCCAGGTGCGTTGCGCCATCAGGCCATCGAGCCAGCGATAACTTGTCCCGAGCATCTTCTTGGCCTCGGCGACGCCATGGGGATCGCGATCGCCGTCCGGGCGCAGGCGGTCGCCCACGACCTTCTGCATCGGCGTCATGACGTAGTTGTCGAAGAAGCGATCCAGCTTCCGCACCTCGAGAGCCGCGGCAGGGTCCTCCGGGATAAGGCGAGCCGGACCCGGATGATGCTGCACGAGGTGCTCGATGATGATGCTCGACTCGATGACGGGACGTCCGTCGTCCACCAGCACCGGGAATTTCTTGTGCGGCGAGAGCCCCACCATCTCCTCATGAGCGGACGGATCGTCCGGCCCCAGCATGCGCAAGGTGAAGGGCGTGCCGTTTTCGTAGAGGGCGATGAGCACCTTCTGGCAGTAGGACGAGAAGGGATGTGCGTACAGCACCGGCGTCATGGGTCGACTGTCCTCAGGCAGATGTAACTCGCGATCAGCGCGCAGGGTGGGCGACGGCGAAGCCGCCGTCGCCCACCCCACACATTTATACGATCGGGATTATTTCTTGACCGGCCCGTTCATCGCCCAGGTGACGCCGAACGGGTCCTTGAGCTGGGCGTAGCGGTCGCCCCAGAACATGTCGGCGGGCGGCATGACCGCGGTGCAGCCCGCCTTGATGGCGCGATCGTACCACACGTCGACGTCCTGCACCGGCAGCATCACGTTGAACGCGGCGGGCTCCTTCAACGCATGGCCATGCTCGGGATAGGCGTCGCTCATCATCAGCGAGCTGCCGTTGATATAGAGATGGGCGTGCATGGTGCGGCCCTTCTCGTCCGGCGGATAGATGGTGGCGACCTCCGCCGCGAACGCCTTCTTGTAGAACTCGGCCGCCTTCACCGCGCCGTTCACCGTGAGGTAGGGAACGACGCCGCCTTTGACCTGCGGACCCTGTGCCATGGAAAACTCCCGTTTCTGGTTTCGGTACCTTGAAGACGAACCATGACGGTGTGGTCCGACATGGGCAGAAAAAAATGTTGGCCAAAATGGCTAATCCCTGTCGGATTCCGCCCCGGCGGATCGTCCTTGGGGCAGGCCGACACGAGGAGAGACCCAAAAATGCCTGCCGAGTACGAGCTTGTCCTGACCCGGTTGATCGACGCCCCGCGCGAAAACCTGTTTCGCAGCTGGACCGAGCCGGCCCTCTTGAAACAATGGTTCGCGCCCGCCCCCTATACCACCCCGGTGGCGGAAGTGGATTTGCGGGTCGGCGGCGCCAACAACATCGTGATGCGCTCGCCCGACGGCCAGGAGATCCCCTGCCCCGGCACCTACCTGGAGATCGTGCCGAACCGGAAGCTGGTGTTCACAGACGCCTATACGGGCGACTGGAATCCCAAGACGTCCGGCAAGCCGTTCATGACCGCAATCATCACGTTCGACGATGAAGACGGCAAGACGCGCTACACCGCGCGGGTGCGGCACTGGAGCGCGGAAGACAAGAAGACCCACGAGGACATGGGCTTTCACCGCGGCTGGGGCATCTGCGCCGATCAGCTCGCGGCGCTCGCGAAGAAGATCTGAAATCCAAGATCTTAGACCCGCGCGCCAACCGATCCTCGAACCAAAGGAAGCTTGACCCATGGCCATCAAGGCGATCACCCCGTTCCTGTGGTACGACAATAATGCCGAGGACGCCGCCAAGTTTTACGTCTCGATCTTCGGCAATTCCCGCATCACCCATGTGTCGCGCTACGGCGACGCCGGGCCCGGCCCGAAGGGCAGCGCGATGGTGGTCGCCTTCGAGCTCGAGGGCCGGCGTTTCACCGCGCTCAACGGCGGCCCCACCTACAAGCTGAGCGAGGCTTTCTCGCTGTTGGTCGACTGCACCGAGCAGGCGGACATCGACCGGCTGTGGACCGCGCTCGGCGAAGGTGGCGCATACAATGTGTGCGGCTGGCTGAAGGACAAGTTCGGCCTCTCCTGGCAGATCAACTATGCCGGCCTGCCCGACCTGATGACCGGCGATCCCCAAAAGGCCGGACGGGTGATGGGCGCGATGATGAAAATGAAGAAGGTCGACATCCAGGCGCTGAAGGATGCAGCGGCACCGCACCGAGCCACGTTTTGAAAGCTCATGTGATCGGCGCCAGCATTTGCTGCCGCCAGACCGCGTTGCGACAACGGAGGGCTGTCCGATTCCGCTTGTGGGCCCATTCCGGACTTCAGGCAGAGTTCTTTCTGGAACGACGGACCACTCTTCACGATGCCTGGGAGCAAACGAGCGTAGCTTCGCGTTGTACATTCTCACCTACGGGCAAAGTGAATTGAAAGACCGCACCACGGGGCTTGTTCGGTGTCGCCCACAGACGCCCGCCGTGGGCCTCAATGATCGAACGGCAAACCGTCAGTCCCATGCCCATGCCATTGGGCTTGGTCGTGTAAAAGGCGTCGAAGATTTTTTCGAGGTTCGCCGGGTCCAGCCCTGTACCGGAGTCGCGGACGGTCAAGAGCACGCGATTCGACTCGTCTTTCGCTGAGCTTACCAGCAAGCGCCGCGGCCCATTGCTGAGTGCGCTCATGGCCTCAATCGCATTGATGATCAAATTCAGAATGACTTGTTGCAGTTGGATCCGATCTGCCCAAATAAGGGGAACATCATCCACGAGCTGGGTCTCTAACGAAACGCCTGTTTGCTCCGCCTGCATGCCCGTAAGGGCAATGGTCTCCCGCACCGTTTCGCTGAGGTTCAACCAGACCTTCTGCAGGGGAGCTTTCTTTGCGAGGCTGCGAACTCGCCCAACGACGTCGCTGGCTCGATTGGAATCCCTGATGACATGGTCAAGAGATTGTCTTGCCTTCTCAATGTCAGCCGGTTGCTTGGCGAGCCAGCGCAAACCGGCGTTAGCGCTGCTCACGACGGCGGCGAGCGGCTGGTTGACTTCGTGGGCGATCGAGGCAGTCAGCTCTCCTAGAGTCGTCACGCGCGCGACGCGCGCGAGTTCCGCCTGCGTCTCGCGCAACGCTTCCGAGGCCAGCATCAGTTGGCTGGTCCGTTCCACGACACGTTGTTCGAGCTCCTCATTGAGTCGCTTGATTTCGGCCTTGGCTTGCTTGTGCCCGGCGGTTTCTATGACGTCCCAATTCCCGTGTCGCTTTACCACGGCAAACTGGTGTGTGCGCACCACGTCCATGACTTCATCAGCTCCGCAGGCCGCAAGGGGGTACGTGCACAGCACGGCCAAGCGCTGATTGGCGACAACGTCGTTGAGCCTTTTTTCGTATTCGTAGAAGTCTTTCCAGTCCTTCTTTTCCAGCCAGGCCGTATCCCCGGTCACTCTCACGCCTGCGTAACCTCTGGCCGATGCGCGAGCGAGTTTCTCAACCCAACCGCCTGCCACTCTCTTGAGATCAAACGTGCCGCCCTGGAGATAACAGTCGCAGGCCGGCATCATTTCTATACTGGAGTCTGCCAGGTATCGATCAAGGTCAGGCACCGCGCCTTTCAGCGCATATTTGGCTTCTTCAATCGTCAAGGGCTCGGCAACAGCCCACTGGAAGGACTCTTCGCTTTCCAATCCGGCCTTGCAGTATGGGATCAATATGTCGAGGAGATCCTCTTTCGTCTCGTAGAAGAGACAAAAGTGGGTACCCCAGGGCATGTCGCCAACGACGTCGATTCCGGTCTTCCGCGTTTCGGTTGCCATCTCGGTTGCCATCGCCGATCTCCCAATCTTCAGCTTGAACTCCTCGCCTGATCTCCCGCCAATGTCGTGGGGAGACACAACGCATGCCTGCCGTCCGCGAATGGAATCGGAATTCCATCCGTGGCAATGTTCGCTGGACCGTGTAGGGGATAGATGGCGAAGGTTTCCTTCGCTTGTTCGCCATCCGTAGCGACTTTGGAGCCGGTCGCTTCAAATCGCGGCATCGAATCTTGAATGGCGCAATCGTCCTGCGAAAGCAGCTCTGCTTGCGAGATGCGTCCGGATCGGAATCCTCGCGCCGCCTCGATCAGCGACGGCGGCCTTGGAATACGTCCTGTAGGCTCACTCGGGACGGTCATGACGGAAGCACTCGCGGAGTCGATGCGCCGCTCTCGCGGCGGGCGCTCAGCTACGCAACAAAGGACTCGGATTCACGTAACCGCTGGTCTTCTCTGGACCAAGCGCTGTCCTGCGGTAGCGGCCGGTGCCTAAAGCACAACCACGCCTGATCCGGCGCCGCTTCGAGCAGGCGCGTGATCTCTACCGATCAATGGAGTACTTACCAAACGACGTCGTTTGTGTCCAGCAACGACCGCATCCACAGAAATGATCCCAATACCACCTTGCCGGACAGCCGCTTCTGCTGCTCGCACCGTCGCATGATCATTTCCACACCGGACCCAGCGCCGGCGGGATCAGCATGCCAATGGACCGGTCGTCCGATCAAACAGCTCGTCGACTGACATGCGGCGCAGGATGAGCCGCTGCCGCCACTAGAAATCGATAATGACGTCGAGCGTCGGCCGGCATGCTCCGACGCCGAGCCGGTACGGGTCGAGCGCGCCGCCGTCGGGCAATCCTGCGGCGTGTCTATCGCATCATCTGTCCGATCTTGTCCGCCAATACCTGCGGCAGTCGCAGCGTCTCGCGCAAAGGTCCGATTTCGGAACAACTGTTGATTTCATTAATTGCCTGAAGACTGCACTCGGCCCGTGATAAGACCGCGAGCCGCCCAGCGCCCGCTGCTCGCACTCTCGCAGGATCATTTCCGCCGCGGGCGGAGTGCCGGCGAGGTCAGCATGACAATGTACGGGTCGTATCATCGAACAATTCGTCGACCGACATGCGGCGCGGGATGAGCCGCTGCTGCCAGCAGAAATCGATGATGACGTCGAGCGTCGGCCGACATGCCTCGACGCCGAACCGGTACGGATCGAGCGCGCCGCCGTCGGGCAATCCCGCGGCGCGCTTGCTCTCGCACAAGCGCGCAAACACATCCTGCACCACGTCGGGCCGCGAGCGTGACAGGTTTTCGCGGACGACGACCATGTGATTGATCGGCATGCCGCCGTGGCGCTCCGCCCACGTTCGGGCCGCCCCATCGGCATCCGGAATGAGCTGCCTGAGCCGCGGGTCGGGCAGCTTGTCGCCGACCACCGCCGCGTCGATCTCGCCGTCGAGCAGCATCTGCGCCAGCTCCTTGCCGGCGGGCGCGCGCTTGACGACGTCCGGATCGCGATATTCGGCGACGTGCGGATCCTCGAACGTGATCCACTCCACCTTGTCGAGATCGACGCCGTACTCGCTCGCGAGGATGCCGCGCACCCAGGTGCCGGTCGTGACCGTGTAGGCGCGGACGCCGACGCGCTTGCCGTTGAGGTCGCCCGGCTTGAGCGTGCCGCGATCGGCGTTGTAGGCGATGGTGTGATGCTGACCGCGGCTCACGACCGCGGCCGGCAGCAGCACGTAAGGCTTGCCGTAGGCCTTGGCCTGCAGATAGGTCACGATGGCGAGCTCGGCGACGTCGTATGTCGCGTCGCGCACCACCTGCTTGAACAGATTGTTGGCGACCTTGACCTCGACGAAGTCGAAGTCGACGAGATCCGAACGAACCGCACCCGTCTTCAGCGGCTTCGTGATCGGATAATTCCCCAGCATGGTGTGCAGGGTGAGCTTCTTTGCATCCAACATGCGCGCGGATCCTTCCATAGCGTTTTCCGGTGAAGTGGACTTCCGGTTCACCGTAAAAAACGCGTCAAGACAACTAGGCAAGCGCCGGATAGAGCGTCTGAGCGGTCTTGGTAAAAAACCAGTCCTGGTCGGACTGCGACAGGCACTTGAGCGACGATCTGGCGAGCGTCAGAAGCTCGGACAGCGAGCCTTCCGACGACGGATAATTGGAGCCCCAGGCCAGCCGCGGCGCCCCGAAGGCCGAGATGACTTTCGGAAAGAACGTGTCCGGGGTCGCCTTGCCCTTGCGTGACCCGGTGAAGTTGCGCTCGGTCACCTTGAGATACACGGTCGGATACTTGGCGAGCGCAAAGAGACTCTCGGCGGCGGCGTAAGGCGGTCCGTCATCCAGGGATGGGCGCCCCATGTGATCGAGAATGATGCGCACCTTGGGGAAGCGCTCGATCATCCGGATCATCTGCGGGAAGGCTTTCGCCGACATCTGCAGGCAGATCGAAAGCCCGAGCTCGCCGGCGCATTGCCAAGCCGGATAGCTCTTCGGATCGTCGAGCCATGACGCCTGGTCCGGCATGGTGCTCCCGATCGTGAACAGGCGCATGCCGGTGAGTTTCCGGCCGACCCAGTGCCGCACGCGCTCGGGGGCATCCGGCGCGAGAACGTCGACCGAAAACACGCCGGCGAAACGGTTCGGATACGCAGCCACCGCATCGGCGACGTAGGAATTGTCATGGCCATAGCAGGTCGAGGCCTGCACGATCGCGGCTTTGGATACGCCCGCCGTGTCCATGGCTGCTATCATCTGTTCGGTCGTCACCGGCCGGGTGCGTGACCAGTCGGACTGATGGCCTCCGAGCGGAGCCAGCGGGTAGCGTTTGGCGTCGCTGGCGATGATGTGCGGATGAATATCGATCACGGTCGGCATGGCCGTTCTCCGACAGGGAGGATCATGGGGTTCAGTCGGCGAGAGTCGGATAGAGCACCTGCGCGGTCCTGCCGAAGACGAACTCGCGCTCGACCGGGCTTGCGAAGGCGAACGCGGCCTGCGCTTTCTTTAGGATTTCCGAGAGGGGCCCGGCGGTGGCCGGGAAGTTCGACCCCCAGGCCATGCGCGACGCGCCGAACGCCTTGATGCACGCGCCAAAGAAGGTCGCGGGCGTCGCCTTGCCCCACTCCTTCGGCTCGACATTGATCGGAGTCACCTTCAGGAAAACCTGCGGGTACCTGGCGAGGTCGAAGAAATCCTTGTCCGCCACGAATGGCGGACCGTCGGTCAGCCGCGGCCGCGCCAGGTGGTCGAGGATGATGCGCACCTTGGGAAAGCGCTCCATCAGCCCGCGCAGCTGCGGGAAGCCCTGCGGCGTCATCTGCATGCACACCGGAATGCCGGCCTTGCCCGCATACTCCCACGCCGGGAACGAGCGCGGGTCGTCGAACCAGGTCGCCTGCCCCGGCATGGTGCTGCCGGTGGTGAAGAGCCGCATGCCGGAAAAGCCGCGGCCGAGCCAATAGCGCATCTTCTCGACCGCATCGGGCGCGAGCACGTCGACCGAGAACACGCCGGTGAAGCGCTTGGGATATGCGGCGATCGATTCCGCCACGTAGGAGTTGTCGTGGCCATAGGCGGTCGAGGCCTGCACGATGGCGGATTTGCTCACCCCCGCCGCGTCCATCTCGTCGATCATCTTCTCGTAGGACGTCGGCCGGTCGCGCGACCAGGTGCTCTGCGTGCCGCCAAGCGGCGCGAGCGGGTAACGCTTGTTGTCGGTCGAGATGACGTGCGGATGGATGTCGACGATCAATGCCATGGAATGTTGCTTTCCGGAATGTTTCGGTTGTCGTCCGGCCCGAGAGCTCACGCCTGCGGATCGACGAACGCCTCTTCGAGGCTCATGCGTTTCGGGATCAGCTTCTGCTGCAGGCCATAGGTCAGCATCGCCTCGATGCTCGGCAGGTTGGCTTTGAGTCCGTACGGCAGCGGGTCGCCGACGAGCGGCATGAGACCGCGGTACTTCTTGTCGTCCGCGCCATCGCCCGCGCTCCCCTTCAGGTGCTCGATGTAGGGCTTTCTCGCTTCGACGAACGCGTCGTAGAGCGCGCGCGCGATCCATGGGTGCTTCCACAGCACCTCGGTGCGCACCACGATGAGGCCATGGATCGGATAGATCCCGGTCCGCCTGAACCAGTCGGCCTCGACCTTCGCGACGTTCTCGATCAGCTCGGGGTAGACCTCGGTGCTGGCTTGCCCGCCCGTCTCCCAGGCGCCGGTCGGCGGACCGGCCCGGCCGATCCCGGCGGGGCCGGTGAAGCCGGCCTGCAGTTCGCCGCTCGCCATCATGCTGGCCAGCGATTTCCCGTCCGGCGCATGCACCACATTGGGCGGAAGTTTCAGCGTCGTGACGTGCTCTTCGTCATCGACCACCCATGTGACCTTCGAGGAGTCGAGGCCGTACTCATTGATGAAGATGCCGCGCGTCCACACGCCGGTCGTGACCGAATAGGCGCGAACGCCGACCTTCTTGCCTTCGAGATCCTTCGGCGCCTTGATGCCGGAATCGGAACGAACCACGAAGCCGCCGTGATGGAAGCGGCGCATCACGAAGACCGGCAGTGCGATGAATGGCGCGCCGAGAGCGCGCGCGATCATGTAGGTGGTGGGCGCCATCTCGCAGACGTCGAATTCGACGTCGCGCACCATGCGGCGGAACGCGCCGATGATGGGCTTGACCTCGACGAACTGCGGATCGATGCCCTTGATGGGGACCTCGCCCGACTTCAGGGCCCGCGTGTGGCCGTAATCTCCGATCGCAATCGTCAGCCGCGGCTGGTCCGCCATGTCACGCTCCTGGTCTTGCGACGATCCACTGGCCGCGCCTCGCTCACGCGCGGGTGTCCCATCCGCGCAATCGCATGATCCGGATGTCGTTCGCTGCCCTACTGCTTCGGAATTCCCGCCTTATCGATCACCTCGCGCCACTTGCCGATGTCGCGCCGCAGGCGGTCGTGCATTTCCTCCGCCGTGCTTCCGCGCGGAGTGATGCCCAGGCGGCGCGATTTCTCCTGCACATCGGGCGCGGCAATAGCGCGGTTGATCTCGGCGTTCAGCACCTTCACCACCTCGGGCGGCGTGCCGGCGCGCGTCGCAAGTGCGTTCCAGCTGGTCACGATATAGTCGGGAAACCCGCTCTCGCGCGCAGTCGGCACGTCCTTGAGCAGCGGGTCGCGATCGTCGCCCGATGTGGCAATGACCCGGATCCTGCCGTCCTGGAGCTCGCCTTGGAAGCCCGCGTAATAGTCGAAGCCGACGTCGACATCGCCGCGCAGGAGCGCCGTCACGAGGTCGGGCGTCGTCTTGTACGGAACGATGGTGAAATCAGCGCCGGTGGTCTGCCGGAAGAGATGCGCCGAAAGATTCTGCGTGCTGCCGGGATTGATCGCTCCGAGATTGAGCTTGCCGGGATTCTGCCGCGCCGCCGCGACCACCTCCTTGAGCGAGCGGTAGGGCGAGGCGCCCGGAACGGCGATCAGCACGGGAAACGTCGCGGTGATCGAAATCGAGCTGAAGTCCTTGAGCACATCATACGGCAGCTTCTTGAACAGGCTCGCCGCGATCGACTGGCCATTGCCGACCTGAGCGATCTGGTAGCCGTCTGCGGGCGCGCCGAGCACGCCGTTCATCGCGATCATTCCGCCTGCCCCGGGACGGTTCTCGATCACGAATTGCTGGCCGACGTTTGCGCTGAGCTTCTGCGCGAGGATCCGCATGGTGACGTCGCCGACGCCGCCCGGCCCGTAGGGGACGAAGATGCGGACCGGCTTGGTCGGATAGTTGGCGGCGGATTGCGCCTCGCTGCCGGCGGCGAAAACGAACCCCGCCACGGCCAAGGCCGCTATGGCGGCCGACGCACGCACGAAATTCCAGTCGTCTGATTTGACGCGCATCGGGCGCTCTCCCTCGCGTAGTTTTTGTTGGCGCTGCCGAGCTTTCGCCTACGCGAGCGATGCCCGATTTCTATTGGCCGGTCGGTGATCGACCCATGTGCGCAGGACGATCGGTGCCACGGTGGCGGCGGCAATTCCAATCCGAACATCGCACGGGGCCATAAGATTTTGCTATACTCAATTCCGCGGCGCCGTGCCGCAACGACGCTCTCGGTTGAGCCTGGTCCATGGATTCGCTCGACATTCCGTCTCTCCGCCAGCTCCGCGCCTTCGAGGCGGCGGCACGGCTGGAGAGCGTCAGCGGCGCGGCCCGCGAGGTCAATCTCTCGCAACCCGCGCTGACCCAATCGATCCATGCGCTCGAAGCGCGGCTGCAGACCCGGCTCTTCGATCGCCGTCGCTCCGGCTGCTACCTCACCGAGCTCGGTGCGATCCTGCTGCCGCGCGTGCGTCGGTTCTTCGACCATGTCGGCGCCGCGTTGAGCGAGCCCGTCATCGGTGCCCCGTTCGTCAGCCGCCAGGCCGTTGCCGCGACCATCAACAAGATCAGCGGGCTGCAAATTCGAAACCTGATCGCGATTTCCGAGAGTCCCTCGTTCGAGGCGGCCGCGCGGTGCCTGAAGATCTCCCAGCCGTCGCTATACCGGCCGGCAAAGGAGCTCGAGCGCGAACTGCGGCGCACCCTCTATCAGCGAACGGCGCGCGGCGTGACAACCACCGTCCAGGGAGCCGAGCTCGCCAGGCGCTTCCAGGTGGCGCTGCGGGAGATCGAGTATGGCCTCGAAGAGCTGCAGGCCGCGCGGGGCCTGGTCGTTTCGCGCATCGCGATCGGCAACATCCCGCATTCCGACACCGAGATTCTCACAGCCGCCATCAACCAGTTGCTGGCGAGCTATCCGACGGCCCGCATCCAGGTGGTGGATGACCACTACGATGTTCTCTTGAATGACCTGCGCGCCGGCAAGCTCGACCTTGTGTTCGGCGTGCTCAGGACGCCGGAGTGGGCGATCGACGTGAGGGAGCAACTGCTGTTTGAAAATCCCTATGTGGTGGTCGCCCGCACCGGTCATCCATTGAGCCGCCTGAACAGGCTCACCTTGCGCGACCTCGCGCGTTACGATTGGATTATGCCCGCTCCGGGAACGCCGCGCCGCCAGGCGTTCGAGCGCATGTTCGCGAGCCTGCCCAGCTTGCCCAAGGTCAGCATCGAGACGACATCGCTGCCGATCTACCGGAGCATCCTCACAGCAACCGACCAGCTCACGCTCATGTCCCGGCTGGCGACGCAGTCGAACGAGAACGCGGGGCTCACGGTGCTGTCCGTCCGATCTCCGCATCTGAGCCGATCCGACGGGGTGGCCAGCCGAACGGACTGGCATCCGCCCAACGTGCACCTGCAATTCCTGGAGCTGTTGCGGACCTCGGCTCGCCGCCTTGCCGCGGGCGGCCGCTCGGGGTCGAATCTGGCGCGCCGCGCATCTCGCCAACCACAGCTTCAGCGAGCGGTACCGGGCTGACGTTTTGCGCTATGCGCGCGTCAATCGGCTCATCAATGGAGACGACACAACGCGTGTCCTCGGACCCCGCAGTGCCTCGTCCTGCGAACAAAATGGTGATACAAAAATCTCGGATGCCATGACGATCAAGGCATCGAGCTATGGCCGAACCCGAGGAGAAGGGTCCTCTCGAAAAGCGGATCGACTGGCTTTCCGGCTGGAAGGCGAGCTTCGAGCGGATACGCCAGCGCTTCGGCGTGCCTTTTACGGTCTTGCTGACTCTTTCGGTCGCTGGTGGTTTTGTCTGGTGGAACTGGAACGACATCGCCAAGCGCCCTGGGGTCGATTGGGTACTTGATCTTATCAAGCGCAGACCAATCCCGCCCGCGGCGGTCGGGCGCCTTACGATAGCGGTCGCGCACCTCGAAGACGACAAGAACCGCGAGCAAGAGAAGCAGTTGCTCGCCGGCCTCGAGGACTTCGAGGGGGTCGAGACGCTGACAATCGATCGCACGGTGGCATGGCCCGCGTCGGGCACTGAGCGGGAAAATAAGAAAAAAGCCGAAGAAGAAGCGAGACGCTTGCTCGAGCAGAGCGGTGCCGATGTTCTGATCTGGGGTCGCGTCATCAAGAACACGATGCGTCTCTACTGGACGGCATCGCGGGACGTCTCGGGCGCAAAGGCAAGCGGAAATTATCAGCCTCAATCGGCCGAGAGCCTTGCGCTTCCTGAAGCGTTTTGGGGCGACCTGAAGCAGATTTTAGGCTTGCTCAGCCAATCCCGCTTGGCCGAGTTGACCGATCAACCCGGACAGTACGTTGCCGATAAGCTGAAGCCTTTGATCGACCAGGTTCGCTTGCTGGTTCAGAGCAGGGAAGGCGCATGGAATCCCGAGACTCTCGCCGGGGTGCAGTTCGCTCTGGCGAATGCGCTCTGGGACTTAGGCGAGCAGTCGGGAACGAACGAACCACTCGAGGAGAGTATCGAGCTTTATCACAAGGTCCTCGACCAAGTGTCCCGCGAGCGCGCTCCACTCCAATGGGCCCTCACTGAGAATAGACTCGGCAACGCGCTCGCAAGGCTGGGCGAGCAGACGGATACGCGAGAGAAGGGGATGCCGCGGCTTCAGGCTGCTGTCGACGCCTACCGCGAAGCCTTGAAGGAATATACGCGCGAGCGTGCCCCACGTGATTGGGCTGGAACACAGGTGAATCTCGGCAACGTGCTCGAAATTTTTGGCAGGCGGGAGCGCGACCGGGGCAAGCTTGAAGAAGCCGCTAAAGCCTACGGTGAAGCCTTGAAGGAGTTACCTCGCGAGAGCGAGCCGCTCACCTGGGCGATGGCCCAGATGAGCCTCGGCAATGCGCTCGAAACGCTCGGCGAAATGGAGAGCGAGTCGGCGCGACTCGAAGAAGCGCTCACGGCCTATGGCGAAGCTTTGAAGGTATACGACCCCGCGCGCGAGCCCCTCGATTGGGCCAGGGCCAAGTTCAACGTCGGCAGCGCACTGAGAGCGCTCGGTGAGCGGGAGAAAAGCACGGCGCGGCTCGAGGAGGCCGTCACCGCCTATCGCGAAGCCCTGACGGAAAGGACCCGCGAGCGCAATCCTCGCGGCTGGGCGATGACGCAGAACAATCTCGCCAAGACGCTCTTCAGCCTCGGCGAACTGGAGAACGGGACGGCGCATCTCGAACAGGCCGTCAACGCTTTTCGCGACGTCTTGAAGGAATGGACCCGGGAACGCGCGCCGCTCGATTGGGCCTTAACCCAGTACGATCTCGGCAATGTGCTTCTAACGCTCGGCGAGCGGGAGAGCGGGACGGCGCATTTCGAACAGGCCGTTGCCGCCTTCCTCGAAACCTTGCAGCAATATACTCGCGAGCGCGCCCCAGCCCTATGGGCCACGAGCACTGGCAGGCAAGGCGTTGCCCGGATGCGGCTTGCGGAGCGGCGCGGGGACGCGGAGATGGCGAAATTGGCGGTGCAGCAGATCGAGGCCGCTGTGGCAACACTACGCGAGCGCGGCGATGCGCCTTCCAACGCCGACTATTTTGAAGAGCTATTACCTGAAGCACGCGCACTCGCCCAGAGGCTCGCCAAGCGCTGACCGGGTGAGCATCAACAATCGACACGATAACGGCGGCATGTGCCGGCAGCGGCCGTCGTCGCATTCGGGTAGTATTGTGGAGCTTCGCGCCGGTCTGATTGGGCGGAAGGTTTCGGCTCAACCAATTTGTCGGCCTATGACGGAAGCCAGGAGATGGATCATGTTCACCAAAGTGAAATTTGCGGGCGCGCTTGTTGCGTTGGTTTGCATCGTTGTCGGGCCGATGACGAACCGTGCGTCGGCCGTAAGTGTCGAGGTCGCGAAGAAGTGCAATGCTCTGGCCGCCAAAGCGTTTCCTCCGCGCGTGACCGGCAATCCCGCGGCAGGTAGCGCGAAAGGGTCGGGGCGAGCCATGCAGGAGTATTTCAACAAATGCGTGGCGAATGGCGGCAACATGGATGCTGAGCCTCCCAACAGAGCGAAGTGACAAAGACGTCACCTCTGCTTTTGACCGCAAAAACCGCAGCTTCTGAGCGAGCGGCGCCAGGCTGACGTTTTCCGGTATGCGCGCGCCAATCGGATCATCAATGCAGACGAGAGAGCCTGTCGTCGGACATGGCGCAATTCGAAGGCGACGCAGACACGCGCCGTTCGGCCTTCCCCCTGTTTAACGTTGTTGTGGCCGGGGGCCGGAAGGGTGCACAAAATAGGCGAGCTTTTCATACCAAGGAGCGCTGCGATGTCGATGTCGGCTTTCGCGAGAGGCTGGTTTGCTGCGGCGGTTGTCGTGTGGATGGCCATGGAAGGAGGCCATGCCCAGACGCAGGACGTTGCGCCGGTCAACACCGGCGCCAATCCCTATCGCGTCATCCGCGATTGGGCGCAGCTGACCCTGGAGGGGAGACCGTGGGGCGGATCGAACGGCGTCGCCATCGACCGGGACGGCAGGTCCGTGTGGGCGACCGACCGTTGCTCTCCCGGGATCGAGCCCGGCTGTCTCGGCACCAAGGCGAACCCGGTCCACCTGTTCGACCCGTCGGGCAAGGAGATCAGGAGCTTCGGCGGCGGCATGTTCGTGTGGCCGCACAGCATCCATATCGACCGGGACGGAAACGTGTGGGTGACGGACGCGCGCGTGGCGAAGCCCGACGAGCTCACGAAGTTTCCGGGCGAGGACAAGAAGGGAAGCGTCGTCGTCAAGTTCAGCCCCGACGGCAAGGTGCTGATGACGCTGGGGACGCCGGGCGTGCGGGGACATCCGCCCGCCGCCCTGACCGATCCGAACGCTGTCATCACCGACCCGGGCAACGGCGACATCTACGTGTCCGAGAGTCATACCAACGTCGAGGATCCGAATCTCGTCGGGCGCATCTCGGTGTTCGACCGCAACGGCAAGTTCCTCAGGATCATCGGCAAGACCGGAACGGGCCCGGGCGAGTTCCGGACGCCGCACGCGATGGTGTTCGATTCCCAAGGCCGGCTGATCGTCGCCGACCGCCACAACCACCGAATCCAGATCCTGACCAAGGACGGGACGTATGTCGGTGAATATCGGGAATTCAGCCGCCCGAGCGGGCTCGCGATCGACCGCAACGACACGATCTATGTGGCCGACTCCGAATCCTCGCCGCAGCGGCACCCGGGCTGGCTCAAGGGCATTCGCGTCGGGAGCTTGAAGGACGGCAAGGTGACGATCTTCGTCCCGCCGCACCAGACCGCTTCCTCCGACGGGGCGATGGGAGAAGGGATCGACATCGATGCGGCCGGCAATCTGTACACGGCGGAAGCCACGGTGAGGGGCGTGACGAAATACGTCAGGGACTAGAGAACTACGAAGACGGCGGAGGACGTGCTTGGACGTCTGAACAGACAAAACGTCTCCACGGGAGGGAGCCAATGCTTCAACATGTGCGGCCGGTTGCGCTCGCAATCGCGGTCTTCGCCGCGGCGCCGGCGACTGCGGCCGAGATCAAGGTGCTCGCCTACAATGCCGTCAACAGTCCGGCCCGCGAGCTAGCCGCCGCGTTCGAGAAGGAGACCGGCCATCACGTGACGTTCACCTTCGGATCGCCCGGCCCCGTCAACGAGCGACTGAACGCCGGCGAGCCATTCGATCTCGTGATCGCGGCGACCGAAGCCGCGCAAGCGCGCGATGCGCTGTGGCGCGCGAGCACGCGCCGTCCGCTGGTGCGCGTCGGCATCGGATTGGCCGTGCGCGAAGGGGTCACGGTCGACCTCTCCACCGTCGATTCGACGCGCAAGGCGCTGCTCGCCGCGCGTTCGCTGACGCTCAGCGATTCCCGCACCGGCGGGTTGAGCGGGCCGAACGCGCTCAAGGTGCTCGCCAATCTCGGCATCGCCGATCAGGTTAAGGACCGGCTCAAGCTCACGACCAACGGCCAGGACCTGATCGCGAGCGGCGAGATCGAGATCGGCCTCTACAACGTCAGCGAAATCCCGCGCGCCAAGGGCGTGGTGCTCGCGGGCGCGGTGCCCGCCGCGGTGCAGGTCTATATCGTCTACGATGCCGCGGTGCCCGCCGCCAATTCGACGCCCGAGCCGGCGCTCGCGCTGGTGCGCTATCTGGGCCGCGATGCGACGCGCGCGGTGTGGATGAAAGGCGGACTTGAACCGGCCGGAGAGTGAATTTTCTTAAGAAGATTGCCTGTCCCCCGAGGCCTGTTTTCACGCCGTGCTGATGTCCCGCAGGGCAGTCAGAGGAATGTCGAGCTCGTACACGACGCCGTGGGCGTCGTATCTCAACTGAACATGCCCCTGAAGCTCGTCGGCAAGACGATTGATGAGGCGCGTGCCAAAACCGCGACGAGTCGGCTCTTTGACAGTTGGTCCGCCGGTCTCAGCCCATGACAGCGTGAACCGCTGGGTCCCTTCATCGATGCCTGTCGTGATCACGATGCGCCCCGTGCTTTTGGATAGCGCCCCGTGTTTGACCGCATTCGTACACAGCTCGTTGAGCGACATAGTGAGGGGCAAGACCGCCCTCGGACCGATCTCGATATCAGCCGTGCGTACAAGGAATCGACCCACACCGTCGCTTTCGAAAGGCTCGATCGCGGCGTGAATGACGTCTGCCAATTTTGCGCTGCTCCAATTGGCCCCAAGCAAGAGATCATGCGCTCTGCCCAACGCAAGCAATCGGCTCTCTACGGCCAACCGGCCCTTCTCCACGCTCTCCACATTCCGCAAGCTCTGCGAGGTAATCGCAATGACCGTCGTCAGAGTGTTCTTCACGCGGTGATGCAATTCCTCCAACAGCAGGCGCTGCAACTTCTTGGCCGCTTCGCTCTCCGTGGCATCGATACCGGCCTGTGCCAGAATGCGCGCTGCATCAATCCCGGCTTGAGCCAGCAGGTCTCGGAGACCGACATTCTCTGCTTCGAGAGCGACTTCGTTGACGCTTTTTGGATCGCTTGCCATGCGCGATCGGAATGGTAGCAGAAATCAGTCGGATGGTTTCGGCGTCTTCAGGCTTTGCCGTGCGCCTCTATCGAATGGCGATGATCCGGACCGTCCGCATATCACCGGCAGGCCGCCTCTTATCGAATTGGCAGCTCTGCTCGTAATGCGGCCAGCCGAGCAAAGAGCAGGCGGCCCCTTTGGCGACACCGGGCAGGCGATCACCTTTGGCGGCGGGATGATGGAGCGCGACCGCGGCCTGCGGCTCAGCCCTCACCTCCAACACGCCGGACCAAAGAACAGCGACGCCTCCGATCAACGCGGCGGCTATGACCACCGGAAACGGTGAAATAATACCGTCTGCGAGCGACTTGAATGATGCGGACATCGGAATTCCCAAAGGACCTTGTGACTTCAAGTGGACAACCCCGAGCGCGGTCTTGGGTTCCAATATTTGACCTGATCATCCAAATAATTCGTTCCTACAGGCCGAATAATACTCGGAAAATTGAAATAATACAAAATCGACGTGGTCGCGTTTAAAATATTACTGAGATCTGCTGCCAGTATTATTTCGGATAAATACTTATTCCATGGAACCTTATCGCCCTTGAAGACTTATCCCCCACAGTTCACTCAGGGGGAGGTCGCCATGAACGTCCGGAAGTCCGCACTGAGGTCCGCCAGGGTCCTGATCGCCGCGAGCGCAGTGCTCTGGCTCGGATCGGCGGTCGCGGCCCCGCTGCCGCCTACCGCTCGCGCGTCCGACCTGGAGCGCCAGGTAGTCAACTATCCGACCACCGTCGCGGCCGGCACCATCATCATCGATACCGCGCAGACCTACCTCTACTACGTCCTCGGTGACGGCACGGCGATCCGCTACGGCATCGGCGTCGGGCGCGATGGCTTCCGGTGGTCCGGCTCGCAGGCCGTGACACGGATGGCCGAATGGCCCGATTGGACGCCGCCGCAGGAGATGATCGCGCGCCAGCCCTACCTGCCGCGCTGGATGGCCGGTGGCGCAGCCAACCCGCTCGGCGCCCGCGCCATCTATCTCGGCAGCACGGTTTACCGAATCCACGGCACCAATGCGCCGGCGACAATCGGCACCAAGGTCTCGAGCGGCTGCATCCGCTTGGTCAACGCCGACGTGATCGATCTGTACGGCCGCGTCACGCTCGGCACGAAGATCATCGTGCTTCCCATTTACAGTCACGCTGCACGGATCCCTGCGTCTGTCGCGCCAGTGCGCCTCGCCGCGCCGCAGATCATCGAACAGCGCGCGACGGGAATCTATTGAGCCGACAAGGACGTTTTCTTCGGAAGGAAAGCAGTCGGTCTGCTTCCACTCAAGAGGCAACTTGCTTCAACAGCTTTAACCCACGGAGTTCATCATGCGCTCGTTCATCAAGACTGGAATGCTCGTGCTGGCGCTGGCCGCCATGCCGATCGCCGCCCAGGCCGGAACGCTGGAAGGCGCGGCTATCGGCGCAGGCTCGGGCATGCTCATTGCCGGACCTCCCGGCGCCATCGTCGGCGGCGTCATTGGTGCGACTGTTGGCGGTCCGGACGTCGTGAGACATGCGCGGTATCGCGACTGCTGGATCAATCGCTACGGCGAGCGTCGCTGCAATCGGCGCTAAGCGACTGGATTCTTCATTGGTCGCGTCTTCTCCAGCGCACCGGCGTCCAGCCCGGATCAAGGCCCGGACAGGCTTTCGCCGGAAAACGCTCTCAGTCGCCGTTGCGTGGCGTGCCGGAGAGGCCGCTGACCGCGCCGAACGCCCATACTCTCAGGATCGGATGCCTAACATCATGCGCAAGTTGATCGCCATCGCTTTCATGCTGACAGTCGCGGCCCCGCTTCCCGCCATTGCCTACACCCAAGCCGATATCGATGCCTGCACGCCGGATGCGATGCGGCTTTGCCAGCAGGCATTCCCCGACAAGAGCCGCGTCGTCCACTGCCTGATCAAGAACAAACGGCAGCTTAACGCCGCCTGCACTATGGCGTTCAACCGCGTGCGCTCCGTGATCGCCGCAAGCGAGCGTGCAGCCGTTGCCCAGCGGACCAAATTCTGAATGAACAGCGGCTGAGATCGGGGAGCGGCTGAAGCAACGTTTCTATCGTCTATGATGCCGCGCTGCT